>Ga0318577_10000501_pt1 | contig 11370 bp, 7 predicted proteins | sample GRESIP089b5f25_FD_203484 | JGI IMG/M metagenome (GOLD analysis project Ga0318577, IMG submission 203484) | Tropical soil microbial communities from Luquillo Experimental Forest, Puerto Rico - GRE.SIPMG.089b5f25 | ecosystem: Environmental > Terrestrial > Soil > Tropical forest > Bulk soil... | reverse complement strand
CGCGGTGGCTGCGGTCGCCGCAACCTCGCCGGCGATCGCCGAGGAGGCCTGCGAGCTGATCGAGGTCAGCTATCACGTGCTGCCCCACGTTATCGACGTCGAAGAAGCGATGAAGCCCGACGCGCCGTTGCTGCACGACGACCTGTTCACCCAAGGCGTCGACCCCAAGCCGACGCATCCCTCGAATGTCGCCAAACAGATCGGCTTCACCAAGGGCGACCTCGAAGCCGGGTTCCGGGAAGCCGATGTCACGATCGAGCGGCGCTACTCCAATGCCCCGGTGCATCAGGCCTATATCGAGCCACACGCGTGCGTGGTGTCGGTCGCCGCTGATGGACAGACCACGATCTGGAGCTCGAGCCAAGGCCAGTTCATGGTGCGCGCCTATTGCGCCAAATTGCTCGGCATCGACATCTCGCAGATCCGGGCGATCCCCGCCGAGATCGGCGGCGGCTTTGGCGGCAAGACCCTAATCTATCTCGAACCCTTGGCCTTGGCGATGTCGAAGAAGTCCGGCCGGCCGGTCAAGATGGTGATGAGCCGCGAGGAGGTCTTCCGCGCCACCGGGCCGGCGGCGGGTGCGGTCGTCGAAGTCAGGCTCGGCGCCAAGAAGGACGGCCGACTGACCGCGGCCGAGGCGGTGCTCAAATACCAGGCCGGCGCCTTTCCGGGCTCACCGGTCGGACCCGGCTGCATGTGCGCCTTTGCCATGTACGACATCCCGAACGCCAAGGTCACCGGCTACGATGTCGTGAGCAATCGCCCCAAGGTCGCCGCCTATCGCGCCCCCGGCGCGCCGAACTCGTCATACGGGGTCGAGAGCTGCCTCGATGAGCTGGCCGACCAACTCGGCGTCGATCCGTTAGTGTTGCGCGAGAGGAACGCGGCCAAGGACGGGGTCAAAGCGTTGCACGGACCGACTTGGCAGAACATCGGTTACGCCGCGACAGTCGAAGCCGCCAAAAACCATCCGCACATGAAGGAGCCGCTCGGGCGCAATCAGGGCCGCGGCATCGCTTCCGGCTTCTGGTTCAACATCGGTGGCGAGTCGAGTGCGGCATGCCACATCAACGAGGACGGCACGGCGGTCGTCGCGGTCGGCACCCCGGACATCGGCGGATCGCGCGCTTCGATGGCCATCATGGCGGCCGAGATCCTCGGCATCCCCGTTGAGCGCGTGCGCCCGATCGTCGCCGACACCAGCTCGATCGGCTACTCCTTCTTGACCGGCGGCAGCCGCGTCACCTTTGCAACGGGCATGGCCACGACCCAGGCCGCCGAGAAGGTCGTCGAGGAGCTGAAGAAGCGCGCCGCGATGATCTGGGACATCAGCCCCGACGCCGTCGAATGGAAGGACGGCGAGGCTTGGCCGGCCGGCGCCAACGCGGGCAGCTTTGAGCCGCTGCCTTTGGCCGAGATCGCGCTCAAATCGGGACGGACCGGCGGGCCGATCACCGCCGAGGTGTCGGTCAACGCGCAGGGTGCGGGACCGGGCTTTGCGACTCATATTTGCGACGTCGAGGTCGACAAGGAGACCGGCTACGTCAAGATCCTGCGCTACACCGCGGTTCAGGATGTCGGCCGCGCGATCCATCCCTCCTATGTCGAGGGCCAGATCCAGGGCGGCGTGACCCAGGGGATCGGCTGGGCGCTGAACGAGGAGTACATCTACGACAAGGATGGGCGCCTCGAAAATCCGGGTTTTCTCGACTACCGCGTGCCGGTTGCCCCCGATGTGCCGATGATCGACACCGTCATGGTCGAGAACGCAAACCCGCGGCATCCGTTTGGCGCCCGCGGTGTCGGCGAAGTGCCGATCGTGCCGCCGATGGCAGCGGTCGCCAACGCGATCAACGATGCGATCGGCGTGCGTATGCGCGACTTGCCGATGTCACCGCCGCGGCTGCGCGCCGCGATCGACAAGAACGGCGGGTAGCTGCTTGCCGCGCGTCCATTTCTCGGGCCAGGCCGCCCGCCGGTTCACCGGCGGCGCGACCGAGCTCGAGGTGGAGGCGGACACTTTCCGCCGCATGGTGCTTGAGCTCGACCGCCGCTTCCCCGGCCTCGGCCGCCAGATCGAAGAGAGCATGGCGGTGGCGATCGACGGCGAGATCTTTCAGGACGCCTATCTGGCTCAGCTCAACCCGGAGAGCGAGATCTTTCTGATCCCGAAGATTGGCGGCGGCTAACAACGGGCGCCCGAAGGCAAGAGTCGTGCATCAGGTCTGCCAACCCGACACAGACGATCTGTTTGAGATGGCGAACCTGTTCCCGCGCACGACCGGGCTGCCGATGACCGTATGGGTCAGCCCACGCGGGAACGCCCGCCACGATGTCCGGGTCAAAGTCAACATGACCCACGGCGACCAGATGAACATCGCGAACACGGCAATCGTCGGCGTTCGCCCGAGCCCGCATGTCATCGCAGGCCATTTGCCGCCCGACGATCAACGAGCGGTGTTCGAGTGGGTGTCACTGAATACCGACGCGATCGTCGAATACTGGGACGGTCGGATCGACACGATCGAGTTGGGTCAGTTGCTTAAACGGCTTCCGTAGCGCCGGCTCTGTCGTTCAAGCGCGAGAGCGAGATCTACCTGATCCCAAAGATCGGCGGCGGCTGAGCCGCTCGACCAAATACAACGAAAATCGCCATCACATTTGCGAAAATCCGGCTTCCAGTACGGAATTTCACTCCATATCAATAGGTTAGATCTGAATCCCGATGCTGAAAAACAACGGAATCGGCATCAACTATCAACGAATTTTGCACAGGTCTGAGGGAGCGAAAAACAACGGAAACGTGGCGTCGGATCCTCGATCGGATCGTGCCTCATTCCTCCGGCACACCGAGCTTGCGCAGACCGGCAAAATAGGTGGCCTCGTACAGTGCTCGGACCTTTGGCACGCCGAAATATCCGGGGACTGTTAATCCCCCGGCTCTTGCGTGTGCGATCGTCGACAGACGATCATCGGGGAACAGCCTGCGGGCTATCGCGAGTTCGCCAGCGGCGCGTTCGACCTCGCCTTGGAGAGCGTAGGCAGCGGCGAGGAGGGCGTGTGGGTGCGGATATTCAGGAACGGCGCTCCGCGCCTTTTCGAACCAGACGATCGCGTCGGCTGTGCGCGACTGCAACAGATGCGCCGTTCCGATCCGAACAAGAGCCTGCGGGACCATGGCATCGCGGGGGCTCAGACGAATGAATTGCTGCTGCAGTGGGATCGACTCCTCCAGCGCCCCGGTAAACAACTTGCATTGGCCGAGGCAGGATATTGCATACCCCGCATTTCGGTTGAGGGCGATAACCGTTTCGTACTCCGGAATTGCTTCTTCAAACCGAGCCTGCGCGCGCAAAACATGACCTTTAGCGTAATGAGGAAGGGGGTTTCGCGGTTGCGCCCTCACGGCCCGTTCGACGAGCTCCTTTGCGCGTGCGATATCGTTACCACGCGTATCTGTCATGCTGTTGAGCACCCGCCCGGCAAGCTCGCCTGCCAGCGAGGCCTGCGCTACGGCGGAATGGGGATCGAGCGCCAAGGCCCGCTCGAACAGAGCGATGGCCTCCGCATGGGTGGCACGCGTCCTCGGCGTCGCCCCCACAGCGCGCCCGCGCAACAGAAAGTCAAAAGCGTCGGGATGATCGGTGGCCCGGGCGGCCTCGGCGGCAATAAGTTCGACATTCAGTTCCACAGCGAGCCGCCTCGTGACCTCGTCTTGAAGTGCGAGCAGGTCGACGATCTCGCGGTCGAACCGCTCGGCCCAGAGATGCGTGTCGGTCTCGGCATCAATCAGCTGGGCGTTGACTCGGACGTGGCTCCCCGACCGACGGACGCTGCCTTCCAACACATAACGCACGCCCAGTTCGCGACCGACCTGCCTGGTGTCGACCGGCTTATCCCGATAGGTGAAGGCGGTATTGCGCGAGATTACCAGCATGCCGGAGAGCCGCGACAAATCGGTCGTCAGGTCCTCGGTGATGCCGTCGGCGAAAAACTCTTGCTCCGGATCGTTGCTTAAATTGGTGAAGGGCAGGACCACGATCGACAGACGTGGCGCCGATGCAGGCTGCGACATCGGCGCGGTGCGCGGTTCGCTCGGCGGCGGCAGATCGGCCAGCAATTGGGGGCGCAACGCATATACCCAGAGGGCTCGGGTGATGTTCTTAACTCTCTGCTCGCCCAGATCGTCAAACACATAGGGCAGCTTATCGCGGACCTCGTGTTGGACGACTCGCGAGACGCAAATGCCGCCGGGCTCGGCGAGCGCCTCCAGCCGGGCCGCGATGTTGACGCCGTCGCCAAAGATGTCGCCGCCATCGACGATGACGTCGCCGAGATTGACCCCGATGCGAAATCTTATGCGCCGCTCGTCGGGCAGATCGAGGTCGCGGTCGAGCATGCCGCGCTGGACCTCGGCGGCGCAGCGCACCGCATCGACAACGCTGGCAAACTCGGCAAGCAGGCCGTCGCCGGTAGTCTTGACGATCCGGCCGCGGTGCTCGGCGATCTTCGGGTCGATGAGTTCCCGGCGATGCGCCTTCAGCCGGGCAAACGTGCCTTCCTCATCCGCCCCCATCAGGCGCGAATAGCCCGCCACATCGGCGGCGAGCATCGCCGCAAGCCGGCGTGCCGCGGTTTCGGTAACCGGGTCGCCCGACCCACGGTTGCGGTCTCGCATGCGGCGGTCGACCGATACGCGCGCGTTGGCCAGCTGTTCAACTCCGCTTTTCACGCGCTGGGAGCACGGTCCAGGTAGCATAAGTCTCGAAATCGCCTCCGGTCCATCGGGATCTTATCCTGAACGAGAGGAGTTGACGGCGAGGTCTTCCAGCACGCCCACCGCGGCGGTGGCTTCAACCGACCCGACCGATAGCCGCGATTATTCCTCCGGCATGCCGGCCTTGCGCAGCCCGGCAAAGACGGTCGTCTCGAATAAGCCACGCACTTTCGGCGACCACCAATCTCCCAGGATCGTCCCCAAACCGGCGATACTCGGCGCATGGCCCGGCCCCAGCAGGCTATCAACCTCGGCGAGTTCGACGCCGGCAGGTTCGGCTTCGCCTTTGAGACCATAGGCGGACGCGAGAAAGAGGTGAACGAACGGTGATGCCGGTATGGCGCTGCGCGCTTTTTTCAGCCACGTGATTGCCTCATCGGTGCGCGACAGCAGCAGATGCGCTAATCCGACCCGGACGGCGAAATAATCCATCTGGCGATCACGGGGGCTGAGGCGAACGGACTGCTCGAGAAACGGGATCGCCTCTTCAATCGACCCGGTCAAGAATTTGCACCAGCCGAGCTGGGCGAAGGCCCCGACCCAGTTGCGGTTGATCGCGATCACCGTCTCGAATTCGGGGATCGCTTCATCGCACCGATGCTGTGCGCGCAGCAACTGGCCCTTGGCGTAATGTGCAAACGGGCTGAGCGGCGACGCCGCGAGGGCCTGTCCGACCAACGCTTCCGCACGTGCGACATCGGCTGCAGCCGAGTCGGTCCATTTATAAATCGCGCGTGCTGATAGCATGGCCGCTAATAGGCCCTGCGCCTCGACGGATGCGGGTTCGAGCGCTAACGCCTTCTCGAAGAAGTCGACCGCTTCCGCCCAATTTTCTGGCGTCGGCACCTTCCACATCGCGGCCCGCCCCCGCATGAGGTACGTCATCGCGTCCGACCGATCGGTCGGCTGCGCTGCCTCCACCCTGAGCAACCTGGCGTAGAGCGCGATCGCGATGCGGCTCGTAATCTCGTCTCGTACCGCGAACAGATTCCCTGTGTCACCGTCGAACCGCTCTGCCCAAAGATGCGCCTCGGTCTCGGCGTTGATCAGCTGGGTGTCGACGCGGAGCTGGGTGTCCGACGATCGGACGCTTCCCTCAAGCACATACCGGACACCGAGTTCGCGGCCGATCTGCTTCGTGTCCACCGGCTTGTTTCCATAGGCGAACGCGGTATTACGGGAGACCACAAACAGATCCGAGATACGCGACAGGTGGCTGGTCACATCGTCTGCGATCGCGTCGCCTAAATATTGCTTCTCGCGGTCATCGCTCAGATTGGTGAACGGCAATACGACGATCGAAAGGCGCGGCGCGCTCGTCGGCCACGCGACTGGCACGCCTGCCCGCGGCGCGGGAGAGGATGTCGGTGCCAGCCAGACCCACCAGGCGATGGCGGCGATGGCGAGCGCCGCGGCAGCGGTTGCCGCTGCGGCGGCGAGAGCGTTGCGCCGGTGCCGCGGCGCCGCGCTCAACAGCCTCGGCGCTGGCAGATCGTCGACGGTTTCGCGCGGTAATGCGCAGTCGGCAGCGAAGATCGTGGTGCGACCGCGGAGCGCGCTCATATCGTCGCCCGCTACGCGATAGTCCCTCCCGTCCGAGGAAATGTGACCAACACGCGTTACCTCCGCAGAGAAGCGATACCCACGACCGGCGACAGTCTGAATGCAGCTCCCCTCCTCCGATCGCCCCTGATCGAGAACTCGACGTAGCGCCGAGATTTGGACCGTCAAATTGGCGTTCTCGACGACCGTCCGCCCCCAGACGGCCGCCATGATCTCCTCTTTGGTCACGAGATTGCCGGATCGCTCGACCAGTACGACCAGAACATCGAGCGCTCGGAGGCCGATGGACATCGGGACGAAAACGCCGCGCTCGTCGCGCCTAGACAGGCCGTCACCCCACCGATCGAGGCGGAATTCCTCAAACAGAAAAATGTACGCCGTGGCGAGCATTCCCCCCCGGCCTCCCGTCTTTCCCGCAGTCGCCGGCCCCATTTGGGCGAGTTAGAGGCCTCGCCAACGGGCTCAGGCCCGCGATCGTGCACCGATTCAGTGGGGATTTGCAGGATTTTTGCAATTTTTTTATCCCTGTTTTCTAGCCCCACACCTGCCGCCTTCCGCACTCTCGGCGATGTGCGCATGCCGCAACCGGAGCATGCGGCTTACGACGGGAGGTTGGCCGTGCTGTGTACCCCTCAACGGGCGCTGAAGAACGTGATCTTATTGGCCGCATTGCTGGTTCTGCCCATTGCCGCGACCGCGGCGACGGTGGGAAACCCTCTGTGTCCGGGCGAGGAGGTGTCGTTCAACCCCGACAACGGCCAGGACATTGTCCTTCCTGAAGGGTTCAAGGTCTCGGTTTTCGCCAAGGACCTGAATTTTCCGACCGGGATCGCGTTCCGCGGCGCTTCGCGTCGGTTCGAGGTATATGTCGTTGAAGCCGGGCGCTTCCCGACCAGCCGTTGCAATGATGGGGTGGCGTGGCAGACAAAGGGCCTGCCGGGTAACCCCTTTACGTCCGATATCCGCGTTTTCGATCAGGACGCGAAGCTGCTGCGCACTCTCGGCAAACCGAAGGATGCGGCGATCGAGACGGCCGACACGCTCAATGGGGCGGTCGATATCGCATTCGAACGCGGCTTCGACGGGGGGCGGCTGTTCGCGACGGACAACGAGTCGAGCGGCGGACGCATCCTCACCGTCAACCCGACGACCGGGAAGGTCGTCCCGCTCATTACCGGGCTGCCGGCCGGCCCGACCGGACAGCTGGCGCTTCGAGCCGGCTGGATCTACTGGGGCGCCGGCGCCACGACCAATAACGGCGTCGTCGACTTCAATGGCGGCCAGCCCGACATTCCCTGCCAGGATATCACCTTGAGCCAGAACGTTTTCGATTCAGGCGGCGGAATTCTTACCAGTGGTTACTCCCCTTTTGGGCACACGAATAAGGGCGGGACGGTGCCGGCGTTTTTCAACGCAACAACCGGCAAGGTTCGGCAAGGTGTGTGCAACGGCGCCGTCTTGCGGGCACAGTCGGATAATCTGAGCGCTATAGAGCCGTTTTCGTGGGGTTACCGGAACGGCTATGCCATTCGTTTTGCGCCGGATGATCATCCTTTGGCGGGGGGTCTCCTCGTTGGCGAGGACGGTGCTGATGAAATGGGCTCTCGACCTTCCAACAACGCTCCGGAGTCACTGCACCTTGCCCGCCAAAACCCCGATGGTTCTCCGGACTACCACGGTTGGCCCGATCGCTATGGCTTCCTGCCGTCGAACCAAGCGGTGTTTAATCCGGTCGGCTCACCTCTTGATGCACTCTGCATCTTCGATGCCTCGAACTCGCCCAGCAATTGCACGCCGGCTAGCCTCAAGCGAATTCTGACCGAAAACGTCCCGATACGCGATGTGCTGGCGTTTCCGCCGCAGCAGATTGCCTCACCTTTGGCGATCGAGGCGGCCGACTCGTCGTTCACCGCGATCGACTTCGCTCCCAACTCCTTTGGCCGCGGCCCTGTGCAGCCCGGCGCGGCGCTCTACACCCTCGAAGGCGATTTCGGGTTCAATGCGGCGAACGCCACCGCGCCGGCGCCCGAGGCCGGGCACGAAGTGAAGCTGATGAATTTCGGGCCGCAACTGGGGGACTCGCACGACGATGAGCGCGGCGGAAGAAAACCGCTAGTTCTGAATTTCCAGCGCTTTGCCTACAACACGACCTTCGAGCAGGCGTTCGTCAGTGGGATTGCCGGCTTCAACCGCCCTACGAACGTCAGGTTTGGGCCCGATGGCTGCGCCTATGTTGCCGATTACGGCGCGATCCGGGATTTCGGACGGTCGGACCCCGATACCGGAGTCAAGATCCCCGCCGATGCGGCGCTGGTGCAGATTCCCGGCACCGGCGTGATCTGGAAGATCTGCCCGAAATGAGGCAGGAAACCCGAAGATCGGGGCGGCTAATCAGCCGGCTGAAAGGGCCCGGACCTCTTCGGCGCTCAGACGGATCGAGGCCGCCCCCAAATTCTCCTCGAAATGGGCGAGCGAGGAGGTCCCCGGGATCGGCAGCATGACGGGCGAGCGGTGCAGCAGCCATGCCAGCGCGATCTGCCCAGATGTGGCGTCGTGGCGTTCGGCAATTCGGACGAGCTGCGAATCGGGCCGGGCAAGCCGACCCTTGGCGAGAGGATAGTACGGAATGAAGGCGATGCCGGCGCCGGCGCAGATGTCGACGAGGGCATCGGATGAGCGGTCCCGAAGATTGCAGCTGTTCTGGACCGAGACGATCTCCGCGACCTTTCGCGCTCGTGACAGCTCCGCCGCCGAGACGTTCGAAATCCCGATGTGGCGAATTTTGCCTTCGCGCTGGAGGTCGACAAGGGTACCGATCGAATCCTCGATCGGTACCCGGCGATCCACGGAATGAAGCTGGTAGAGCTCGATCCGCTCGAGGCGCAGCCGCCGCAAACTGTCCGCACAGACTTGTCGCAGATGTTCCGGCCGGCAGTCGACGTCCCAATAGCCCGGACCCGAGCGCGTCAGCCCACCTTTGCTCGCGATTACGAGCCCCGCCGGATAAGGATACAGCGCCTTGGCGATCAGCGTCTCGCTGACCCCCGGCCCGTAGGAGTCGGCTGTGTCGATGAAGGTCACGCCCTTGTCGACGACCCGGCGAAGCAATGCGATGGTGGCGCCCTGATCGGGTGGTGGTCCCCAGATGCCGCGCCCGGTGATGCGCATTGCCCCAAAGCCAAGACGGCCGACCGTCAAACTATCCCCAATGGTCAGCGTCATCGACAGACCGACGGGGCGGTGTCGGTCGACATGGTCCTCCGTCAATTCGCGCTAGGACGCCTTGGCTACGCCATGGCTCAGCAGGTCGACCTTGCGGTTCAACGCCATGACCAAGCCGTCGACCCCTTCGCGCCGCAGGATCGAGTTGAATTCGGAGCGCTGCACTGCCAGCTGGCTGATCGAGCCATCGAGGTAGATATCGGAGATCTGCCACGAGCCCTGGTTCTGGCGCATCAGATAGTTGAGGGTGGTCGGCTCACCATCCGATTTGACGATTTTCGTTTGCACAATTACGTCCGCGTTGTAGGGCTGCTCGCCGGTGACCTGCAGCTGTTCGCCCGAATAGCTGTCGAATCGGTCGGCGTAGGTCGCCGCGATGTAGTGCCGGAACGCTTCCATTAGTTGCTGCTGTCGAGCCGCGGGGAGCGTTGCCCAGGACGAGCCTATGGCGAGGCGAGTCATCGCGGGCACGTCGAATACTCTGTCTACGACAGGAGCCAGCCTCGCGTAGCGACCGCTCTGCCCGAGCGTCCGACCGTCCTTCATCGTAGCGAGTAAGTTCGCATAAAAGCCGCGCACGCTGTCCTGCGGGCCCGTCGTGATCGCCGCGGCCCGCTCGGCGATGATGCCTGCCGCCAGTAAGAGCGCGACGCACAATCCCGCAATCTTGCTGCGCCGGCCCGAAGCATGGACCAGATGCCTCATCACTCGATCTCCTAATCCTTCCCCATCCCTCATAGCTGTGCCCCCTACACAGAAGAACGGCTGCACGGCGACTTGGTTTCCGGATTATATTCAATTTTACGGAATGGACAGCGTGTTGCGCACATCAAACGCAAATCAGGGCAACCAACACGAGATTTCCCGGCGCCGGTGTCGTGATGAGCGGCTAATCGTGAGGCTTGGAGGGGGTTGAGCGTGCCGTCGAGCCGGCGAATCGAGGATTACGCGCTGATCGGGGATTGCGGTTCGGCCGCGCTGGTCGGCCGCGACGGTTCAATCGACTGGCTCTGCCTCCCGCGATTCGATTCGGCGGCGTGCTTCGCGGCGCTGCTCGGCGAGCCCGGGCACGGCCGTTGGCTGATCGCCCCGGTCGACCCGACTGCCCGAATCGAGCGGCGCTATCGCGATGGCTCGCTGATCCTGGCAACCATGTTCGAGACGCCGGAGGGTGCTGTCGAGCTCGTCGATTTCATGCGGCCGCGCCGTCGGCTTCCCCAGCTTGTGCGCCTGGTTCGCGGTTTGCGCGGGCGCGTCGCCATGCGCACCGAGTTCATCCTGCGTTTCGACTACGGCGCGGTGGTGCCGTGGGTCGAACGGCTGCCGGAGGGCGGCCTTTCCGCCATCGGCGGGCCCGAGCGGGTGGTATTGCGTACGCCGGCGCCGCTGCGCGGCGAGGACTTCAAAACGGTCGGCGAATTCGCCGTCGGCGCCGGTGAGACGATCCCGTTCGTGCTGAGCTACGCCCCTTCCCATCAACCATTGCCGCCGCCGGTCGATCCGGCCCGCGCGCTGCACGACACCGAAGCGTTCTGGCGCCGGTGGTCCGACCGGTGCGCATCCGCAGGCCCATGGACGGACGTGGTCAGACGCTCGCTGGTCGTATTGAAGGGGCTGACCTACGCACAGACCGGCGGCATCGTCGCCGCACCGACGACCTCGCTTCCCGAGCAGCTCGGCGGCGTGCGCAACTGGGATTACCGGTATTGCTGGCTGCGCGACGCCACCTTTACCCTGCTGGCATTGATGCATGCTGGGTATTACGACGAGGCGCGGAGGTGGCGCGATTGGTTGTTTCGCGCGGTAGC
>Ga0318577_10000497_pt1 | contig 11377 bp, 10 predicted proteins | sample GRESIP089b5f25_FD_203484 | JGI IMG/M metagenome (GOLD analysis project Ga0318577, IMG submission 203484) | Tropical soil microbial communities from Luquillo Experimental Forest, Puerto Rico - GRE.SIPMG.089b5f25 | ecosystem: Environmental > Terrestrial > Soil > Tropical forest > Bulk soil... | reverse complement strand
TGCCCGCCACCTATGAGGAGCTGCGGGTGCGTTACCAGCTCGGCGACGATCCGTATGAACCGCGCAACAACATCCTGGCGGGTACGGCCTACATTCGAGAAATGTACGACCGGTTCGGCGCGCCCGGGTTTCTGGCTGCCTATAACGCCGGCCCGGATCGGGTTGACGATTACCTGGCCCACCGCGCCCGCCTGCCGGACGAAACGGTAAACTACGTCGCCGCGATCACGCCCAATCTGGGCACCGACGTGCCGCGGTCAGGGCCTTTTGCGGTCTATGCCTCAGCTCGCTCCGGCCGGGCGCAGAGGCCGACGACGGCCAGCCTGGCGGCGGGATGCGACATGAACGCCGCGTATAACCCAGACCACCCCTGTACGTATCTGATGCAGGCGGCGGCGCAACCGGCGCCGATCCAAACAGCTTCGCTGCCACAGACCGGAACCGGTGGTTGCGACTTGAACGCAGCCTACGATCCGGACCACCCCTGCACCGCCGGCCCGCAGCCGGCCGCCGGAGTCCAACTAGCATCCCGCGGTGCACAGTCTCCGGCAAGAGTCCATCAAGTCGCCGTGGCGACGCCCGCTTCCTACTACCAACCCGCGAGGGCGTCATCGCCACAGCGGTCGAACCATGCGGCCGAGTCAGGTGGCGATTGGGCGATCCAGGTGGGCGCCTTCGCCAATCCGGGTCTGGCCCGCGCTGTGGCGGAAGGTGCCCGCGCCCAGGCGCCGGACCAGCTCCGCTCCGCTGCCCTTGCGCTGCAGCCGACGCCACCATTCGGCGGCAAGGTCCTCTACCGCGCTCGCCTTGTGCATTTGTCGGCGAGCGCGGCGACGAACGCCTGCGCGCGGCTCAATCACCGTCAACTACCCTGCGTCGTCGTCCGGCCGAACAGCGTCTGAGCACCGGAAGTTATCCCCTGGCCGGCGTGTGTTTTCCCAGGAACTCCTTGACGCGGATTTTGGCCGCGGTCAGCGCCGCTCCGGTCTTCCACTCGGAAATGAACTCGCAGTTCGGGATCAGCTTCGAGAGCTCCTCTGAGATCGGATAAGGGTGCGCCTCGTCGTTGCCGGCGAGCACGAGACACGGTGTGCCCACCGTCTTCGCGAACTCGCGGTCGACGCAGTACACGAAACCGGGCGCATAGAGGTTGCGGCAGAACGCGTCCAGCGCCTGCGGCGTCGCCTCGGCGTGGTCGGTCAGTGTTTCCGCCCACGCATTAAACCGGGCCGGGCGGCCGGGCGCCATCGGGCCGACGCGTCCGATCGGCTGCGCCAGTACCGCGGACTGGACGCGCTCGGGGTGATGCTTGAGCATGTTCATGATGAACGACCCGCCGATGCACTGATCGTAGAGATGACAGCGGTCGATACGCAGCCGGTCGAGCAGCGCGATGTGGTCGGTCGTGTACGTGTCCCAGCCGTCCTGCGCGGTGATCGGGGCGCGCGACTGGCCGCCGGCGTTGCGCTGATCCATCGCAATGACGCGGAACTTGTCGGCAAACTCGGTCGTCGGGTTGATCGGCGCGGAGGGCTCGCCCCACACCGCGATCGTCGACTGCAGGCCGGCCGGCGCAAAGGTCAGGATCGGGAACCCTTGGCCGAACTCTTCATAATAAATGCGTGCACCATGGTGCTCGAAACTCGGCATATCGGTGTCCTTTCTTGACGGAAAGTGATTTCGCTAAACTGCGCGCCCTGATCCTACGCCGCCGCTGATTTCGCTGTCGAGGCGCTCGCCCTCGCGGGCCGGCAGCCACCAGAAGGAGAACCGTTCGATGCGACGCATCTTGTGGACCGCCATAGCTTTATTGGCCTTCGCATATACGCTCCTGCCGGCAATCCCCGCCTTCGCCGGTTACGGTGCGATCGCATGGGACCAGAGCACCGGGAAATACGGCCAGAGCTGGAATCAGCCGACAAAGAAGGGTGCCGAGGAAGCAGCGCTCGGCGAATGCGGCGCGAGCGGCTGTCAGATCGTCGCAAGGATCGAGCCGCGAATGTGCGGCGCGCTGGCGACAACCCAGGACGGCAAGAATGCCGGTGCCGCTTGGCGCAAAGACCGCGAGACCGCCCGCCTCGCTGCCCTAAAGAGCTGTGCGAGAAACAAAGCGGGCGAGTGCATCGTCCGCTCCACCGATTGTAACAAGGAGTAAATCGAGGCTTATAATTTGCCTCTCGGCCGGCGAACGGGCGAGGGGATGCGACGTGACATCTCGTTCAATAGATGTGCTGACCGCCGTTGACGGAGATTTCCGTGCCGGTGATGTAGGCTGCGTCCTCGCTGCACAGAAAGAAGATCGTGCCCGCCACGTCTTCGGGACCGCCCAAGCGGTTGAGCGGGATGCGCGGCAGCAACATTGGCGTTTCAGGAGACAGCATTGCCGTCCTGATTTCGCCGGGAGCAACCGCGTTGACGCGGACGCACAGCCGCGCGAAATCGGAGGCCATCTCCCGCGTCAACGCCGACAGCGCGGCTTTCGATGTCGCGTAGGCCGAGCCGGCAAACGGATGCACATGATGACCGGCGATCGAGGTGATGTTGACGATCGCGCCTTTGGCCGCAGCCAGCGGCGTGGAAAAGGCGCGCGACAGGATCAGCGGCACGAAAAAGTTCAGTTGAAACACCTCGCGCCACGCTTCGAGGTCGCCATTGAGGCACCCGAGCCGCTCTCTGGACGGGGATTTGGGCGAGACACCGGCATTGTTCACCAGCGCGTGCAGCGCGCCGTCGACCAGTGCACTGGCCTCGACGACAAAGCGGTCGAGATCGAGCGAATTGCCGAGATCGGCGGTGATGTGGTGGCTCCAGTTCGGGTCGCGCTTGCACTCCTCGGGCACCGCGTCGCGCGAGCAGGTAATGATCCGCCAAGCTCCGGTATCGCTGAAGCGCTTGACCGTCGCATGCCCGATCCCGCGGCTGGCGCCGGTCAGCAGCAGAACCTTGCGGCCGCCGCTCACCGCGCGCCGACCCGACGCGGAAAGTTGGACCGCGGCTCTTCGATCCCCTCCGGGTCCTGGTGGATGATCACCTCCGCGTGCGGATAAGCGGCACGCAGTTTTGCCTCAACCTCGTCCGAAATCTCGTGCGCGCGCAACAAACTCAGCGTCCCATCCATTTCGATATGGATCTGGATGAAAGCGTTCGGCCCAGCGGTGCGGGTGCGCAGATCATGTGCGGCAACCACATCGGGATGCGATTGCACGATTTCCCGGATTCTTTCGCGCTCATCGTCGGGAAGCTCATGATCCATCAGCTGGAACAGCGATAAGCGCACTAGCCGCACTGCCGAATAGACAATCCAGACGCCAATTCCGGCGCCGAATAGCGGATCGAGGATGGGTAGGCCAAGGACGCTGCTCAGAACCAGCGCGAGAATGACGCTGCCATTGACGAAAAGATCGCCGCGATAATGCAACTCGTCGGCGGTGATCGCGATCGATCCGGTGCGCCGCACAACATGTCGCTGATAGAGAACGAGCGCGATCGTTACCGCGATCGAAAAGACCATGACAGCTATCCCGGCCGGCGGGTTTTCAACCGGCATCGGCCAGATCAGCCGTCGTACCGCCTCGGCGAAGAGCAGCATCGCGCTGCCGATGATAAAGGCTGATTGGCCGAGCACGGCGAGCGGCTCGGCCTTGCCATGGCCAAAGCGATGCTCGCGATCGGCTGGGCTCATAGCATGCCGAACGGCGAACAGGTTGACGAGCGAAGCGACGGCGTCGAGCAGCGAGTCGACGAGGCTCGACAACAACGCGACCGATCCCGTTTCGAGCCACGCTGCGAATTTGGCCGCGATCAACAGCGCGGCAACCGAGACCGAAGCATAAGTCGCCAGCCGCCGCAGCCGGTCCGCCCGCGGCCCGTGTATCAGGGGAAGAGCAGTTCCCGTTGCCATCCTTCGCCTTCGCGAACGAACAACAGCCGATCATGCAACCGAAACGGTCGTTCTTGCCAGAACTCGATGCGCGCCGGCACGACCCGAAAGCCGGACCAATAAACTGGCCGCGGCACCGTCGCCGCGCCAAATCGGCCCGAATAGTCTTCGACGCGCCGTTCGAGCTCGGCGCGGCTGGACAGCGGTTGCGACTGGTCCGAGGCCCAGGCGCCGATCTGGCTGTCGCGGGGCCGGCTCGCAAAATAGGCGTCCGCGTCCTCGTCGGTGACCACTTCGACGACGCCCTCGACGCGCACCTGCCGGTTCAACGATTTCCACATGAAGCACAGCGCCGCGTGTGGATTGGCGAAGAGCTCCTTGGATTTGCGGCTATCGAGATTGGTGTAGAAGACGAACCCGCGCGCATCGAGCTCTTTCAGAAGCACCATCCTCGCCGACGGCCGGCCGTCGGAAGCCGTCGTCGCCAATGTCATCGCATGAGCGTTGGGCTCGCCCTTCCAGGCGTCGTCGAGCCATCGCCGAAAGGGGGTGAACGGCTCGACCTCGGCAATCTCGTCAATCATCCATTTTACCTCTGCGGCGATCGGGTTCGACCCACTCCGAAGTGCTCTCTTCGATGAGCGGCACGGGAGGGCGCCAACGGCCGCGCCGGTGCGGAGTTGGTTCGATCATTTCGGAGAGAAGCGAGGCGATAGTCACGCCCATGGCCGCACTCTCCGCCTTGACGATCCGATCCATCGCCGGCGCCACCTGCCGCTCCCACGCTGCGGAAGCTTGTGCTATCCAGCGGCCGGCCAGCGGCAGATGGAGTGCCTCGTAAAGATCGTGCAGCGTTGCGGTCTCGGGGGCCCAGGCGAGTACCCAGCGACCATCCTGGGTGTGGGCGGCAAAACCGGCCTCGGCCAACGGCTTCATGTGCTCGTCTATCACCGTCGTCGCAACGCCGAGTTCGGTAGCGAGCGCCGGGGTCGATCGAGAGTGGCCGTGCCGTTGCGCCCGCGCCAGCGACGCGATCACCGCCAGGCTGAAACCGAGCCGCACGCCGCCTGAAGGAAGCGTGCCCATCCGCTCATCGATTCGCCAGTTCGGCAACGCAGCGGCGGCCACGGCGCCGAGCAGCACGGCCATCCACGATATGTACATCCACAACAGAAAGATTGGGATAATCGCGAGCGCGCCGTAGACGGTCTGGTAGAAAGATGACGCACCGATGTAGATCGAAAACCCGATCTTCAGGATCTCGATCGCTATCGTCGCGATGAGCGCCCCGAGCGCACCGTCACGCCAGCGCACCGCGCAGTTCGGGATGAGGCAGTAGAGCAAGGTCAGCGCTACGAATTCGAGTAGCGCGGGCACGGCGCGGGCGAGCGAGTGCAGCCAGCTGCTCGCGAACCACGCGACCGCCTCTTCCCCCAAACCGACACGGCGGGCCGCGATCTCGAAATAAGTCGAGAGCGACAGGCTGATGCCGATCAACAGCGGACCGAGCGTGATCAACGTCCAATAGGCGAGGACGCGTTGCACCCACGGTCGCGGCGAGGTGACGCGCCAGATCAAATTGAGCTGATCCTCGACGGTGACGAGCAGTAGAATGCCCGTCGCAGCGATGCCGGCAACACCGATAGCCGTCGTCTGCGCCGCCGAGTTGGTGAAGGTGCGGAACCACCACGCCGCCTGCTCGCCGATCGACGGCACCAAGCTTCGAAACACCAGCGCCACCAGCTCGTCATGCACTTCTGAGAGGATCGGGAAGACGGCAAGCGTGCCGAAGGCGATGATCGCCAGCGGCACCAGCGAGACCAGGGTCGTGTAGCTGAGCGCGCCCGATGCGGCAAAGCAGCCATCAGCATTGAACCGCCGCAACGAATAGAGGGCGAAGGCGGCCCAGGTGGCCCCCATCTGCCGTAGCCTTCCGCGGCGCGGAATCGTCCCGCTTTGTTCCTCGGCAGAAATCATCCCAAAAAGCTTAGGTTCCTTGCTACCGGTAAACAAGAAGAGGACGCGATTGTCCCCTTCCGGGGCGAGCCTGTAGGATGGCGGCGGCTTCGAAGGATGGAAACCATGCCGCTGCTTATGGCGGGTAAGCAAGGGCTGATCATGGGTGTCGCCAACGAACGCTCGATCGCCTGGGGGATTGCAAAGGCGTTGCACGACCATGGCGCCAAGCTCGCCTTTACTTATCAGGGCGAGGCGCTCGGCAAGCGGGTGCGCCCGCTCGCGGAGAGCCTCGACAGCGATTTTGTCATGGATGCTGATGTCGCCTCGGCGGAAAGCCTCGACACACTCTTCGCGGCACTGCGGCGCCGCTGGGGACGAGTCGATTTTCTCGTCCATGCGATTGCCTTCTCCGACAAGGACGAGCTCAAAGGGAAATACCTGGAAACGACGCGCGACAACTTTTTGCGCACGCTGGAAATCTCCTGCTATTCCTTTACCGATGTGTGCCGGCGCGCGACCGCGTTGATGACCGGGGGAGGCAGTCTCTTGACCCTGACCTACTCCGGCGCCGAGCGGGTGATGCCGCACTACAATGTCATGGGGGTGGCCAAGGCCGCACTCGAAGCGAGCGTGCGCTATCTCGCCGTCGATCTCGGCGGCGACAACATTCGCGTCAACGCGATTTCGGCGGGCCCCATCAACACGCTGGCCGCCAGGGGCATCGGCGACTTCAATTATATTTTGAAATGGAACCGGCTAAATTCGCCGCTTAAGCGCAACGTGACGATCGAGGATGTCGGCAGCGCCAGCCTTTATCTGTTGAGCGATCTTTCTGCCGGGGTCAGTGGCGAGGTTCACCATGTCGATTGCGGCTATCACGTTGTCGGCATGAAGGCTGTCGACGCCCCCGACATCTCGGTGGTGCCATAGCCCGGAGCTTACGATGGCGGGCAACTCCTTCGGCACGCTGTTCCGGTTTACGACCTGGGGCGAGAGCCACGGCGCGGCGATCGGCGTCGTCGTCGACGGCGTCCCGCCGCGACTGCCGCTCGCCGAGCCCGACATCCAGCATTGGCTCGACAAGCGCCGGCCCGGCCAGTCGCGCTTCACGACGCAGCGACGTGAACTCGATCTGGTGCGCATCCTCAGCGGGGTGTTCGATGGGATGACGACCGGCACGCCGATCCAGCTGATGATCGAGAATTCCGACCAGCGTTCTAAGGACTACCGCAACATCGCCGACCGTTTCCGTCCCGGCCACGCCGACTACACCTACTGGAAGAAGTACGGCATCCGTGATTATCGCGGCGGCGGCCGCGCCTCGGCGCGCGAGACCGCCTCGCGCGTCGCCGCCGGAGCGATCGCGCGCAAGATCCTCGGCCCCGAAGTGACGATCCGCGGTGCGCTCGTGCAGATCGGCCCGCATGCGATCGATCGCGGCGCGTGGGATTGGCAAGCTACCGGGGAAAATCCGTTCTGGTGCCCTGACGCGGCGGCGGCGCTGCGCTGGGCCGATTATCTCGACGGTGTACGCAAGGCCGGCTCGTCGGCGGGCGCCGTCATCGAGGTCGTCGCCAGCGGCGTGCCCGCGGGGCTCGGCGAGCCGGTCTACGACAAGCTCGACGGTGACATCGCCCGCGCGCTGATGACGATCAACGCCGTCAAGGGCGTCGAGATCGGCGCCGGCTTCGCCGCCGTCTCGCTGAGCGGGGAAGAAAACGGCGACGAGATGCGGATGAAAGACGGCCGCGTCACCTTTCTGTCGAACAATGCCGGCGGCATCCTCGGCGGCATCTCGACCGGGCAGGACATCGTTGCGCGCTTTGCGGTCAAACCGACCAGCTCGATCCTGCATCCGATGCGCACCGTCGATGTCGACGGCAACGAGGTCGAGATCGAGACCCACGGCCGTCACGACCCCTGCGTCGGCATCCGCGCCGTACCGGTCGGCGAGGCGATGGTCGCCTGCGTCCTCGCCGATCACTTGCTGCGTTACCGCGCCATCGGCGGCAATGTCTGATATGACGATCAACGAGTAATCCTCAGTGCGTCAGAACGCCTGCGGTAATCCCGATTGACCGAGGATGTGTTGGCGCCCCGGTCGTCAACGCCGGCTCGTCATTGGGACATCACGAGACCCCGGCTCGCCGCCTCATCTCACTTCGTCCGGGTTTCGAAGCTGTTTCGCGTTGGAACCCCTCGGGGCTCCCTAAAGCTATCTCAGATAGTCGACTTACGATCAGCCTCCGCAGCTCGCGTGGACACCAGAGACCGCGGGCGGAAGCGTGGCTGGTCGTGGCGCTCGTAGCACATGGGCAGGACCCGGCCGGCACCAGGCCACGGTTAGGGCGGCGCCCGCCGTCGCGGAGTTTGCGAGGACGAAATAGAAATCCGGATTAACCTTATATTCTAAGTGAAAGGGGTATTAAAAAGTTAACGGGTTACAAGTGAACGGCAATTTATGATTAGATTTAAGCATCTCTGGCCCGCCCAACAAAAGCAAATCGAAGGGGAGATTGGGATGTACAAGCTTCTTTCGCTCGCGCTGGCCGCCGCCGCATTCGCGGCGTTGCCGCTACCCGCCGGCGCCAATATCACCTGGACGTTCTATTAAACCTCCTGCAGGCCTGGGTCGAGCGGCATATCGTGTCCGGCCCCGGCAGGATACGTCGGCCCTGGAGTACCCTCAATCACCTTTCCGTATCCCCTCGCAACGCTTACGTTGCCCGGTACGACCAGTTCGGGAACGGCACTGTGGTACGGTTCGCCCGGACCGGGGCCGACTTACTTGGGCGATTCTTTCACCTTTATTGCCGGCGGCAATCTCTCGCAGACTTTCACTGGACTCGTCTGCGGTGGTCCGGCCTGCCCCGTCGAGTTTGATCTGACTTGGAATGAAACACCGGGCAACCTAATCGCAAACGTTTTCCTGCTTACCCAAGGCAACGAGATCGCGATCAATAACAAGGGCCCCCCTCAGGCGACTGGGTTGGCTCCGATAATATCCTTGGGGGATGCTTTGATGGGCTGTGCCGAATGACCGGATATTGGCAGAGCGATCTGCCGGAGCCCGCGTCGGCGGGGCTGCTTCTGATGGGATTGCTTGTCACTTGGGTAGTATGGCAGCCGCGCCGGGCGTTGGCCGGTCGCCGCCCACCGCAGTTGGGGTTTTTGACCCATTGGTCGTGAGGCAGTCCCCGAGCAATTAACTTACATTTGAGTCGCTGTTTAACGGCCGATTAATCTCCTTCGGCGACACCGTGTTGAATGACTAATGAATACACGCCTACATTACAGGACATCGCCTCCAATCGGGATTGGTGGTTTCCGAATGCCGGAGCGCACTACCGGGAGCTGGCTCATTGGCTACGCGGCGTGGCCGCGAGGTGCCGCCTAGCAAGTCCGCAACGGGAGTTGTTGGCCCTCGCTCGCCGCTATGAGCTTCGGGCCGATCGTTTCGAGAACGGCTGGCTCTAGCCCGGTGATCGGCAAGACGCCCGGATAGGCATGTGGGCGACCGGTGGCCAGATAGAGAAGCTTTGGCGCGAGGAACCACTGAGGTAAAGGCGATCCGCTCGCCAGGGTTCGCGCGCACCTGGCGCGCGGCTGGACCAGCCGAAGTCCTGTGGCACGAGCTTGTCCTTCCAGGCCGTCGCTTTGTTGGGCTGCCGGTCTGAGGCGCGGCGTTTTCCATCATTTCAAGACCTCTTGCCGATTGGGACGCCAAAATTTGCGCTCAAACCGAAGCCGAGAAGCCTCCCGGTAAACGCGAAGGCGCGTTGCTTCGGTCCCATCTCGGATGATTGAGTCAGGATCGTGCAAATAAAAACCGCCGCGGCAGGCCGCGGCGGCTAGGTGGGGGCCGTAAGAGGCCCCCAAGGTTATCGCTGATCCAGACCGGTTACGGGAACACGATCTCGACGCGGCGGTTTTGCGGTTCGCGTACGCCTGGCGGCGTCGGCACGCGCAGGTCGTTCATGCCGCGACCACTGACGACCATATCGCTGCGCGGCACGCCGAGACGCTCGAGCGCAGCCGCGACCGCGTTGGCGCGCCGCTCGGACAGCCGCTGGTTGTAGCTGGCCGACCCCGTGGTGTCGGTGAAGCCGGTAACCGTGAGCTGCACGCGGCCGCCGGCTTTGTAGTGGTCGGCTGCGAGCGCGATGATCTGCTGGCCCTCCGGCGTGATGTTGTACTTATCCCAGTCGAAGAACACGAGGAACACCTGGTGCACCGGCGGCGGTGGCGGCGCCGGTGGGGCCGGCGGCGGTGGCGGCGGCGGCGCGCCGAACTTTATCGTCAGGGACCCCACGATGTTCTGTGTGTTGTAACCCGATTTGTAGTTGGTTCGGGTAGCGAGAGTGTTGGGGAAGGGGAACGATCCTCTGGAGGGGCTGAAAGTCGGTTCTGTGCTTCCCAAGTAGCGATAATCGACGTCGAAGGCCAGCACCGGGCTGATGTCAAACCGGACGCCGGCAATCGCCTGATACCCGAAATTCCATACGTTGCCCGACAAGAATGTGCCGCCGATCGTCGCGCCCCTTGGAATGGTTGCGGAGCCGACGGGCGTATTGATCGTCAGCGGTATCGGCAGCGGCGGCTGCGAATTGAGTGAAATACTGTCTATGTTGTGCACCGCGCCGATGCCGAACCCGACATGTGGAGTGACCGGCCAGCCCAGCCAGCCCCAGTTCCAGCCCCAGGTGCCAAAGTCGTAAATGACGTTGGTCATCAGGGCGTCGGTATTACGCTGACCCGTGAAAGCGCTGTTGAAACCGGGGCCGTAAAACGATTGAAAACTCGACAGTCCATTATGCCGGTAACTGTATTCTTCTTCGAGACGCCACGGACCCCATTGGACGCCGCCGCGGACGCCGACATTGAATCCGCTATTGTATCTCGCGCTTCCTATTGGGGGCTGAAAAAACGGACCGCTCGGGCTTTGGTTAATATTAAAGGGGACCGCCGTCGTGATCGTGGTCTTCTGATTACTCAGGCTGGTCCACCCACCTTCAGGTCCGATGTAGTAGGTCAGCGGATAGGGACCCCCCATCCAAGCAAATTGCGCGTTGGCCTCGGCACCAGTCAGCGCCATGACAAGCGCCGCGCCAGCGCCTAGCAGATAGCGACTCTTCATCCCCTTGCCTCCGGCCGCAAAATTCGCGTGTAACGATGGTCGTACCGCCACACTCGCGCCATCTTCGCTATCCACCTTGCCGATGGCAAACGGTTTTCACCTCAACGAGACCGCTTGTCGGCAAAACCGCGAGAAAGAGTGACAGTGCGACATTCGTGCAACGGTTTGCCGTGACCGAAAAACTATCCCTTTGTTAACTAACAGTCTTTTTGTTGCAAATCCTCAGCACCTCGCGCGATTTCGTGATGCGCACGACACGAGTCGACCTGCGTCAGGGTCGGTCCTGCACTCGGCGTCAAAAATCATGATCATGGCGTCCCCGGCAGGAATACCACCCACAAAAGAAATCAATCCATTACAATGTAAAACTGTTCCTACGCCCCCCTTGCATTCATTAGGGG
>Ga0318577_10000496_pt1 | contig 11404 bp, 11 predicted proteins | sample GRESIP089b5f25_FD_203484 | JGI IMG/M metagenome (GOLD analysis project Ga0318577, IMG submission 203484) | Tropical soil microbial communities from Luquillo Experimental Forest, Puerto Rico - GRE.SIPMG.089b5f25 | ecosystem: Environmental > Terrestrial > Soil > Tropical forest > Bulk soil... | reverse complement strand
ACGTAGCCGAACTCCATGCCGATGGCCCCGGCCCCGGCGATGATGATGGACTCCGGCAGCTCCCGGGAAAGAATCAGTTCTTCGTAGGTGACCACGTTGGCCGACAGCGACGTTCCGGGAACCAGCCGGGTGCTGCTGCCGGTCGCGATGATGACGTTGTCGAACGTGACGCTAACTGGATTTTCAGCGCCGCCTTCATTCAATTCGACCGACAGGGTGTGGGGGTCGGTGAACCTGCCGTATCCGTGGATCTCGGTGATCTTGTTCTTCTTCATCAGGAAGTGCACGCCGGCGACGCGGCCCTCGGCCACCTTGCGGCTGCGGTCGAAGGCGATCCCGTAATCGAAGGTCGCCTCGCCGTTGATGCCAAATGTCTTGGCCTCCCTGGTGAAGATGTGCGCCAGTTCGGCGTTGCGCAGCAGCGCCTTGGACGGGATGCAGCCGACGTTGAGGCAGACTCCGCCCCAATACTTGGGCTCGACGACCGCGGTGTTCAGGCCCAGCTGCGCGGCACGAATGGCTGCGACATATCCGCCGGGACCGGCCCCGACGACGACAACGTCATAGTGAGTCACGGCCACTACCCTAATGGCCCCGGCCGGCGATGAAACCGTTAGTAGGGAATGACGCCGATCAGGCAGTGTCCCGTCCGCGCGCAGTGGTAATAGCCGTACAGGGGCGCCGCGGCGGCGACCGAGGCAAACGGCCCCGACATCACCGCGACCGACAGCGCCGAGAGCAGCGGCCTGCCCTGCACCATCGCCAGCATCACGCCACCCACGGCGCATGCCACGACGTAGACCAAGACCATGAACACCGTCGGCGTCTTGTCGATCGCGTGGTACCACCAATAGAACAGCCCCAACCCGACCGGGGACACCGCGATCCACACGCCGAGCAGCACCAGCACCAACTTCCACCACCTCAGGTGGAGGTAAATACCGGGAACGGTGACCGACTGCACCGGCGCGCCGATGGCTTCCGTCCCCACATCGCGCTCGGCATCCTGCTCCGCAGCGCCCGTCGCCGCGGGCGTCTCCGCCGAAGGAATCCGCTGCGGGCCGGTGTCGTCGGAGAAGTCCGGGACGAATGACTGGGTGCCGGTGTCCTCAGGATCGCCGAAATCCGGCACGAACGGCTCGGTTCCCGGGTTCGACGCGCGATCGTCGTCAGCCACCCGACGCCGCCCGCAGAACGCAGAGCACCCCGAACCAACCCGGCGCGAGCGACAAGATGAAAGCGCCCAGCATGGTGACCCATCGACGCCCGGAAAACAGGATCGTCAGCAGCCCCGTCAGGCTGGGAATCCCGACCACGAGCGCAATCGCGATCTCCGGGCGTAGCCGCGCATGGACCAGCGCGGAAAGCGCGACCCCGGCCAACAACCCGACCGCGCAACCGATCAGCATGGCGCCGGCCAGCAGCCACGGACGGGGAAGCGGGATCACACCAGCACCCGACCGCGCACCGGCGGGCGCTCGCCGCGCTCGTAGGCGGCGCCGGTGATGACGGGCGTGGCCCGCAGCAGGGCCTGCTCTTCGTCGGTGAAAACTCGGCCGCGACTAAGGAATCGCATTCCCTCCGGTGCTTCCAGGCTGAACCCGCCGCCGCGGCCGGGCACTACATCGATGATCAGCTGGGTGTGCTGCTCTCCCCGATAGTGAGCCTCGAACTGCGGCCCGGAAATCCACACCGGCACCCCGTCGCCAACGTCGAGCACACCGAGTAAGACGTCGCGGTCACCGACCAGGAACTCGCCGCGTGGGTAGCACATCGGCGACGACCCATCGCAGCAGCCGCCGGACTGATGGAACATCACCGGCCCGTGACGCTCCTGCAGCCGCGCCAACAGTTCGGCCGCCGCGGCGGTGATGACGGCACCCGTTGGAGGACCCGGGATCATCAGAACAAACCGAGCGCCTTGTCGGAGTAGGACACCATCAGGTTCTTGGTCTGCTGGTAGTGGTCGAGCATCATCTTGTGGTTCTCCCGGCCGATGCCGGACTGTTTGTAGCCGCCGAACGCCGCGTGCGCAGGATAGACGTGGTAGCAGTTCACCCACACCCGGCCGGCCTGGATGTCGCGGCCGGCACGGTAGGCGGTATTGCCATCGCGGCTCCACACGCCCGCGCCCAGACCGTAGAGGGTGTCGTTGGCGATCGAGATCGCGTCGTCGTAATCGGAGAACGACGTCACCGCCACCACCGGACCGAATATCTCCTCCTGGAAGATCCGCATCTTGTTGTTGCCGCTGAAGATGGTCGGCTGCATGTAATAGCCGCCGGCGAGGTCACCCCCAAGCTCGGCGCGCTCCCCGCCGGTGATGATCTTGGCGCCCTCGTCCTTGCCAATCTCGATGTAGGACAACACCTTTTCCAGCTGGTCATTGGAGGCGTGCGAGCCGAGCATCGTCTCGGTGTCCAGCGGGTCGCCCTGCCGGACCGCCTTGGCGCGAATCGCGGCCAGCTCCAGAAACTCGTCGTAGATGTCGTCCTGAATCAAGCCGCGCGACGGACACGTGCAGCATTCGCCCTGGTTAAGGGCGAACCCGGTGAACCCCTCCAGCGCCTTGTCCAGGAAGTCGTCGTGGGCGCTCAGCACGTCGGAGAAGAAGATGTTGGGGCTCTTGCCGCCCAGTTCCAGCGTGACCGGGATCAGGTTCTGCGATGCGTATTGCATGATCAATCGCCCGGTGGTCGTCTCCCCGGTGAACGCGATCTTGGCGATCCGGTTGCTCGAAGCCAGCGGCTTGCCCGCCTCGGCGCCGAACCCGTTGACGATGTTGACCACACCGTGCGGCAGCAGATCGGCGATCAGCGACATGAAGTACAGCACCGATGCCGGGGTTTGTTCGGCCGGCTTGAGTACCACCGCGTTGCCTGCGGCCAGCGCCGGCGCGAGTTTCCAGGTCGCCATCAGGATCGGGAAGTTCCACGGAATGATCTGCCCGACGACGCCGAGTGGCTCGTGGAAGTGGTAGGCAACCGTGTTCTCGTCGATCTGTGACAGCGAACCCTCCTGGGCGCGGATCGCTCCGGCGAAATAGCGGAAATGATCGGCCGCTAGCGGGATGTCGGCGGCCAGCGCCTCGCGGATCGGTTTGCCGTTGTCCCAGACTTCGGCCACCGCCAGCGCCGGCTGGTTCTCCTCGATGCGGTCGGCGATCTTGTTCAGGATCACCGCCCGCTCGGCGGGCGCGGACTTGCCCCAGCCCGGCGCCGCCGCGTGCGCGGCGTCGAGCGCCTTTTCGATATCGGCCTCGTCGGAACGTGCCACCTCGCAGAACGTCTGGCCGGTCACCGGCGTCGGGTTCTCGAAATACCGGCCGCCAACCGGCGCCACCCACTGCCCCCCGATGAAGTTGTCGTACCGGGACTCATACGACATCAACGCGCCGGCGGCACCTGGACGTGCGAAAACAGTCATCTGATCGGCTCCTTGTACTGTTGCGTGACAAGGCTCACAGTACGCCGCGGTCACCCCTGGGTGCCGGGTCGCAGGCCGCGTTACGGGCGCCGGATGAAGGCCTGACTCGGCGCTGCGGTCAGAATTGCGGTCATGACCGACGACCCCTACCTGTGGCTCGAGGAAGTCTCGGGTAGCGAAGCGCTGGATTGGGTGCGCGCGCGCAACGAACCGACACTGGCGGAGCTTTGCGATGCGCAGTTCGAGCGGATGCGCATCGAGGCCCTCGAGGTGCTCGACACCGATGCCCGGATCCCCTATGTGCGCCGGCGCGGCGAGTATTTGTACGACTTCTGGCGCGACGCCACCAGCCCGCGCGGGCTATGGCGACGCACCACGCTGGACAGTTACCGCACCGACTCGCCCGACTGGGAGGTGCTGATCGATGTGGATGAGTTGGGTCGAGGTGACGGTCAAAAATGGGTGTGGGCCGGCGCCAGCGTCATCGAACCCGAACACACCCTTGCCCTGATCAACCTTTCCCCGGGCGGCTCGGATGCCGTTGTGGTACGTGAATTCGACATGCTGACACGCGAATTCGTCGCCGACGGGTTCGAGCTGCCCGAGGCGAAATCGGAGGTCGGCTGGGATGACCCGGATACCGTCCTGGTGGGCACCGACTTCGGCCCCGACTCCCTGACCGAATCCGGCTATCCGCGCATCCTCAAACGCTGGCGTCGCCGCACACCGTTGACGGACGCGGCGACGATCTTCGAGGGGTCTCGCACCGATGTCAGCGCCGGAGGTTCCACCGATCGGACACCGGGCTTCGAACGCACCTTCGTGGGCCGTTCCATCGACTTTTGGAACAGGCAGCGATACCAGCTGAGGGGATCGGAGCTGATCTCGATCGATGTGCCGACCGACGCCAGCAGTTTGTCGATTCACCGCGAATGGCTATTGATCGACCTGCGCACCGACTGGTCGGTCGGTGCCAACACCTACCGCGCCGGCTCGCTGCTGGCCGCCAACTACGACGAATTCATCGCCGGGACAAGGGAACTACAGGTCATATTCGAACCCGACGAGCACACCTGCCTGCACCAATACGCATGGACGCGGGACCGGCTCCTGCTCGTCACACTGGCCGATGTGGCCAGCCGGGTCGAGATCGTCTCGCCGGGAACGTGGCGCCGCGAACCGATCTCCGGGATTCCGCCCGCGACCAACACCGTGATCGTCGCGGCCGACGACACCGGAGACGAGTTCTTCCTCGACTCCAGCGGGTTCGACACGCCTTCGCGACTCCTGCGCGGCACCGATGCTGGGCCGCTGGAACAGATTAAGTCCGCGCCGGCCTTCTTCGATGCCGAAACCCTGGATGTGCGGCAATATTTCGCGACCTCGGAGGACGGCACGTCGATCCCCTACTTCGTCGTACGGTCGCGAGATGCCAGCGGGCCCGGTCCAACCCTGCTGGGCGGCTACGGCGGATTCGAGACGTCCCTCACGCCCGGATACAGCGGTGTGCTGGGCCGGCTGTGGCTGGCCCGCGGGGGCACCTACGCGATGGCCAACATCCGCGGCGGCGGCGAGTACGGCCCCGGCTGGCACACCCAGGCGATGCGCGAGGGCCGGCACAAGGTGGCCGAGGACTTCGCCACGGTGGCCGACGATTTGGTGAACCGCGGCATCACCACCGTCGAACAGCTCGGCGCGCAAGGCGGCAGCAACGGCGGGCTGCTGATGGGCATCATGCTCACCAAATACCCGGAGAAATTCGGCGCGCTGGTCTGCGACGTGCCGCTGCTGGACATGAAGCGCTACCACCTGTTGCTGGCCGGCGCCTCCTGGGTGGCCGAGTACGGCGACCCGGACAACCCCGACGACTGGGCATTCATCTCGGAATACTCGCCGTATCAAAACATTTCGACCGGCCGCAACTACCCGCCGGTGCTGATGACCACGTCCACCCGCGACGACCGGGTACACCCGGGCCACGCGCGCAAGATGACGGCGGCGCTAGAAGCCGCGGGCCAGCGGGCGTGGTATTACGAGAACATCGAGGGCGGGCACGCCGGCGCGGCCGACAACGAACAAATCGCGTTCAAGTCGGCGCTCGGTTACTCATTCTTGTGGCGGATGCTGTCCGCATGAGCGGAAATGCCGGCCCCACTGGCAGATAAGATCGTCGACGTGTCATCGACCGAACGCATCGAACTCGTCTTGTTGGTGGCCGGATTGATCGGCGTCCTGGCTGGAGCGGCGCAGGCTCGCTACCGCTTCATCGCCGACCGCCGCCGGGGCCGGCGGTTCTACTGGGCAACCTCGATCATCGGCATCGTTTGCTTTGCAGCCGGGACGGGCAGGATCTGGCCGAACGGCGTCCTCGCGGCGGCGCTCTTCGCCGCAGTCGTAGTCGTATCCGCCTACCTGACGACGCCCTATCTCAAGATCGGCGGGCGCATCTACGCGTCGAGCGCAGAACATCGCCAGCCCGACCCGTAACTTGGGCTCATGAAAACTGGCGTGAGAACTGGGGATGCGAACTTCGAGACATTGCTCTACACGACGACGGGCCCGGTTGCCACCGTCACGTTGAACCGCCCGGAGCGGCTCAACACCATAGTCCCGCCCATGCCCGACGAGATCGAGGCGGCCATCGGGCTGGCCGAGCGCGACCACGACATCAAAGTCATCGTGTTGCGCGGCGCCGGCCGCGCCTTCTCCGGCGGCTACGACTTCGGCGGCGGCTTCCAGCACTGGGGCGACGCCATGATGACCGACGGGCGATGGGACCCCGGCAAGGATTTCGCGATGGTCACCGCCCGCGAGACGGGCCCGACCCAGAAATTCATGGCCATCTGGCGGGCCTCCAAACCCGTGATCGCCCAGGTGCACGGCTGGTGCGTCGTCGGGGCCAGCGACTACGCGCTCTGCGCCGATCTCGTCATCGCCAGCGACGACGCCGTGATCGGCACCCCATACAGCCGGATGTGGGGCGCCTACCTGACGGGCATGTGGCTCTACCGACTGAGCCTGGCCAAGGTCAAGTGGCACTCGTTGACGGGCCGACCGCTGACCGGCGTCCAGGCCGCCGAAGTCGAGCTGATCAACGAGGCGGTGCCGTTCGAGCGTTTGGAGGCCCGCGTCGCCGAGATCGCCGCCGAGCTGGCACGAATCCCGTTGTCGCAGTTGCGGGCGCAGAAGCTGATCGTCAACCAGGCCTACGAGAACATGGGCCTGGCATCCACGCAGACCCTGGGCGGCATCCTTGACGGCCTGATGCGCAACACCCCGGAAGCGCTCGACTTCATCGAGACCGCCCAGACCCGGGGCGTGCGCGCGGCAGTCGAGCGCCGCGATGGTCCGTTCGGCGACTACGGCCAGGCCCCGCCGGAGCTGCGGCCCGATCCCGCGCATGTCATCGTGCCTGATCGCGACCGATAGTGAGATGGGCTATGAATTCGCCTCCGGCCGCAGAATAGTGTACGGTAACGACTATGTCTCGGCTGACTTCCAGCCTGCATGCAGGCGCCGCTGTTATCGCTCTCCTACTGACTCTGGGCTTCGCCGCCGCGGCCTTCCCCAAGACCGCCGCCGCCGATTCCACGGAAGACTTCCCGATCCCCCGCCGCATGATCGCGACCACCTGCGACGCCGAGCAGATACTGGCGGCCACCAGGGACACCAGCCCCGTGTACTACCAGCGGTACATGATCGACTTCAACAACCACCCGAACGTTCAGCAGGCAACGATCGACAAGGCGCACTGGTTTTACTCGTTGTCACCCGCGGACCGCAGGAATTACTCCGAAAACTTCTATGCGGCCCAGGCCGATCCCCTGTGGCTCGCCTGGCCCAATCACATGAAGATCTTCTTCAACAACAAGGGCGTCGTCGCCAAGTCGACCGACGCGTGCAACCAGTACCCGGCCGGCGACATGTCGGTGTGGAACTGGGCGTAGCTCACGCCCGGGCGCTGAACCCGCACGGGTCTCCCGTGCTTGTGGATTGGCGCTGGCCAATATCCGTCGGCAAGTTTAGGATCGGCGGTTGGCGGGTATTGCTTTCTTCCCCGTAGGGGGGGACAAATCAACACCTTTTGACCGGTTATTCGGCGCTTAGTTCCCGGTGACCACCGCTCAACCAGGACTCACGACATGCACATCACCACCGTTGGACATGGGACAGGCCGCCGGCTCGTGCCGGGACGCCGCACCGCAGTGGGGACACGATGAGCACCGCGGACCCCCAGTGGGCGATTCCGGACGCGCTGGCCGCGCTCGACTGGCACGAGATCACCTGCCAGTCCGAAGCCGGCTGCACGAACCGCGCGACCCACGTCGTGTACCGGCATGCCGTGGACAAATGCAACCGGCCGAACCTCGATCCGTCCGGAAACATCGTCGACATCCTGTGCATCAGCTGCGTGCGCAGCCTCAAGGCCCAGCTCCTGCAGCAGGTGGATCAGATCGCCCGTTGCCCGGGCGGTTACTGCCTGACGTGCGGGGCGCCGGTGCACAAGCTGAGCGACGTCATGCGCAAGATGGTGCAGTTGCGTAGCTATGCCTGAGGGCCGCCGGCGAATTCGTCAGTAGTGCGGTGTGCTCACCGGGATGCGATCGGTGTCCCCCAAGCCGGGGCCGTCCTCCCGGGGCAACATGTAGGCGCGAACCGCCGAGCGAGGTCCGTACGGTCGCAGCATCTGACTGGCGGGACGGGTGCGTACCTGTTGCGGCCACCAGAACCAACGCCCCAACAGGGCGGCGACGGACGGCATCATGAACGAGCGCACGATCAGCGTGTCGAACAACAGACCCAGGCCGATGGTGGTGCCGACCTGCCCGGTGACCTTCAGATCGCTGAAAATGAACGATGTCATCGTGGCGGCGAACACCAGGCCCGCCGAGGTCACCACGGCGCCGGTGCCGGCCATCGAGCGGATGATTCCGGTCCGCAAACCGGCACCGATTTCCTCTTTGAAGCGGGAAACCAGCAGCAGGTTGTAGTCGGATCCGACGGCGAGCAACAGAATGACGGACATCGCCAGCACCATCCAGTGCAGTTTGAAGCCGATGATGTCCTGCCACATCAGCACGGAAAGCCCGAACGAGGCGCCCAACGAAATCAGTACCGTTCCCACGATGGTGACCGCGGCGACCAGGCTTCGCGTAATGATCAGCATGATGATCAAAATCAGGCTGGCAGCGGCGATTCCCGCGATCAGCAAGTCGTACTTCGCCCCGTCGCGCATGTCCTTATAGGTCGCGGCGGTGCCGGCAAGGGAGATCCTGGCGCCCTCCAGCGGGGTGCCCTTGATCGCTTCCTTTGCCGCGTTCCTGATCGGATCGACGTGTGAGATGCCTTCTTCACTGGCCGGATCCCCCTCATGGGAGATGATGAAGCGGGCCGCGTGACCGTCGGGCGACAGGAACATCTTCAGACCCCGCTTGAAATCGGGGTTGTCGAAGACCTCGGGCGGTATGTAGAAGGAGTCGTCGTTTCTGGACGCATCGAAAGCCTGGCCCATGGCGGTCGAGTTCTGGCTCATCACGTCCATCTGGTCATACAGCGACGACATCGAGCTGTGCATCGTCAGCATCATCTGCTTCATCGTCGTCATGGTCGCGATCATCGGCGGCATCTGCGCCAGCATCTGCGGCAGCAGGGCGTCCAGCTGGGATAGGTCGTCCGTAAGGTATTTGAACTTTTCGACGATCTGATCCAGACCGTCAAGTGCGTCGAAGATGGACCTTATTGCCCAGCAGGCTGGAATGTCGAAGCAGTGCTTCTCCCAGTAGAAGAAGCTGCGGAGCGGACGGAAGAAGTCGTCGAAGTCGGCGATGTGATCGCGCAATTCGGCTGTGACGTCCAACATTTCATGCGTGAGGCCGTCCATGTGGTGCGTGACGGCGGCCATCTGCGCCGTGATGTTGTACATGCGCTGCATCGTGTCGATGGACTGCTGCATCGCGTCGGCCTGCTTGAGCATGTCGTTCATGCGCTGATGCATGTACTGCTGGTTCTCGACCTGTGTCGTGTTCTGCATGCTGATCTGGAAGGGAATCGAGGTGTGCTCGATCGGCTTTCCCAGCGGCCTGGTGATCGCCTGCACGCGCGCGATGCCCGGAATGTGGAAGACGCCCTTGGCAATTCGGTCTATCACCAACATGTCCGCCGGGTTCCGCATGTCGTGATCGGTCTCGATCATCAACAGTTCCGGGTTCATCCGGGCCGAGGGAAAGTGCCGCTCGGCGGCGTCGTATCCGATGTTCGCCGGGGTGCTCGGGGGTAGGTACAGCCGGTTGTCGTAGTTCGTCTGATAACCGGGCAGGGCCAGCAGACCGATGAGCGCGATCGCGATCGACACCGCGAGAATCGGCGCCGGCCAGCGCACGATTGCGGTGCCCACCCGCCGCCATCCCCGGGTCCTCATCATCCGCTTGGGATCGAACAGACCGAAGCGACTCCCCACCGTTAACACGGCCGGGCCGAGGGTGAGCGCGGCGAACACGGCGACGAGCATTCCAATCGCGCATGGCACACCGAGTGACTGGAAATACGGAAGCCGGGTGAAGCTGAGGCAGTACATCGCACCGGCAATGGTCAGGCCGGAACCCAGAACCACGTGCGCGGTTCCGTGGAACATGGTGTAGAAGGCCTGGTCTCGATCCTCACCGAGCGATCGGGCCTCCTGATAGCGGCCGAGGACAAAGATCGCGTAGTCCGTCCCCGCGGCGATGGCCAGCAGCACCAGGATGTTCACCGCGAAGGTCGACAGCCCAATGATGTCGTTATGAGCGAACAAAGCGACAAATTGCCGGGCCGCGAACAGCTCAATCACCACCATCAGCAGGGTGATGAACACGGTGACAATCGAGCGGTACACCCACAGCAGCATCACGATGATCACCACAAAGGTGATCATCGTGACCCTTTGGACGCTCTTGTCGCCCGCCGTGGTCTGATCGGCGGTCAACGCCCCCGCACCCGTGACGTAGGCCTTGACCCCCGGTGGCCCAGGCACGCTGCTCACGATCTTGCGGACCGCCGCGATGGACTCATTGGCCAGGCTCTCGCCCTGGTTGCCGGCGAGATACACCTGCACATAGGCGGCCTTGCCGTCAGTGCTCTGCGAACCGGCGGCCGTCAGCGGATCCCCCCAGAAGTCCTGGACGTGCTGGACGTGCTTCGTGTCAGCCTCGAGTTTGCGGACGATCTGGTCGTAGAAGTGGTGGGCGTCGTCGCCCAGCGGTTTGTCGCCCTCCAGCACGACCATGGCCGAGCTGTCGCTGTTGAATTCGTTGAACACCCGGCCGACGCGCTTCATCGCCTGCATCGACGCCGCATTTTGGGGGCTCATCGACACCTGGTGTTCCTTGGCCACCTTGTCCAGGGGTGGGAGGAAGACGCTGAGAACGACGACAAGTCCCACCCAGGCCAGGATGATCAGCGGCGCGAACTTGTGCACCGCGCTCGCGAAAATCGGCATGTGCGGCAGCCCAGCGGCCCGGTTGTCGGTCATGCGGACTTCACTATGCAGAAGGTTTGAGCACGCTCTCCGGTGGTGGACCTTTCGTCCTTGACGACGTCGTTGACCACGATGCGGCAGCCGATCTGGTCACTGTCGCCCTGCGCGACAACGTTGACACTCACCGAGGGAAGCGTCGTGATGACCGAGAGCGTCCAGGGCAGTGGCACATTGCTTACTTTCTGAGGCTGGGCATTGATGTCCAGATAGTTGATGTTCGCCATCGTCCCGGGAGGTCCGTAAACCTCATAGACCACGTGCTTGGGATTGAACGGCTTGATGTCGTCGGCCATGCCGCTGGTGATCGGGCGAGTGTCGTGGACGCCAAAGATGCCGCGGAGCCGATAGACGCAGAAGCCCGCGACCGCGACCACCACGACGACGACCAGTGCGATCCACACTTTCTTCGCCGCCGCGGCAACCGGAATCTTCGGCATCCGACCACCTCCCGCTGACCGGTTGCCG
>Ga0318577_10000468_pt1 | contig 11698 bp, 17 predicted proteins | sample GRESIP089b5f25_FD_203484 | JGI IMG/M metagenome (GOLD analysis project Ga0318577, IMG submission 203484) | Tropical soil microbial communities from Luquillo Experimental Forest, Puerto Rico - GRE.SIPMG.089b5f25 | ecosystem: Environmental > Terrestrial > Soil > Tropical forest > Bulk soil... | reverse complement strand
CAGCGGCGCCGCCCAGACCGCCTTCGGTGAGATTGGCGCCTGGATTCGGCGTGCATCCGGCAAGTACGAGGAGCCCCGCGCCAGCAGCAATCGAAATCGTCTTCCTCATCGGATTTCCTTTCTCTTAATGACCGCGAGACCATCTCTAGGTGGCCGCGCGCTTCATCACCGCGGGGCGAACGTTCGCCCCGTGCAGGTGACCTGCTTTTTGGAGTTAAGGGAGGCTACGGGCGATACCGTGGCGCCGGTCGGAACAAACCGGTGCCACGGGTCGAGTCGAAGTTATCCGCCCGCCGTATCTTTACCTAGGATACGAATAGCCCTGCCAATAGGGGCCATAGCCCCATCCGTAATGCCGCCAATAGGGATGATGGTGATGCCACCACCATGTGGAATGGTGAGGCCAGCACTGCCAAGCAAAACCATTCCACCAGCACGCCGCATCAGCCGGGCGGGCAAAAGCAGCGGTGCCGATCGTCAAGGCGGCGAGCGTCGTCAGGACGAATTTCCTCATCGCTTCACCTCCGTGATGCTTGTCTTCTGCGGAGGAAACGGTGAGCGAGATCGATTCAATCCCTTTAACCAATTATTTTTACTGATCGCCCTGAGTATGGCTTCCACCGCGGCTTGTGGGTCGGCGGCCCGCATCACTTCGCCCATCACCGCAATGCCGTGCGCTCCGGCGGACCGGCACAGCCCGGCGTTGTCGGCCGTGATCCCGCCGAGCGCGATTACCGGACCCGGTGCCCGTGCGACGACGCTTGTCAGCCCGTCGAGCCCGAGTGCGGGGCCGTAACCGGGCTTGCTGGCGCTGACGAAGACCGGGCTGACGGTGACGTAATCGGCGCCGGCCTGTAGCAGGGTCGAAGCCTCCTCGGCGGAATGCGCCGAGGCGCCGATCAGCGCGCCGGGAAGCCGGGTACGCGCCGTCTCCGGTCTCGAGCCGCTTGGCAAATGCACTGAGTCGGCGCCGGCATGAATCGCCGCATCGATATCCTCATGTATGCCAACAGTAGCTCCGCAGCGGCGGCCGAGTACGACGAGCCTGCCGAGCAGCGCGCGGCGCTCGGCCGGCAGCACATCCTTCTCGCGCAGGCTGAACCAGCGGCACCCTCCGGCGAAGGCCGCTGCCGCGATTTCTTCAAGCGGCCGGCGCGCCTGGCTGCTGTCGGAAATGATCAACAGCGGCGGGACCGGAAGCCTAACGATGACCTCACTCACGGCCGCGGCGAAACGAGGAGCAGTTCGGCCTCGACGGTGACGCGGATTTTGCTCTCGCCCGGCTCGGCTACCGGAGCTAGCGCCGCCATCGCGGCGAAGCGCGGCACTGGTGAGCCGCCAGTTTCGGCGTTGCCGACGTGCAAATCGCGGTAGCGCAGCACGCTGAGGTGCATTTGTTCGGCGATCGACGCGGCGCGGTGGCCGAGCGCTGCGAGTGCCTCTGAGGTGAGGTCCTCCTCGGCGCCTCGCACCGTCTCGGGAGCGATTTCATAGCCTAGTGAAGAAGTCGACAGCCCGTCCGACTGCAGCGCGCCAGCCAGCTTCAGCATCGAATCGGAGTCCTTGCCGATCAAGATCACCGATTGCCCACCGCGCCAGCGCACTGGTCCACCCTGCGGCCGCTCCTCGCCAACATTGTAGAAGCCGGTTTCGACCCGCACTCCTTGCACGCGCTTGGCGCGGTCGAGCGCCGCAGCCATGCGCCGGTTGATTTCCGTCTGGACCGTCTCCGCGTCCGCCCCGGTTGCTTCGACCCTGAGTTCGATCCGCAACACATCGCGCGTGACAGTGCGCTCGGCGGTCTGGCTGAGGTGCAGGATGGTCATCGGCCGCTCCGCATCTTGCGCAAGCGCCGGGGCGACGGCGCACAGCGCGAGAACGAGCCCGATGAAGCAGGACCGTGGGCGTCCCGCCCGCCATGCGGGCCCCCTGTTCCCTACCAGGGGCAGGCTCCGACCCGCGGCCCCATATCTCATCGTCAGCCGATTTTCGTCAGCTGGCGGGCCGATAGGCTCTCAAGTTGCTTGAGCCGATCAAAGAGCACGTCTGGCGCGATCCGCGCGTCGCCGGCGTCGAGGCATCCGCGGAACTTTTCGAACAGCTCGACTTCGCTTAACGGGCGGTCGGCGTGACCTTTGGCGCGCGACATCTTCTCGCTTTCGACGCTGCCGCCGCCGGCGAGATCGATGCGAACCTGGTCCCACACGGAGGCGCCGGAAACTTCTGGGTCATAGTTCCGGTTGGTCTCGATCCCGACCTTTCGCATCAGCGCCTGAACTTCGGGGCGCTGGACAAAGCCGTCGTTGTACTCGCCAAGCCCGGCGCGGCGCGCGATCACCGCCGCGGCCATAGCGAACTCGATGCTGAACTTCGCCTCCAACCCAGTCTGCGGCTCGTGGTTGCGCAAGATCAGCGCGTGCGTATCGCTCAGTGAGACGGTGATTTTCTTGATTTCCTCGGGCCGCAGCGGCCGGCGAGCGAGCAGTTCGAGCATCGCGTCGAGCGCCCGGTGGGTGCAGTAGCATGCCGGGTATTTTTTGATGCCGAGCCGGTACTTGACGATTTTCCACTCCTCTCCAAGGCCTTGAGCCGGGGTCTCCCGATCGACTTCTCCAGCGGGGGATACGGCACTCAGGAACCCTTGTGGATGCTCGAGCGCGTCGGGGGATGCGGTGAAACCGATCTCGGCGAGCCGCGCCGCGAAAAGGCCCGAATGCGCCGAACGGCCGGCATGGAACGGCTTCGTCATCATGCCGAAATTGGCCATGATGCCGCTGCTCTGCGAAGCCGCCAGCGCCAGCGCGTGGGCCGTCCGCGGCGCATCGAGGCGCCGCAACGATGCGCACGCAGCGGCCGCGCCGATTGGTCCGAAGATGCCGGTCGGATGCCATCCCTTGCGATGGTGGTGGCCGGGATCGCGCCAGGCGAGTTCCGCCCACGTCTCGTATCCCGCGACATAGGCCGCGAGCATATCGCGACCGGAGGCGCCGAGGGCCTCGCCTTCAGCGATGATCGCCGGGACCAGCACGGTGCTCGGATGGCCGCGCAAGGAAGCGACATCGTCGTAGTCGAGGGCATGCCCCGCGGTGCCGTTGATCCACGCCGCTTCGGGCGCCGTGGCCCTTTCGCCGCTGAAGTACAGGGAGGCCTCGCCACCTGTCGGCTGCAGCGCCCGGCGCAACAGCTGCGGCGCCGGATCGCGGGCGCCGGCGATCATAGTCGCAATGCAATCGATGAAACCGATCCGTGCGACATCGATGGCTTTGGCGGGAAGCCGCGCGAAAGCGGCGTCCGCGACGAACCGGCCGAGGTCCCGGGTGAGCGACATTGGCATCTCCTTCTTGGGCGAGCGGTTGCAATCGGACGAGTTTCGACAGCATTCTCGACTAAATCGAGCAGGCGGCCCAGTCCGATTTCAGGCTCGATGATCGTAGACGGTCTCGCATGGCGCAGCAGGGCTTGCGGGCGCTCGTCACGCGCCCTCGGGAAGAAGCAGAGGCGCTTGCCGCGGCGTTGACGGCGCGCGGTATCGAGGCAGTTGTCGAGCCGCTAATGCAGGTTCATTACCATACGCCGGCAGCGCTCGACCTGGCGGGGGTGCAGGCAATCCTGTGCACCAGCGCCAATGGTGTCCGTGCTTTGGCCCGGACGAGCAAAGAGCGGGAGATGCTGCTGTTGGCGGTCGGCGATGCGACAGCCGCACGTGCCCGCTCCGAAGGCTTCACAGCGGTCGAGAGCGCCGGCGGCGACGTCAACGACCTTGCCCGCCTGGCGGCGGCTCGGCTCCGGCCGCAAAGCGGGTCTCTGCTGCACGTCGCCGGCAGCGTCGTCGCCGGTGATCTTGTCGGGGCGTTGGGCGAGCGAGGCTTTCGGGTCGAAAGGCATGTCCTGTACGAGGCGCAGCCGATGAAGGCGCTAAGTCCGACCACTATTGACGCTCTGCGTGGGGGCGCGATCGATTTCGCTTTATTCTTCTCGCCGCGAACGGCCGCGATTTTTGCAGAGCTCGCTGTGGCGGCTGGAGTAGTGCCGTGCTGCGCGAGGATGACGGCGCTTTCGATCAGCGGTGCCGCCGATGCGGCCCTTGCCGGTCTCCCCTGGCTCGACCGCCGGGTTGCCGAGCGGCCGAACCAAGCAGCCTTGCTCGCGGCCCTCGATCGTGTTCTCTGCGAGCGAGCAGGAGGTTGAACGGGAAATCGGCGAATGTCCGAGGGGCACGGCGAAGAACATCCGGAAGAAGAGGGTGCAGGCAATGTCGCGGCGCGGCCCGCTGCCGCGTCTGCGAGGCAACGCAGATCCTATGGCATTGCCCCCTGGCTCACGACTTTGCTGATGCTGGTCGTCGCCGGGGTGGGCCTGTCTCCGTTCTGGGCCCCGCAGCTGGCGCTGCTGTTGCCCTGGGGCACGGAACCAGGCATTCCGAACGACGAATACGCGGCTCTCGCCGGGCGCGTAGCGGTGGTCGAGCAGCGTTCACCCGCGCCCGGCATCAACGTCGATGCCGTGAAATCGGCGATGAACGGGCTGGGGCAACGAGTCGAGCAACTCGAAACCACCGTCAAAGGCCTCATCGCCAAGTCCGCCGCGGACGCCGACGCGCTCAAGTCGCAGGTCAGCAACTTAACGCAACGGGTCGATCGGCTCGCGGGCGCGAGCAGCGGAGATCAGCAGCTCGAAGCCTCGGTCACTTCGGTGAAAACCGGGCTGCAAAACCTCGAGGAACGGGTCACGGCGGTCGAATCCCAAGCCGCTGCACGGCGAGCGAGCGATGCAGCAGATTTGCAAAAAATCCAACAAGAGCTCGCTCGCCTCGGCACAGTAACTAGCGACCTTGCGAGCCGACTCGGCACGCTCGAGCGCGATCAGCAGTCAGAAAATGCGGCCGAGCCCCGGACCGATGCGACATTGGCGTTGCTGCTGGTGCAGATGCGCGAAGCGGTGGAGCAGGCGCGGCCCTTCCCGGCCGAGTATAGCACATTCGCGACGTTGGCCCGCGATCCGGCCCTCAAGGCTGCGGCCGAGCCACTCGCTGACGCAGCTCGAAACGGCGTACCGAGCCGCACCGTACTGGTGAAACGCCTGGCGGAGCTTGCCGGGCGGGTGCCGACGCCAAACGAACCGGCCGCCGAATCCGATTGGGGGCAGAAACTGCTCGCTCATCTGCGCGGCTTGGTGAGGATCCGCCGGATCGACGGCGCCGCGCAGAGTGGGGCGAGGGCCTCGGTGAGTGCTGCACAAATCGCACTCGCTCGCGGTGATCTGGCGGAGGCCGTGGCGGCGTTGGATCCGCTTGCCGGAGCGAATGCCGAGGCGGCGGGTCCGTGGATGCGAATGGCGCGCGAACGGCTCGCGGCCGAAGCAGCGCTCGACCATCTTCAGCAGCTCCTTACCGTCCGGTTGGGCAGCGCTCCGCCCGCTCATCCCGCCTCCTTACCAGAGGCTCCGCAGGAGCAGCCGGAAAAGGCGAGAACGCCCTAGTGATCCGCGCCATTCTCTGCCTCATCATCGTCGCCGGGTTGATCATCGGCGCGGTCTTCTTCGCCGATCATCCCGGACAAGCCGAGATTGTCTGGCAGGGCTGGGAGCTGCAAACCTCGGTCGCCGCGCTTGTCGCAGCTGCGGTGCTCTTGGGCTCGACAGCGGCATTCCTGATATGGCTCGCATCGCTGATAATAGGTAGCCCGCGCGCATTTCTGCGCCGACAGCGCGCGCGGCGCCGGCACGCCGGCTATCGCGCGCTCACCCAAGGCATGGTCGCGGTTGCCGCGGGCGATCCGCACGAGGCGCAGCGCTATGCCCGCAGGGCCGACGCGTTGCTCGCCGATCCGCCATTGACCCTGCTCCTATCCGCTCAGGCAGCTCAGCTCGAAGGCGACGACATGGCGGCGAAGAAATTTTTCACCGCGATGCTCGACCGGCCCGAGACCGAGTTTCTCGGGCTTCGCGGACTCCTCAATCAGGCGCTACGGTCGGGCGATCGGGCTACTGCGTTGCGGCTCACTCAGCGCGCCGCGAGCTTGCGGCCGGGCACGCCCTGGGTGGTCGAGAGCAAGTTCGATCTCGAGGTCCGCGAGGGCCGGTGGGAGGCGGCCCAAGAGACCCTCGCGCGAGCGGTCAAACGCCGGATCCTCCCGCCGGAGCGCGCCCGCCACCGTCGCGGGGTGATCCTGTACGAACTCAGCCTCGCCGCCTTCGCGGCCGGTGATCGCCGCCGCGGAAGAAATCTGGGGGCCAAAGCCCGGACCCTGGCGCCGGATCTGGCCGTCCCCGCTGCCCATTGCGCGCGAGAATTGCTGCAAGACCGCCGACCTGGACTTGCCGCGAAGGCGCTCGAAAGTGCGTGGCGAACAGCCCCCCATCCGGAACTCGCGCAGCTCTACGGGGCGATTTACAACGAGGAGGAGCCGCTTGCCCGGGTCAAACGCTTCGAGCGGCTCACCGCGCAAAATCCCGAGGCGCGCGAAAGCTACCTGGCGCTGGCGGAAGCGGCGCTCGATGCGCAGCTGTGGGGCGAAGCGCGCCGGTACCTCGAGCAAGCGGTCACTGCCCCAGCTCCGCCGGTCATCGCCAGACCGGCCAGTTCCCCTCCACCCTCCACCGCGCCGTTCGAGGAGGGCAAGTGTCGGGGCCCGGTCGGCCTCACTCCGCGCCTATGCTTGTTGATGGCGCGCGTCGAGGAAGGGGCGCATGGCTCGGCAGACGCCATGCGCGAGTGGCTCGACCGCGCCGTCACCGCGATGCCGGATCCACGATATGTTTGCGCCAGCTGCGGCGGTGAAAGCCTCGAATGGCGCTCTCTGTGCCCGCATTGCGCCGATTTCGACAGTTTGACGTGGCGAACACCCGGTTCGGCGGTCTCCGGCGTCACATTACCGATTGCCGCGCCATCGGCGAGTTCGGATTTGCGCGAATTGGCCGGCGGGGGCGCCGCCGGCACCTGAGACCCCCGCCGCTCACGACCAATGCCGTTGCGGCTCACCGATATACTGTTCAAAAGCCCCAAGTTGCCTTGCTCGCTCGGAGTTCGATCTTTTGCTCCGATACCGTTCATATTTCGTGATGATCTGCTCCTTCTGCAGCGCTCGAAGCGGAGATGGCGGTCCTAAATACCCCGCCGTGCTTCTGTCGAGGAGGAACGCGCCCGCCGGTAATGCCGAGCACGTCAATACCGCGGGCGTGCGCGAACTCGCGTAGAGGATATCGCCAGTTCTCATTTGATTAGTTTGGCTTGGTCAGCGTCGCCGGCGCTCTCACATCGGTAATTAGTGTCGATTTCATGTTGTATACCGGCTCCCCATCCGGGGTGAATTGACCGTCAGCGCGAAAGACCGCGATCATCACCGGCTTCAGGCGCAAAGTGGTGCCGTCGGCCAACCGATACTCGTTCCACCTTTCCTTTGCCTCGAGCATTTCGATTTCGCTCGTTTCGCGCGAGGCATCCGTGGGGTTATCGCTCACTGCTATCTCCGTGGTTATGGCGGCGATCACGACAACGGCTCGCCCGCCCCTGCCGCAAACCTGGGCCCATGTCGTTGAGCAGTGGTTAACGCCGCGAATCGGCTTGGCGGCGGCTGGATTACACGCTAAAACCCGGCGTGGTACGCGGTTATCGCTTGCCCGCGTTGCCCCGGTAGCTCAGCGGTAGAGCAACCGCTTCGTAAGCGGTAGGTCGTTGGTTCAAATCCGACTCGGGGCACCAGCTGGTCCCAAGACATGCATCAGAGGATGGGCCGCTGATGAAACAGCCGACATTGCTCGAAACCATCGCGATGCGGCTGCTCGCCCGGCAGGGGATCGGGGTGATCTGGCAGCTACATTTGCGGGCTTCCGCCTCCCATCTCGATGGCAACTGGCTGTCGGCGGCAGCTCTGATCGGGATTGCCGATGCCGCCGAACGGCAATGGGCCGGCCGCGCCGGTTCGCTCTGATCGTCCGCGCGTCCGGCTGTTTAGAGCCGACAGGGCAGATGTCACCGTGGCCGGGCCTCGGCCGGCCGCAAAATTGAGGAGGTAGCGGTGATTCAAACGAACGGGGTGGACCACGTCGTGTTGCACGTCAACAATGTCGAGCGCTCGAAAAAGTTTTACACCGAGATTCTCGGTATGACCGTGTATCGGGAAGACAAAGGACAGGTTTTTTTGCACGCCGGGAAGCAGGGGGTCGCTCTGTTCGAGCAACCGGGCGGCGCGCCTCTGACGGCCGGCACCGACCTCAACCATATGGCGCTCAACGTGGCGGCAGGGACTTACGAAACCCTGAAGTCAGAATTAGAGAGAAACGGGGTCTCGGTGAGCGGGCGTCCGGGGGAGGATCGCTGCATCTACTTCCGCGATCCTGACGGGCATCGGCTCCAGCTAGTGGTGCACGGATAACCGGCCTGCACGGCGAGGGTCGCTCGACGCGGCCGCGCGATATGGAACCGCCGGAACTGACCCGCACTACCCTCGGGGTTCTCTTTGTCGGCGCCCTGATCGCCGGCTCTTTCTGGATTCTGTGGCCGTTCTTGCCGGCGGTCGTCTGGGCTACAACGCTGGTCGTCGCCACATGGCCGATCATGCTTCGCGTCCAGCGGCGTCTGTGGAACAAGCGTGCGCTCGCAGTGGCGGTGATGACGGTCGCGTTGCTGCTGATCTTCATGCTGCCACTTTGGCTGGCAATCGCGACCATCACGCGGCATTTCGACCGCATCGCCGGCTGGGCTGAGTTATTGGCGCACTTCCACCTGCCGCCGCCGCCGCACTGGCTGACGGGTCTCCCATTCTTCGGCGAGCAAGCTGCTCTGGTTTGGGCGAACGCCGCCGCGAACGGTATCGAGCCGCTGGTGAAACAGGCCGCGCCCTATGCGGGGGGCGCGGCGGCTTGGTTCATCAGCGCACTGGGCGGCTTCGGTGTGCTGTTTGTGCAGTTTCTGCTCACTGTCCTCATCGCCGTGATCCTGTACGGGAGTGGAGAACACGCGGCCAGCCTTGCCCGGCGCTTCGGACGGCGTCTCGCCGGCGAGCGCGGCGAACAATCGGTCCTCTTGGCAGGTCAGGCGATCCGCAGCGTCGCCGTCGGCGTGGTCGCGACTGCGGTCGGACAATCTGTGTTGGGCGGACTTGGGCTGGGTTTGGCCGGCGTGCCGTTCGCGACCGTGTTGACCGCGGTGATGTTCATGCTGTGCATCGCGCAGCTCGGGCCCTTACCTGTGCTGGTGCCGGCAGTGGTCTGGCTTTATTGGACGGGCGAATCGGTGTGGGGCACCCTTCTTGTCATCTGGAGCGTCCTGCTCAGCACAATGGACAGTATCGTGCGTCCATTGTTGATCCGGAAGGGCGCCCATCTGCCGGTGCTTTTGCTGCTGGCCGGAGTAATCGGGGGCCTCATCGCTTTTGGGATGGTCGGCATTTTCCTCGGCCCGGTTGTGCTTGCCGTAGCCTACACCTTGCTGATGTCGTGGATGGCCGAAGCAAATACTCCGGATGAAGAGGCTTCTGCCAGCCATCCGTGAGGCCGATACCCACCCGGCTTGCTGCAGAGCCGGGCCTCATGGTAAGGGACGAGATCACCCGCGCAGCAGTGCTTACCGCCAATATTGGACAGCATCGTGATTGGCGGGCGGAATTCAACCAATCCCAGTGGAGGAAGGGTATGACTGCTCGATTCCGGAGATTCTTGTCATTGCTGGTCCTATTGCCAACGCTCGCCGCCGCCACTGCGGCGTGCGCGCCGCAAGCAGCCAACCCGCCGAATCGCGATCTTCCTCGTTTCCTCGTCTACTTCGACGAATTCAGCGCCAATCTTTCCGACGAATCGAAGAGCGTGATCGCCGACGCTGCCAAGCGTGCACGCGAGACTGGCGCCACGGCTGTCGTGGTTCAGGCGCGCGCGAGCGCCACCGGAACCGCCGAAACAAACAAATACTTGGCGCAGACGCGCAGCTCGCTCGTGACGGACCAGCTCGTGGCCGATGGAATCGCGCGGACGATGATCAAACAGGAGCCGATCGGCCAGACCGGGTCGAGCGATCCGACGGTCTATAACCGCCGGGTCGACATCATTCTGGAGCGCTGATGTCCCTAGGGGGGCCTCCCGTACCCGGATGTGTTGTCCACTCCGGCGCCGGCGTGTACTCTCGTGATCACAAGGAATAGCGCCGCCGCCCGGCTCGGCGCACGCAGAACGGAGAGGTTCCTCAGATGCATACCGGCGCCGCCGCGCCTTTACCTTGGTATCGCTCGCTGAATCGCGAGCAGTGGAGGGTGCTCGTCGCCTCGAACCTCGGCTGGCTGTTCGGTTGCCTGAGCTTTTTCCGACGCGGATGCGCGGCACCGCTGTCGCATTCTGCTTTAACGCGCCGCGCTGGATCTCATCCATCGGACCGCTGATCGCGGGGACGTTGATCGTCGAACTCGGCGGCTATGGTCCTGCGGCAACGATTGTCGGTCTGTTCTTCATCCTCGGCGCTGCGGCGGCGCCATTCCTTCCCGAGACCAACGGCAAGCCGCTCCCCGAGACCTTGTCGCCGGCGTTACCGGCATAAGCGCGCGATTTACCAGCTGAGCGTCAACGCGCCTTCGCGCATCTCGAAGCTCTTCAGCCGCCGCAGGAAAGTCATTCCGAGCAGCGAGATGCGCAGGTTCTCGTTCACCGCGGCCGGCACGTTGTCGATCGAGAACTGCTCGATGCGGATCTCGCGCAGGGTTACCGGCGCTTCGCGGGCCAACCCGTTGGCGGTGATTGTGCGCTGATTGAAGGCGAGCTGGCCGAGATCTATGCCGGCCGCGCGCGCAGCCTCCGGCGTAAGCGTCACCCGGCTCGCCCCGGTATCGACGAGAAACCGAACCGGCGTCCCGTTGACCATCGCCGTCAGCGCCACATGCCCGAGGCGGTCGGCAGGGTAGACGAGGGTGTGGTTCGACAAGGGCTTGAGGACGACTGGGCTCTCTGCGCTCCCGCCCGAAGGCGCCGGGTTTGCTGCCGCTGGCGGCGTCGCTTCTGGTATGGCGGGCGCTGATTTGCTCTACGTTGTGGGCTCAAGGTTCCAAAAGATCCAGCTATAAACTTGTCCATCGGGATATTTGACTTGACATAATTTGCTGTCATCGGCAATGATTACACCGGTTTTTCCTTCTCTGTCGGTGACAGCCTGCCCGGCGATGCATTTCGTCAATGCCTGCGCACCAGCGAGCGACAACACGCCGCTGGAAACGAGTACAACTAACGCCAAGACTGCACTCTTGATCACCTTGCTTCCTTTCGATCTCGCGCTTGCCTGCCCCCGCCGCCAGTGCATAACATCCGCACGCATATCTCATCGTAATCGAGATTTCGAGATCACCTGTAACGGAAATTCGCGATGGCAAATATCAAATTGAAGGTTATCCGCGAGGCGACAATACCGCCGCCATGGAGCGCGCCGCCGGGGGCCGGACCATTGTTCACCGGCTCCGGCGACACCGACTATATTTGCGGCAACTGCGAATTCGTCATTGCCGCCAAGATTGGATCAGGACAGCGCATCACACCGGTCGAGACCGAATGCCCTTGCTGCGGCGCCGTCAACGAAGTGCGTTTTGCAGAAGATTAAGTCGATGATGCTTGATCAGTTCTTACTACGCGTAGATCTTCACTAGCTCGCCATGCGCCCATTTGACGGCATCCTCAGGCGTCATGCCCTGCACCGCCTTCGCGTACATGTCGGAAATAATGTATTTGG
>Ga0318577_10000461_pt1 | contig 11749 bp, 8 predicted proteins | sample GRESIP089b5f25_FD_203484 | JGI IMG/M metagenome (GOLD analysis project Ga0318577, IMG submission 203484) | Tropical soil microbial communities from Luquillo Experimental Forest, Puerto Rico - GRE.SIPMG.089b5f25 | ecosystem: Environmental > Terrestrial > Soil > Tropical forest > Bulk soil... | reverse complement strand
AGGGGACGCAGTGAACCATCACCATACCGCGAACAGCGTGATCAAGGTGAAAGGCACCGCAACAAGGCCGAGATAAAACCAGGTGCGAGAGCTGCCGGCGTCGTGCGGCACCTGAAAGAGCTGGTACACCAGCCATGCGCAGACGCCGAGGCCCAGGATCAGCCGCACCAAGTCGGCCGGCGTGTCGTAGGCGGTCCAGATCGTCTCGCTTTGCGGCAGGCTGACGCGCAGCGTCAGCACCAGCAACAGAACGATGAATAATGTCCGCAGCGCGGTCGCGGCGACGCGCAGCGCACGCGAAACGTCTGCCGACAATTTCGCTTCAGGGGGATGCTCCAGGTTTGCCATCTTGTCTGCTCCGCCCGGCAACCATGGACGACCGCTTCCGCGGTTCGGAAAATCTCCTCCCGACTCGTATATATAATCCCAAACCGTCGCGCGTTTAAGCGCGCGAGGCTATCATTCGGCTTATTTCTGTAGAGGAAAGAGCTGGATTCCCGCTTTCGCGGGAATGAGCGCAGATGCTGGCCTAACGCCTGTTCTGTACCGCCGTGCCGTTGATGCCGTAATGGGCCTGCGCCGGTCCGCCGATGGCCGAGGAGCCGGTGGCCGGCCGAATCACTGTCGCACCATTGATGCTGCCGTGGTTCGTTGCGTTTGCGACGTTTGCGTGGGGGACGCCGGACGAAACGATTGGCGCCGCGGCAGGCCCAGCATGAAGGATCGGCGGCGATGTTGCGCCAGACGCTCGTAATGCCGGCGATACAGCCGGTTGCGCGCCAGTTAGATTTTTTGGCGAAACGACAGGCTGGCCGATCGCATTGCGCAGGGTTGGCGCTGTAATCGTCGGTGCGCCCGCCAGGCTGCGCGATAAAATTCCGGGGTTGGCGGTCTTTACACCCGGATTGATGCTCCGAATTTGCTGCTGCGTGACGCTGCGCGGCGGCAGCACCGGGGGCGCGACGGGCGCTTCGGCATTAATCGGCGCGTCGGCCTTGCTCGGTGCTGGACTTGCACCATTTGCACCGTTTCTGCCTGTACCCTTCCCGCTTCCACCGCTATTGGCCGCGCTGGCGCGGGCGCCATGGTGCGCATGGCCGTCCTTGGCGAAGCATGGATTTGCGGCCAGCGCCGCCAGCAGGATGATTGAAAGGACCAGTCGCAAACGCATCTCCTTGTCAACGCTGACTTACGCGCCTGGTTGCGGCGCGGGAGTGTCCATAGGCGCAGCAGGACCCGCACCGTCTGGGCGATCAAGGAACAACGTCATCAGCGCCGGAACGACGATGAGCAGGACGATTGGCCCGATAAACATGCCGCCGACCACAACTGTCGCCAGCGGCCGCTGCACCTGACTGCCGATGCCGGTCGAGACCGCCGCCGGCAATAGGCCGATGCAGGCCGACAGCGCGGTCATCAGCATCGGCCGCATGCGCTGCGAGGCGGCGCGAAACATCGCTTCGATCGTGTCAATGCCGCTCGCTTTGAGCTCATTATAATATGAGATGATCAAAATACCGTTCATGACCGACACGCCAAACAACGAAACGAAACCAACCGCCGCCGAGATGCTGAAATTCAAGCCGGACAGATAGAGCGCGAGGACACCGCCACCGGCTGCAAATGGAATCCCCACCAGCGCCATCAGGCTTTCGCGCAGCGAATTGAATAGGCCGTAGAGCAGCACGAGAATAAGCAAAAGGCTGATCGGGACGATCAGCTCAAGCCGCGCTCTAGCATTCTCCAGATCCTCAAATTCGCCCGCCCACGCGAGGCGATAGCCGCTCGGCAATTTGACATTTTGCGCGATGCGCTCTTGTGCCTCGGCGACCGCGCCGCCGAGATCGCGATCGCGCACGCTGAATTTGACCGGAATGTAGCGTTCGCCCTGCTCGTGATAGATATAAGAGGCGCCAGTATCGAGACTGATGTCGGCGAGCTCATTGAGCGGAATGTAGGCGTTGGCACCGCCGCCACTCGCCACTGCAACTTTGACGTTGCCGACGGCTTCGAGGCTCGAGCGATATTGGGCGGGAAGCCGAACAGCCACGGCGAACTGGCGGTCGCCTTCCAATAGGGTGGTCGCCGTACTGCCACCCAGCGCCGCCTGGATGACAGTGTTGACGTCGCCGGTGTTGAGTCCGTAACGGGCGGTCTTCTTGCGATCGATCTTGATGTTGAGATTCGGTTGGCCGAGAACATGAAATATTTGAAGGTCGGCCACGCCCCGCACCTGCTGCATCTGCCGCATCACCTCGGACGCGATCCGCTCGATGGTCGGCAAATCGCGGCCGATGATCTTTACCGAATTGGCGCCTTTAACGCCGGACAGCGCCTCCTCAATATTGTCTTGGATGTATTGCGAGAAATTGAAGTCGATTCCGGGCAGCTCTTCGGCGAATTCATGCTGCAACTCGTCGACCAGCATGTCCTTGGTGTAGCCGACGCGCCATTGCTCATAGGGTTTGAGCGGCACGAACAGCTCCACGTTGGAAAACGACGACGCATCGCTGCCATTATCGGGCCGACCGTGCTGGGAAACCACCGTGATCACTTCTGGGTGCCGCAGCAGGATCTCGCGCATCTTGTGCGTCGCCGGTTCGCCGGCTTCGAGCCCGATGGTCGGCGGCATCGAGGCGCGAATCCATAAATTGCCCTCTTCGAGCGCGGGCAAGAACTCGCTGCCGAGCCACAGTGTCAGCAATCCGGTGAGGACAACAAATGCTGCGCCAAGAATGACGATGGCTCGCCGATGCACAAGCGACCACTGCAACGTCGGCGTGTAGATCCTGCGTATTGCCCGGACGATAATCGTCTCCGCCTCCTCGACGCGTTCGGGGAGGAGAAACGAGGTCAGGACGGGGGTAATTGTGAACGTCGACAATAGCGAGCCAAGGAGCGCCAGCGCGTAGGTCCGCGCCATCGGGCTGAAAATTTGCCCTTCAACTCCTTGCATCGCGAACAAGGGGACAAAGGCCGAGACTGTAATCAGTCGCGAGAAAAAAATCGCCTTATCGACCTGCAGCGAACTGGCGAGGATCAGGCGCAGTCGGTCAGTCCAGGCTCGTGCGACTGCTGCGTCGGCAGGCCTGGTCGGGTCCGGACCGAAACGTCCGCCGGCTAGCTGCATCAGAAGATTCTGTCGGTCGGCGGGACTTGCCTGAAAGTTGCGGAACACATTTTCCACCAGGATCACCGCCGAGTCGACGATGATGCCGAAGTCGATGGCGCCGACCGAGAGCAAATTGGCGTCCTGCCCGGTGAGCACCATAATGATCACGGCAAAGAACAGCGCGAAGGGGATATTGGCGCCGACGATAATGGCGCTGCGCAAGTTGCCGAGAAAGATCCACTGGATGATGAAGACCAGGCCGCAGCCGTAGATAAGGTTGCGCAGTACCGTTCGGGTGGTCTCCGATATTAATGTCGTGCGGTCGTAATACGGAACGAGCTTCACGCCCGGCGGCAGCGAACCGTCCCTGTTCAACTGTTCGATCTTGTTCTTGATTAAGGGAATGACATCGTTAGCGTGATAGGTTCGACCCATAACGACGATTGCAAGCGCAACATCGTCGTTATGATCCCTGCCGGCGATGCCGAGCCGCGGCACGTAGCCGACCGAGACCTTGGCGACGTTTTTTACCTGCACCGGAACGCCGTTCGACTGGGTGAGCACGACGTTTTCGATGTCGTTGACGTGCCAGCCCTGCGTCAAATCGCTGTTGCCGCCGCTATCGAACAAGCCAATGCCGCGAATGTTGACCGATTGCTGCCCGACTGTGATCTCGCGACCGCCGACATTGATGTTGGAATTGCCGAGCGCGGCAATGATCTGCGGTATGGTGACGTTGTAAGCGTCGAGCTTATTGAGATCGACGTCGACATCATATTGCTTGGTGGTGCCACCCCAGGCGTTCACTGCGACCACGCCGGGCACGGTGAACAGCCGCCGTGCAATGATCCAATCTTGCACAGTGCGCAGATTGGTCAGTCCGAAGTGCGGCGGGCCGACAATCTGGTAGCGATAGACCTCGCCGACAAGACTTGATTGCTGAATGAATGGCACCTGGCCGCCCGGCAGACTGACATTCTGCTGCAGGCTGATCTGCGTCTGCTGGTAGGCGAAGAAATAGTCGATGCCGTATTTGAAAGTGACGCGGACAAAGGACAGGCCGTAAAACGAGGTGGAGCGGATGTTCTCGACGCCAGGGGTGACGTAGAGCCCGACCTCCATGGGGATTGTGTAGTAGCGCTCCATCTCTTCGGCGGACAGGCCGGCGGCTTGGGCGGTGATTTCAAGAATGACCGGCGCGGGATTCGGATAGGCCTCGATATTAAGGCGGGTAAAGGCAACGAGACCGCCGGCAATAAAAACGAGCAGACCCAGCAGCATGATCGCGCGCCGGGTCAAGCCAAATGCGACAATGCTCCTCAGCACCGCTCACCTCGATGTTGCTCGTAGTGGGCTCATCGCGCGCTTGCGGTGGCCAGCATGTTGCTGAGAAAGATCGCGCCGTCGGTGGCGACGAGTTCGCCAGGCTGCACGCCTTGAAGGATTTGCCTGTAGCCGTCGCGCTGCTGCCCGATCTCGACGGTTCGTTTGGTGAAACGCCGGCGGTCGGCGGTGACCCAGATCGTTTGTGTACCGTCGCCTTGCCGAACCACGCCGTTGAGAGCAACTGCAGGAGAGCGCACCGGCGCGCCAACGCTGATGACAAAATTTGCGAACATGCCCGAACGCAGTTCGTGCTGCGGGTTCTTGACCTCGGAGCGGACGAGGACGCGGCGGGTAGTGGGATCGACGATTGAGCCGACAGTCGTGATCGTGCCGTCGAACAGCCGGCCCGGGAAAGCGCTGATCCTGACTTGCGCCGCCTGGCCGACCTGGAAAGCCGGACTATCGTTTTCAGCGACGTTTGCCAGCATCCACATCGTATCGACATTCGCCACCGTGAACGGCGCGGGCGCGCTTCCGGGCTGCACGTAAAGCCCTGGCGCCGCATTACGCGCGGTGATCCGGCCGTCGATCGGGCACGGCACGACGAGCGTCGGGTCCGCCTTGCGCTCGGCGATGATACGGTCGATCTCCTCATTCGTCTTGCCGAACAGCCGCACCGCATCGCGCCCGGCGCGCAGATTGCCTTCGGCTGTCTGCTGCTCGGAAATGCCCTGATCATAATCGCGCTGCGACACGGCGCGCGTCGTATAGAGCTCTTTCAGGCGCGCGAGATTGCGCGTGGTCATTTGCAGGACTCCCGCTGCGGCGATCAGGGTGGACTCGGCCGACAGCAGATCGGGACTGTCGATGGTAAAAAGCGTCTGACCCTTTTCGACGTCGTCGCCAACCGACGCAAATGAGCTAATGATCCGGCCGGCATACGGCGTGAACACCTGCACCGACATTTCCTCGTCGAAATCGATACTGCCCACGGCCTCTTTCTCGGTTGGAAAGTCGCGCTCCCCAACTGGCTCGACCTTGACCGCCGAGAGTTGAGCATCCGACAGGTCGATGCTGTCCTGGTGTTCACCTGCCGCTGCGCTCGGCGCAGCGTCATGAGGGCCTGTTGATCCGCCTTTGGGAGGCCCGCCGAAATGCGAAGCCCAGTAGAGCGCGATGACGAGCGCAAATATCGCGGCGACAATCACCGCGCTTACGCGACTACTGGTCGGGGGTGCCATCTGAAAGTCTGATCAAACGTTTCCGGGATCGCTGCGGCCTCGGGATCGACAACGCCATCAGCCGCCCCCCGCGGTCTACTGTCATTAATCACAGAGGACTGGGATTAATCGCATTATGCCTTACAATTCGTGACAGTTTCTCGGTGCGGCGCACCCGGTTTTCACGGTCGTCTGCTTCGGCATTCAATGCAGAGCGCTGCGACATGAAACATGTGCACTGTGGCTAGCCGAGCACAGCCTTCCCCGTCGAAATCGGAAATAATGCCACGGGAATGCCCTGTCGTGGACCTGTTTCAATAGTGCTATTGCGCAATGTCTCGTGTAGCGGCCAGGTGGCTTGCAAATACCACCGCTCTCGCGGCCGCAATGCTTGTGACGAGCTGCGCCGTCGGACCCGACTTCCTACACCCCGCCGCGCCGGAAATCACCCGTTATACGCGCGAGCCACTCACCCATACGTCGTCGACCGACGTCGCATCTGGCCAGCGGCAAACGTTCGTGCCAGGCCGCGACATTCCCGAGCAATGGTGGGCCCTGTTCAGATCGCCACGGCTCAACGCGTTGATCGAGCAGGCACTGCACAACAATCAGAGTCTGCAATCGGCGCTGGCGAGCCTGCGCGCCGCGAAAGAAGCCGTCTATGCACAAGAAGGGAAATTCTTCCCGTTGGCTCAGGCCAACTTCAACCCGACGCGCCAGCGCACGTCCGGAGCGTTGACGCCGGTGCCGGCCAATGGCGCACAAGTATTCAATCTCGTCACCGCGCAGCTCGAAGTCGCTTATACCTTCGACGTCTGGGGGCTCAATCGTCGCACGGTAGAATCGCTCGAAGCCTTGAGCGACGTGCAGCGCTTCCAGGCGGAGGCCGCCTACCTGTCACTGACCGCTAATGTGGTTGTTGCGGTGATCACTGAAGCCTCTTTGCGCGGTCAGATCGAGGCGACCGAACAGATCATTACGATCAATGAGAAGATGCTCGAAACCATCCGGCGTCAGTTCGAGACAGGATTTGCAAATCGCAATGACCTCGCTTTGCAGGAAGCCGCGCTCGCGCAAGCGCGCGACCTCATCGCCGCACTGGCGGGCACGTTTCCCACTGAAGGACCGCGCGAGACTTTCCGGCTCACCGAGTTGCACTTGCCGCCGGCACTTCCCGTCAGCCTGCCATCGCAGCTGGTCGAGCAAAGGCCGGACGTGCGGGCAGCCGCAGAACAATTGCATTCGGCGAGCGCTCAGATTGGTGTCGCAACCGCCAATTTACTTCCTAGCTTCACGATCAACGCCAACGGTGGCTACATCAATACTGGACTTGCGCATCTGCTCGCGCCACAGAATCTGTTCTGGATATTGGCCGGTAATGCGACCCAGACGGTGTTCGACGGCGGCACGCTGTTGCATCAGCTGCAGGGCGCCAAAGATACCTATCAGGCGGCGGCTTGGACTTATGCAGGCACGGTGGTTGGTGCGGTCCAGAATGTCGCAGATTCGCTGCACGCGATTCACAATGATGCCGACGCATTGAAAGCGGCGCGTGATTTCCAACGTGCCGCCAAGGTGAGTTTCGATCTCGCGCAACAGCAGATGCAAACCGGCCATGCCAATATTCTCATTTTGCTCACCGCGCAGCAGACCTATCTGCAGGCAACCCTTCAGGTCGTGCAGGCGAGCGCCGCGCGCTTGAGCGATACCGCAGCCTTGTTTCAGGCGCTCGGCGGCGGCTGGTGGAACCGCGAGGATCTGCCCGAGCAGCGCATAGTAAATGTCGGTACCGGAGAAGCCGATATTCCCGCCGAACGACCCGGCGAGTTTCGGAGCATCTGGTCCGCCCTTTCGGGAATCTTCAGGTCGGACACTTCGCCGTAAGGACAGTTGCGGCGAGCGTAGTCGCGCTTCTGACGATCGCGAGCGTCGTCCTCGTCGACGACGAGATCCGCGGAAACCGGAGAGAATTAGGGTAATGTCGCCAAGCCGGGGCTTTAGACTTGATGAGCACACCGTGTTATAATTTCTTGATGGTTGTACTTACGGGAGGAACGATCATGATTGCTCCTCTGACCTCCGGCAGATGTCAGCGAAACGGCCTTGGCATTTCATCAGCCGTCGCCTTGGCGATCCTGATGTCAGTTGCGCCGCACCAAGCCTCAGCCAAAGGCGGGATCAAAAGTTGTTGCTTTATTTCAAGGGCGGAGGCAGCGCCGATAACTTCTCCACGGAGCCAGCCAACAACCGAAACTTTGGGCGTGGGATGTGGCGGGAAGCGGTACAGAGATCCGATTACCCATCGGTGTCGCGGCCCTGCCGACTTTGGCAATTAAGAGCCCGGGGGGTTGCGACGAATACCGCGAAGCTGCCGGACTTGGTCCAATCGCGGTTAGAGCGTACTGTTGCACTTCGCCCTAGTGATCTTAGGACGCAGCGTTTTTCACCGTTTTACGATAGTGCGTTACAGCAAGACGTGCCGCTGTAACAGCGCTGCATCACGCTATGGTGCGCACTGCCTTCGTTACTGTACAATAGGCCCAACCTCGGTGGGGACGGCAGTGCAATCAATCAAGCGGACGGCAGCCATTGCAGTGTCGCTGGCGATCATATTTGCCGTCACGGTAGTTCTTTCCTACTTCAAAAGCGCTGAGCACGACGCTCAGCATCTTGTGTTCTTTTATCTTTTACCCACCGCGATCGTGGCGATGGTCTACGGTAGTGTGCTGTCCATGTTTTGCGCTATCGCAGCAACTTTTGTCGCAGCCTTTTTCCTATACGATCCGATCTACAGCTTGTATGTGGAGGGTCCGCGCGAGGTCGGCGAACTGGTCCTCTTTGCAGGCACCGCAGTAATCGGAGCGAAGTGCACGGCGGAGATAGCAAGGCCGGCAGAAAAATATCGCAACCATTTGAAAATTGTGACCGATCCAAGTAACCGCACGGCGTTCAAGCAAATTAAGATCGACTAATTCGGTTTACGGACCATCGCTATCGATCCGTAGGCACTTAGAGCGTTGCGCCCGACCTATCGCCTTTTGTCCGACTGTCTCGCGTTCGGCGACTTTCCGGTGCCCAACGATCTCGCTGGAGTCGATCGCCCCGATCTGGTCGACGCCCTAATCCTGGAAGTCTATGGCCAGGCGAGCCTCGCGCCGCCCCAATGAATGACTCGATTCTCGGAAGGCGGCCGATGTCCGCTTTGGGTCAAAAGCGGACATCGCAGCTAGTCTGTCCCATGTCCCCCAAAAGCGGACATCAAACTGACCGGCGTTCCGTTCGGCCTAGTAGCTCCGGCAGCTTGGCGATTATCCGCCGCGATCCGCCGCGCCTGGTAGCGCGTGAGCAAATGTTTAAAGAGTCGGCCTAGCTTCTTTAACGACCGGTACGGCGGTGCCCATCCAATGACCGCCCTCTTCTTCTTCGAGAGCAAAACAGCCAGGTTGATGTTCCGGCGCCGCTGCCCACAAAGTCGGTAGCTTTCTTTTCGGTTTGCGCGTGAGGATACAGCCGCAAACTATCCATGCAGCCACGGCCGCGAAAAACAGCCAGAGTTGAATCAGTTGTGGCATGGTGGCGTGTCCAATCGGCCCCTATCAAGGCTTCTGCAACAGCCCCGGCAGCTTGGCGATATTGCTGGCAACTTTCGCGCCTCAGCCGGGAGACAACCATCGTGCGGCAGCATCGGCGCTGTCTTCGGGTCGCGTATTAAATGCGATCACGGCTGCCGGAGCGACTTTATGGACCGCATTAACAACTGCTTCGAACACTGCAAGGCTCTGAGGAGGCAAGCGGACACCAGCGCCAATTACAACGCAGGCATAATTTCCAGAGGCCAAGTGATGCTCCACCGTCTGCCCGGCCATTCCATCAGGGCGGATGTAGCAGACATCGCCCTCCCATCCCCGGTCTGTCATCTCTCTCAGCGCAAGCGAAACACCGGCGCGTACCTTCTCAGCGCTCATACCCGGCGGAAGAGCAGGATTGGAATAATCCGCAGTTTCCGGGTCGTAGCCGACCAACAAAACTCGTGTCATCGCCCCTACCATCTTGAGATTTCCTTTCCGCAACCGATCTGACTACGGCTTCTGCAATAGCCCCGACAGCTTGGCGATATTGGCCGCGACCCTGCTGAGCAGTAGCAGTTTCGCACCACTAATCGCCGACCCGCGTATAGGGCGGCATGGCAAATGCCCGGTCCGCCGGCTCCTGCATGCGGTTGAGAGCAATCAACGAGATCGCAGCCAGCACGATCGCCGCGAGGCAGGCAGCTAAGAACGCCTTCACGACAGCTTCCCCGTTTCAGTGAACGGAATTCTCTCGCACTGGAGCGCCGTCGGCAAGCACCACGTCCAATGCCTCGACAGACCACGGCGGCGGGAAGTGGCGGCTCGCCATTGCGAGTTCTAGGTTCTCTCTGCCAACGCCTGTAAGAGACGCACCCGCAGCCAGCAGGCATGCAATTAGGAAGGCTCGACAGCAAAAACCCGTTTGACGCGAAACGGGAGATATTTCGAAATGGTGTGCTCAAAATTCCGAACCCCGCCAGCGGTATAAATGTCAACGAATCTCTGTCCACATCTTGCAAAGAGAAGCGTTTGATCGTTCTCAGCGCCCGAGGGATTTTCACCGAATACGAGTTGCAAAATGCTCGTTCCGAAATTGCGCCATGTAAAAATCAATATCGGGCCGTTGTTGGTATGGCAGGCTGTTCCAATGCAACACCTCGGTGCATCGCCCACCTAACTCGGGTATCGCCGCAAGCCACGTATCTATGTCGTATGAGCTTTGCAGTTCTTCCGGGATGTTAACCCCACCGTGTGGTGCTGCAGTTTGCAGAACGCGACTATCCAGTTCACATGCGGAAACCGCACACAACGCGGTAGGGACACAGGAAATACCTCGATGCCATCCCCCTACGTCGAATAACTGTACAAACATTTCAGGTCACCGGCCCAATCTTTCTAATCTTCGCCTCGCCGCCATACGACCGTAACGCAATCACGGCGCGCGGCAGGTCGTCGGACTGTCAAAAATAGAATTTTAATGACGGACAAATTTGCGCTTTCGATGTTAGGAACTAAGCTGATCCAATGCCGCTATTCGTGCATGAGCCACCCGTCCAGTACGTCCACCGCTTTCATGGTCCGGTGCTCGAGCGCGTTTTGCCGCTCGCCGAGGCGCGCAGGATTTGCGCCGGCAGAGGCGTCCATGCCGATGGCTGCGCGTGGACAGTCAACGGCGCGTGCCATGTGGTTATTCCGCGCAACGGTCCCGTCCGCGACCGCGCGGCCTATCGCCGCCACGAAGTGGCGCATTGCAATGGCTGGGATCACCACGGTCACGCGGTGGCCGGCGGCCGGGATCCAATCGACTGGTGAACTAGTGAAGTCGAGCCGCGATCAGGCGCCTGCGCGATTCCAGCCGCGGATGCGGTCGCCGTAGACCTCATGCCCGGTCGGCGTGACCACAACGGTGTCTTCGAGCTTGATGAAGCCGCGCTGCGGGTGCTGCAGCGTCGTTTCGACCGACACCACCATGCCAGTCTCGAGCGGACGATCGGCATCGTAGGCGTCATAGGGCACTGGGCCCGAATTGGTCAGGCGCGGCGCCTCGTGGCTGACGAGGCCCATGCCATGTGCGAGGAAATGCGTGTGGTTGTGGATCTTCGACTTATGAAGCACGGCATTGGCCGCGGCATAGATTTCCTTGCCGAGCGCACCGGCGCGGATTGGCTTCATCGAAGCTTGCTCGACGGCTTCGACCTCGGCCAACAGATCCACCAGCTCATCGTCGGGCTCGCCGATGATGCCCATGCGCGCGACATCGCCGATATAGCCGTGATAATTGCCGCCGGAATCCAGCGACAGCACATCGCCTTCTTCCCAGCGCTGATCGGACGGCGCGCGATTGAGACTCGATCCCGCGGCGATCAGGCAATAGTCGAAGGTCAGGCCGCGCATTGTCTCTTCGCGGCGTAGCGCTTCGGCAAGTTCGGCCTTGGTCGCGCCGGCACCGTAATTATCAAAGACGGCGGCCATCGAATCGATCACCGCGTCAGTAGCGACACGGAGCATTTTCAGCTCTTCCG
>Ga0318577_10000447_pt1 | contig 11873 bp, 8 predicted proteins | sample GRESIP089b5f25_FD_203484 | JGI IMG/M metagenome (GOLD analysis project Ga0318577, IMG submission 203484) | Tropical soil microbial communities from Luquillo Experimental Forest, Puerto Rico - GRE.SIPMG.089b5f25 | ecosystem: Environmental > Terrestrial > Soil > Tropical forest > Bulk soil... | reverse complement strand
GCCGGCCGAGAACCTCATCGGTCAGGAAGGGCAGGGCTTTCGCTATATTCTCGACAGCATGAACGCGGAGCGCATCTTGATCGCAGCCGAGTCGGTCGGCGACGGGCGCTGGTTCATCGCCAAGGCGTCACAATACGCGAGCGAGCGGATCGTGTTCGACCAGCCCATCGGCCGCAATCAGGGCGTCCAGTTTCCGATCGCGCGCTCCTATGCCGAGATCGAAGCCGCCGCGCTGATGGTAGGCAAGGCTGCCGCCTTGTTCGATGCCGGGCGTCCGTGCGGTCCGGAAGCCAATATGGGCAAGCTGCTCGGATCGGAAGCGGCCTGGCACGCCGGCGAGGCCGCCTTGCAGACCCACGGCGGCTTCGGATTCGCGAGGGAATACGATATCGAGCGCAAGTGGCGGGAGACGCGCCTGTTCCAGGTTGCGCCGATCTCGACCAACCTGGTGCTGGCCTATATCGCCGAGCATGTGCTGGGAATGCCGCGCTCGTATTGATGGTCTCACGGCCGCGATGCGGCAAGGGCGGTTTTCAAGCCGGCCCTTTCGCACCAGACGCGCAATTGGATGCAGGGCGGGTTGTAAACCCGCCCCTACAGCGGCAGCAGATCCCCGGCCGAATTGAGCCGCTCGAGATTCATAAGCTTGTCGAATGCATTGGCCTTCGTTCCGGCAGGGAAACCGTCGCCCAGGCAGTCTACGAATTTTGCCCGCAGCTCCTCTCGCGACAGCGGCCGCTGCTTGCTGCCCTTGGCGAAGACGACAGGCTCGCTGGCGAGGACGTTGCCTGCGACCGTGGTGATCTCGACTTTCTCCGACGGCGCGAATGCGGAGCCTTCCATGGTCTCCTTCGTGGTCGTGGTGGAGACCCGCGGCATGAGCGACTGAACCGGGAGGCTGCGAACGAAATCGTCGCTCACCTGCGAAAGCCCAACGCTGCGCGCCACAACCGATGCTGCCATGGCGAACTGCATGCTGAATTTCGCCTCCAGCGCGGTCTGCGGGTGTGCGTTGCGCAGCATCAGCATCTGTATCTCGCCGGTCGAAACGCGCACATGATCGACGTCCGCGGGCTTGAGATCATGCCGCGTGGCAAGCTCGATTGCAGCGTCGATTGCGCGATGCGTCCCGTAGCAGATGGGATAGCGCTTGACGTTTAATCCCTGCCGCACGAGGTGCCATTCCTTCTTCCCGGTCTCGATATTGCGCGCGAGATCGGGTTCCCCGCCCGGCGAGAAGGCGATAAGGAAGCCCGAGCGATGCTCGAGCGCGTCGGGGGAGGCTGTCATCCCGGCCTGTGCCAGGCGCGCGGCGATGACGCCCGACTGCGCCGCGCGGCCGACCTGAAAGCACTTCGTGTGGGTGCCGAAATTGGCAACCAGGCCGCCCGCCATGGAGGCTGCGATGGCAAGCGCGGTCGAGGTTTGCTGCGCTCCCAGCCCGCGCAGCTTGGCGCAGGCCGCGGCCGCCGCCACCGCGCCGCGCACGGAAGTAGGGTGCCAGCCCTTCTGATGCAGCGGGACGGGTTCGCGCATGAGCAGCTCGGCCCACACCTCATAGCCCGCGGCATAGGCGGTGAGCATTTCCGATCCGCTCGAGCCCAGCGCCTCGCCTTGCGCAAGGATGGCCGGCACCAGCACGGCGCTCGGGTGGCCGTCGAGCGTGACGTCATCGTAATCGAGCACATGGGCAGCGACCGCGTTGACCATGGCCGCGTCCTCGACCTTGCGCCGCTCGCCCGAGGGGATCAGGCAGGCCTGCGCGGCGCCGTTTGCGCCGGCGAGCTCGCGGTCCACCAGCGCGACGACGCCCTCGCGCGCGCCCGCGATCATCACCGCGAAGCAGTCGGTAAAGCCGGTCTTGGCCACGGCCTGTGCTTCCAGCGGCACGTCCGTGAGGGAAAGCGCCGAAACGAACCGTCCCAGTTCCGCGGTCAAAGGGGCCATTGCAATTCCCTTTCCTTCTCGCGACAACGCCATCATGGCTCGCGCACAGCTGTCAATACGCCCAAATCGCGCCCGCGAACATCGGGGGCGCTGATCCTGATGCTGCGGCTGGCGTTCGACATCGGCGGCACGTTCACCGACTACGTCTTGCAGGATCCGCAGAGCGGCCATGTGCGCGTCTGGAAGGTGCCGACCACGCGTGCGCCGGCGCTCGGCGTCGAAGCAACGCTCGCCGAGAAAGTTGCCACGGGAGAGCTGTCGTTCGAGCAGGTTTCGAACGTCATTCATGCCACGACCGTCGCGACCAACGCCATTCTGGAACGCAGGGGGGCGCGTACCGCGCTTGTCACCACGGCCGGCTTTCGCGACGTCATTCTTATCGGACGCCAGAAGCGCTACGACATGAATGATCTCTGTCTCGAGAAGCCCACGCCGCTGGTTGATCGTTCCGACATCTTCACGGTGGAAGAACGCATTGCCGCCGATGGCCGCATCGTCAAGCCGTTCGATGAGGCGCAAGCGCGTGCCGTCGCGCAACGGATAAGCGCCGGCGGCTATGAATCGGTCGCCGTGATGTTCCTGCATTCCTACATCAACCCGCAGCACGAGCAGCGCATGGCGGAGGTTCTGCGCCGGTGCGGCATCGACGTCACGCTCTCCAGCGATGTTTCTCCGAAATTCCGCGAATACGAGCGCACCAGCACCACCGTGGCCAATGCCTATGTGCGCCCCCTGGTCGTGCGCTATCTCGATTCCCTCGAACGATCGCTCGCGCAAAAGGGCCTGCGTTCGCAACTTGCGATCATGCAATCGAACGGAGGCATCGTCTCCTGCGATCTGGCGCGCCGCTATCCTGTCCGTGTCGTTGAATCGGGACCGGCCGCCGGCGCCCTGATGTGCGCCGAGATCGGCCGGCAGCTCGGATGCAATCACGTGATGTCATTCGACATGGGCGGCACCACGGCCAAGCTCGGCATCATCGATGACGGCGAGCCGATCGTCACGGCGGCCTACGAGGTGGACACGATCAATGCAAAAAAGAACAGCGGACTGCCGCTCAATGTGCTGGCGATTGAGCTGCTTGAGATCGGCGCGGGCGGCGGCAGCATCGCCGACACCAGGATGGGCTTGATCACCGTCGGCCCGCAGAGCGCCGGCGCAGTGCCCGGTCCGATCTGCTATGGCCGGGGCGGGCGGCGCCCCACGGTCACCGACGCCAACCTCGTGCTGGGCTATCTCAATGCCGACTATTTCAACGGCGGAGCGATGGCGCTCGACCGTGCGGCCGCGACCGCCGGCATCGATGCCGCAATTGCCAAGCCGTTGCGGCTTCCGGTTGCGGAGGCGGCGTGGGGCGTTCACGCCATCGCCAACAGCAACATGGAGCGCGCCATGCGGGTGATCTCGCTCGAGCGCGGCCGTGACCCCCGCCATTACGTGCTGGTCGCATTCGGAGGGGCGGGCCCCCTGCATGCCTGCCGGCTGGCGCGCGCCATGGGAATCCCGAAAGTCGTGGTTCCGTTCGCGGCCGGTGTCGGGTCCGCCATCGGGCTGCTCGTTGCCGATCACAAGGTCGATGCCGGTGCGACCCGACTGGTCAGGCTCGATGGCGCCGCGCAAAACAGCATTGCCGCTGTCCTGGATGAGCTGGAGCAGCGCGCGCGTTGCGAAGTGGCACGGCTTGCACTTGGCAGCCGGCTCGCGATCTTGCGCAGCGCCCATATGCGCCATTCGGGGCAGGGCTACGACGTTCGCGTCGCGCTGCCGGGCGGCCAAGTCGATGCCGCGTACGAGGGAAAAATGCGCGCGGCCTTCTACGAGACGTACCGCAGGGAATACGGCTTCGTCGATCCGGACGCGCCGGTCGAGGCGACCGACTGGTATGTCATGGCTTCGCTTGCGAACGAGCGCGCGTGTGCAGCGATCACTGCCGAGCCCGCCGCGGGAAGGTCAGGGCCGACTGCCGTCGGCGAGCGTGCGGCTTATTTTCCCGAATGCGATGGCATGGTCCGCGCCCGCGTCATCGATCGCTATCGGATGAAAGCGGACGATGGCTTCGAAGGCCCCTGCCTGGTCGAGGAGCGGGAATCGACCACCGTCGTTCTTCCCGGGGACATCGTGAAGTTGGATCGCCACGGCCATCTGGTGATCGCGATCAATTCTGGGAGCCGCAATGTCCGGTGATGCCGACCGCCGGATCGATCCGGTCATGCTTACGGTCATCTGGAATTCGCTCATCTCGATCGCGGACGAGATGAGCGGGGCGCTGCGGCGCACGGCGTTCTCCGAGGCCGTGCGCGAAGGCGAGGACTTCTCCGCCGGCATTTTCGACCCCCTGGCGCGACTGATCGCTCAGGGCAACAACACGCCCGGGCATCTCGGCGCCATGCCCTATGTGGTCAGGAGCGTTCTCGAATACCTTCCTCTCGAGCAGATGGAGCCGGGAGACGCAGTCATCACCAACGACTCCTATCTCGGCGGCGGCCACTATCCTGACATCTACATGGTGATGCCGGTATTCGAGGGCCGCGAGCTGCTCGGATACGTGGTCAATACGGCGCATCACGTGGATGTCGGCGGCCTCTCGCCCGGCTCGCAGGCGGTGCAGGGTGTCAGCGAGGCCTTTGCGGAGGGCATCCGTATCCTGCCCATCAAGCTCATCCGCAAGGGCGAGTTCGACGAGGACCTGCTGCGCGTAATCCTCGGCAATGTGCGCATCCCGGAGAAGGTACGCGGCGATCTGCGCGCGCAGCGCAACGCCAACCATGTCGGCGCCGAGCGCCTGCGCGCGCTCTATCGCGAGCGGGGGCGGCCGACCGTGCTCGCGGCGGTCGCGGAGCTGCTTGCGCGCTCGCAAGCGCGCACGCGGGAACTGATAAGGGCCATTCCGGACGGCGTATACAGCTTCGATGACGTGCTCGATGACGTCGGTCCCGGCACCGAACCGGTCCGCTTTTGCGTGGATGTTGCGATCAACGGCGACGAAGCGGTGGTCGATTTCTCGCGCAGCAGCGATCAGGTCAACGCCGGCATAAACTCCTACATCAACTATACCCGCGCCTATGCGACGTTCGCCATCCGTACCTTCGCCCGGGTCGACGTGCCGCACAATGACGGAGTCGAGCGGCCGATCAGGACGGTCGCGCGCAAGCGCAGCTTCTTCAATCCGGAATATCCCGCCGCCAGCGGCGGGCGCGCAAACATCCAGGTCCGCATCTTCGATGCCATCAACGGCGCGCTCGCCAAGGCGTTGCCGGAACGCGCCATGGGCGCCTTCTCGCACTGGGCCAACCCGATCTTCGGCGGCGTGCACGACGAGAGCGGGCGGCCGTGGGTGATGTACGATCTCATTTTCGGCGGCTATGGCGGCCGCTTCGACAGAGACGGCACCGAGGCGCTGTGCCCGGTTTTCAATGCGGCCAACCTGCCGATCGAGGTGCACGAGGCCAACAACCCGATCCTGTTCCATTGCTTCGAGCTCATTCCCGATTCCGGGGGGCCCGGAAAACACCGCGGCGGATGCGGAATTCGCAAGGACGTTGAAATCCTCTGCGCCGGCGCGACCGTATCCCTGCTCGGCGACCGCCACCGCTTTGCGCCCTACGGCCTGTTCGGGGGCCAGCCGGGGAGGCGCGGGCAGACGCTCCTCATCCGGGATGGACGAAGCATCGAGCTCGGCTCCAAGGAGCGTCGCGCGCTCGAGCGTCACGATATCGTCAGCATGCGGCTTGCGGGCGCCGGCGGTTATGGTCCGCCGCAGGAGCGTGACGGCGATCTCATCCGCCGCGACATCGCGCGCGGCCTTGTGAGCGCCGAGGCGGCGCGCGCCGCCTACGATATCCCGGGTGAATCGAGCGAATAGCGAAGCCGTCCAATGAGCACCATGCTCACGCTGCAGGATATCGAGCGCGCGCGCTATTTTTACGAGCGCGACTGGTGGGGTTCGGACACGCTCTATACGCTCCTGCGCGCATCGGCCGCGCGGGCTCCCGATCGCATCGCGCTGCGCGACAGCAATTCACGGCTCACATTCCGCGCCGCGCTGCAATGGGTCGATGCGGTAGCCGCCGACCTGCACCGGGCCGGCCTTCGCGCCGGCGACCGCGTCTCGATCTGGCTGCCGAGCCGGGTCGAGACCGCGCTGGTGTTCCTCGCCTGCTCGCGCATGGGATATGTCTGCAACACGTCGCTGCATCGCGACTACACCTGCAAGGAGATTGTCGCGCTGCTGGAACGCGCGGGTTCGGCAGCTTTTTTCGCCCAGGCCGGCTATGGCGCCGATGCCGCAACCAGCGACATCTTTTCAATGCTCGGCGGGCTGCCCCGGCTGAGGAAGATTTATCGCGTCGAGCCGCTGCGCTCCGCCCTTGCCGAGGTCGATCGACCGTTCGGGCTTACCGGCATGCCGCGCGTGCAGGAGGACAGCATTGCATGCTCGCATTCTCCCGATCGCATCGTCTATCTCGCGTTCACCTCCGGCACCACTGGGACGCCCAAAGGGGTCATGCACTCCGACAACACGATCCTTGCCAACGCACGCGCCATCGCCAGGGACTGGAAATTCGATGAAGGCACCATCGTCTATTCATTGAGCCCAATGAGCCACAATATCGGGATCGTCGGCCTGGCCGTGGCGATCGTCTGCGGCGGTGAGTTCGTCGCGCATACGCCGGTCGATGCTCCGCGCATGCTCGATCGCATCGTCGAGACCGGCGCCACCTATCTGCTCGGGGTGCCGACCCATGCGATCGACCTCCTGTCCGAGTTGCGCCGGCGCGGGATGCGCACGCTCGGACGGGTCAACGCGTTCCAGCTCGGCGGCTCGCCGGTGCCGCCGACCACCGTGCTGGGATTGAGCGAGATCGGCGTGAAGACCCAGAATTCGTTCGGCATGACCGAGAACCACTCGTTCCAGTACACCCGGCCGGACGATCCGCTGGAGACCATCGCCGCAAGCTGCGGGCGGCCGGCCGACGGCATGGAGATCAGGCTCTGGCGCGAGGACGACTGCGACCAGGAGGTCGCGGCGGGGGAGGCCGGGGAGCTCGGCGTGCGCGGAGCCTCGCTGATGCTCGGCTATTTCGGCGATCAGGCGGCCACCGAGCTTTCCTTCAATCGCGAAGGCTGGTTCATGACCGGCGACCTCGCGCGTTGCGACGGCAGCGGAAATCTTCAGATCGCTGGCCGCAAGAAGGATCTCATCATTCGCGGCGGCCACAACATCTATCCTACGCATCGAGGATTACGCCATGCGGCATGCGGACGTGGCGAAGGCTGCCGTCTTCCCCGTCGCCGACGCGCGATTGGGCGAGCGCGCGTGCCTTGCCGTGATCCCGCAACCCGGCGCAGCGCCGCGGCCGATGGACCTTCTGCGGCATCTCGACGCGCAGGGGCTGTCGAAATACGACATGCCCGAATTCTTTCTGGCGCTGGATGATTTTCCGCTCACGGCGAGCGGCAAGGTGCTCAAGCGCCGGCTGATCGAGATGGTCGCGCAAGGCTCGCTCAAGCCGCAGCCCGTGCGCTGGCAAGGCTGAACGCAGGATCGACGTCCATGGCGCAAAGCACGTTCGAGTTTGTCCGTGACAACATCGCAGCAACGCCGTTCCACCAGTGGCTGCTGCCGGAGCTGCTCGAAGTGAACGAGAAGGAGAGCAGCGTCACCATCCGCCTGCCGATCCGTCCGGAGTTCTGCCGGCTGCCGGGGCGGCCCGAGCTGCATGGCGCCATTGTCGCCGCCATGGTGGACATCACGGGCCATGCCGCAATCGCGGCGAAGGTGCGCCACACCGTCGCGACCGTCGATATGCGCGTCGATTATCTGCGACTTGCGGGCGGAAACGAGCTGCTCGCGGTGGCGACGGCGATCAAGCTGGGAAAGACCATCGGCGTCGTCGATGTGCGCATCAGCGACGACCAGAAGCGCCTGGTTGCAGTGGGTCGCGCGGCCTACGTCACCATCAGCGTATGAGGGCCCCATGGCGCGTCAGTTGCACCTGACCATGGCGTGCGGCCTCTACGACCGCATGCTGGATCTCTACCGCGGCGATGTGCGTCCCGCCGGCATCGAGCTCAACTTCATCCCCCTGGATGGCTCGGCCGGCGCACGCGAGATCTTCGACCGCATGGGCGGAAATCTCGAATTCGATGTCGCCGAGATGTCGAGCTCGGAATTCATTACGCGCAAGTGCGCCGGCCAATCGGCCCTGGTCGCCTTGCCGGTATTCCCTTCGCGCGTGTTCCGGCACGGAATGGTCAGCATCAATCGCCGCTCCGGCATCAAGTCGCCCAAGGACCTGGAGGGCAGGCGGATCGGAGTGCCGCTCTATTCCATGAGCGCCGCGGTCTGGATGCGCGGGCATTTGCAGCACGATTACGGCGTTGATCTCTCCGGCATCCGCTGGGTGGAGGGCGCCATCAACCAGCCCGGCTCGCACGGCCATCCCAGCCTGCTGCCGCTGGTCAAGCCGGTATCGATCGAGCAGAACACGTCGGGCCGCTCGCTGAGCGATCTCCTCGAGAGCGGCGGGATCGATGCCATTGTCGGCACCTCGCTGCCCGATGCGATCCGCCGCAATCCCGACATCGTGCGCCTGTTTCCGGACTATCGCACCGTCGAGAAGGATTACTACCGGCGCACCGGAATATTTCCCATCATGCATCTGATCGCCGTGCGCCGCGACGTCTACGAAGCAAATCCCTTCATCGCCTCGAGCCTGTTCGATGCCATGTGCGAGTCGAAGGAACGAGCGCGGCGACGCATGCGTGACCTCGGCATGCTGCAGTACATGCTGCCCTGGATGACGGCCGATATTGATGAGCTCGACGAGACTTTCGGCGGCGATGCCTGGCCGTACGGGATCGAGCCCAACCGGCCGACGCTGGCGGCGCTCATGCGCTACCTCTGGGAGCAGGGTATCATCAAGTCGGAGATCGCGATCGAGGAGCTGTTCGTTCCGACCCATGGGCGATACGACCGTTGGTCCGGCCGGGCGGCGTGACCGAGAGGGGGCAATCAGAGCGGGCCTCGCAAGAGCAGGCCGCAAGCTGCATGATATGCCTTACCGGTTCACCAGGGAGGACACCGTGAGCAAGACGCGTTTCATCAATCCGCAGGGCCTGTCCAAGCCGCCCGGCTACACCCACGTGGTCGAGGCCACCGCTCCCGCGCGCCTCGTCTACATCGCGGGCCAGCTCGGCATGGACCGCGACGGCAAGCTCAGCAGCGACTTCCGCCTGCAGGCGGTGCAGACCTTCGAGAACCTGAAAACCGCGCTTGCCGCCGTCGGCGCGACATTCCAGCACGTGGTGAAGCTCAACAATTACCTCGTCAACCTCACGCATCTGCCGATCTTCCGGCAGGTGCGCGACAGCTATCTGGCCGACGAGAACCGTCCCGCCAGCACCACGCTTGCAATCTCCGGTCTCGCGCGCGAGGGCGCAATGCTGGAGGTGGAGGCAATCGCGGTGCTGCCGCCGGCGCCCGCGCGCAAGAAGGCGGCGGGTGCCGCGCGCTCCGCTACCAGAGCGGCCAGACGAAAACGACGGTCGTGAGCGCCAGCACCGGCAGCATCACCAGGCCCGACCACAGCATGTAGCCGAAGAAGCTCGGCATCTTCACGCCGCGCTCGACCGCAATGGCATAGATCATCAGGTTCGGGGCATTGCCGAGATAGGTCAGCGCGCCCATGAGCACGGCGCCGAGCGAGATCGCGGTGAGCGTGCCGGCGAGCGGACCCATCAGCGCGCGCGCATCGCCGCCGGCGAGCTCGAAGAAAACCAGATAGGTCGGGGCATTGTCGAGAAAGGCTGAAAGCAGGCCGGTGAGCCAGAAATAGGCGACCGCATGCGGGCTCCCGTCCTGTGACGTGACAGCGCCCAAGAGCCACGCGAAGGCGCCGCGCTCACCGGCATGCAGCATGGCGATCACCGGGATGATGCAGGTAAAGATGCCGGCAAACAGAATGGCGACCTCGATGATCGGCTCCCAGGAGAAGCCGTTCTCCTCCCGGTGCTCGTTGCGGGTGAGCGCAAGCGAGCAGAGCGCAAGGGCCAGCAGGATGCCGTCGCGCGCGACATTCTGCAGCTCGAGCGTGGTACCGTAGACCTCGAAGCGGATGCCGGGCTGCCAGCCGGTCGAGAGCAGGATCGCCCCGACCACGCCGATCATGAGCAGCAGGTTGATGCTGCCGCGTATGCCCAGATCGAGTGGCGGCGCGCTTTCCCCGACCGTCGTCACCAGGCGGTCCTTGCGGTAGTGCCAGAGGTCGACCGCGAGGAAGATGGCAAGCACGAGCGCGCCGACAAAGGCAGTGGGCCGCCACAGGGTGAGAGCCGGCCAGAAGAAATCGACGCCGTGCAGGAAGCCGACGAACAGCGGCGGATCGCCGAGCGGTGTGAGCGCGCCGCCTATATTGCCGACCAGGAAGATGAAGAAAATGACGACGTGCGCGTTGTGGAGGCGCGCCGCGTTGGCGCGCATGAGCGGACGCAGCAGGATCATGGCGGCGCCGGTGGTGCCGAACACGCTGGCGATCGATGTTCCGAGAACAAGGATTGCGGCATTAAGCAGCGGGGTGGCACGCAGATTGCCGGTCACCAGGATGCCGCCGGCTACGACGTAAAGCGTGAACAGCAGCACAATGAAGCTGAGAAAGTCCGCCAGCATGACGTGCACGAAAGCCGCAATTGCGATCGGAACGCCGTAGATGGCGGCCAGTGGCGCGACCGTGAGCGTGCTCCAGATGAAGGCAAGCTTGCCGTAGTTCCCATGCCAGGTCTTCGGGAACAGGAGCGGACCGGTGGCGATGGTAAAGAGGATGCCGATGAAGGGTACCGCCCACGGCCAGCGCAGCGTCGCTCCGTCAAGCGCGGCTGCCGCCCACGCGCTCTGCGGTGCGAGCAGCAGCAGGCCGGCGGCGGCGCCGATGATAACATGAGGCGGCATGTGGTGAAGCTGGCGAGGTTTGATCGGAATGCACGGATTTGAGATGTCTGCGATGCAGATGCGGGACATTTAACCGCAAACGCTGTGCTTATTATGGCGCAAAATACCCGCGCCGTGCCTGCGGCACCTTGCGGAACTACTGGTCGGCGTTGCCGTCGGCGCCCGCTTGAACAATAGTCTGCCCGCAACCGCCTCATTTCCTTGCCCATGTCTCAATCTCCCGCCCTCCCTTCCGCGCGTCTGATGCGCCAGCGCTCGTTCCTGCTGTTCTGGTGCGCGCGCACCTTGAGCAACGCGGCGTTCATGATGCAGGGCGTGGCGGTCGGCTGGCAGATCTATGAGCTTACCGACAATCCGCTGGATCTGGGTCTGGTCGGTCTGGTGCAGTTCTTTCCTGTGGTCGCGTTCTCGGTCGCGATCGGGCAGGCCGCGGACCGGTTCGACCGGCGCGTGATCGCGGCTTGCTCTCAAATCGGCAAGGGGATTGCGGCGCTTGCGCTCGCGCTCGGTACGGCGGGCGGCTGGCTCGGGCGCGACTCCATGCTGGCGATCCTGTTTCTTTCCGCGACGGCGCGGGCGTTCGAGATGCCGAGCATGCACGCGCTGGTGCCTGCGCTGGTGCCCGCGCCGTTATTGCCGCGCGCGATCGCGGCCTCGGCGAGCGCGCAGCAGACCGCGGTCATCTGCGGGCCGTCGCTGGGCGGCCTGTTGTATGGGCTGGGACCGACCGTGGTCTACGCGACCTGCACCGCCGTGTTCGTCGCGGCCAGCCTCCTGATCGCGCAGGTCCGAATCGGACCGCGCGTCAAGGAGCGTATGCCGTTGGGCATGGAGACGTTGTTCGCGGGTTTCTCCTACATCCGCAGCCGGCCGGTCCTGCTCGGGGCGATCTCGCTCGACCTGTTCGCGGTCCTGCTCGGGGGCGTCACCGCGCTGCTGCCGATCTACGCCCGTGACATCCTGCACGCGGGCCCATGGG
>Ga0318577_10000434_pt1 | contig 11997 bp, 11 predicted proteins | sample GRESIP089b5f25_FD_203484 | JGI IMG/M metagenome (GOLD analysis project Ga0318577, IMG submission 203484) | Tropical soil microbial communities from Luquillo Experimental Forest, Puerto Rico - GRE.SIPMG.089b5f25 | ecosystem: Environmental > Terrestrial > Soil > Tropical forest > Bulk soil... | reverse complement strand
GGTGCCGGCGGCGACTGCCTCGCGCCGGTATGCCTCGGGATCCTGCAGGAAGAGCCGGGAAGCGGAACGCATCAAATTGTCCGAGCCAGCCAGATACGTCTCGCCTGTCTTGCCCATACCGGCGGCCACCCACTGCTTGTCGGCGGTCATGATCCTGTTGATCTTGGCAATCGGCAACGGCAACGCCATAACGCCCTCAATTTTGCCGTCCGTGCCGACCGGCGATAACAACCACGCGGTCGGCTCGTCGCGTCGTGGTTGATACGGATAAAAGTCGGTGATCTCGACGAAGTCTATTGCGTTGGCGTCCAAAGCCTTTTCGTATGCGCCTCGCAGATTGGATCCGTGATACGGGCCGGTGAAGATATTGGTGCCGAGTTCCGGACCCTTGTTCGCGGTGTATACGATGTTGCCCCGGGTGTCCAGTAGCATCGCGTCCCGATATTCGAAGCGAGTGACGATCTCCCGAAAGTAGTTGTTGAAGCGGGCATTGGCGGCCGACCATGCACTGCCATCGCCGGCATCGTCAACCCGGATCAAGTCGCCGTCGGAGCGCGACGACGCGGTATAGATGGCTTGCAGGTACTTCTGCGCATTCGAGCTCGGCAGGAGCGCATTGACATCGAGTTGCACGCCAGTCGTGCCTGCGATGGGTCCGACGACTCTGTTGTTGTAGTAACTGACCGTCGCCTGCTGCTGGGCGGGGCTGATGGTGGCGTTGCCCAACTGGTCGAAGCCCGTGGTAAAAGCTTGCAATGCCTCGGGCGCGGTCGATCCGTGGGTGTAGGCGACCAGCGAATTCTTCAAGTCACTGAACAGCATCTCGATCGCCCGCATCTGCGACTCACGCAACTCGGTCAGCCGCCCAGACGTTAGGGTCTCCAAGTCGTTGCGGGCTCTTAGAAACCCGAAAACACCAACCACCGCCACCGACAAGATGCTGCAGACCAACAACATCACCAAGAGCTTGGACTGAACGCTGATCCGGAAAGGCCGCGGCCGTCGGCGCCCACTTTTCCCGGCCGGGCTGGTTTCGCCCTCCCGTACCGAGTTTGTTGGCTCACCCGACGTCAATCGCGCTCCTTTCTCTAGACCCACGACACGCAGCAGACTAACGCACGGAACGTCAAGAGGTACCTCGTGCCAACACCCCGGTACGTCGATTACCAACACCGAATGACCAGCTTGGCCCGGTGAGTTTCGGCGGCCTCGCGGGTCTCGAGGTCAACTCCTCCCGGCCCGGTTAGGCGGCGAATGGCTTGCGCCGATGGCGTCACCACGCGGACGACGCCGGATGACGGCCGGCGGCACCGGCTCTGCATACGATGGTCTGGACGCTTTCGGCCCTTCAACCCCCTGGGGATTAGGCAGATGCCCTCGCTGCTGTTGCTCGACGAATTAGCCGGCCTGGACCCACGGGCCCGGCGGGAGATGGTGGCGACCCTGCGTACTGTGTCCGAGACTTTCGCCGAGGTGCCCGACGGCAAGACGGCCTCACATGTCGTCGGCGTGCTCGCGCGCCTGCTCGACCCGTCCTGAGCTGTGCTCGGGCTGTACCGAAATCGGTCGGTTCCGGAACATGCGTGGTCGTCGTTCGCCGGCTTGTATTTGCGCACGACCGACTGTCCCGGAAGTATGTACCGATAGTCTGTTGTTCGGAAACACAGGACCAAACACTTTTGGTACAATCTCAATGTGAGCAAAGCCCCCGCGCCGACAACTGTGATCGGGTACGCCCGTGTCTCAACCGTCGGGCAGACCCTGGAGCAACAGACGGAGGCGCTCACCACTGCTGGTGCGGGCAAGATTTTCGACGATGTGATGTCGGGTGCTCGCGATGACCGGCCCGGCTTCGCTGACTGCATGCAGTACCTGCGTGAGGGCGACACGTTGATCGTTTGGCGTCTGGACCGGCTGGGTCGCAACATGCGGGGCATCATCAACACCCTGCACGATTTGACCGAGCGCGGCGTCACGGTCCGGTCTCTGCATGACGGTGTGGACACCTCGACCAGCACGGGGCGGATGGTGGCGGGAATCTTGATGTCGATCGCCGAATACGAGCGGGAACTGGTCCGGGAGCGCACCGCGCTCAAACTGGAGCACGCCCGCAGGTCGGGCCGAAAGTTCGGTCGCCCCACCAAACTCAACGCCGAAGAGGCGGCGCTTGCTCGTCGGATGAAGAGCACTGGGGAAACCGCTGCGACGATCTGCAGAACGCTCGGCGTAGGGCGGACGACCCTGTACCGCTACTTAGCCGAAGACGGGACAGCGTGATCGGCAGGACCCTCGGGGTCAGCCGCGCCACCCTCTACCGGTATCTCGCCGACGAAGCGGCGTAGGGCCCCGGCGGGGGCCACAAACCACGCTGCGGGCCTCCATCGGGGGCCCAGTGCTCCGCTTAGGCCCCCTTCGGGGGCCACGGCATCCGCTTATGCCCGCCTGTCCGTGGGCGAAGGGAGATTCGATCTATGACATTGACTAGCGCACAAGTTGACCGGGCCTGCGGCGTCCTGCTGGGCAGCGCAGTCGGGGACGCACTCGGAGCTGCATATGAGTTCGGCCCGCCACGCGGGCCGGAATTAGAGGTGGCCATGGTGGGCGGCGGCAGCTTCGGCTGGGAGGTCGGCGAGTGGACCGATGACACCTCCATGGCCGTTGCCATCGCCGAGGTGGCCGCCACTGGAGCAGACCTGCGTCAGGAAGAGTCACTCGATGCAATAGTCAAGCGGTGGTACGAGTGGTCTCTCAACGCCAAAGATGTTGGAGTACAGACCCGGTCGGTACTCAGCCGAGCGGGCCGAAAGGGCATCTCGGCGCAGACGGCACGCGAAGAGTCTGCCGCACTGCACCGACGCACTGGCCGCACCGCTGGCAACGGCTCACTGATGCGGACCGCACCCGTGGTGCTGGCTCACCTCGATGACGAAGCAGCTCTCGTGGAAGCGGCTCGTAAGGTTAGCGACCTGACGCACTACGACCCCGAGGCCGGAGACGCCTGCGTGCTGTGGTGCCTGGCGATCCGCCACGCTATCCTCACCGGCGAGCTGGACGCCCGACTCGGTCTGCAGCACATCGACATAGACCGGCGAAACCTGTGGTCCACGCGGCTAGATGTCGCTGAGGCGTCACAGCCTTCCGACTTCAAGAACAACGGCTGGGTTGTTGAGGCCTTGCAGGGAGCGTGGTCGGCCATCGCGAGAACTCCTGTCCCGCAAGATGATCCAGCAATGGGAGTCTTCAGCGTGGACCACCTGCGCCTGGCTCTCAACACGGCTGTCCGGGGAGGCAAGGATACCGACACCGTCGCCGCCATCGCAGGCGGATTGCTCGGTGCGGCCTACGGGGCGTCAGCAATCCCGGCGGAGTGGCGTCGCCTCCTGCATGGCTGGCCAGGGCTAGCGACGCGGGACCTGGCGGCACTAGCCACTCGAATCGTCAAGGCCGACAAACCGTTCAGCTACGACATAGAGCCCATGGCCCCGGTGCGGCACCCACATGATGATGGAGTTTGGTTGGCCGATGTTGCAGCGTTGCAGGGCCTCCCGCCGGGCGTGGATGCCGTGGTGTCCTTGTGTCGTGTAAATGACGATGACCTACCGGCGGGCGTTGAGCAGATCGATGTTCGGCTGATCGACCGTGTCGAGCCGGACGCCAACCCCAACCTGGACTTCGTACTCACCGACACCGTGCGGCTCATCGAGCAGCTGCGCAACGAGGGACGCACCGTGCTTCTGCACTGCGTGGCGTGCCAGAGCCGGACACCGACCGTGGCAGCTGTCTACGGCGCACGCACGCAGGGCATGAGCGGCATGTTGGCGTTGCAGGGCATCACCTCGGTGCTGCCCGGAGCATGGCCAAACAGTGATTTCCAGAAGGCGTTAGAGCGACTAGCGCCATAACCTTTCACCTCACAGGACGACCTTGCAGCGTTGACGCTTGACAGTTCTTCGCGCTACCGCTGCCACCGGGTGCGCAGCACTACGGCAGGCGAAATGAGTCTCGCCGAAACCCACCGGCTAGGGAGTGACGGCGAAGAGGCGCCATTCGCCGGGCACGCCCTTGAGCTCGTAAGAGCCGCGCTCCTCGAACTCGAGTCCTGACCCGATCACGAGGTCGCGCAGCGTGCTGGACACCAGCACCTCGTTCGGCCCTGCCAGGGCGCTCACCCGCGCCCCGATGTGCACGCCGATCCCACCGATGTCATCGCCACGCACCTCGCACTCGCCGGTGTGCAACCCCGCGCGCACCTCGATACCGAGCGCCTGCACCGCGTCGCGAATCGACACCGCGCAGCGGATCGCTCGCTGAGGACCGTCGAACATCGCAAGAAAACCGTCTCCTGATGTGTTGACCTCGCGGCCCCGAAACCGAGCGAGCTGCGATCTCACGACGGCGTCGTGGGCATTAAGCAAGGCATGCCAGTCACGGTCACCCATCTCCGCCGCTCGTCGCGTCGAGTCGACGATGTCGGTGAAAAGCACCGTGGCGAGGAGCCGGTCGTCGGCCACCTCGGGTTGCTGGCCGGTGAGAAACTGAGCGATCTCATGGAAGGATGCACGCCATCCCGGTTCAACGAAGTGGTACATGTTGCGCCCTGGCAACTCAACGTATTTCGCAGCGGTTATGTGGTGAGCTACGTCTTTGCCCCATTTGGGCGGGAGGACCGGGTCGTCCGCGTGGTGCGCGACCAGCGTTGGCACGCGGATCGTTGGAAGCACCGCACGTATGTCCAGTTCTGAGACGAGCTGCGTCACGACCGCGACAGTTTGTGGGCTTGCCGCCAGGCGTTCGTGCCGTGCCCAGCTTGCCCGGATCTCCTCATTCCACGGCATGTCCGGATTGACCACATGTTGCATTTCCCCGGTGCCCCACATGCCGACCACGGCAGCGAGGACTTCCTCGAGATCGGTGTAGCCCGACGTATCCGTGTAGCCCTCCAACACAACCAGCGCGGTGGTGCGGGACGGATGTGTTGCCGCGAACAGCGCCGCTGGTGCGAACGCGCCGTCGAACGCGACGAGGACCGCTTCGTTACTCCCCAGATCGTCCAAGACTGCGGTGATGCTGTCGGCCCACTGCTCCAGCGTCGGCAGCGCGCGCGCCGTGACCGGATCGGACACTCCCGTGCCCGGCTGGTCGAAGAAGATCAGCCGACCCAGCGATGTCATCGCCTCGACCCACCCCCGAACGGACGGTAGCTCCGGCAGAACCTCGCAGCAAAAGAACCAGTTCGGGACGAACATGATGTCGCGTTCACCTTCAGCCGACGCGCGGTAGGCGACGCGCAAGTCCCCGTTTCGCGCATAGCGCGTCTCCGAGAACATGCCGGAAGTGTAAGCCGAGGAGCGGGTCAAGTTTCGGTGTCATGCAACGACTCGTGGGCGGGAGCCACGGCGGCGTTGGCGTAGCTATGCCGCAAAGTCTGCGCGGCATCGTAGTCACGAGAGAGTCGCCGCAGCTTCGACGAATGGCTCGCATCCATCGAGCGAATCCGACTCAATCGAGCGTGTCGAGCGCCTAGCGCCTGACAAGATGCGAGGGGTAATGCGCAACGCACCGATAGGGTGGCCCATGCTCGAAGTGATTGACAAGGGGTCGTCGACCGAATCCCATCCCGTACCGCTGCTCTTTGTCCACGGGGCCGTCCATGCGGCCTGGTGTTGGAACGAGAATTTCTTGGGGTTCTTCGCCGACAAAGGCTATAGGGCGGTGGCTTTGAGCATTCGCAACCATGGAAACAGCGCTAGGAAGAACCCCTGGAAGTCTTCAGTCGCTGACTTTGTGAGTGACGTCGCGTCTGTCGCCAACGGTCTTCCCGCCGAGCCAGTGGTCATCGGCCACTCGGTGGGCGGCTTTGTGGTGCAAAAGTACCTTGAGATGCACAGCGCCCCCGCAGGAGTCCTCCTCGCGTCGGCGCCTGTGAGCGGGGTTAGCCGCGGCCTACTCCGCATAATGGCGCGCCATCCGTTACGTTCCGCGAGAGCCACGCTTACGGGCAAGTTACGGCATGCTCTGAACACGCCACAGGCGGCGCGTGAAAATTTCTATTCAGCAAGCACTCCGGAGTCAGATATTGAGCGCTACACCGCGCTCTTGGATGAGGAGTACCTGGGGAGGCAATTGTTCGATTTCACGATGCTCAGCCTCCCTAAGCCGCAGCGCGTGACCGCGCCCCTACTTGTCTTGGGAGCCGAATCTGACGCCATCTTCAGCCAAGACGAAATACGGAAAACAGCACGCGCCTACGGCACGGAAGCAGAGTTCTTTCCCAACATGGGCCACAACATGATGCTTGAGCCCGGATGGCAGGCAGTCGCCGAAAGGATCGACGGCTGGCTCACAGCCCGGGGCCACTAGGTGGGCCGGTGGTGCGTTATCGGCGTCGCTAGATGCCGCAAAGTCGCAGCGCTGCCGTGAGCAGCGAGAGAGGATGTCGTCGCCCCGCTCCCCGGCAAATCGCGCGCGTCGCGTGGGGTGTCCCACTGGTGGGAGCGCCCGCGTTCGGTGAGATCCCCTCGTCGCGTCATAGGTCGCTCCAGCACGCGGCACAAGCGGCGGCCACCTCTGCCGAGGCGACGAAACGAGCGGCGTCCACCTGACCCAAGTCGCCGAGCGCCCCATCCCCCTTGGGACTTCTGACTCCGCCCAACGAGGCCGAAACGCTCTAGCCCTCGCGAACGCGCGAATTCACACTCACGTATGGATGGGCAACTCGGCCAATCCCGACCCGATGGAAAGGAATGATCGAATGGCGATTCTGACTGCGGTAACGATCCAGCCGCGCTCAGCCGAGGTGTGGGACGACCTGCAGAAGGTGCTCAAGCGCGTCAAGGAGATGGTCGTGAAGAAGGGCGGCGAGAACGTCACGGTGCTGGCCACTCTCGTCGGCGGCGAGGCGACGAACCAGCTGGTGTTCCTCACCAGCGCCGAGAACTGGAGCAAGTACGGCCAGGTCCAGGAGGCGTTCTACGGCGACCCCAAGGCACAGGCGCTGCTGCAGGAGGCCGGGAAGCTTGCGACCTGGCAGACGTACGCGGCGCAGACGCTCGACCTCTGAGCGAGCCGCAGAACGGGGCGGGTAGTCCGATAGGCTGCCCGCCCCGCCACGAGTGTGTGGATCACGGCTCACCTTCGTCGGGTTGGAAGTTGGGCGCGACGGCCAGCGCCGCGCGCCGCAGCCCTCTCAAGCGCTCAGCACCAACAGGCCGACACTGGGCGTGTCGGGGTGACTGTCCCCCAACGGGGGCCTGAGTCGGTGCTGTTTATGGCCGGGCCCCATGTGGGGGCCAGCAGCACCGGGCTGAGTCTCGTCAAGTCTGTCGGCCCCGGTTGTAGGCGCGAATGTTGGCCCCGGTGGTGGCCAGCGGGGTTGGTAGCCACCTCCGCGACAGGTAGTCGCCGGTGTTAGCCGAGCGCAATGCCGCGGTCTTTGATTATCTGTGCCGCCCGCTCGCTCTCGTTGCGGACAAATCGGGCGAATTCGGTCCGTGTCATCGTTAGAGGTTCGGCGCCATGGGTCGCGAACCAATTGCGTAAATCGGGATCGGCCAGGACGGTCGTCACATCTATCGCGAGCTTGTCCGCAATGGCGGCTGGCGTGGCCGCGGGCGCCCAAAGCCCATACCAGATTGGAAAGTCGTAGTCGGCCACGCCCGCCTCTGCGATCGTCGGCACGTCCGGCAGCAGTGGCGAGCGACGAGATGCGGTGACGCCCAATGCGGCAAGTTCGCCACGGTGAATATGTGGTGCGGCGATCGGGATGGGTGACACCGCATAATCCGTGGCCCCTTGGGCCACTTTGGCGATGGTGGCCGCGATATCGTCACCCGGATCAGGCGGTACGTGCGTCGTTGATGTTCCGACCAAGATATTCAGACTTTCGGATGCGAGATGAGTCCCGGTGCCCACGCCGGTAGAGGCGAAGGTGAGTTCGCCGGGCCTAGCCCTGGCCTGGGTGATCAGCTCATCAAGCGTGCGTAAGCCGGGAGCGACCAGGACATAGGCCTGACTGGTGAGAGCTGCGACCGCGGCAAAGTCCTCCAATGGGTCATATGGCAGATTGCGGTTGACTGCTGCGCTGTACGCGTGGGCGCAGGTGTTGATCAAGAGCGTGTAGCCGTCTGGTGGTGAGGCGGCGACGAGCTTTGGCGCCGCGGTGCTGCCTTCGCCAGGGCAATTCTCGACGGTCACGACCTGGCCCCAAAGAGCTGAAAGCTTGTCGGCTACGGGCTTGGCCATCACGTCAGGGCCGCCACCACGCCCGAACGGCTCGACGATGCGTACGGGCTGGGCGGGGTAGCCACCATTCGACCGGAGGGCAGCCTCCACCGTTCGAAACTTACTCTTCAGTCAAGCACTTCGACGGGGATGCCACCGCAGCAGGTGATGCACTTGGCGCTGCCGATGAGTTCGGCCCGCCACGCGGGCCGGAACTAGAGGTGGCCATGGTGGGCGGCGGGAGCTTCAATTGGGAGCCCGGTGAGTGGACCGACGACACCTCCATGGCAATTGCCATCGCCGAGGTAGCCGGCACCGGGGCGGACCTTCGTCAAGAAGAGGCGCTCGACACCGTCGCCCGGCGGTGGCATGAGTGGTCGCAACATGCGAAAGACGTTGGCGTTCAAACGCGATCAGTCCTCAGCCGGGCAGGACGACATGGCATCTCGGCGCAGACGGCACGCGAAGAGTCTGCCGCACTGCACCAACGTAGTGGCCGCACAGCGGGTAACGGCTCACTGATGCGGACTGCACCAGTGGCGCTGGTTTACCTCGATGACGAAGCGACCCTCGTGGAAGCGGCTCGTGGGCTCAGCGAGCTGACGCACTACGACCCAGAGACCGGTGAAGCCTGCGTGCTGTGGTGCCTGGCGATTCGCCACGCCATCCTCACCGGGCTAATGGACGCACGGATCGGGCTGCAGCACATCGACTCCGCTCGTCGAGACCTATGGGCCACGCGACTAGATGTCGCTGAGGCGTCTAAGCCCGTAGACTTCCCCGACAACGGTTGGGTGGTTGAAGCGCTGCAGGCTGCCTGGTCAGCGATCACGACAACGCCCATCCCACAGGATGATCCGGCGGAAGGCGTTTTTCGTGTCGATCACCTGCGTCTGGCGCTCGATGCCGCGGTGCGCGGTGGGAATGACACCGACACCGTCGCCGCCATCGCGGGTGGATTGCTCGGTGCCGCCTACGGAGCATCAGCGGTGCCCGCTGACTGGCGTCGAGTGTTGCACGGCTGGCCGGGCATGCGAACCCGTGACCTGGTGGCTCTGGCCACTCGAATCGTGAAGGCCGACAAACCGTTCAGCTATAACACCGATCCCATGGCCCCAGTGCGGCACCCACACGATGATGGAATTTGGCTGGCCGATGTCGCTGCGTTGCAGGGCCTCCCGCCGGGCGTGAATGCCGTGGTGTCCCTGTGTCGTGTAGATGACGATGAGCTACCGGCGGGCGTCGAGCAAATCGACATACGGCTGATCGACCGTGTCGAGCCGGATGAAAACCCCAATCTCGACTTCGTGCTGACCGATACCGTGCGACTAATCGAGCAGTTGCGCAACGAGGGGCACACGGTGCTCCTGCATTGCGTTGCCGCCCAGAGCCGCACGCCGACTGTGGCGGCTCTGTACGGTGCGCGTCGGCAAGGCACGAGCGGCCTGCTGGCATTGCAGGATGTCACGGAAGTCCTGCCAGATGCATGGCCAAATAGCGAGTTCTTGGAAGCCATAAAGCGCTTGGCACCATAACCCCGTTGCGGGGGGCCACAATTTGGCCGCAGTTACAGACATCACCAGCTATCTCTAGTGATGAATTTGTGCTGCTAGGAAGGTGTTTCGGGCTGACCCGCTGCGCCGTCGGAACAGTTCAACCCTGACGGGGGGCTCCACGCACATGTATGGCCTCGGCCACTTGGCCGTCTAGGTGTGCATTGGGGCAATGCCGGATTCTCCGACTGTGCGTTCCGCCAATGAATCACTTATTCGGCTGCCGATATTCAAAGTCTCTTGAGGCCGCGCAGAACCTTGAAGAATGGTGCGCTGGACGCGAATGCTTTCCGCAGGTTCGGTTGCAGGATGCTGACATTGCCAACGACCAGATAACGCAATCCGTGGTCGCGCCATTCAGCAGCTTGGTCGATCACATCGTCCGGTGTACCGGTCAGGAGCGCTTCTTTTAGGAGTGATAGCGGCACGTCTTTGATGTAGGACAGCACCGTCTGTTCGTCCAGCGTTTGCGGAACCAGGTCCTGACCGCCGGAGAACTCATCTCCAAGAGGGTGTTGCACACCGTGGCTGGCCCACATCTCGGCCGGAATGATGAGGGCGAACGCTTTTGCGGCTTGGGAGCTTAGGGTCTCCTCGACTTCCTGATGGCTTCGGCCGGTGACGACGAACAGCCACGCCGCTGGTGTGATACAAGTGGGGTCCCGCCCGGCGTCGGACGCGGCTGTCTTGACGGCCTCAAGACCGCGTGCGTAGTCTTTCGGTCGCATGATTAGCCCCGGGAACCAGGCGTCGGCGTAGCGCCCAGTGGCTCGCAGCATCCGGGGTCCGTGGGCGGCGATCCATATCTCGGGCCATTTGCCACGGTACGGGGGCAGATCGAACACCGCGTTACGCAACGGAAAGTACGGCGATTCGCGTGAGACGAGTTCACCATTGGAGTTCCACAGCACACGGATTGTGGCGATAGCTTCTTCAAAGCGGGCCGCGGGTTTGGTCCAGTCCACGCCGTAAGGCTCGTTACCTTCGCGGTTTCCGACGCCGAGACCGAGGATTGCGCGGCCGCGTGTGATCAAATGCAATGTCGCGGCAGCCTGCGCGGTGACTGCCGGGTTACGCCGACTGGCATCGGTGACGCCAACACCAAGCCGGAGACGTGCGAAGGGATTTCGGGTAGCAAGATGACCGAGCAGCGTCCATGGTTCAAGCTGGGCATCAATCTTTGGTACGACTTTGGCCACACCAAGATATCGGGGTGTCGCAATTGACCGTGGGAACAATGCGTTGAGGTGATCGCCTACCCAGTAAGAGTCCGCACCGCTGGCCTTGGCGGTCAGGACGTCGGCGCGAGCAAGCGCGGTCGGCGAATAACGGGAATTGACGATCTGATTGCCGAGACCGATTCTGAACTGGTTCACGCTCATTTCCCTCCACAGCAGACTGGACACAGCGAACCAGCGCGTCGCCGACCGAATCGTTAGCCTGCCACGCCGGGCCGTGGCTAGTGGCCGATTCGCGTGCAATTGAGTGGTACGCCTCTTGACGTGAGGTACTGGGTGGCCATGGTGCGACGGCGCACTGCGGGCGTTGCAGATTGCCAGGAATCAACAAATTCACGCGGGAGTCAGCACGAATTACAGTCCGAGAACAATTTATGTCAAGCTCAGGTACGCAATCAGGGACGAATTTAGGTGCCGAAAGATCGGGCGCTTAGGGCTGTGAGCTGGGGATTCGTGTCGCACAGTTGCCAGAACCTGCACAAAACCTTCGCAATATTCTGATTCCAAGTACGCCCGTGGGATCTGCATTTAACACCGATTGGACTCGCGCGGTCCCCAGGCTGAATTAGGACGGCAACCGAGCCTGCCGGGTGCAACCGGGCCAGCGATCGGCGGAAGGGCGAGGGTGGCTGCTGGAGGATCGTCTAAGCCGACGCAGCGGCGATGAAGCCGGCCAGTCGTTCCAGCGCTGTGGCGATCGCCCATAACGCCTCTGTGGGCGATCGTGGCTCCGGTGAACGGTGGGGCGCATAGGAATCGGCGGCATGGCGTCCTCGTCTCGGTGGTGGTGTCGTGAGGTTCGTGGTGGCAGCCGCCGAGCTGGCGTCGCTCGACCTAGCAGTGGAACCCGCGTGTCTGGGTGATGGTTCCTGACCACCCCACTGGGCCCGGTGCGAGGCGTCGGCGATGCCAAGCCGAAAGCCCGAATCGTCCCACCGAAACCAGCACCGTCCATCATCAGGTTTCGCCATGGCACGGTGCTGCCC
>Ga0318577_10000431_pt1 | contig 12028 bp, 8 predicted proteins | sample GRESIP089b5f25_FD_203484 | JGI IMG/M metagenome (GOLD analysis project Ga0318577, IMG submission 203484) | Tropical soil microbial communities from Luquillo Experimental Forest, Puerto Rico - GRE.SIPMG.089b5f25 | ecosystem: Environmental > Terrestrial > Soil > Tropical forest > Bulk soil... | reverse complement strand
GGAGGGATGATCACGGCCGTCCTCGATTGGGCGGCCGCGCGGGAGATCGGCTTCTCGCACGTCGTCTCGCTCGGCGACATGGTCGACGTCGATTTCGGCGACATGCTCGACTATCTCGCCGCCGATGCCGGCACCCGTGCAATCCTGCTTTATATCGAGGCAATAACCCACGCCCGCAAATTTATGTCCGCCGCGCGCGCGGCAGCGCGCAACAAACCTGTACTCGTGGTCAAGGTCGGGCGCTTTGTCGAAGAGGCCGACGCGGCGGCCTCGCGCACGGGAGCGCTGGCTGATGCCGACGCGGTCTACGAGGCGGCATTCCGCCGAGCCGGCATGCTGCGCGTCGAGACGCTGGCGGAGTTGTTCGATGCGGTCGAGACCCTGGCCCTGACGCGAGCGCAGCAAGGCGATTGTCTCGCCATTCTGACCAATGGCGGCGGGCCGGGCATGTTGGCTACAGACGCCCTCATCGCGCGGGGCGGCCGGCTCGCCGCCCTTTCCGCCGACACATTTGCGCAGCTCGACAGGGTTCTGCCGCGCAGCTGGAGCCGCGGTAACCCGATCGACGTGATGGGCGACGCGCCCGGGCAACGCTATGCCAATGCGCTCTCGATATTGCTCCGCGACCGCAATGTCGACGCGATCCTCGTTCTCAACTGCCCGACGGCGTTGACGCCGCCCGGTGAAGCCGCTCGCGCGGTCATCGACACACTTGCCGCAGCGCGCGCGGAGGGGCCCGGTGAGCACTCGGGCGGACGTAACGTGTTCACCGCATGGCTCGGCGAGCGCTCTGCTGCCGAGGCGAGACACCTCTTTGTCACCGCTCGGATCCCGACCTACGATACCCCAGCGCCGTGCGCGGCTTCATGCACCGCGTACAGCACCGCCGCAACCAGGAACTGCTGATGGAGACGCCAGCGGCGAGGCCCGCCGATTTCGCGCCGGATATTGCTCGCGCGCACAACGCCATCACCAGCGCGTTAAGCGCGGGTCGAACCTGGCTCGACATGGCTGAGTTGAAGGCCGTACTGGATGCCTATGGTGTTCCGTTACCCGCAACCCGATTCGTCGCCGATGCAGAAGGTCCGGCCGCAGTGGCCGCCGAGATCGGACACCCGGTGGCGCTCAAGATCCGCTTGCCCAATCTGACGCATAGGAGCGATGTCGGGGGCGTGGCGCTCGACCTCGACGGTCCGGACCGAGTGAGGAGCGAGGCGCGATCGATGCTCACCCGCGTCGCGCGCGCCTGCTCCGAAGCGCGGCTCGACGGGTTTCTCGTGCAGCAGATGGCTCAGTTCCCCGGCGCGATCGAACTGATCATCGGGATTGTCGAGGACCCGGTATTCGGTCCGGTAGTGATGTTCGGCCACGGCGGTACGGCGGTGGAACAGATCCGGGATACCGCGCTCGCGCTGCCGCCGCTCAATCAAGCGCTGGCGCACGCGATGATGGCGCGCACGCGCGTGTGGCGGCTCTTGCAAGGGTATCGCGGCCGGCCTGCGGCGGTCATCGATGCGGTCGCTGAAATCTTGATCCGGGTCGCCCAGCTCGCCATCGACCATCCCGAAATTCGCGAGCTCGACATCAACCCATTGTTTGCCGGCGCCACCGGGGTGATGGCGGTCGATGCCCGGTTGCGGGTCGCGTCGGCGGAGCCCGGACTGGCGCGGCTCGCCATATCGCCTTACCCAAGGGAGCTCGAAGCCACGGAACGGCTGCGCGACGGGGCCCTCGTCAGACTGCGTCCGATCCGTCCCGAGGACGAGCCGCTGCTGCAGGATTTGGCCAGCCACATGAGCCCGCAGGATCTGCGGCTTCGCTTTTTTACCGCGATGAAAGGGCTTAGCCATCAGCTCGCGGCGCGGCTGACGCAAATCGACTATGATCGCGAAATGGCGCTGATCGCGCTCGAAGCTGATGCCGATCAGATACTTGGAGTGTCGCGCTTCGCCGCGGATCCTGATAACCGACAAGCCGAATACGCGGTCGAGGTGCGCAGCGACTGGAAGGGGCGCGGCCTCGGTTATCTGTTGATGACGCGGCTGATCGACGTGGCGCGCCAACGTCGCATTGGCGAGCTGGTCGGCGAAGTGCTGCGCGAAAACACGGCCATGCTGCAGATGTGTCGGACTCTCGGTTTCACGATCGGAGCCGATGCGAAAGATCCCGGCCTGGTGCGGGTGACCAAGCCGCTTCAAAAGATGTGAGCCGAACCCTGTAAAAGCCGGAAACAAGGTGAATAACCACCTGGCCGGCCATCGTAATCGTCGCCGCGCAGTACGTAAGCGTGCTTCCATCCACGAAAAAGGTGGATAACTTTGTTGAAAACCCACAGCCCGCGGGATCCTAGGCCAAAAGGCTTCTTGCTGGTTTAGTGATTGCCTAAAATTTGGGCCTATTTTCCCGAAAGGGTCCGACGCGACTTTTCGCGTTAGAGGAGCGATCTATCTAGAATCTTTCGACAAGCCAAAAAGCTTGTATATTTCAGAGATATGTGCAAGCGGTCACTGGTGCGGGCCTGCACAGAACGCGAGTCCAGAGGTCCTCCATCACGAGTGAGCGCCCTTTGTGGATAATAACTTCCCGCGACTCTCTAGCAGCGCAAAGCGGCACCTCCGCCTTGTGCAGCCCGCACAAACGCAATGCCGATTTTCCAGAATTGACCGCGACTTTCCATAATAAGGAGAGCGCAGTCGGTAACCTGTAGGCCCAACGTGCAAATGTCAGTCCCGTCCAATTTAAAAATGTCAGTCTCCCCGGCTTTTTGGCGGGCTGTGGGGGGCGACAGCGGTGGCGGTGCTGAGCGTGAGCGATGCAGACTGAAGCGTCTCGAGGTGTTGCGGGATGTCGATCGAGGAGGGCTGCCGGTCCGTACCGCGGCGCAGGTATTGGGGCGCAGCGAGCGCCAGGTGTGGCGGCTGTTGAAGGCGTTTCGGGTTGCGGGTGTCTCGGGCTTGACCTCTAAGAGGCGTGGCCGGCCGAGCAACCGCAAGACGGCGGCGGCGGTGCGCGCGGCGGCGCTGTGGATCGTGCGCCACAACTACGCGGATTTCGGGCCGACGCTCGCTGCCGAGAAGCTCGCCGGAGAGCACGGCTTTTCATTCTCCAGCGAGACTTTGCGCAAGTGGATGATCGCAGACGGGCTGTGGCTTGATCGCCAGCAGCGGCAACAGCGGATCCATCAACCGCGCTCGCGGCGCGACTGTGTCGGCGAATTGGTGCAGGTCGACGGCAGCGAGCACCGGTGGTTCGAGGATCGCGGCCCGCAATGCACCTTGTTGGTGTTCGTCGACGACGCGACCAGCCGGCTGATGCATCTGCAATTCGTCGAGAGCGAGTCGACTTTTGCCTATTTCGACGCGGCGCGCGCCTATCTGGAGGCCTGGGGCAAGCCGATCGCCTTCTACAGCGACAAGCATGGCGTCTTCCGGGTCAACCATCCAGGCGCGCTCGGCGGCGACGGCATGACCCAGTTTAGCCGGGCGTTGCATGCGCTCAACATCGACATCATCTGCGCCAATTCGAGCCCGGCGAAGGGTCGGGTCGAACGTGCGAACAGGACTTTGCAGGATCGGCTGGTCAAAGAGTTAGCGGCTGGCCGGCGCGGCAACTCTGGCGGATGGCAATGCCCTGCTCCCGGCCTTCATGGCTGACTACAACGCGCGCTTTGCCAAAGCGCCGGCGAACAGCAAGGATTTGCACCGGCGGCTAGGCCCTGGCGACGATCTCGAGGACGCGTTTACCTGGAAGGAGGAGCGCACGCTGTCGCGGGCGCTGACCCTGCAATACTACAAGATCCTCTTCATTCTGGAGCCGGTCGAGCAGGCCAAGGCGGCGATCGGCAAGCGGGTCACTGTGGTAGACTACCCCGATGGCCGACTCTCGATCCGCTACAAGGGCATCGAGTTGGCCTACCGCACCTTCGACAAGATCCAACAGGTCGACCAGGGCGCAATTGTCGAGAACAAACGGCTCGGCGCCGCGCTTGCCTTCATCCGCGAGGAGCAGCTTCGCCGTGAGCCACAGCGGCGCAGCACGAAAGCACCGCGCCGGCGCGATCAGCGCGACGCTCGTCTGTTTAAAGTCGGCTGAGCCTTTCTCCGAGCCGAGCGCGCTGACGCCCGCTCGGTCAAACAACCGGTGCGGTTTCGAGCGCGGTGCAATCGGGCACCGGTCGGACGCTGCGCTACGCCGGGGGCTCTGCGCCCGCCCGCCGCCCGACCCAAACAACGTGCCACTGACACTTCTAAATTGGAGAAAAACTGACATCTGTATTTTGCGTTGACAGTAACCCACAAAGCTGGCACCATCTTTGCCACCTTTATTTTTATCACTATCACAGACAGCATATTACAGATGGCACTTTTCTATTAGCGAAACGTGATATCTCACGAACCGTGGGGTTCGTGGAAGGCGCCCGCTCGATCCACGACACTTACGGCCAGTCACCATTCTCAACCGCCAGAGGTCAAAGGGGGGCTTGTTGCGAGTGCTACCACGCGCTCAGGAAAGAGTATAAGCGTTTGGTCGCCTAGCTCAGTTTAAGCGCAACACTGGGCCCGCCGGACTGACGGGTTTCAGGCCGAACCAGGGGGACCGTTACCTTTAACGGAAATGCAAAGTGTCGATTGACGATCTGCCGATCTAGCACCGGCCAGGGTCGGAGCCTTTCGCGATTTTGCATGATCACCAGACGTTCGGTGAGCACGTCGGGGCCGAAAAGACACCTCCCCGATGCCCTCGGGCGGCTACCAAACTTAGACAATCCCGAGTGACCGCGGCAACCGCTGTGTCGCAGAGGCAGCGGCTTGGGTGTTACCAAGCCGGGATTGGACCCAATTCGGCCGTCGGGGCAATTCCGCGGAATCGGAGAGACCGATGAATTCCGTTCCAGGACGCGATCGGGGATCGAGCGGCGCGGATTTGCTCGCGTCAAGATGGCTGCACATGGCCTCCTTAGACGATCGATTCGCACATCGCCGATCACGTGGGGTTCGACATTAGCACCTTCCGTCGCGGCTGGGGGCGCTGGGCCGGACCAATTTGGATTTTGATCCTCAAGAGCGCTAGTTTGCCTCGGAACCCATGAACCTAGCGGCTCTCTTTGCCTGTTTCACCGCCCTCGCGCTTGGCGGATGCTCGATACTTCCGAGCGCCGGACCGACTGCGTCCGAGGTGACTGCCGCCGGGCAAGCCGGAAACGAGGTTCTCTTCGACGTCGTCGAGGTCGACAATCACGTCGTCTCTACCCTGCTTGCCCAGCCGAAGGAGAGTTTTCACGCTCGGTTCGAAAAGGATGGTAATCCGCCGGAGCTCAAGATCGCGGTTGGCGATACGGTCTCGGTGACGATTTGGGAAAGTGCGGCGGGCGGGCTCTTCAGCGAGGCGCCGCCGGCACCGCAACTCCCAACCGGATCGAGACCGGGGACCGAGCCGCTAGCCCCGGAATCGCCGCGGCCGCTGGTCGAGACCCCGGCCGGACCGATCCCGGAGACCGACCAACTTTTAGGTGCTCCAAATCAACTGCCTGGTGCCGCCCCTGAGACACCGCCGTCACAGGCCGGTCAACCGCTGAGCGGTAATATGCCACAGGTGGTGCCGTTTCCCAACGAGGCGACCGGGACGGCGGTCAACCAGCGGAGCGCCACGATCCCGGATCAGCAAGTGGCTCCGGATGGTGCGATCGTTGTCCCCTTTGCCGGCCAGGTCCCGGCCGCCGGGCGAACGCCGGTGGAAGTGCAGCAAACGATCGAAACGCTGCTCGCAAGCAAGGCACTTCAGCCTCAGGCACTGGTGATCGTCAAGAAGAGCACTGCCAACACGGTCACCGTGGCCGGGGAAGTGGTACCCGGCGCAAGACTCCCGCTTTCACCCGGGGGCGACAGGCTGCTCCAAGTGATTGCCGCCGCGGGCGGCGCCCAGGCACCGGTACACGAAACCTTTGTTCGGTTGTCGCGCGACGGCGTGACGGCGACGATCCCCTTCGAGCGGCTTGTCGCCGATCCGGCGGAGGACATCTACGCCCGGCCGGGCGATGTCCTTACTCTGGTGCGGATACCGCAGACCTTCAGCGTGTTCGGGGCGACAGCAAGAAATGATTTGATTACGTTCGACGCCGAGAAGCTCACCCTGAGCGAGGCACTGGCAAAATCTCAGGGGTTGCGCGACGAGCTTGCAAACCCCAAAGGCGTGTTCCTCTTCCGCTACGAGCCGGCCGCCATTGTCCGGGCACTCGATCAGCCAATCGCAACGCGCGCAGCGGACGGGATATCGCCAATCGCCTACCGGTTCGACTTCTCCGACGCCAACTCCTACTTGATAGCCGACCAATTTCCGGTCCGAGACAAGGACATCATCTTTGTCGCGGACGCCGGGGCTATACAGGCCCAGAAGGTGTTCACCGTGCTCCAGACCATTACCGGACCGGTCATCACCGGGTTGCTGGTCTGCCGTAGCGGCGGCACGAGGTGTTGAAACGTGTCAAGGGTTCTAGCGCTCGAGCCCGCCGATCTTGTCGGCGCGAAATCGGGCGATATCCTCCGGGCCGAGGTAATTAATGTCGCCCGGGGTGGCGAGGCCGATCGCCGAGGCGAAGGCGCCGAGGCGGATCGCGAGATCGAGATCGCCATCGAGCAGGCCGTGGATCAACCCCGCGACAAACGAGTCCCCGGCGCCAATGCGGTCGACGACCTCCACTATGTACCGAGGGGCATAGCGGAACTCGCCACGGGTCAGCAGAAGCGTACCGGGTTCGGCGTCAGGAGGCCGTGTCAACGCAATCAACGGGACGCCGTAGCGCGCAGCGATCGCCGCGGCGAGCTGCTCACCTGCCTCTCTGAAGCCCAGCACGCTTTGTGCGTCACGCTCGGCGAGCACCAGCAGGTGCAAATGCGGTGCCGCTACTTCAAGCAGAGCGCGTGCGTCCGGCGGGGTCGTCAAGGTCGCGCGGTAGTTCAGATCGTACGACACCGGCTTTCCGGCCGACGCGGCGAGCGCTGCGAGTTGCAGGATCAGTGCCCGGCAACTCGGGCCGAGTACCGGGGTGATCCCCGACAGGTGCAGCCAGGTACTCGCCTGAACAAGTGCGTCCCACGGCGCGTCCTCGAAGGCGAGCTCCGAGGCCGCCGAACGCTTGCGATCATAGATGACCCGGCTAGTCCGCGGCTCGGGCCCGGGCTCGTAAAACATCAGGCCGAGCCGCGCGTTCGCCATCCAGCGCACCCAGCGCGTGTCGACTCCGTGCCGCCGCGCCTCGCCGTCGACGATGCGGCCGAGCGGTCCTTCCGGTAACCGCGAGACCCACGCTACGCGCCGCCCGAGCCTGGCGAGCATGCAGCCGACATTGAGCTCGCTGCCGCCGACCCCGACCTCGAAGAGCCGCGCCTGCTCGAGCCGCTGGTCGGCAGGCGGCGACAGGCGCATCAGCGTTTCGCCGAGGGTCAAAAGGTCGTAGCGCCACTCCGAAAAGACGTTCATCCGCGCCGCCCGCTGGCAACCGCGGCAATGCGTTCAGCGGTAGTCGCAGCGATGCCTGTGGCCTTCCCGGTGATCAGCTCAGCCCGTCCTGCTAACCGTTTTGCCATCGCGACTCCCTTCATCCGCTGCGGCCAAGCCTGTCGCAGGGATAGCTGGCGCGCAACCGCTTCCTTGGGGCTTGCTCGACTTGACCTGGTCATACGCGGAAGGGAGATCCGACCGTGCCCGATAAAGCACCGGCCGGTTAGGCGAGGCTCTTCGACACCATCTCGTAGGTATTCTTGCTGAGATCCGGCGTGGCGAGGATGCGCCCGAGCTGGTGCCGCATCAGCGCCTGACGCGCCGGGTCGTGCCGACGCCACGCACCGAGCGGCTGGACGAGGCGGGCCGCCGTTGTCGGATTCATCGGATCGAGGGTGATCACCTCGTCAGCGAGAAAGGCGTAGCCGGCGCCGCTCGCATCATGAAAGCGTATCTGGTTGCCTTGTGCAAAGGCACCGACCAGCGCCCGCACCCGGTTCGGGTTTTTGCGTTCGAAGGCAGGATGCAGGGTCAGCTCGCGGACGCGGTTCGGCGTTCCCGGTAGTGACGAGCGAGCCTGTAACGCGAACCACTTGTCGACTACCAGCTCGTCGCGCGACCAGGCGGCGTAGAACCGCGCGAGCGCAGCAGGGCGCTCGGGTCGATCGAGGTCGGCCAGCACGGTCAGTGCCGCCAGGACGTCGGTCATGTTGGCTCCCGTGTCCAACTGCGCCTTGGCGAGTCCAGCACCCCTCTCGGCATCGGCCGCCGCGAGATAGGAAAGGCAGGTGTTGCGCAACGCCCGCCGGCCGATCGCCGCGCCTTCGATCTGGTAGGGCCCGGCATCGGCGAGCGCCACATAGGCCGAGGCGAGCTCCATCGACAATGCGCGGCCGAGCTCGACGCGCGTGCTTTCGCGGGTGGCGTGGATTGCGTCGACATCGACCACCGCGAGCTGGTCGGCGAGAAACGCCTCGCTTGGTAAGGTCAGCGCCTCGGCGGCAAACGCCGGGTCGCGGTCGGCGTCAGCGAGGATGCGCCGTAGCGCTGTGACGAGATCCCGGTCCAGCGGAGCCTGTGTCGTGCCACTCCGACAAGCTTCGATCCCGTCGAGCAGGACGCGGGTTGCGACCTGTTGGCCCGCCTCCCATCGGGCAAACGGCTCGGGATCATTAATCGCAAGAAATTTCAGCCGCTCGAGCGGCACATCCTTCAATTTGACCGGAGCGGAAAATCCGCGCAGCAGCGACGGCACTGGAGGAGCCGGCACGTCGACAAAGCGAAAGCGTTCGCGCGCCTCGGCGAGCGTGATGATCCGCGTCCCGTCCTGGCTCTCTGACTCCTCTTCGAGCCGGGTCGGTAATTCGGCACCATCCGGTCCCAGCAGGCCTATGGCGAGCGGAATCAGCATCGGCAACTTCTCCGCCTGGCCTGGCGTCGGGGGAATCTTTTGCGCGATGCTCAGCTCGTAGCTCTTCGTCGCCCTGTCCCAGCGGTCCTCAATCGTGATCTCAGGTCTGCCGGCCTGCTCGTACCAGCGTTTGAAATGGCCCAGATCGACGCCACTCGCGTCCTGCATCGCAGCGACGAAATCCTCGATCGTCACAGCTTGGTTGTCGTGCCGCCGGATGTAGAGATCCATGCCGCGACGGAACCCGTCGCGACCGAGCAGTGTATGGATCATGCGCACCAGCTCGGCGCCCTTGTTGTAAACCGTCGGCGTATAGAAGTTGTCGATACGTATATAGCTCTCCGGCCGTACCGGATGAGCGAGCGGGCCGTCATCCTCCGGAAATTGCATTGCGCGCAGCATACGCACGTCGCCGATGCGCCGCACCGCGCGGCTTCCTTGGTCGGCTGAGAACTCCTGGTCGCGAAAGACGGTCAGGCCTTCCTTCAACGAGAGCTGAAACCAGTCGCGGCAGGTCACCCGGTTGCCGGTCCAGTTATGGAAATACTCGTGGGCAATGACGCTTTCGATATTCTGGTAATCGGCGTCTGTCGCCGTTTCGGGCTTGGCCAATACGTATCGCGTATTAAAGATGTTGAGGCCCTTGTTCTCCATCGCCCCCATGTTGAAGTCGCTGACCGCGACGATGTTGAAGACGTCGAGATCGTATTCGAGCCCGAATACCTCTTCGTCCCAGCGCATCGCCTTTTTCAGCGAGGCCATCGCGTGAGCGCATTTGTCCTCGTCGCCGCGGCGAACCCAGATGGCCAGCGCCACATCCTTGCCCGAGCGCGTCGTAAAGCGGTCCTCGACGGCAACCAGATCGCCCGCGACGAGGGCAAATAGGTAGGACGGCTTGGGGTGCGGATCGACCCATTTTGCCCAATGCCGGCGTGCGTCGATATCGCCGCGCTCGACAGGGTTGCCGTTGGCAAGCAGCACCGGGTAGCGCCCCTTCTCGGCCGTTATCGTCGTCGTGTAGCGTGCCATTACATCGGGCCGATCAATGAAATAAGTGATTCGGCGAAAACCCTCCGGCTCGCACTGCGTGCAGAAATTGCCGCCCGACACGTAGAGACCCGAAAGCGCAGTATTGTTCTGCGGGGCGATGCGGGTCTCGACATCGAGAGTGAAGGCATCCGGCACATCGGCGAGGATCAACCCGCCTTCCGGCTCAAGCTGATAGCGGTTGCTGCCGAGCGGTTCGCCATCAAGCGCCAGCGACACGAGCTCCAGCGCTTCGCCATCGAGCTGTAGCGCAGCTCCGCGCTCAGCAACCGCCGGGTTGCGGCGGATACCGAGACGTGATTTGACCCGTGTTTCCTCCGCGCCGAGCTCGAAGACGAGGTCGACGGTGTCGATCAAATAGGCGTTCGGCCGGTAATCGGCGAGCCGCACCGGTTGCGGCGGCACCATATCGGGCGAAATGTCGAGCATGGGCGTACCAGAAGCGTTCCGTGGAGACCGCAGCCTAGTCCTTTACCTCGCCCATGAAAATCCCCCGAGGATTCCACCGTGCCAGCGTTCGAACTGTCTGCAAATTACCGGCAGATCGGCGCTCTGCGCCTGCAGACAGTCGTTGACGGAGAGCGCTATGCTGTCGGCGACCTCATACGGAAGAGCCAAGGCAAAAACGAGCAAAAGAACGAGCGCATAGCGGGGCAGCGGGAAACGGATCAAGGGCTTCGCCATGCGCGGCATATTATCGGGGCTTATGCGGCGTCGTCTTCGCTGCCGCGTTCGGCACCATCCTCGACCTCACTACCCTCGGTATAGTCGATCGCGAGAGTTTCGGTGTTGATGACCGGCGTTTCACCGTACAGGCGGATAATGTCCCAAATCGTAATCCAGGATTTGACGTATTGCCGTACCGATTTCCCAGCCAAGCGCTCGCCGATCGTGATCTTTGGCGGAGTCCAGTCGTAAGCGTCGCGATAAAGCGCGCCGATTTTTTCAAGGCTGCGGCGCAGTTCCGCCTCGTCGACGGCACTCAAGTTGGATTGCCTGTGCACGAGCCAAGCGATGCCGCTTTTCGCCATCGCGGCTTGGCGCAGCAATCCTCTCGTTTCGAGCAACGGCGGGATTTGTTCGTCGTCGTGGCGCTGGCGGAACATCTGATCGGGAAAATCGTCCGTGATTGCCGCGACCGTCACCACGCCAGGGATGCGCTCTTCCCTGTCCGACCCTAACCAACGAGCCAGTTCGCGATAGGCCCTGCCGCGCTGCAATGGGCTATAGCGGGCGATCAATTCAACCTCATCGAAGAGGAGGCACCAACCCGAATAGCCGGCTGCGCGGAACAGTCGGGGAGCAAAACGCAGCGGTTGCAGTGCAAGCTCGGTTTCGCGAACCGGCTTTAGATCGAACAGCCTGGCCGCACCAGCTTCGCGCAGCCAATTCTTGGCTATTGTCAGGCTGAGCTTGCCGCCGGCAAAGAACCGAGCCATCCGGACGTGGTCGTCGGGGTCAGTCGTCCGCCGCGGCATCAGATGCAGCAGCGCAGCAAAGAGCGACGACAGGCGCCTCGCCTTCACCTCCGCGGCTGTCCAGTATTCGAGCGCTTCGAAGCGGTCGGAGTTCGGGTGAAGACGAGCCATGATCGCCGTCATCACATCGTCGTTCGCATTCGGCACCGCAGCTGCCCGGATCGCTGCGCTAAACAACCGTGCCGGGTCGAAAAGTGGTGTCTCCTTGCTGATCGGAACCAGGCTTACGACGAAATTCTCCTGCTGCGCCAATATCGAAAAATAGCCGAGCTGATGCGACTTGCCGGCCCCGAACGCTCCAGCAATGACGATCCCTTCAGGCTGTTCATCGTCACGCAGTGCAGGGTCGCACAGCCGTAGAAGCTCCAAAAAATTCCGACGCAGTGCGCTTTCGTCAGGTTCCAGGAGGCGGATCGCGGCGCGATTTGGCACGCCAGCGCGCAGTGCCTCGATCGCGCTGCGCGCCGTGATGTCCGTTGCCGCCCGCGCCGTCAACGCATTGCCGCCGAGTTGATCTCCCCGGCGAAGGGTTGCTCGCCGAGGACCACTAGCGGCGCCAGCGGGTTGTCCCGACCCTCAGGCCGCACATCGCTTC
>Ga0318577_10000430_pt1 | contig 12031 bp, 7 predicted proteins | sample GRESIP089b5f25_FD_203484 | JGI IMG/M metagenome (GOLD analysis project Ga0318577, IMG submission 203484) | Tropical soil microbial communities from Luquillo Experimental Forest, Puerto Rico - GRE.SIPMG.089b5f25 | ecosystem: Environmental > Terrestrial > Soil > Tropical forest > Bulk soil... | reverse complement strand
CTGCTGGACTCGCGTCGAGAACGTGATGTGGCGTCGCAGGTCGTGCTTCTTGGCGACATGGTTCAAATAGCGCAGGATCTCCGGCTGGGTGGCGTACTTTTCCGACCATTGCCAGTCCCGCTGCCAGTCGGGATCGAAGCTGTACATGTAGTCCACGCTGGGCACGTCGACCCGGGCACCCGGATACCGGTTCCAGTACCAGGTGCCGCCGAGGTCGTCGGCCGCTTCGAATACCCGAAATCGGTATCCGGCGCGGCTCAGGCGGTAGGCAAGATATAGGCCTGCAATACCCGCGCCCACGACGACGACGTCGAGGTCGGGCGTCGCTCGGTCTGTCCCGGCTGTATCGGTCATCATCTGATCATTACGCCCCGCCGACCGGCTGTCCCTGAGTACCGCAATACTTCGTTCTGTCGACCGACGCCGATGACGCCGATTTTCGAACATGCACTTCTTGCAGTTCTCAAATCTACGTCGTCTATTCCGAGACGGCGGTCAGCTCTGCTCGGGCCTGGTCGATTTGGTCGTATGCGAAGTTCACCATCTCGGCGGCGGTCATCGTCGCACCCTTGCGGGCCAGGGTTTCGTAACTCGCCTCGCCGAGGACGTCGCGTAGGTGTGTGATCGCTGGGCCGACGTAAGGAAGGGCCGCGGTCAGGGGATTGACCCTGGCATAGCCCGCGATGGTGGCCGCCGGTTCGTAGCGTCCGTGCCGGTCGAGATAGGCGGCCAGCATAGCCAGGGGGTTGTCTAACATGCCGGTAGTTCCCGACTCGTGGGTATTGCGGATGGCCACGGTGAGGTCATCCAACGCGGCAATCCGGTCGCCGTGTTCGACTTCGAGTCCGGTCAGATAGGACGCCAGTTGTATCTCGATGAAACGGTTTCCGCTGTCTTGCGCGACGACCAGGCCACGGCGCAATGCAGCGGCCGAGCCGACAGGGTCGGCGCCCCAGACAGCCCAGCTGTAGGCGAAAAGCGCGTAGGCAAGCACCCATGGATTGCCGATCGCTTCAGCGGCATCGATGAGGCGGTTGGCGCTTACCATCGCCTCGTCAGTTGAACCGGAGACGGCTAAAGCGAACACGAGATTCGCCAAGGCGAATGTGTTGGTGTCGCCACTGCGCGCCAGCTGGGCGCGGCACACCTCGACATACCGTTCGGGCTGGCCGACCCACAGGTACGCACTGCCGAGCCATGCCTCACCGAAGTACGACACCCTATCGCTAGCAGCGGCGATAACTGTCTGGCCGACCTCGCCATAGCGCACAGCATCTTCGAAGCGTCCGAGGATGCAGCACAGCGATGCCCCCACGCAGAGGGCGGCGAGTCGAGGATGGTCGACGGCGCGGGCGGGTTCGATGAGTTCTTCGGCCCACCCGATCGGCTCGAACTTTTCGGTAAGAGGGGCGAGGAACGCCGCGCAGGCGGCGATGGGGGCGGCCACGTCGAGAACGCCGTTGTCGGCGGCCCAGCGGAACGCAGTGCGCAGATTGGCCAGTTCGTCGGTCAACCAGGTGTACGCCTCGCGTTGTCCGGGGCTGTCGCTGTCCCAAAGGGCCATGATGTCGGTTTCGCGTCCGGCGAAATAGCCGGCATGGGCGGCCCGGACCTCGCTGGCCTGCCCGCCGGCGACGAGTTGCTCCTCGGCGAACTGGCGAATCGTCTCCAACATCGAAAACCGCGTCCGCCCCGAAGACCGATCGGCGACGAGCAGCGACTTGCGCACCAGGGCGTCGAGCACCTCGAGGACGGCGTACTCGTCGAGGTCATCGGATCCGGCTACCGCGCAGGCGCTTTGGAGGTCAAATCCGCCCGCGAAGACCGAACAGCGGTCCAGCACTGTCTTTTCGGTGTCGTCGAGAAGGTCGTAGGACCAGGCCACCGCGTGGCGCAGCGTGTGGTGGCGTTCCAGTCCGCGCCGGGAGCCGACCAGCAGCCGGAACCGGTGATCAAGACGATCACGCATTTCACCGGCGGTCATCGACGCCATTCGTGAGGCCGCCAGCTCGATCGCCAAAGGAATCCCATCCAGGCGCTGACAAATCTCGGTGACCGCGGCGGCCTCAACGGCATCGACCATCGAGAATCCCGACGCGATGCCTTGGGCGCGTTCGACGAACAGACGCACCGCTGCAGAGTCGATCCCCGCTGTCGCGTCCAGGGAGCGCACGGGCCGCACCTTTTCCTGGACCAGGCCGAGTCCTTCGCGGCTGGTGGCAAGGATCTTCACAGTCGCCGACTGCGCGAGGACGGCATCGATCAAGTCGGCAGCGGCGTCGAGCACGTGCTCGCAATTATCGAGCACCAACAACCGCACCCTGCCCTCCAATGCGGCGGCCAGGCTCTCGGTGACGCTCTTGCCCGGCTGTTGGGTGATGCCCAGCACCGCGGCCACCGCGTCGGGCACCGCCGCCGGATCGGTGACTGCTGCGAGTTCGAAAACCCAAACCCCGTCCGGGAATTCGTCCGCCAACCGCCCGGCGACCTCTGTTGCCAAACGAGTCTTGCCGACCCCACCCACGCCGGTCAGCGTCACCAACCGATGCGCCTTGACCGCCAATTGCACCTCGTCGAGTTCGGACTCGCGTCCGATCAAGCTAGTTGTCGCAGGCCGCAAATTCCCCGGCGTTGTATCCAGCGCCCGCAGACCCGGAAACTCCTCGCGTAGCCCCTCTGCCCGTACTTGGAAGACACCGACCGGCATTGGCACATCCCGCAACCGGCGCGGACCCAAATCCACCAGATCGACTCCACTCAGCAGAACCGCGGTCGAGTCGGCCAGCAGGATCTGTCCACCGTGACCGGCAGCCATCACCCTCGCGGCCCGGTTGAGCACCGCACCGAAGTAATCACGGTCGCGCAGTTCGGCCTCGCCGGTGGCCAACCCCATCCGCACCGGCAACCCCAGTGCCCGCTGTGCGGCCACCGCAGTGGCTAAAGCAGATTTCGGCGACGAGAACGCCGCGACCACGCCGTCACCGGTGTGCTTGAACAGGAAACCACCGTGGTCTTCGATCGCCGAGCGCAGCACCTGATCGTGGGCAGCGAGCGCCGCCCGCATCGCATCCGCGTCGGCTTCCCACCGACGCGTCGAGCCCTCGACATCGGTGAACAGAAACGTCACCACCCCCGACGGCGGCACGCCCGCAGACACCTGCAAAGGATGTCACACAAATCGCACTTCACGGGGCAATCGCGACTGACGTTCCCCCTTGGCACTCGCTGCCGGTAAGGCCGGAAACCTCGCCGCACAATCTATGCAGAGCACCGTCGCACAGCGACTGCGGCTTGGATCCGATTGTTCACGCCGGTGCCGGCGGCACGATCGTCTCCACGCGCCCCGTATCGACGTCATAGACGAGTCCGCTGACGACAAGCGTGCGGGGTACCAATGGGTTGCTACGTAGAAGTGAGACATCCCTGCGTACCGCCTCGCGCGGGTCGCCAAGCTGCTTGTTGGCCACCTCGTCCGATGTGACGCCGAAAAACGATGCGAGCACGTCGGCATTGGTCTCCGGCGAGAGGTGCGAGAGCCCACAATCGGTGTGCTGCATGAGGATGAGCTCGTACGCGGCCGATAGGTTTTCGGTCATCGCGACGACCGCAAGAACGGCGAGGCTGCGAAGGAAATCGGGTGTGACGCGGCCCCCAGGATTCCGGATGACGATGGCTTCGTTGGGCATGAGTCCGAGCACGTGGGCGGGGTCGGCGCGATGGTCGGCACAGCACAAAATCACGGTCCTGAGGCTCGGTTCGAGCGCTGGACGCTTGCCCAAATGGGCGGCGGCATGGGCGCGGTTGCGATCGGTCAACGTGGCGAGGGTGGACATGGGTTTTCTCCTTCGGTTGGGGTCAGGCCCGAATGCGCTGCAGCGTGTCGGCCCAGCCGCGGTGGGCGGCGGTAAAGGCGGTCAGGCCGCCGAATAGCTGGTGGTGCCAGTTCGCAGCCATCCCAATTGCGTTAAGCTCGAACGCAATTTGGTCGGGCGCGGTTGTCGGAGCGAACTCGGCTTGTTCGATGCCCGCGCCGACGCTGTCTGCAAGAAACTGCAGCCATTCCTGCATCACCGCGGCAACGGCATCGCGGGTGGCTCCCGGGCGTCCATCCATTTCGGCGGACGCGGAGCAGAGCATGCAGCCGCCCTCGAAGATGTCGTTCTCGAGGTAGGTAAGCCACGACTCCCCAAGCGTTTCGAGCCGGGCCAGGCCCGGCTCGGCGGCGAGCGCGGGAACGATCACCAACTCGATGAGCATCTCTCTGGCCCGTTGCACGGCCGCGACCTGCAGGGCCTCCTTGGACCCGAATGCGGCGTGGACGCTGCTCTTCGCCGTGCCGAGCCGTTCGGCGAGACTTGCGATCGTAAGCCCTTCAAGGCCCTCGACCGAAGCGAGCTGGACGGCCTCGGCAAGCAGTGCGTCGCGTGAGCGGAGCCCCTTGGCCCGGCGCCCATCGGACGGCGGATCCTGACGGGCGGCCGGCCGAAGCGGCACGGAACGGCTCATCGGGCATCGAGCGGACATGCCCGCATCAGGTCGCCGAACCGCACCGCGCGAAACAACTGCGCGATCGTCGACTCGGGCTTCCGCTCGACTTGGCGCTCAAGCGCGGGCAGTACAGCGTCAACGAATCCTTGCCGGGGATAAGTGTTCAGAACCTCCTCGATCAGTTCGCCGGGAAGGTTATCGACGCGAAGGCCGATGACGTCCGCGGCGGCGCCGAGGTGCACGAGGGCGATCTCGGGCCTGGCCTCGGCCGACGCCAAGTCGAGATGCTGGCCGATCGCGGCCGCTGTGAGCGCGATACGGTCCTGCGGCCACCCCAGGCCGGCGAGCGTATCGGCCGCCGCGGCAGCGCCGGCCTGCTCGAAGGGTGCATCGCAGTCAAAACCGGCCGTGAGCCCCAGATCGTGCAGCATGGCGGCCACGAATCCGACTTCGAGATCTGCGTCGTGGACGTGTTCGGCGATGAGTTGACGACCGAAAAACCACGTGCGCCAGACATGCCCCACGAGTGAGGCGTCGGACACCTCGTTCACGAGGTTGACCGCGGCTCGAGTCGCGGCAGTATCAGGGGCACTAGGCAGCATGTCCCCCACTCTACAAATTGGATGGACGATCGTCCATAGTTTTATCGAAACGACGTAGTGTGTCGACAACGGCTTATGCTGGCTGCCCAACCGCCGAGGCAGATGAGCCTCGACCGCCAGCGCCAAGCCCACCGTCGGGGTTCACAGTGATTACGGCACGAAGTTTTGCCTCGAATGTCGTCTATTTCGAGGCAGTCTGCAGTTCTGTTCGGGCCTGGTCGATTTGGTCGTATGCGTACGTCACCATGGTGGCGGTGGTCATCGTCTCACCCTTACGGGCGAGCAATTCGTAGGTCTGGTCACCAAAGACATCGCGCAGGTGGGCAATCGCGGTGCTGATTTCGGGGAACACCCCCGTGGAGAGGGGACTGAGCGCGAAACCGGCGATAGCTGCCGCCGGTTCGCAACGTCCGAGCCGGTCGAAAAGAGCGGCGAGGACGGCCAGCGGGACGCGGATCGTCGTGGTGTTGCCCGAGTCGTGGTAGTTGCGGATCGCCAGAGTGAGGTGGTCGAACGCGGACGCGGTGTCGCCGTGTTCGGCCTCAAGACGGGCCAGATTGGCCGCCAGGTATGACTCGTTGAAGCGGTTGCCGCTGTCTTGAGCGATCACCAGGCCACGGCGCAAGGCGTCGAGCGCGCCGAGGGGATCGGCATCGCCGAAGGCAATGCCGTGGGCGAGCAGCGCGTACGAGAGCGCATGTGGGTTGCGGGTGGCTTCGGCGGCGTCGATCAGGCCGTGCGCGGCGGCCATCGCCTCGTCACCGGAACCGGCCCTTGTCAGTGCGATGACCAGTCCAGCCCATACGGATGCGTGCCTGTCGCGACCGTGTGCCAGCCGGGCGCGGCACCACTCGGCCCACCGTTCAGGCTGGCCGATCGTCAGGTACACACCACCTAGGAAGACTTCGAGGCCGAATGGCACCTCGCCGCGGCCGCTGCGGAGAATCGTCTGGGCGGCGTCGCTGTAGCCGACAGCCGCCTCGACGCGTCCGGCCAGGTGGCACAGCGACGCGATTACATACAGGAACGCGAGCCGGGGATGGTCGACGGCGTGGGCGGGTTCGATCAAATCTTCGGCCCAGGCTATCGGCTCATAATTCTCGAGCAGAAAGCCGAGGAACCCAGCGTAGGTGGCGATGGTAGCGGCATCGTCGAGGTCGCCTTGGTCGGCGGCCCACCGAAAGGCGGTGCGCAGGTTGGCCAACTCGGCGGTGAACCAGTCGTAGGCATTCCCTTGGCGGGGGCTGTCCCACAGTGCCAGGATGTCGGCTTCGCGCCCGGAGAAGTAGCGGGCATGCGTGGCCCGCGCCTCGGTCGCTGCCCCACGGGCGACGAGTTGCTCCCCGGCGAACTGACGGATCGTCTCCAGCATCGAAAACCGGGTCCGTCCGGCTGGCCGGTCGGCGACCAGCAGCGATTTACGCACCAGGGCGTCCAGCAGATCCAGCACGGCGTAGTCGTCAGAGCTATCGAATCCGCCTACTATACAAGCACTTTGGAGGTTGAATCCACCCGCGAACACCGAACACCGCTCCAGCAGTGCCTTCTCCTCATCATCGAGGTGGTCGTAGGACCACGCCACGGCGTGGCGCAGCGTTTGATGGCGTTCCAGGCCGCGCCGTGAGCCGACCAGCAGCCGGAACCGCTGATCGAGACGATCACGCACCTCGCTTGCGGTCATCGACGCCATCCGTGAGGCCGCCAGCTCGACGGCCAACGGGATGCCGTCGAGGCGGCGGCAGACTTCGACGACTGCGGCCGCCTCCTCGGCGCTGCTCAACGCGAACCGTGCGGCAACGCTTCGGGCGCGTTCAACAAACAAGCTCACCGCCGCCGAGTCGATGCCCGCGCCGACATCCAGCGAGGGCACCAGCCACAATTGCTCGTCGGCGACCCCCAACCCTTCGCGGCTGGTGGCCAAAATCCTCACCGTCGCCGACTGCGCCAGGATCTCCTCGACCAGATCGGCGGCGGCGTCGCGCACGTGTTCGCAGTTGTCGAACACCAACAGCCGGATGCGGCCCTCCAACGCTGCGGCCACCGACTGGCCCACACTCTTGCCCGGCTGTTGGGTGATGCCCAGCACCGCCGCGACCGCATCGGGCACCGCCGCCGGATCGGCGACCGCAGCAAGCTCGAAAAACCAGACACCGTCGGGAAATTCATCTACGAGACGCGCCGCGACCTCCAACGCCAGCCGGGTCTTGCCAACCCCGCCCACCCCAGTCAACGTCACCAACCGACGAGCCTTCACCACCGCTTGCACCTCGTCGAGTTCGGACTCGCGTCCGATGAAGCTCGTGGGCGCGGGGCGCAGATTCCCCGGACCCGCATCCAGTGCCCGCAACGACGGAAAGTTCGTGCGCAGGCCGGGCGCTCGGACCTGGAACACCTGAACCGAAGTCGGGAGATCCCGCAACCGTCGCGGTCCCAGATCGATGAGATCAACGCCGCTGAGCAGACTTGCCGTCGAGTCGGCCAACAGGATCTGGCCGCCGTGCCCGGCGGCCATCAGTCGTGCGGCCCGATTGAGCACCGTTCCGAAGTAATCCCCATCGCGCAGCTCGGCTTCCCCGGTTGCAATCCCCATCCGCACAGGCAATTCCAGTTTGCGCTGCGCGACTGTGGCGGCATCCACCGCTGCCCTTGGTGACGAGAATGCCGCGCACACACCGTCGCCAGTGTGCTTGAACATGAAGCCGCCATGCGCCTCAATCGCCTCAGCCAACACCGCGTCATGGGCGGCCAGCGCGGCCCGCATCGCATCCGCGTCGTTCTCCCACCGACGAGTCGAACCCTCAATATCAGTGAACAGAAAGGTCACAATCCCTGTAGGGGGCATCCCTGCGGACACCCGATCAGGATGTCACACAAATCCCATGTCATCCGAGACCGAGTTTTGAGACTGTCAAAACTCGTCTATTTCGAGACCGCTTACAGTTCTGCTCGGGCCTGGTCGATCTGATCGAATGCGTACGTCGCCATAGCTGTAGTGGTCATCGTTTCGCCCTGGTGGGCGAGTGATTCGTAGGTCTGGTCGCCCAGGACTTCGCGGAGGTGGGCGATGAGGTCGTTAATCTCAGGAAAAGATCCACGGGTGAAGGGCGTGCTGGCGAAACCGCTAATCGTTGCGGCAGGTTTGTAACGTCCAAGCCGGTCTAGAACTTTGGCCAGAATTGTCAGCGGGGTCAACATGAGTGAGAAGCTGCCCGCGTCGCAGTGGTTGCGAATCGCCCGCGTGAGGTGGTCGAGCGCGTCAACGACGTCGCCTTGTGCGGCGGCAACAAGTGAATGGTTCCCGGCCAGGTGTGATTCGAGCTGTCGGTTACGGCTTTCTTGAGCGATCGCCAAGCCCCTGCGGAAGCACTCTTGGGCGATAACGGGGTCCGTGTCACGCCGAGGGTAGCCATACGCGATAAGTGCGTAGCAGATCACGACGGGATTGTGGCTGGCGTCGGCGGCAGCGATGAGGCCTTCCGATGCCGCCAGCCCCTCGTCGGCGGCGCCGGTGAACGTCAGTGCCACAACCAGGGCTGCCTGGGCAAAATAATGAGTGTCTCGCCCTTGTGCGATCATGTTGCGGCACAACTCAAGCCACCGCTCGGGCACGCCAGTCCAGATGTATGGACCGCCCAACCAGCTTTCGAAGTCATACGGAACTGGCTCGAAACGATTGCTGTCGATGGCCAGCCGACCAGCCTCGACATAAGCGAGCGCGTCATCGAGCCGACCGACTGCGTAGCACTGCGTCGCCATCGCGTAGAGCTGAGCCAGCCGCGGGTGATCGATCGCACGCGCCGGCTCGACCAGCTCCTCGGCCCACGCTGCGGGCTCGAACTGTTCGACCCAAAAACCGAGGAAGGCCGCGTAGGTGGCGATGGCGGCTGCGACATCGAGATCGTCGTGGTCGGCCGCCCACCGAAAGGCGGTTCGCAAATTCGGCAACTCAGTTGCGAACCAGTCGTAGGCCTCGCGCTGCCGGGGGCTGTCCCAGAGCGCGAGGATGTCACTTTCACGACGAGCGAAATAGCGGGCGTGGGCATCACGCGCCTCAGTTGCCTCGCCTCGGGCGACGAGTTGCTCCTCGGCGAACTGACGGATCGTCTCCCACATCGAAAACCGGGTCCGTCCCGCCGACCGATCAGCCACGAGAAGCGACTTGCGCACCAGGGCATCCAGTAGATCGAGGATGGCGAAGTCGTCGGGGTCATCGGATCCGCCCACCGCGCAGGCGCTTTCCAGGTCGAAACCGCCTGCGAACACCGAACAACGGTCCAGCAGTCTCTTCTCCGCTTCATCGAGGTGGTCGTAGGACCACGCCACCGCGTGGTGCAGGGTTTGGTGGCGCGCCACGCCGCGCCGCGACCCGACCAGTAGCCGGAATCGGCGATCGAGGCGATCCCGCACCTCGCTCACCGTCATCGACGCCATCCGTGAGGCCGCTAACTCGATGGCCAACGGGATTCCGTCGAGGCGACCACAGATCTCCACCACCGCGGCAGCCTCATCGGCGTTGGCGACCGAGAAGCCCGGCGAAACGGCTTGTGCGCGTTCGACGAACAGGTCTGCCGCTGCAGAGTCGATGCCGGCGCCGACATCCAACGATGGCACCGGCCACAAGTGTTCGTCGGCGACTCCCAATCCTTCGCGGCTGGTCGCCAAAATCGTCACCGTCGCCGAGTGCGCGAGCACGGCCTCGATCAGGTCGGCTGCGGCATCGAGCACGTGCTCGCAGTTGTCGAACACCAACAATCGGACTCTGCCCTCCAACGCGGCGGCGACCGACTCGCTCACGCTCTTCCCGGGCTGTTGGACGATGCCCAGCACGGCTGAGATCGCGTCGGGCACCGCCCCGGGATCGGTGTGCGGCCAGTTCGAAAACCCAGGCCCCGTCCGGGAATTCATCGGCCAGGCGGCTTGCGACTTCGATCGCCAACCGGGTTTTGCCGACCCCACCCACACCGGTCAACGTCACCAGCCGATGAGCCTTTATCGCGGCTTGCACGGCGGCGACCTCGGACTCGCGGCCGATAAAACTGGTGGTCTGGAGACGCAGGTTTCCCGGCGTTACATCCAATGCCCGCAACGGCGGAAACTCCGTCGACAGCCCTTGCGCTCGCACCTGAAACACCCCCACCGCGCTCGGTAGATCCCGCAACCGTCGCGGCCCCAAATCGACGAGGTCTACTCCGCTGAGCAGACTTGCCGTCGACTCGACCAGCAGGATCTGACCGCCATGTCCGGCGGCCATCACCCGCGCAGCACGATTGAGCACCGCACCGAAGTAGTCGCCGTCCCGAAGCTCGGCCTCCCCTGTTGCAATGCCCATCCGCACCGGCAATTCCAGGGCACGCTGCGCGGCCACCGCGGCATCGACGGCAGACTTCGGCGAGGCGAAGGCGGCACACACCCCGTCGCCGGTGTGCTTGAACATGAAGCCGCCGTGTGCCTCAATCGCGGAGCGCAACACCTCGTCATGGACGGCCAGTGCTGCCCGCATCTCATCCGCGTTCGCCTCCCACCGACGGGTCGACCCCTCGACATCGGTGAACAGAAAAGTCACCACCCCCGAAGGAGCAGCCGCCGCGAACACGCTCACAGGATTTCACAAGGAGCGCGCGGCCACCTCGAACATCACTGGAATCGGTCCGATCACCCAAGTACTCGAACCGCAAGACGAGTAGTCGTCTACGCATGTGCTGCGTGGCCCCGTCACCAAGACTTTTTTGCGGAAGTACTTCACCGACGACCTTGGGGGCACGACCATGACGATCACGATTGACGCACCGATCTGCCCGAGCGTGTTTGATGCCGGCTTCCCGACGATTGATTATGACCATTGCCAAAGCCTCGACGAGGCCCACGACATTCTCGACCGGGCGCGGCGCCAGGCACCGATTGCGATTGGCCCGCACGGGCCGGAGCTGCTGACCTACGAGCTGGTGCGGACCGTGCTGCGCGACCCGCGATTCCGCGTGCCTCAGGGCATGTTCCTCGCCTCCCAAGGCATCACGAGCGGTCCGCTGTGGGAGCGGGTCGCAACGAACCTGATCAGTCTCGACGGGCCCGCGCACCAGCGGCTGCGCCGACTGGTCTCCAAGGCCTTCACACCGCGAGCCACCGCGCGGCTGCGCACGACAATCGTCGAGGTGATCAACGAACTGGTGGACCAGCACAGCGCAACTGGGCGCTGCGACGTGGTCACCGACATTGCCCGCCAATATCCGATCCCGATCATCTGCGCGCTCTTGGGCGCCCCGGCGGAGGATTGGCAGCTGTTCTCGGACTGGACCGACGACATCTTCAAGGTCTTCAGCTGGGACGTCGCCGCACATCAGCAGACCATCTTGGCCGCGTGGGACGAACTCGACGCCTACATCGACGACATGGTCGCCCAACGGCGGCACACGCTGACCGACGACCTGATCTCCGACCTGATCCGCGCCGAGGACGACGGCGATCGCCTCAACGCCGAGGAGCTACGGATGCTGGTCGCCGGCCTGCTGATGGCCGGCACCGACACCACCCGCAACCAGCTGGCCGCCTCCGTGCACGTGCTCTGCGATCACCCCGACCAGTGGGCCCTCCTGGCCCAGCATCCCGAGCTCGCGTGCTACGCGGTCGAGGAGACCCTGCGGCATTCACCGATCGCAGGCGCCACTCTCCGCATCGCCCTGGAGGACGTCGAAATCGCGGGGGTCATGATCCCAGCCGGCACGCTGGTCATTGCCAACACCGCCGCCGCAAACCGCGACCCCGCCGTCTACGACGACCCCGACCGACTCGACATCACCCGCGAAAGGTCCGCGCCGATGCAGACCTTCGGCGCCGGCATGCACTACTGCCTCGGCGCCAACCTGGCCAGACTTGAGCTCGCCGAAGCCCTAACGGTCATCACACAGCGGATGCCCAACGCCCACCGCACCGGCCCCGCACCATGG
>Ga0318577_10000418_pt1 | contig 12129 bp, 11 predicted proteins | sample GRESIP089b5f25_FD_203484 | JGI IMG/M metagenome (GOLD analysis project Ga0318577, IMG submission 203484) | Tropical soil microbial communities from Luquillo Experimental Forest, Puerto Rico - GRE.SIPMG.089b5f25 | ecosystem: Environmental > Terrestrial > Soil > Tropical forest > Bulk soil... | reverse complement strand
TCGCGGCATCGACCACCATATGGATACGACACCTGGCTGCAACGCGGATCGCTACGCCGTAGAACGGCCGCATCGACCTGACATCCTTTCGACTTCCCTGAGACTCAGCCCCCCGCACGGTGCGGGGCTCTTTGTTTTAGCGCCGCTCGGCGGTCGCCGAGGGCTTTCGCGCGCAGGCGCCAGGGTTGGCCATGGGTACCAACTACTTCGATTGACAAGCCTTATAATTCGCCAGTTGTGCTGAAACGCGGGCAAAATATTGTGGGAAAACGCACGGGCAGCCGGTCGGCACCAACCACTTAAATTCCTCAGTTCGCACCCGCGAGTACCTGACCACGGCCGAGAGATCGAGCGCTTGATGGCGGCCGCCAGGAAGTCCAGCCGCTACGGCCATCGAGATGCAACCATGATCCTGATCGGCTATCGCCACGGCTTGCGGGCGTCCGAGTTGTGCGATCTGCAATGGTCGCAGGTCGAGCTAGCCACCGGCCGGCTACACGTCCGCAGGGCGAAGAACGGCTCGCCGAGTGTCCACCCGATGCAGGGCGACGAGATACGCGCGCTGCGGCGTCTGCAGCGCGAACAGGGGCTGTCCTCGCACGTCTTTATGACCGAACGGGACGGGCCGATGACGCCCAAAGCCTTCCATGCGCTATTCGGTCGGATCGGGGCTCGAGCCAAGATGCAATTCCCGATACATCCGCACATGCTGCGGCATGGCTGCGGCGCTACAGGCTTGGCTCGGGCACAAAAACATCCAGCACACGGTGCGTTACACCGAGCTGTCGCCGCATCGGTTCAAGGACTTCTGGCGCTGATCGTCGGCAATCGAGGGATGCCTTGCGATGACCGAGAGCCACCTTAACAATCGGTGCGCCAACCAGTCGAACGTGTGCTCACGCGCGTGGTTCCGGCCGAAAGGATAGCACACCTCCAGCCGCCCGTCGAAGCTCGGAACGTAAACCTTCGCGCCGGACCCGGCTCCAACTGCGCGCATTTTTCAGAAATTTTGTTTGGGCTGGGACACAACGGACGAAACGCGATCTGCTCCTGCAGCGGAGAGTCGCATTGCTCGCCCTGGCTGCTACGATCACACGAACATGTACTATATCGACTCATCCACAGGAGCCACGTACCCCTTGAGCGAACCGCGCTGGCGCGGGGACTCGGGCGGTCACCTCAACCTCGGAGATGCGCCGGGACTCGCGCGGGCGCAAATCGACGCTTCCGTGAGCTCGCTGTGGCGCTACCGGGAGGCCCTGCTGGTGGACGCCGGCGACGCGGTCACTCTGGGCGAGGGGTGGACACCCCTCGCGCGCGCCCAGTGGGACGGCATTCCCGTTCTGATGAAGCTCGACTACCTGATGCCGAGCGGCTCGTTCAAGGACCGCGGCATGACCGTGATGGTCACCTATCTGAAGAGGCATGGCGTCACCGACGTGCTGGAGGATTCGTCGGGCAATGCTGGCGCATCGCTCTCGATCTATTGCGCGGCCGCGGGCACCCGTTGCCGCGTCCTAGTGCCAGCGACCGCGTCGTATCCAAAGATCGCGCAGATCGCCGCCTGCGGGGCTGAGGTGGTTGCAATCACGGGCACCCGCCAGGATGTAGCGGATGCGGCCCTCGCGATGAGCCGTGAGATCTTCTACGCCAGCCACAATTGGCAACCCCTCTTCGCGGAGGGGACGAAGACGCTCGCCTACGAGCTATGGGAGCAGTCGGGTTTCCGCGCACCGGACAATGTCGTGCTCCCGGTCGGCTATGGCACCAACGTGCTTGGGTGCGACCGCGGATTCTCCGAGCTCCTGCGCCGCGGCGAGATTGACCGGATGCCGCGTCTGTTTGGCGTGCAGGCTACCAACTGCGCGCCCTACTATGCGGCGTTCCGCGCAGGGGTGGAGCATCTCGTGCCGACACCCGTCGCCCCAACCATCGCGGAGGGCATAGCCTCGTCGAAACCGACGCGCATACGTGAAGTGCTCGCGCCCGTACGCGCTTCCGGTGGCGAGATCGTTGCGGTGGCCGAGGACGAGATCGTGCGCGCATTGGCGAGCTTGGCGAGCAAGGGATTCTACGTCGAGCCCACGTCGGCTGCTGCCGCCGCGGGATTGTCGCAGCTCATCGCCCGCGGAGTCATCCGGCGCGGTGAGGCGACAGTGCTAGTGTTAACCGGATCGGGACTGAAAGCTTCGGAGAAAATCGGCGAGTTGCTAAACGTCCGAACGCGCCTCGCTTGATTCGGGAGATTCGAATCCCGAGCATCATGCAGGGTCGTGACGCACCCGCTTTCCGGCTTTCTGTCTTGCTTCTTTGTCCTGGGCCACGCCTAGCGCATCGAGGAATGGTCGCGGATGCGATGCGTTCTGTCCCCCCTCGAGGGACAGCGTCCCCAAAGCAGACCTGAATCGTTCTGAATCTAGGGGCGCCGCCGAACCCCCTCCTGTGCTGCCGCCCAAACGATAGCACACACGGTGCGCCGGGAGCCCGCTGCACTGCGGGATTTCAGTCCTGTCTTTGTCCGCTTTGGGTCATCAGCGACCGGTCGATACGTCGCGGCGGTCGCGCCATGTCCGCTTCGCCCCAAAAGCGGACTTCCCTCAGAGGCACTCCGAGGCGGGCACGGCAGAGCCATGGCCGGCAAGGATGCCCAGCAGCCATGTGCCCGTTTGCATTACCGTCTGGTCTCGTCCTTCAAGTGCGCAGTGATCGCCTGAGCGCCGCGAGCGCCTTCAATAGGACAGCGAATTCCCCCGTTTTATTGCCGATGAGATGCTCACATCGCTGGCTGATTTCCTCTGATATGAGGATCAAGGCGATGCTAATCTCGCGAACGGTCCTGGCCTGAACCTGCTCGTCAGTCATCTCCTCGAGACCCCTTGTGTTGTCGCTGGCGTCTAAGAAGTCCTGCACCGTCGTCATTGGGTCGCCGGTTAATAATGGCATCGCAGCATCGAGCGACCGTCTTGCCGCTTCGACCGGATGTTCGTCAGTTGCCACCGTCCGCCAACCCTGGCGTTTCCACCGCGCCACCGTCGTAAAGTGAACAGAACGCCCGGCCTGGGTCAGGGCGCTAGCCACAGTGCGTGCGCTCGGGCGCCGTTGTCGGTCCCAGACCCGTTTTGCCTCTTGCGGGGTAACGGGTTTCGGAAATCGGACACGGTGCGATCTCGTTGGTGTGCTACGGGGTGCTACGGCCTTACGTTTCCTCGTCACGCAGGCCTCCAAAGTTCGGAAGCCCTGCTGGAAACGCTAACCGTGACTTGTGCTTTTTCCACAAGGCGTCTCGAGTCGCATCGGGTAAGTCGTGAAACGAGACCCATACGTCGCTTCCGGGAGAACGAGCGAAATATTCCCGCCCGACTTGCTGAAGTTCCTCCGGGAGATCGGGATCGACGCCATAGGGATCGAGTGTGTACGCATAGTTCCAATCAACCTCAGCAGTTTCGGGATCGATCTGCTGCCCTGCCTCCTTTCGGATCGTGAGCCACTGTTCGACAACCCCTTTTTCAATTTGCTCGATGAGGGTATCGAGTTTTTCCAGTGTCAGGAGCGTTGAATCATTTTCGACCAATTTTCGTGCGACTTGCTTCCGAACGGCCGTCTTTTCCATATCAGTCGTCCTTTCCTTTGCGAGTTTGCGTTCGGCCGGCGGTGCCTTCGGCCAGGGAAGCGCCCTTCACGTCGTCAGTGCGTTGATCTTGGGTAGGCGGCTCCGTCACGGTGGGGCTGTCGTACAGCGCGATAGGCGGGGAATCAGTTGCAGCGGCCCTGCCAGTGCGAATTTCGGCCTCGGGCGCTGGGGGTGTAGCGATTCCTTAGGTGAACGAATGGGTGGGGCTGCTGCAGCACGTACCGCGAAGACCGGCCGTCCGTTGCCAGCGGTCGTAACCGTCAGCGCCGCGGCGTCGCCGATCGTCGCGGCCAACGAGTCCACCGTGGAGCCGGCGTGCCTCATCACGACTCGACCATCGGCTGGGAACCCAAGCTCGATAAGTCGTCGCGCTGCGTCGACGAAGGGCGTGCGCGAGGATGCGATTAACATGTCCCCATTGGGAAGCTTGGCCATGAACCGGCCCGGCGAGGACGCGATCGGCGCGACGATGATCATGATCGTCATGACCCGCCCTCGCCTCGGTCGTGGATAGGCTCAACCTCGGAGACGGCATCCGACTTTTCAGGCTTGCACGCGTCAGGGAGTTGCCCTGGGCTGGTGCTGTTAGGATTGGAAGGATGAGAGGATTGCCCTGGCGGGCTCCTAGCCGAGATATAGAAAGGAGTACCGCGGTCGTTATTTGGGGATTCGGGAGATTTGCTCTCGCCAACTAACGCATCGTGACCTGGGCAAGTATCGAGACCGTCACCTGGCCAAGTAACGTTTTCGGGGCTGGGAGTCTGTTTTCTTTGTCGATTGTAGAAAGCAGGAAGACGTCGAACTTGCGCAAGCTCCGCCTTGGCAGCCCTGATCAATGCTTTGGCGTGTGCATCAGATTTTATGCGGGTCCAACGATTGCTAGCCAGAGTACCGTTGTGTCGTGGAAGCCAGGTGAGAGCAAATGTGCTTGGCCTTCGAATATCCCCGTGCCAGGGCACCTCGCCGGTCGACGTCTTGTCGATCCACCCGAGATTGATTGCGACCACAATGGCTTCGCGTATCGCGTTTCGTCGCACGCCCCATCGAACGAAGTCACGATACACGACTGGCAGTAAGCCATTCTCGACACCGCCGTGCTTCAGGTGTTCAAGAGCGATGCGCAGCACGACTTTCATCGCGTTTCCAGTCAAGGCGCGCCATGCGGGTGATTCGAGCATTTCGGCGGTCAACCAGCACCAGGACGTGTCCTGCGGTGGCCGGTTCGCCTGGGCGAAGCGTCGTTTCAGCATCTGGCAGGGTCCAACACCCGATAGGCGGGCGACTCGATCACGCTCGTCCTCATTGTGCGCGCCTTAGAAACTCCGGCACCTCGAGCGCCGCGATCGTTGTTTGTTTCTTCGCCAACTGGTCGGACGCCCATGCGCAATCTGCGATCGTGGGAGCACTCTCGATCAGACGGCTAATGTCAGCCCGCCATTGATCAGATGTGTTGAGGGAGTTCCCGGTTATGCGAGCTGACACGGTCTCGCCCGAGGCCGCCTTGTCGATCAAAACCTTGCGTTCCTCAGACGTGAGATTTGCCAAGGCCTCAAGCTCGGAAATCTTGTCGAGAGAAGTTCCAGCAAGACGTTCTAGGTCCTGCGGTCCGATTTTCTCGCCTTGACGGGCGGCGCGCTGGATGTTCCGCTCGGATCGGCCAGTCGCCTCAGCAGTCGCCCTGGTGAACCTTTTCACCCTACCGCGTCGCATCATGTCGCCAGTTCGGCGACTTGATCTTCGATCACCGCCATGGGCTGTTTCCGGGTGCAGCGCCTCATATATCTCCTTTCGCCTTGCGACAGCTGCAGTCATCTGCGCCGGCGTCAAATTCTCTCGGCAAAGATTTTCATCGATTTCGATCAATTCAGCATGGAGGTCATCGACGTCCCTGACGATCGCGGGGATCTCCTCCTTGTTGAGCAGGACGAAAGCTTCATGGCGGTGACGGCCCGCGAGGATCTCGAAGAGCTTGCCGTCGCCGGTATCGGTTAGACTGCGGAGTACGATGGGTGACTGAAGACCAATCTCTCTGATGCTGTCCGCCAGTTGGTTTACTCGTTTCGGGATGATGGGACGTGCATTCGCTCGGGGCCGGATCAGACTAAGTTTGATCACCAACACGTCGGTCGTGCATCGTGAGACCTGTTCGGCTGGAATTGAAATTGGGAAAGACATTTGGTGCTCCATTGGCCATATTATTCGTAGAGCTGGGCGTGCTCCCCGGCTTTGGTCCGCGCGCGGCAGGTCGCCCGACACAACGCAGTCGGACAGTTCTTGATCTATAAGACGGTCGTGGTGTTGCGCATGCACTTTCCCACGCAACACCGGACTGCTGGCCTTGCGAACGATTAGCTATGATGTTGAGCGTCGCGGAGCAGTGATGATGAAGACGGAAAATCTGCCGCTGGTTCGGATCAGTATTCGTGGCAAGAGCGGTGACATTTCGTTAATCGAGGAGGAGCCTGGGCTTTCGCTGGAGGAATGGAAGCACGTCAGAGACGCCGCTTTTGCGCGGCTTCGAAAAGCCGTGACCATCATTCCTCGTCAGCTTATCGATCTGGTCGAGCAACTTAACCACCGGACCCTCGTTCAAATTTTTTTCAACAAAACATTGGACGGTTCGGGACTAAGCTTCGGAATAAAGCCGCTCGGCAAGAAAACGAAAGGTAGCGTAGGGGAAACGGAAAATACCAATTCGCAAAATTTAATAACCGCGTCGGAGGCGCTGGCCTTCTTCCTCCGAGTAACTCTTCGTGACCTGAAACATGCGGAGAAGCAGCGTACAGCGGCACCGGTGCGCACATCAAATCTGGTCCCACGGAGTGTGATTTCGGAAATTGCAATGGACCTATTGGATAGCTGCACGGACGCACCCGGTCCGTTTCTTAATCAGCTTTTCCGAGAGCTTTTGAATGTCGGAAGCGTAAAACACGGCGCACCCCGTGAGCTCGAAGCGCAAGAGCAAGCTGCATTCGCGATTGCCCAACACCCGACGGTGCGGACGCGCGAGCTAGCGCGGAAGTTGAAGGTGAATGCGAGCACGATATCGCGTTGGCGCAGGAGTCGCGAATTCCAAGCAAAAATTGAGCAGGCAGCCGAAACGATAAGACGTTGGAACGAAGAAGAGTCCCGCGAGCAAAAGTAATAACTGCTGCTTACACGGCCGCAGCCCAAACTTGCGATAGTGGCACCATGTTGCACGCAAAAGTATGTGCGCAACATTGTTTTGTTTCGTTAGAGCATTGAGCGGATCACCAACAAAGCCAACTGGGTCGACGGATCAGCAATTATCGCCCAGAACGGCAGGAACGCGGCCCTGCGAGCCCGCCAGGTTGTGTGCTTCATGTCTTGTCATCCTTGCTTCCCGCAAAGTGGCGATGCCCCTGCGACCGCAGTGGCTCAGCCCACGATGCCACTCGCCTACATCAAGGTCGGTGTCCGCCACCGGCGTGACCTCGGTGACATCCCCTCGCTGGCGCGCAACATCCAGGAAATCGGGTTACTGCACCCTATCGTGGTGCGGCCGGATGGCACCTTGATCGCCGGTGCGCGCCGACTTGCCGCCTACAAGTATCTGGGACGTAACGAGATCTTGGTGAAGGTGATCGACCTGGAAAAGGTCGCGCTCGGTGAATACGCCGAGAATGCTTTCCGCAAGGACTTCACGCCCTCGGAGATAGTCGCGATCAAGCGCGACCTTGAGCCCATCGAGCGCGAGAAGGCGAAGAAGCGCATGGTCGCCGCACACGCCAGCCCTGAGAAGTTCTCAGAGCAAGCCAAGGGGAATGCCCTCGATAAGGTCGCCGCCGTCGTCGGCAAGCACCGCACCACCCTCGCCAAGGCCGAGGCCATCGTTGATGCCGCCGAGGCAGAGCCGGAAAAATTCGGCCACTTGCAAGAAACCATGGACCGCACCGGCCGCGTGAACGGCGTCTACACGCGGCTGCGCAAGATGCAGCAGGCCGAGGCGATCCGCAAAGAGCCGCCGCCGTTGCCGAACTGTGGGCCATATAGAGTCATTGTCGTCGATGCGCCATGGGAGTTTTCGACCCGCGATGCCGATCCATCGAAGCTTGGGCGCAGACCCTATCCGTGCATGAGCCTTGAGGACATTTGCAAGCTAGATATCGCCAGCATCGCGCATCGAGATTGCGTATTGTGGCTTTGGACCACAAACGCCCATCTCCTTTCCGGCGACGCGCTCGCGGTGGTCAAGGCGTTGGGATTTACGCCCAAGACGATGCTGACCTGGGGAAAGGATCGCATGGGCACGGGCGACTGGTTGAGAGGGAAGACTGAGCATTGCATCTTGGCAGTGCGCGGTAACCCGACCGTCACCCTCACCAATCAAACCACGCTCCTGCTGGCACCGGCGCGAGCGCATTCGCAAAAGCCCGTCGAGTTCTACGATCTCGTGGAGGCGGTGTGCGCGGCCCCGCGTTATGCGGATCTTTTTTCACGCTATAGGCACAACGAGAAGTGGGACTGTCACGGGGACGAGGCCCCGCGCGCGGAGGCCGCCGAATGAACGACGCACGCCAAGCTGGAAGTCGGATCGGCAAGCTCGAACCGCGCGGTCCTCCTTGCAATCCACGGTTTATGCTTTAGATCGAACATCGATAATCGGCGGCCCCTATTAGTCACCCATCGGGTCAAAGTCACCCCATACCAGCCGCCACCAACTTCTCCGTCAGAGGCGGAGACGGCAGCGCGATAACGTCGCGCGATGGGTGGCAATGTCTGATATTCCTGTCTTGCACACGCAGCGCGAGGTCGCCGCGATGTTGCGGTGTTCTGTGAAAACGCTCCGTAAGCATATTGCGTCGGGCAGACTGCGCTATATTTGCATTGGGCACGGGACGCGACGACCGCGCAAGAGATTCACCGACGCTGATGTCGCGGCGTTTATCGAATCGCAGGCCCGGCAGGAGGTGCCATCATGTCCGTCTACCGTGACGCGCGCTCGCCGTTCTGGCAATTTGATTTCCAGATCGGAGGTCATCGATTTCATGGCTCCACGAAGGCCACGACCAAGCGAGAAGCCGAGGCGGTAGAGCGCACGGAGCGCGAGCGAGCGAGGCGGCATGTTGCGCAACAGCGAATGGTGCGAACATCGCTGCGATTCCAGGATGTGGCCACGAGATATTGGACCGAGGTCGGGGAGCATCACCGCGACAGCCAGCGCACATGGCACCAGTTAGGGAGGCTGATCGAGCATTTCGGTAAGGACAAGCTGCTCACGGACATCACCGACGACGACGTGGCCAAGCTTGTGGCATGGCGACGCGGGCATCGGCGCCCGCATGCTACTGCCCTGATCTCGCCCTTCACCGTCAACGACCTTACCGAGCAGCTTAAAAAGCTGTTCACCAGGGCCAAGAGTTGGGGCGCGCGCTTCGACCACGAGCCAAAGTGGCGCGACCACTGGATAAAAGAACCGGAAGAGCGCGTGCGCGAGCTTGTCGGCGACGAAGGCGAGCGACTCGAAGCCGAAACCCGTGACGACTATCTGCCGTTTTTTCGTCTCGCCCAGGCGACAGGATTGCGCCTTCGGGAATGTCTGTTGCGGTGGGACGAGGTTGACTGGGAATCTCGACAGATCCGCAGAGTCGGCAAGGGCGGCAGGCTGGTGACGCGGCCGATCACCTCGACCATCCGGGAGATTCTATGGCCATTGCGCGGCCACCATGACGAACACGTTTTCACTTTCGTTGCGCAGCGCGACTACGACGGCCGCACCAAAGGCGAGCGCTATCCCATCACCTACAACGGCGTAAAGAGCCACTGGCGGTATTTGCGCAAGCGTGCTGGCGTGACCGGTTTCCGCTTCCATGACTTCAGGCATGACTTCGCGACCAAATTGTTGCGCACGAGCCGCAACTTGAAATTGGTCCAGAAGGCGCTCGGCCATGCCAATATCAAGACCACCTCGAAATATGCCCATGTCCTTGACGACGATGTCGCCGACGCCATGGAACGCGCCGCCGAGTCCCGGAAAAAGTCCCGGACAAATCTGAGAATCGCAAGTTAGTGCGGTGGCACAAGTGGAAATGCAACGCGCGCTCCGATAGGATGGACCGGGTGCCGCGCACATGCCAGCCGAAAGAGTTGGAGTAGCGTGACCCATCGCTCTTGAGGGAGGGCTCGCCATGCCGTCATTCGCCGATCACGCCGCCAGCCGGCGCAAGTTCCTGCAGTTCCTGGCCGCAAGTCCGTTGTGGGGTGCGGGCGCACTGGACGCTTTTGCCGGCGAAGGGCTTGCGCCCGGCAGCAAGCTTCCCGATCCGCTGATGTGGGCGCCCATGCGCACGGACGAGCTCATCAAGTCGCCCAAGGAGGCGATCAACGTCTTCGATTTCGAGCCGGTCTGCCGCAAGAACGTTCCGCCCGCGCATTTCGGCTACATGGCCTCGGGCATCGACGACGAGGCTACGCTGCGCGCCAATCGCGAGGGCTTCTTGAAATTCCAGCTCCGTCCGCGCCGGCTGGTCGACGTCAGCAAGGTCGACATGTCGACCGAGATCCTGGGAGTGAAATATGCAAGCCCGATCGTGCTCGCGCCGATCGGCGGCCAAAGATCATTCCACGACGAGGGCGAGGTCGCCTGCGCCCGCGCCGCCAAGGCCGGCGACCATCTGCAAATTTTGTCGACCGCGGCCAGCCTTGGGGTCGAGGACGTGACCAGCGCGCGCGGCCAGCCGATCTGGTACCAGCTTTACGCCACCAACAAATGGGAGGTGGCGGAGGCCATGGTGAAGCGCGCGGAGAAGGCGGGGTGTCTCGCGGTGGCGGTGACCGTGGACCGCGCCAGCGGCCGTAACCAGGAAACCTTCTTCCGCTTGCGCGCCACGGACACGCGCGACTGCAACGCCTGCCACGACCGCTCGAGCTTGCAGTCGAGCATGCGAACCCGCGCGATGTATCAAGGCATCGATCTTTCCGGGCTTACCAACACCCAGGCGTCGGCCATGACCTGGGACTTCTTCAAGCGGCTGCGCGACACCACCAAGATGAAGATCGTAATCAAGGGCATCCTCGCCTGGGAGGACGCCGTCATCGCCGCCGACAACGGCATCGACGCGATCATCGTGTCCAACCACGGCGCGCGCAGCGAGGATTCCGGGCGCTCGACCATCGACGCGCTGCCGGAAATCGTCGAGGCGGTGAATGGGCGCATCCCCATCATCGTCGACAGCGGATTCCGCCGCGGCTCCGACGTCGTCAAGGCGCTGTGCATCGGCGCCAATGCCGTCTGCGTCGGGCGGCCCTATATCTGGGGCCTCGGCGCCTTCGGCCAAAGCGGCGTCGAGCGGGTGCTCGAGCTTCTGCGCGCGGAAACCTACGCCATGATGCAGCAGGTGGGCGCGCCGTCGATCAAGCAATTGGTGCCGGCGATGGTGCGCAGGGCTTGAGGCAGCGCGCGATCGGCGTGGGCGAGCGGCGAAGAGCGAATAGCGAATAGGGCTGGCGAATGGTCCTGCGACCCGCTAATGGCAATCCGCTACTCGCCATTTGCCATTCGCTCATCGAGACGTGATCACATGCTGAAAACCGTTCCCGCCTTCGACCGCATCGGGGAGGAGAATGCCTTTGCGGTGCTGGCGCGCGCCAATGCGCTGGCGGCGCAGGGCCGCGACATCATCAATCTCGGCATCGGCCAGCCCGATTTCCGCACGCCCGACTTCATCGTCGATGCCGCGATCAAGGCGCTGCGCGACGGCCACCACGGCTACACGCCGGCGGTCGGGATCCCGCCGCTGCGCGAGGCGGTGGCGGCCGACCTCGGCAAGCGCTTCAAGGTCGAGGTGTCCCCCGACGAGGTGATGATCCTGCCGGGCGGCAAGCCCACGATGTTCATGTCGATCCTGATGTTCGGTGAAAGAGGCGCAGACATCCTCTATCCCGACCCCGGCTTTCCGATCTATCGCTCCATGATCGAATATACCGGCGCGCGCCCCATCCCGGTGCCGATCCGCGAGCAGAACAATTTCGCGTTCTCCGCCGAGGAGACGCTCAAGCTGATCACGCCGCAGACGCGGTTGCTGATCGTGAACTCACCGGCCAATCCGACGGGCGGCGTGACCGGAAAGCGCGAGGTCGACAAGCTCGTCGCTGGGCTGGAAAAGTTTCCCGATGTCGCGGTCATGTCGGACGAGATCTACGACCATATGGTCTACGACGGCGAGACCCACGTGTGCCTGCTGTCCTATCCGTCGATCCGCGATCGGCTGATCCTGCTCAACGGCTGGTCGAAGACCTACGCCATGACCGGCTGGCGGCTGGGCTACGCGATCTGGCCGGGCAAGCTCTACGACTATGCGCGCAAGCTCGCCGTGAACCTGCACTCGTGCGTGAACGCGTCGGCGCAATACGCCGGGCTCGCCGCGCTCAAGGGGCCGCAGGACGACGTGGCGAAGATGGTGGCGGAGTTCGACAAGCGGCGAAAGGTCGTGGTCGAAGGACTGAACCGCCTGCCGGGGGTGTCTTGCGCCACGCCC
>Ga0318577_10000416_pt1 | contig 12140 bp, 10 predicted proteins | sample GRESIP089b5f25_FD_203484 | JGI IMG/M metagenome (GOLD analysis project Ga0318577, IMG submission 203484) | Tropical soil microbial communities from Luquillo Experimental Forest, Puerto Rico - GRE.SIPMG.089b5f25 | ecosystem: Environmental > Terrestrial > Soil > Tropical forest > Bulk soil... | reverse complement strand
AGTTCTTCACCGACGAAGCCGGAGACGCCCGGATCGGCCGCCGCGGCGACCGGCTCGATCGGCGCCGAACCACCCTCGCCGGTCGCCTGGAACGCCGCCGTGCGTACGGTCATGACGCGCTTGCCTTCGCGCGAGCGCACCGTCTGGACGGCATTGCCGGCATAGATCGGACGCTCGAACGTGTCCGGCGCCACCACTTTGGTGACGTCGGAAATCTGCATGACGTCCAGCAAGGCGGCGACGCGCGGCATGATGTTTTTGCCCGTCGTGGTGGCCGGCGCCATCAAGGTCTCGTAAGGCCCGGCAAGCGCGACGATCAGTGCCGCCGTCGGCTCGGCCAGCATGTGCCGGTAAGCGGGCGCGTCGGCGAGCAACACTTTGCCGACACCGTTGAGCCTGGCCGCCGCCTCGGCCACGGCTTTGCAATTCTGGCCTGCGACTAAAATGTGCACGTCGCTGCCGAGCTCCTTCGCCGCGGTCAGCGCCTTGTTGGTCGCGTCCTTGAGTGCGACGTTGTCGTGCTCGGCGAGAAGAAGCGTGGGCATATATCAGACCGCTCCCGCTGCTTTGAGCTTCTCGACAAGTTCGGCGACGTTTTTCACCTTCAACCCGGCTTTGCGCACGGGCGGCTCGGCGGTCTTGATCACTTCAAGCCGCGGCTTGATGTCGACGCCGTAATCGGCGGCGGTCTTTTCATCGATCGGCTTCTTTTTCGCCTTCATGATGTTGGGCAAGGATGCGTAGCGCGGCTCATTGAGCCGCAGATCGGTGGTAACGATTGCCGGCATTTTCAGCTTCACGGTCTGCAAGCCGCCATCCACCTCGCGCGTGACCGTAATCGCATCGCCGTCGAGCGCTACCTTGGAGGCGAAGGTGCCTTGTGGCCAGCCGAGCAGCGCCGCCAACATTTGTCCGGTCTGATTGCAGTCGTCGTCGATCGCCTGCTTGCCCATGATGATCAAGCCGGGCTTCTCAGCCTCGGCAATCGCCTTGAGGATCTTGGCCACCGCGAGCGGCTCAACCGCGCCGTCCACCTTCACCAGGATGCCGCGGTCGGCGCCCATCGCGAGCGCGGTGCGGATGGTTTCGCCGGCCTGCGCCGGACCGATCGAGGCGCAGACGATCTCGGTCGCTTTGCCGGCCTCCTTGAGCCGGATAGCCTCTTCGACGGCGATTTCGTCGAACGGATTCATCGACATCTTGACGTTGCCGAGCTCGACGCCAGAGCCGTCCGGCTTGACCCGGATTTTCACGTCCTTGTCGATCGCCCGCTTTACGGGCACCAGGATTTTCATGAGAACGGCTACTGCTATTGTTGGCTAAGCGTTCGCGCGATTGAGGAATTTGCCCCTGCTGCGGTGCGGCAAACTAACGGCCATCCACCGTCCGGTCAACGCTGCCTCGTGAGCATGATCTTTCCGAAAACCCGCATCCACTTTTCGGGATCATGCTTTAGCGGTTCTCGCCCGGCTTCCAGAGTACATCGTCTGCACCCTTGCCGTTAGCGTAACGACTGGCGACGAAAAGATAATCCGACAGGCGGTTGAGGTATTTCAGCACTTCGGGCGTCACGCTCTCCCCGGCCTTGTCGTTAAGCTCGGCGGTCAGCCGCTCGGCGCGCCGGCAGATGGTGCGGGCGAGGTGCAGATAGGCCGCGGCTGGGCTGCCGCCCGGGAGCACAAACGAGCGCAACGGGGCAAGTTCGGCGTTCAGGCGATCGATCTCGGCTTCGAGCCACGCCACCTGATTTTCGGTGACGGTCAAGCGCGCGCCGCCGGGTCCTTTGCCCCGCCCCGGCGTGCAAAGGTCGGCGCCAAGATCGAACAAATCGTTCTGAATGCGCGCCAGTGCTGCGTCGAGCGCGGTATTGCCGGCGGCATGCAACCGCGCGATGCCGATCGCGGCATTGGCCTCGTCGACCGTGCCATAGGCAGCGATCCGCAGATCATATTTCTTGCGCCGTCCGCCGGTGCCGAGCGCGGTCGTGCCGTCATCACCGGTCCGCGTATAGATTTTGTTGAGAACGACCATCGCGCTTCGCGTCGCTACTTCGCCATGATCCACAGCGTGAACATGATAACGACGATGGCGACGAATTGCAGCAATACGCGAAGCCGCATCAGCTGCTGCGAGCGGTTCGGCGAGCCGCCCCGCATCATATTGATGAGGCCGAGCAGCAAAACGGCCGCGACGGCGCCAATCGCGATTGGGACCCCGACATGGGACATGAAATTGGCCATGGCGCATAATATCTAGCTTGGCTTGAGCGTGAGAGAAAGTTCTTTACGTCGTCCCGAGGGTGCGAGCGGAGCGAGCCTCGAAGGACGGTCACTTCAGGCATCCTTCGAGGGCCGCTTCGCGGCCGCCTCAGGATGACGTAAAAAGGGAAGGGAAATGCCCGCGATGATCGTCGACTTTCAGCACCACTTCACCCCGCGCGAATTGATAAAGGAAGATCCGGGTGACCGCCTGGTGCTGCACTATGATGCGCTCGGCGCGCCGAGCTATACCGTGCACTCGCTCCTTTACGACCTCGACGAGCACGTCCGCATGATGGATTTGGCGGGCATCGATGCGGCGTGGCTCACCAGCGCCGCCGGAATGTGCGCCGATCTTGCAACCTCGCGGCTGGTCAACGACAAAGCCAGCCAAGCCGAGCGCGATTACCCGGGGCGCTTCATCGGCGCCGCGCATGCGCATCCGCTTGGCGGCGCCGCCGCTTTCAAGGAACTCGCCCGCTGCCGCCATGAGTTGGGCTTTCAGGGCGTGGTGATCACGTCCGAATTCGATGGAAAATTCATTGACGATCCAGCGCTCGAATTGTTTTGGAACGAAGCCGCCAAGCTCGACATGTTCGTCTTCGTCCATCCGGCACTCAAGCTCAATCACGCCCAGCAGTTCGACTCTTACGACACGGCGCGCGCGGTCGGGCGCGAATTTTCACTGATTATGGCGGCGATCCGGTTGGTCAATTCTGGTGTGTTCGATCGGCATCCCAAACTCACGGTGCACATGGCGCATCTTGCCGGCGGCATCGCCTCGATGCTGGCGCGCATCCGCTGTTTTCAGGACAAGGAGTTCTGGGGCACGGCCGACAATCAACGCCACGGCCGCAAAGCGCAGAAAGACCTTGATCATTACATCCGGCACAATCTCGTATTTGACACGGCAGGTTTTGCCGGCGGCATCGGCGCCATCAAAGCGGGTTTATGCGAAATTCCCGCTTCGCGCATCGTGTTCGCCACCGATTATCCGCAGGAAATCAGGAAGCGTGAGCCGGTGCGCGATTTCGTGAACGAGCTTCGAAGGCTCGGCGCCGACGGCGAGCGCATCCTCTCCGGCAATGTCGGTCTTTTGCTGAAAGAGCCGCCGGCGACGGAACGAACAAAACTCGAAGAGCGAATGTTGTAGGAGCCGAAGCGCCGAGGTCCATTTTTACTCAATAACTTGATCAGCGCGTAACTGAATCGATAGCGGTATTTCGACGCCGATTGATCTGGCCGTTTTCAGATTGACCGTGAGCTCGAATTTGGTGGGCTGTTCGACCGGAATGTCGGCAGGCTTCGCGCCTTCCAGGATTTTGTCGACATATTCGGCGATACGGCGGTGCATAGCGACAAAATCGACGCCGTAGGACATCAGCCCGCCTGCCTCGACATAGTTTTTGAAGATGAACATGGTGGGCAGCCGCTGCTCAATCGCAAGACCGGCGATAAGCCGCTGGCTACTGGTGAAATACGGGCTGGACTGCACAAGCAGCATCTGCGGCGAGCCCTGCGCCAGGACATGGAACGCCTCATTGAAATCGTAGGGCGGATTTTCGAGCTTCACGCCGCGCAATTGCAGATTCATCTGCGCTGCCATCCGCTCGGAAGCCGCGAATTGGTCGGCGGAAAGAGCGTCGTATAGGGCAGCGATGTTCTTCCTTTGGGGAAAGGCCTGCGTGAGCAGTTCAACCTGCTTCTGCGCCAATTCCAATTGGCGGAAAAATATCCCGGTGACGTTGCCCCCGGGCCGCGCCAGTCCGGCGACGTAGCCGCGCGCGATCGGATCGAAATTGACCGCGATCATCGCTATCGGGATTGTGCGGGTCGCGTTGAAGGCGACCTGCAGCGCGGTCTCCGGCCCGATGGCAACGAACAAGTCGACATTCGACTTGACCAAGTCGGCCGCTTGGGTGGCAAGATCGGCCTTCGGATCGTTTGTATAGCGATATTCGATGATGAGATTCTGGTTCTCAACCCAACCAAGCCGCCGCATCTCATCCGAGAAGGCCGAATAGCTGGCGATCAACAACGGATTGTCGGGTAGACTGGACAGAAAACCGATCCGGGCTTTCTTTCCTTGCTGCTGCGCGCGTGCCACAACTGGCCAAGCGGCCGCGCTGCCAGCCAATGTGATGAAATCGCGCCGACGCATCCTTCCCCCAAAGCCTTGCTTATAGCTTGTCGCTAGGCGCAGCACCACTCCAGCCTTGCCTGCGAGCACCCAATTACAGCAGAGAGTTACGACTGGCAAATGCGTTCAGGGAAAGCTCGCCGGCAATATTGGGCCTCTGCTCAAGGAGCGGCCGGCGCCGGAGCGAGCAAAAATCGAAGAGCGGATGTTGTAGCGCGAGTAACGATCTGGTTGTCACGCCGCATCGTGGAAAATGACACCAAGCGTGTGCCGGCGGCCCGAGCGCAGGCGGCTTACCCCGTGCCGCATATTGACGCGATAAATTCCGCGAGTGCCGCTAACCGGACGGTGGTGGACCGGAAAGATCACCCCCTCGCCTTGCCGCAGCGGCACGACCTCGGCGCGCGATTGCATGCGCGGTCGTTGCTCCGTGAGCAGAAACTCGCCGCCGGTAAAATCTCGTTCCGGCTCGGACAAGAGAAATGCCACTTGAAGCGGAAAGACGTTCTCGCCGTAAATGTCCTGATGCAAGCAATTGAAGTCGCCGGGACCATAGCGGAGAAGGAGCGGCGTAGGCTTGCTTTGCCCGTCGGCGTGGCAGCGCCTTAAATAAGCGCCGTGCGTTGAGGGATATGTTGCCTCGATGCCAAGCGCCTTGTTCCAGCGATTCGCAACCTGCGCCAGGGCCGGATAAAGAGATTCCCGAAGCCCGGCGACGATCTGCGGCAGCGGATAAGCGAAATATTTGTATTCGCCGCGGCCAAAGCCGTGCCGCGCCATGATTATCCGGGTGCGAAACAACTGATCAGAGTCGTAGCTCTCCGCCAAGACCGCGCATTCTTCTGGTGTAAGCAACGGTTCCGTAGCTGCACAGCCATAGTCGTCCAGATCGGAGTTGATCGCGGTCCAATTCAACGCCGCGACCCGCGCGCCGATCGACGACGATTTTGCTTGCGCGATCGATCGCTGCATTTGGGGCATTGGCGCCATGTCTGGACTCCAAAGTCTTGATCCTAAATTTCCGTGAGGCTGCGGATCGCAGGCAAATATTCTCAAAAGCCAGGTGATCCGACACCCGAAACCTGCGTTGTTTAAGCACCATTGCTTCGCTTACAGAGGAGGAATTAAGCGCTCGCCAGGTGCTTTTCGATCTGATCGACCGGAAATTTGGTGAGATCCTTGCCGATCTCGGCGACGATCTTCTTTTTCACGTCGGGATGAAATGCCTTGCGCAGATCGGCGAGCGTGCGCGGCGGTGCGACCACGACCAAGGCTTCGACATCGCGTTCGCGTACGATCCGTTGCAAGGTTGAGGCAACCTCATGCGTGAATCGATGCTCTTCCAGCGCGTGCCAGTCGGTCTGAGTGACGGCAGAGCGGCCGCTCCCGACCGAGGAAAAGGCTCGGCCTGGTCGGTCGGCGCCTTGCTCATGGGTTGACGGATTCTGATCTGTGAAGACCCGTTCGGTTCTCAAATCGAGCAAGTCTCCGTCGCCATGATTGCGCAAGACTAGCGCTTTGCGGCCGTCGCCGACGAAAACAACAGCATTGTGCGGAATGGTAGTTTTGCTCATGGCGTCGACCGAATGATGATTGCGAGCTGATCGCGGGGACGATGGTCTTGGCGGGCCTAGTCCGCCTTGATTTAAGTCAACTAGCGCAATGGCTTATTCGTTCCGAACGGCACGGGTCCCGAACTCTGCTTGTCACCTTTTGCTTTGCCACGTTCTCAATTTGAACCGTCAAGTAAGCGCCGGGCGATGACTTGCGCCTGAATCTCGGCGGCGCCTTCGAAAATATTGAGGATGCGCGCGTCGCATAAAATCCGCGACACCGGAAATTCGAGGGCAAAGCCGTTGCCACCATGCACCTGCACCGCATTATCGGCTGCAGCCCAGGCAACGCGCGCGGCGAGAAGCTTGGCCATGCCCGCCTCAAGATCGCAGCGCCGCCCCGAATCCTTCTCCCGCGCGGCATAATAGGTGAGCTGGCGTGCGATCATGATCTCAGCCGCCATCATCGCGATCTTGTCGGCTATACGGGGAAACGCGGCGATCGGCTCACCGAACTGGACGCGACTTATCGCATAACTGAGCGCCTGTTCCATGGCTGCCTGCGCCACGCCGATCGCGCGCGCCGCAGTTTGGATGCGGGCCGCCTCGAACGTCGCCATCAACTGCTTGAAGCCGAGACCCTCGACGCCACCAAGCAGATTATCCGCTTTGACGGCGAAGCCGTCGAAAGCGATCTCGTATTCCTTCATGCCGCGATAACCCAACACCTCGATCTCGGTCCCGGTCATGCCCGGCACTGGGAAAGGATCGTCGTCGCTGCCGCGCGGTTTCTCCGCCAGCAGCATCGAAAGCCCGCGATAGCCCGTCTCCGCCGGGTTGGTGCGCACCAGAAGCGTCATCAGATCGGCCCGCACCGGATGGGTGATCCAGGTCTTGTTGCCGTAGATCTTGTAGACATCGCCGTGCCGCACCGCCCGCGCCTTCAGCGACGCCAGATCCGAACCGGTATTCGGCTCGGTGAATACTGCGGTCGGCAACACTTCGCCGGAGGCGATCTTCGGCAGCCATTTGCGCTTCTGCTCCTCGGTGCCAGACCCGAGAATGAGTTCGGCTGCGATCTCCGAACGCGTACCGAGACTGCCAACCCCGATATAACCGCGCGACAATTCCTCCGAGACGACGCACATCGACTCCTTGCCCAGTCCCATACCGTCGTAATCCTCGGGAACGGTCAGACTGAAAACACCAAGCTCCGCCATCTGCGCGATGACATCGAGCGGGATGTACTCGTTGCGCAGATGCCATCCTTGGGCGAAAGGCGCGACGCGATCTTCGGCAAACTTGCGCATTTCCTCGCGGATCGAATCAAGCGTGTCGTCCAGGCCGCAGGCGCCGACTGTCGCATCATGATGCGCGCGCATCAGCTCCGCCAACCGCGCCCGGCGGGTCGGCGTGTTGCCGGTAGCGATGAGATGATCGACGGCCGGATTGGCGCGCGCGGCGACTGCCGCCGCGTTCAGCCCGAGATCCGACAGGCGCACGATTTCGCCCTGACTCATCGCAATGCCGCCCAGCACTTGCGCGAGATATTCGCCGGCGCCAATGCGCACAATGAGTTCCTCAATTTCGCCGAAGCCGCCGCTATCGGCGAGGCGCTGCGCATAGTGCGCGAGTTGGCGAATGGCCTCGACATAAGTAGCGAGCCAAGCGAGCCCGTGGGTGGCGCGTTGCTCGCTGTCGAACAATCGCGACGCTACGCGGCCATCGACCATGACCCGCTCCGCAACCGCGCGGCGCGCATCGCTCAACAGCGCATCCATCGCCGCGGCTGCATCGCCGAGCATGGCGATCACCTCACGGCGCGGCGGTCTCTCCGTAACGACAGCGGGCATGGCCTACTCTTGGTTCGACATAAGTCGCTGGACGGGCCTCCGACGACCTTATGCGTGCAGTGCACAAAAGCCAATCGCGGTGCGCGGCCACAACGGGGGCCCGCACTTACGGAATCGGCCACAAACGATGCTATGAAATCCCAGACGTTGGGCGCGGAGCTTGTCTGCCATTGAATGCGATCCGCCTGTGTTGCCGCGTGGCCTTGGACGCCTTCTATCGCTTCAACGCCGATGACGGCTGGGCGATCGCGAGCCACATCGCACTCTCGGTCCTGATGTCGATGTTCCCGTTCTTGATCCTGGTGACGGCGCTCGCCGGCTTCATCGGTTCCCAGAATCTGGCCAATGAAGTGGCGGGCCTGGTCGTCGCGGCGTGGCCGCGCGAAGTTTCCGGTGGCATAGCCGGTGAAATCCACAAAGTGCTGACCACCGCGCGCGGCGATATTCTCACCATTGGCGCTGTATTCGCAGTTTATTTAGCCTCGAGCGGGATCGAGAGCCTGCGCATCGGGCTCAACCGCGCCTACGGACTGGCTGAAGAACGGCCGTGGTGGCTGTTGCGACTTGAATCGATCGGCTACGTACTGGTCGCCGCCGTCGGGCTGCTCGTACTCGCCTTTCTGGTTGTGCTTGGTCCTTTGGTCTTTCGCGCGGCGCTCGCTTATTTCGATTGGCTCGCACCGCTCGAAGGCCATTACAACATCGCGCGTTTCGGCGTTGCCGCGTTTGTTCTCACGGTGGCGCTGTTGATCCTGCATATGTGGCTGCCGGCAGGCCGCCGGCAGATCGAGGATGTATGGCCCGGCATTGCCGCCACGCTGCTGCTGTGGCTTGCCTGCGGCTTCGTTTTCGGACGGTATCTGGCCGACTTTCCCTCGACCTATGTCACCTATTATGCCGGCTTGGCGTCGGCGATGGTGGCGCTGGTATTTCTTTATTTCATCGCCTGGATTTTCATTTACGGCGGCGAGCTCAATGCCGCGATCGCCCGCGAACGTGCGATCCGGCGTGGTACGCCAGATCGCCTGGCATGAATGAGAAGCCTGCCGTCTAGGCATCGGCCGTGGATCAGGCGCGTTGCGCCTCGATGACGTCGTCGAAATTTCGCAGCCCCGGCCGCGGCGTGTTGATCAGCACCGCCATATTCCCCGGCTTGTGCCGGTTGGTGCGCATCAGTTCGTGCGCATAGGGAATCTTCTCCCACGCAAACACGTCGCTCATGCACGGATCGACGCGCCGATCGATAACGAACTGATTGGCGGCGCTTGCTTGCTTGAGATGCGCGAAATGCGAGCCCTGGACGCGCTTTTGCCGCATCCAGACATAGCGAGCGTCGAAGGTGATATTGTAGCCGGAGGTGCCGGCGCAGAACACGACCATGCCGCCGCGCTTGACCACCAGGCACGACACCGGAAATGTCGCTTCGCCCGGATGTTCGAACACGATGTCAACATCGCGTTTGCCGGTGATATCCCAGATCGCCTTGCCGAAGCGCCGCGCCTCTTTCACCCAAGCATCGTATTCCGGCGTGCCGACTTTGGGCATCGCTCCCCAGCATTTGAAATCGCTGCGGTTGACGACGCCTTTGGCGCCAAGGTCGAGTACGTATTGCACCTTGGCTTGATCTGACACGATGCCGATTGCGTTGGCGCCGGAAGCGGCGACGAGCTGCACGCCGAAAACGCCGAGACCGCCGGACGCGCCCCAGACCAGCACATTGTCGCTCGGTTTAAGCGTATGCGGCGGATGCCCGAACAGCATCCGATAAGCCGTCGCCAGCGTGAGCGTGTAGCAGGCCGATTCCTCCCACGTCAGATGCGCGGGTTTTTGCATCAATTGCCGCGACTGCACGCGGCAGAATTGCGCGAACGAGCCGTCGGGAGTCTCGTAGCCCCAAATCCGCTGCGACGGCGACAACAGCGGATCGCCACCATTGCATTCTTCATCGTCGCCGTCGTCCTGATTGCAATGCACGATGACCTCGTCGCCGACTTTCCAACGCTTGACCTTGGAGCCGACCGCCCACACCACGCCCGAGGCGTCCGAGCCGGCGATATGAAAGGGGTGCTTGTGTCCGTCCAACGGCGAGACCGGGACCCCGAGCCCGGCCCACACGCCGTTGTAGTTGACGCCGCCGGCCATCACGTAGACCAGCACTTCGTCCTCGGCGATCGGCCAGGTCGGAACTACCTCGCACTGCATCGCCGTTTCCGGCGGGCCGTGGCGCTCCTTGCGGATCGCCCAGGCATACATTTTTTGCGGAACATAGCCGAGCGGCGGAACTTCACCGATCTCGTAGAGATCCTTAAGCGGCGCGGCTGAAGGTTTCTTCTGTGCAACGGCCATGGCGGGGCTCCCCAAGCACCGGCACTCCCGGGCGTTCCGCGATCAATCGCGAGGCAGCACGGTCGCGGTCGCAACGATAACACTTTGACGCAGTTTATGTTGCATTGCAACAAGAACGGCGTCACACTGCCGTTTGCGCTCAAAGTTCTGCAGTCGACGGCGCAATCAATGCAGCGCAATGAACTAAAAGCGGATTTTCCGACCGGCGGCCAGAATCGCGGCCAAACGCAGCGGGATAAGCCGTGGATATTTCGAACCTATGCCGGGCATTCCACCGCTGCGGCTTCTAACGCGCTCTACCGCACCAATCTGAGCAAAGGGCAGACCGGGCTTTCCGTTGCCTTCGATCTGCCGACCCAGACCGGCTACGACAGCGATCACTCGCTCGCCAGGGGCGAGGTCGGCAAAGTCGGCGTGCCGATCTGCCACCTCGGCGATCTGCGCGCGCTGTTCGACGGCATCCCGCTCGGCGAGATGAACACGTCGATGACCATCAACGCGACCGCCGCCTGGCTGCTCGCGCTTTATATTGCACTCGCCGACGAACAAAGCGTGCCGCGCGCCAAGCTGCAGGGCACGACGCAAAACGACATTATCAAGGAATATCTATCACGCGGCACCTATGTGTTTCCGCCGGCGCCCTCGATGCGGCTGACCAAGGACGTGATCCTGTTCACGACCAGGGAAATGCCAAAATGGAATCCAATCAACGTTTGCTCCTATCACCTGCAGGAAGCCGGCGCGACGCCAGTGCAGGAATTGGCCTTCGCGCTCGCCACCGCTATCGGCGTCCTTGATGCGGTAAAGGCTTCGCGGCAATGCGCAGACGAAGAGTTCGGCGACGTCGTCGGGCGTATCTCATTCTTCGTCAATGCCGGACTGCGCTTCGTCACCGAAGTCTGCAAGGTGCGCACCTTTACCGAATTGTGGGACGAGATCACGCGCGAGCGCTATGGCGTGCGCGACCCAAAGCAGCGGCTGTTCCGCTATGGCGTACAGGTCAACTCGCTTGGGCTGACAGAGCAACAGCCGGAGAACAACGTCACGCGCATCCTTATCGAAATGCTCGCAGTAACGCTGTCGAAGGATGCACGGGCGCGCGCGGTGCAGCTGCCGGCTTGGAACGAAGCGCTCGGTTTGCCGCGGCCATGGGATCAACAATGGTCGCTGCGCATGCAGCAAATCCTCGCCTACGAAACCGACCTCTTGGAGTATAGCGACATTTTCGACGGCTCGCCGGTAATCGCTGCCAAAGTCGCCGAATTGAAAGCCGCCGCGCGCGAGGAGCTCAAGCACGTCGAGGCGCTCGGCGGCACGGTCGCGGCAGTCGAATCCGGTTATCTCAAGCAGCAGCTCGTTGAATCAAATTCCCGCCGGGTCGAAGCCATCGAGCGTGGCGAGCAAACCGTGGTCGGCGTCAATCGCTTTACCGAAACCGAGCCATCACCGCTCGCCGCCGCGGCCGGCGCGGTGCTGACCGTCGCCGCGGAGGCCGAAGCCGATCAGATTGCACGGCTGAATACATGGCGCGCGGCGCGCGATTCGCATGCGGTCGCTGCGGCACTCGATGGCTTGCGCAAAGCGGCCAAAAGCGGCGCCAACATCATGCCGGCCTCGATCGCCTGCGCTAAGGCCGGCGTGACGACCGGCGAGTGGGGCGCTGCGCTGCGCGGCGCCTTCGGCGAATATCGTGCGCCGACCGGCGTCGGCACCGCGATGCGCAATGACGCCGAGGGGCTCGACGACATTCGCGCCGCAGTCGATCGCGTCTCCAAAAAACTTGGCCGGCGTTTGAAATTCCTGGTCGGCAAACCGGGCCTGGACGGCCATTCCAATGGCGCTGAACAGATCGCGGCGCGCGCCCGCGATGCCGGCATGGATGTGGTCTATGACGGGATTCGCCTGACCGCCGAGGCAATCGCCGCCGCCGCGCGGGAAAACAAAGTGCATGTGGTCGGGCTGTCGATCCTCTCGGGCTCGCACCTGCCGC
>Ga0318577_10000395_pt1 | contig 12309 bp, 10 predicted proteins | sample GRESIP089b5f25_FD_203484 | JGI IMG/M metagenome (GOLD analysis project Ga0318577, IMG submission 203484) | Tropical soil microbial communities from Luquillo Experimental Forest, Puerto Rico - GRE.SIPMG.089b5f25 | ecosystem: Environmental > Terrestrial > Soil > Tropical forest > Bulk soil... | reverse complement strand
GCCAAGCCCAAGCCAGCCGAGAACTGCGCCAAGCTTGCCGTGCGGATGCAATATCAAGGTTGTGAGCGAGTGATAGAGCTGCCGCTGTCGCAAGACCTGATTGGGCGGCTGGCGATAGAGGCTCACTTTTCGAACCTCAGCATTGGCGAGATGGCCGTGAAACTCATCACCGAGGCGGTCAAGAGGGACCTGTTCGAGGAGGTGGAGGGACGGCCGTGACGCTCGAGCGCATACGGCAAGCATTTGCCGTCGTGACCCAAGGTAGGAGCCGTACGCGGGAAAGCTGCATGTACGGATCTGTGTCGTCTGCTCAGGAACTACTGATCGACGGAGTGAGGATAGTGATGCAGGTCCTCGTCGACGAGTTCGGCGACAGGATGACGCGAGACACCAGAGAGGACATCCAGCAGTGGTATGATCGCTGCTATGAGATGCTCGGAGAGGGTCAGCGTGAGCAAGTTAGCGATCGCACTGACAGCGACAGTCGCCCTCACGAGTTCGGCTAACGCTTTGGTCTGACATCTGGCGGCCCACGCCGGCCGGCGCCGAGCTTCGCCTCGACAACGGCGTCACGGTGCTTGCCAAGTTTGATGGCGAATTTGCCGCCCACTCCTCCACCTACGCCGGCACGGGTACGCTTCGCTACAGTGAGTCTTGTGTCAGACATGGACACGAAGCCCGAACACAACAGATCAGAGCAAGCCCGCCTGCGCGCAAAGGAAACACGGACCCGCACGGGTTTTGAAATCGAAGCCGCTACTCTCGCCGCCAGCTCTTAGCAAATGCTGCCATCGCGGCCTCGCGTGTCGGCTCGTAGCCGTGCGTCGTCCAGGGGCCCTCGTGATGGACGAAAGCGAGCCATCCACAGCCACGGCGCCCGGACCGGCGCGACTGCGGCCTTCATGATGCGGCCAACCACGACGCCGTTCGGCAAGCACGCCGAAGTCGTCGTCGTTGCACTCGCCGCCGAAGTCGTCGTCGTTGCACTCGCCGGAAGGGCGGGAAGCCAAAACGCGCTTGAACAACATCACGCTCGATCGCGCTCCGTCGTTTCACTCGATCACCTCGTCGGCGCGGGCCTGTAGGGTCATCGGCACGGTGAGGCCGAGCGCTTTTGCGGTTCTCAGATTAATCGCCAGGGCGAAGTTGGTCGGCGCTTGCACCGGCAGATCGGCGGGCTTCTCGCCGTTGAGAATGCGATCAACATACGAAGCCGAGCGCCGGTAAATGTCGATCGTGTCCGGTCCATAAGATATCAGCGCGCCTTCCATCACATACTGCCGAAAGCCATAGATTGCAGGGAGGCGGTGCTGCTGCGCCAATGCAATAATCGCCCCACGATGGGGTGTTGATGAATGGTTCCGGTGGGACGATCAGGCCGCCACCGGGCTGCCGTGCAAAGGCGGTGGCCGCCGCCTCTATCTCTGCTTCGTCGCGCACCGGTGTTGCCGAAACTTCGGCGGCAAGTGATGACGCGGCCGCTCCTAATTCGCGAAGGAAGGCGGGATAATAGGGCGCGGTCTGCGGATTGAATATGAGTGCCGTCCGCCTCAGGTCCGGGGCGATCTCCTTGAGCATCTCCAGCCATTTCCCGATCAGGGGGAATTTGTTGCGCGCTCGCCGAGAATGGCCACGCGGCTGCCGCGCCGCCGAGCAGCGTGGCTAAGAATTTTCGTCGTCCGATGTGGCTTGCCATGTGACCCTCCGGTTGGGGTCATTCATGCAATGGAGGGACTATACCACGCTTCCATCGCGCGATCTGCGGACTAAGGCCGATAGGCACGCCGAGTGAATGCTTCCAAATGACCGTTTAGGTAAGAACCGTTTACCGGTTTGCCCCCGAGGACAAATAGCAGACGTCCTTGAGCCATTGGCGGCGCTGGCGCTGGCGAACCGCGGTGGCGGCGATGGCAGAGGTGAGCGAGCGCGGCGTCGGTGAGCGCGAGCATTTAACTTTGAGATGAGCTTACGCCGCTGAAATGCAACGCGATCGCGTTGACGGCACTCTATGCCTGCTTGTCCGAGTGGTTTCGGCAAGTCAGGTCGCTTCACTCGTCTAAACGATGGCTGGTTTTGGTGGTGGCAGCGGCGCAGCCGACGGATTGAATAGCGGCTTCGTTCAATGCCGACACGCAGCCGTTGCTGACGACACCGCAGCACGCTTCAGGCTGGCCGAGAGCCCCCGAGTAGGACCCAAAAATATCTCTTTCAAATGGAAGGCGGCCGAGCGCGATCAGATCGCTCTCGCTCATGACCACCTCATCGCGGCACGCAAGACACGCGCGCGTTCGTCTTTCGTTGCGGTGGGGTCACATGCTGCGGAAAAGCGCTTGTTGCTCAATGTGCGCCGGAAGCGCCACGTGGGGTCACTTTCCGCTAAAAAGTTTTGATGAATCAACGAACGGCTTAATCTGTTCTGAATCGAGTTCAGGTGCTGCCGACGCCCCAAAATGATACCACACCCCGATGCGCCAGCAGACCGCTGCACTGCAGGATTTTGGTCCCCTCAATGTCCGCTTAGGACACATCGCAATGGGTGACAGCGACCTGGTCATTGTCCGCTTTGACCCACTTTGCGGACTCAAGTCGGACATGTTCCCTTATTCGACCACCTCATCGGCAAGTGCGAGCAGTGTGTTCGGTACGTTGAGCCCCATCGCCTTTGCGGTTTTCCGATTGAGCGCGAACAGGAAGCGCGTCGGCTGCTCGACCGGCAGGTCGGCGGTTTAGTGCCTTTGAAGATGCGATCGACCAGAGCGGCCGAACGCTCGAAAATCTCGCGCCGGTCCGGTCCATACGACATCAAGCCGCATTCACGAGTTAGCGAATCGGTCTCGTAAATCGCTGGCAGCCGTCGCTCGGCAGCGTACTCGAATACGCGCCTGCGATTGCGAAGCGTGAGCGAGTCTGAGACCATTAAGATGGCGTCGGGCCGCTCGCGATTCATCGTATCAAAAGCCTTGATGAAATCGTCCGGCTCGCTCACTCCCAGTGGCTGGATGATGATCCCAAGCTCCCGCGCAGCCACCGCCGATGCGTCGTAGCGCAGCGACATGCCGCGGTCGCCCTTGTTCCACAGCATTGCGACCCGGCGCAGTTGCGGCAACAGCTCCTTGAGCAGAGACAGACGCTTGGTGGAAAGCGTCGTGCTACGTCCGATAGGCCAGTGACGTTGCCGCCCGGCCGCGCGATGCTTGCAACGAGGCCGCTGCCGACAGGATCGGGGGGATAGATGGCCACGCAACCTCACCGTGTGGCGTTTTCGCGGATTGCACCATCACTGCGGGCGGATATGATTTTCGGGAAGGACAGGGACTGCAGATGTGTAGGTTGACGCGCCGTGCACCTATTTGACGGCGGCCCTCGGCTGCGGCCGATGCAGCGGGTTCGAGGTTTGGGCGGGGAGGACGGCTGTTGCAGGAGGTCTTGTCAGTCTGGGGCGTGAGCAAAGCCTATCCGGGCGTCACCGCGCTCGAAGATGTCTCGTTTTCGCTTCGGCGCGGAGAAATTCGAGCGCTGTGCGGCGAGAACGGCGCGGGCAAGAGCACGCTCGTCGAGATTCTCATGGGGCTGGTCGCGCCGGATCGCGGCTCGATCGCCGTCAACGGTCAAACGCAGGTCATGCGTTCCCCGCAGCAGGCACAAGGCCTGGGCCTCGGCCTGGTGGCGCAGGAGCTCAGCCTCGCGCCGCATCTGTCGATCCTCGACAATATCTGGCTTGGCAGCGCCGAGGTTCCGCTTCTGCATCGGCGAGCCAAGTTCCGCTTGCGCGCGCAACAGGCCTTGGCGACGCTCGGCCTTGCCGACTGGGATCTCAATCGCCCGGTTGGCTCGCTGACCATCGCTCAGCGCCAACTGATCGAGATCGCGCGCCTGCTGGCTCGCGACGCCCGGGTGCTGATCCTGGACGAGCCGACCGCGACGCTGTCCGATGCCGACATCGATCGCATTCTCGGCATCCTCAGGGGTCTGCGGGCGCAAGGCCGCTCCATCATCTACGTCACGCATCGGCTCGGCGAGGTCTTCGAGCTCTGCGATTCAGTCACGGTGCTGCGCAACGGAACGCATGTCACGACCGGCCCGGTCAGCGAGATCACGCGGGCGCAGCTGGTCGAGCTGATGCTCGGGCGCTCTTTCAACGACATGTATCCCAAAGCGGCCGCGCGGGCGGACCGGGGCGCCCGCATGATCGTCAACGATCTGCGCGTGCCCAGCGCGGTGCACAACTTCTCCATGGTCGCGCCGCGCGGCTGCATCGTTTGCATCGCCGGCCAGATCGGCTCGGGCGCAAACATGGTCACGCGGGCGCTGGCTGGTCTCATCCCCTCGGCGACCGGCAACGTGATGGTTGACGGCCGGCCCATGCGCCTCGGCTCGGTGCCGCATTGTGTCGGGCGCAATGTGCTCTTCATCCCCGACGATCGCGCGGCCGAGGGTCTGTTCCCGCAGCTGACGGTGCTAGACAATCTGGTAGCGAGCCGGCTCGATGCCGGCGTGCGGATGGGCGTGCTCTCGTGGCGAGAGCTGCGCCGGATCGGCGGTAGTCTCGCGCAACTCGTCGGCGTCGATCGCAACCGGTTGACATCGCAGTCGATCACGCTCAGCGGCGGCAATCAGCAGAAGCTGCTGTTCGGCCGCGCGCTGGCGAGCACTCAGCCCGGCGTGCTGCTGATGAACGAGCCGACCCGCGGCATCGACGTCGGCGCGCGGGCCGAGATCTATCGGATCATGCAGGAGCTTTGCGAACTCGGGGCGGCCTTGGTCATGACGTCGTCCGATCTCGAGGAGGTGGTCGGCATCGCCGACATCGTGATCACGCTGTACCGCGGCCGCGTGGTCGCACGCTACCAGGGTGACGATATCGCCATGGCTTCGATTCTTGCCGATATCACGCATCCCATGCAGTCGGTTGCATGACCCAATATTCTACCGCGGGTACCGATGTTGCTGTGCGGGCCGGCGCGCGTACCCGTCTCGATCGGGCTCGCCTGTTCGCATGGCTGCAGACGATCGGCATCGTCATCCTGGTCGCAGTGATCCTCGCGACGCCCGGCTTCCTGGCCGGGCCGAGCATCCTGGCGCTGCTCACCACGGTGTCGTTCATCGGTTGCGTGGCGATCGGCATGACGCTCATCACCATCAGCGGCAACATCATGTCGTTCGCGCTTGGCGCCACCGTCGGCGTAACGGCGATGGTGTTCATCCTGGCCGCAAACTGGCTGGGCTTCGGGGCGGGTCTGCTCGTCGGAGTGATATTCGGTTCGCTGCTGACCGGACTGCAGGGACTACTGATCGGCTCGGTCCGCGCCAATCCGATCATCATTAGCATCGCCGCGCTGGCCCTGATTTACGGCGTCACCCAAGTATTTTCGGAAAAGGGCACGATCTACGCCGATCAGGGCACGGTCCCGGCGCTGGCCAAAGGCAAGATCGCGGGCGTCCCGATCGAGTTTGTCGTATTCCTCGTCTCCGCCGTGATCGCGCAGTTCATCCTCTCGGCGACGCGGTTCGGGCGGAACCTGTTCATGGTCGGATCGAGTTTCCGTGCCGCGGAAGCGGTTGGCGTCAGCACCTGGCGAACCATCACCGGGGCCTATCTGTGGGCCGGCTTCTTCACCTCGCTCGCGGGCATCATGCTCGCCATTCGCTACGATTCCGCGAACATGGATTACGGCGTTGCCTACGACTACGACGCCATCGCGGCGGTGCTGGTAGGCGGCACGGCGATCGGCGGCGGCAGCGGATCGGCGCTGCGAACATTCGCGGGCGCGATGGTCATCGCAGCCGTACAGGTCATGCTGCTGCTCAAGGGGCTGCGCCAGGAGTGGCAATATCTGGCCGCCGGACTGATCGTGCTCGCGGTCATCGTGCTGCAGGCGCGCGGGAGCGGGCGATGAACACGTGGCGCCAGCTTGCCGGTCCACATTGGCGGCCGTTCACCGTCCTCGCGGCCTGTATCCTCCTGCTTGCTGCGCTCGATGCTGGCCAGGGAGCGTTCCTCAGCGCGGCGACCGCCTATAGCACGCTCCAGATTTTCGCGACCGTCAGCCTGGTGACGCTGGGGCTCGGGCTGACCATGATGATCCGCGAATTCGACCTGTCGGTGGTCGGCATGTACGGCATGGCCGGCTGCATCGCGGTGCTCACCGGCACTCAGCATCCCTGGCTCGGCTTCTTCCTTGCGCTGGCGATCGGTCTCGCCACCGGCATCGCGCAGGGATTCATCATTGTGCGTCTAAACCTGTCGTCGGTCGGGGTGACGCTCGGCGGCCTGCTGGTGTTCGTCGGCATCGCTTTCGTGCTGACCGAGAGCCGCTCGCTGCCGTACGACAATCTCGCCGTCGCCCTCCTGCTCAACGAGCGGTTCGGCGGTATCTTCTCCATTCGCAGCATGGTTGCGCTTGTTTTCTTCGCCAGCGCAGCGATGATCTTTGCGTGGACGCGTTTGGGCCGCGACATCATCGCGATTGGCAGCGACCGCCGCGCCGCCATGACCACCGGCGTCAAGGTCGACGCGCTGATCATCGGCATCTTCGCGTTCTCCGGGCTGTGCGCCGCGCTGTCCGGGGTTCTGCTCAGCTACAGCCTTGCGTCGGCGTCACCGGCGGGACTGTCGGATGTCATCGCGCCGGCTGCGGCGGGCGCGATCCTCGGCGGCATCTCGCTGGGCGGCGGCACCGGGCGGCCGCTCGGCATCGCGGCCGGCGCGCTGACGCTCGCGGTGCTCCGCTCCGGGCTCAATGCTGTGGGCGCGCCCCCCTTCGTCAACGACATCGCTATGGGCGCCGTGCTGCTGACGGTGGCGGTTCTGGATGGTCCCGACCTGGCGCGCCGGCTGATCGTGGCGCGGCGATTGGCACGCCGCTCGCCGGCGGCTTGATCCAGGATGTATGGACCCGCCGTGCGTTGCAAGAGAAAACGATGAGCCTGGAGAGTACGGTCTTGCATCAATGTATCAGGCCTCGTGTTGGAGCTCATGCTCCGGACTATGATGGAAATGGGCGCGCGTCCAACCTTATTACCGGCCATGCCTCGAAGGGCTATTCGGGTCATCAGTTCTCGGATGCGCTGGAAGGCCTTTTCTCCATCTCTTCTATTTCTCTCGCAGACCTCGGTGATGAATAGTGATTGCCGGGCTCACATGACGCTTCTAGCGATGTCGGTAGACTCACGCCAGCTTGGAGCGCGGGCCTGAGCGTTCTGACCTCGAAGTTGCGACCGCCGCGCAAGATGCCCCAGACGTTGCGGATTTTGTTGGCGAGTGCCGAGGATTGCCGCCCACTTGCGCAGCGCTTTATTCGGCTCGCTAACGCGTTCTCAAAGAAGGTCGAGAACCACTCTCATACTCGCGCATACACTGCTCGCGATGCGCTAGGAGCGCATTACTCGCCCGGCTGGGCGGTTGCGCCGCCTTGGCGCGCGTCCTACAAATGAATGGCGAGGTCGTGCTTCGAGGGAGGCAGATATGGTGAAGCTAGCGGTTGCGCTGATCACTGCACTTAGCTTGTCGTTCCTGATCCCTGCCGGAGCGGGCGCCACTCCGAAAGGCAAGAAGATCGCGTTTCTCGTCACGTCCCCGACGCATCCGTTCATCGCCACCCTGAGCAAGACCTTTGTCTCCCGCGCAAACTCATTCGGCATGGAGGTCAATACGGTCAGCCAGCATTTCGACGCAGCCTTGCAGGCGCAGCAGGTCGACGACGCCATCGCCCGCCAGTTCGACATGCTGGCCATCATCGCCGGCTCCGAGCAGGCTATCGTGCCGGCGCTGATCCGCGCCAAGCAGGCCGGCGTGCCGGTGATCCTGGTCAACTCCCCGCCCCGCGACGGCTCCGAGGACCTCTACCTCAGCTTCGTCGGCGAGGACCACGTCGAGCTCGGCCGCATCACAGGGGTATCGGTATTGCAGGCGCTCAAGGAGGGCGGCCGCGACGGCGGCCAGATCGCGCTCATCACCGGCTCGCTGCAGGAGGGTGTCGGCCCGCGCCGGGTCGCCGGCTTCCGCAAGGCCATGAAGGCCAATCCGAAGGCTCAAATCGTCGCCGTCGAGGACGCCAAGTGGCAGACCGACCTCAGCGAGCGCATCGCCGGCCAGTTGTTCGCGCGATTTGCGGCCCAGGGCGGGCTCGACGTTGTCTACGGCATGGCCGACAACCAGGCCGCCGCCATCGTGCAGGCCGCGAAATCGGCGGGCATTCCGCTCGGCGTCGAGAAGGGCAAACTGATCGTCGTCGCCAGTAACTGCCTCAAGCAGGGCATTGCCGGGATCAAGGCCGGCGAGCAGTACAGCACGGGCACGCAGGTCCCGACCCGCACCGGGCTCAAGGCGGCCGAGATGATCGCCGATCACTTCAACGGCAAGACGCTCCCAAAGAACGAGATCCTGCCGGTCGAGACAATCACCAAGGCCAATGTCGACAAGTGGGAGGAGGCCTGCTCCTACTGAGGCGACAGAAGCCTGTCCGTGTGGCCGGCCGCGCGCGGACCATCGACGTCCGGCGCGTAGAGGGGCAACCGAAGCATGACCGAGCGGGCATTGCAGAGCGACGCCGAATTCTTCAAGCAGCGCGGGTTTGGGCTGAAGATCGGCTTCGGCGAGCGGCCAGCGCTGCTGGTCATCGACATGCTCAAGGCCTTCACCAATCCGCAGATGATGCTCGGCGCTAATCTCGACAAGGAGATCGAAGCGATCAAGCCGCTGCTGGCCGTTGCGCACGAGCGGGATATCCCGGTGATCTTCTCGACGGTGATCTACAGCGACGCCGACCTCAAGGATGCCGGCATCTGGGCACTCAAGCAGAAGGGCGTGGTGACGCTGAAGGGCGGCAGCGAGGGCGTGAAGATCGACCCGCGGCTCGATTTCCGCAAGACCGACAGCCTGCTGGTGAAGAAATACGCCTCCTGCTTCTTCGGCACCGATCTGGTGTCGCGGCTCTTGAGCCGGCGCGTCGATACCTTGATCATCGTCGGCTGCACGACCAGCGGCTGCGTGCGCGCCACCGCGGTCGACGCCGTCCAGACTGGGCTGCGGCCGATGGTGGTGCGCGAGGCGGTCGGTGACCGATCGGCGGCCGCCCACGAGCAGAGCCTGTTCGATCTCAATGCCAAGTACGCCGACGTGGTCTCGCTCGACGAGACGCTGCAGTACCTGCGCACCGTCGGCCACAACGTGAACGCGTAGAGCGCGCAAGGATCGGAGCTATGTCGCAAGCTTCGCCGGCCCCCCAAGAGCAAGACCGCTATCCTTATTCGGCCATCGTCGACCGCAAGCCGCTGCGCTGGCCGAACGGCGCACGCGTGGCGGTCTGGGTCATCCCGAATATCGAGCACTTTCTGTTCGACCGGCCGTCCACGTCGGTCACCGCGGTGACCGCAAGCCTGGTCCCCGACGTGCTCAACTATTCCTGGCGCGACTACGGCGTGCGTGTCGGCATCTGGCGGATGATGGAGGTGATGGAGAAGCACGGCGTCAAAGGTACCGTGGCGCTGAACTCCGACGTGTGTCGGCGCTATCCTCGCATCATCGAGGGCGGCAAGCAGCTGGGATGGGAATGGATGGGCCACGGCAACAACAATTCCACGCTGATCAACCGGCAGTCCGAGGACGAGGAAAGAGAGCTGATCAAGAACGTCGTCGACATCATCAAGGCGAGTACCGGGGCGCAGCCGCGCGGGTGGCTGAGTCCCGCGCTGAGCGAATCCCACCGCACGCTCGACATTCTGGCTGAGAACGGCATCCAATATGTCGGAAACTGGGTCAATGACGAGCAGCCGTATCCGATGCGGGTGAAGTCCGGCTCGATGATCTCGATGCCGTATTCGATCGAGATGAACGACATTCCCGTGTTCCTCGACCAGGGCCAGGCGCCGGAGACGTTCGGCAGGATGATCCGCGATCAGTTCGATGTGCTCTATGAAGATGGCGCCAAGACCGGCCGGGTCATGTCGATCTGCCTGCACCCGTTCCTGATCGGGCATCCGCATCGTAGCAAATACTTCGATCAGGCTCTGGCCCATATCAGATCGCGCCAGGAGGTCTGGGTGACTACCGGCGGCGAGATCAACGACTGGTACCGGAAGAGCTATCTGAACACGTAGCGTGGCGACGATGTCCATTTTTGCGGTCAACCATCTCTGTCGTGAGGTTCTGCGCGACCATGCTTTCCGTGCGGCGATGAAATCCGATCCGGCAAAGGCGCTCGCCCCACTCGATCTCAGCGACGATGAGCGGCGCGCGCTGCTCGCCGGCGACGTCGGCACCCTTTATCGAATGGGCGTCAACGCGTTCCTCATGAACTATCTGGCGCGCTTCGAGGTCTGCGGGCTCAACCTGAAAATCTACAACCAGCGCATGCGCGCGGTGAAGGTCGACGAGATCGGGCAGCCGGTAGGGTGACACAGCCCTCAAACTGCCGGTGGCACAGATCCCGTGCGCGCGTCTAATATTGCCCCGAGGGCCAACCTAGGCTTGGTGCCATGGCGCAAATCGTTGCCGGCTTCGGCGTTCCGCACACTCCGATCTTTCCCCATTTCGTGAAGCGCGACGGTCCCGACTGCGAGATCGCAAAACTATTTGGAGCCCAGAAAGCGCAGCTCGCTGCGGAACGGCCGGACCTGATCGTAATGTTCGACACCGATCATCTGAACACGTTCTTTCTCGACAGCCTGCCGATCTTCGCAGTCGGCATCGACAGCACCTTCAAGGCACCGAATGACGAGCCGCGAGACGTCCCGAATTACATCGTGCCGTCCATGCTTGACGTGGCCGCATACATTCGCTCGGCCGTCGTTGCGGCCGGGTTTGATGTCGGCATGACGCAGAACTACTCGGTCGATCATTCCGTCATCGTGCCCCTGCACTTCCTCACGCCGGACATGACAGTGCCGGTCATTCCGTTCTTCATCAGCGGGCACGTGCCACCGCTCCCTTCGGCGCAGCGCTGCCATGCCCTTGGCCGGGCGGTCGCCCATGCCATCGAATCCTGGCCGGTCCCACTGCGGGTCGTGATCATGGGCAGCGGCAGCTTCTCGCTCGAAGTCGGCGGCCCGCGCATGGCACCCGGCCGCTCGGACGGCGTGCCCGACCCGGACTGGGCGATGCGCGTCGTCAACTATCTCGAGGAGCAGAAGATCGATCGGCTCATCGCCGAAGCCACTCAGCACCAGTTGCTGAAGGCCGGCAACGTCGGGGGCGAACTCCTGAACTGGATCGCTATGCTGGGTGCGATTGGTGATCGCAAGCCGGACTATGTCGCCCCGCAGATGCAAAACGGACACGCCTACGGGGTCTGGCGCTGGAATTGAAGGTGTCTTTAGAACATCGGATAGGCCGGGTTGAGGCCGAGGCCGAATTCGGTGCGTCCGAAATTTTCCGCCGGCACGTCCCAATTCATGACGACGTGCGACGAGATGGCATGCACGTCGCGCCAGCAGCGCTGCACCGAATTGCCGTCCATCAGCCCGCTTGACCCGCTGATCTTGACCAGCGCGTCCATCGCCGCGCGCAGCGAATGCATGGCGTAGGTGAAATCGCGCCGCAGCAGTGTCCGAGTCTCCAGTGACATGCCAGTGTAGTCCTTGCGGGCGATGGCAAGCGCCCGCCGCGCCAAGAGTTCCGCCGCGTCGACCTGCGCCGCGATCTCGGCGATCCGGATCTGCACCGGCACGTGCTGGGCGATGGCGAGCTGGGTATAGGTCAGATAGCGCTGTCGCGTCCATTGCACAAAGTCGGCATAGCCGCCACGCGCGAGCCCAAGCGCCGGCCCGAGCAACGCGTAGGTATGTACGGCGATGAACGGGGTGCGGTAGATCGGGTTGGTGTTGAGCTTCGATCCCGGCGAGCGGGCATCGCGCAGGGTTGCAAACGACACGCTTCGATGCTCCGGAACGAAGACGTTGTCGAGCACCGAGGTGTTGGAGCCGCTCGCGGTCAATCCCGCACAATACCAAGTATCCTCCTGCTTCACTTGCGCCACCGGCACCACGAACAGCCGCATGTCGGGATGATCTTCGCCCTCGCGAAAGACGAGCCCGCCAATCATGATCCATTGCGAATGGCGCAGCCCGCTGCACCACGACCAGCGGCCGTCGAGCCGGTAGCCGCCGGGCGCCACAGCCACTTTGCCGGTCGGCGCGGCCGAGGTCGCGATGCAAGCAGCCGTGTCTCGGCTCCAGACATCGTGTTGCGCCTCTTCCGGGAAATGCGCCAGGATACAGGCATGGTCGGCAAGATAGTTCAGACACCAGGCCGAAGACCCGCAGGTCGATTTGCCGAGCTCGATCGCGATATCGAACGCTACCTCGTGGTCG
>Ga0318577_10000384_pt1 | contig 12452 bp, 13 predicted proteins | sample GRESIP089b5f25_FD_203484 | JGI IMG/M metagenome (GOLD analysis project Ga0318577, IMG submission 203484) | Tropical soil microbial communities from Luquillo Experimental Forest, Puerto Rico - GRE.SIPMG.089b5f25 | ecosystem: Environmental > Terrestrial > Soil > Tropical forest > Bulk soil... | reverse complement strand
TTTCTCAAGGGCTCGCTCGACGATATCGATCGCGCGCTCGACCCCCGCGCAGAATCCCCGTGGTTGGGCTAGCACGACCCGCATCATCCGGCCTCGTCTCATGGTACCGCAGGGCGGAATACCGATCCTCCAACAGCGTTGACTATGTCGGGCCAACGCATCAATGCCACAATCCATTCCTGACTACACGCGTTATCGTATAAGGAGCTGCTGGACCGCGTCGACCATAACGCAAGTTGCCGATCTTTTTGGAAAAAGGGATCTGACGGCTTTCATGAGCCCAGTTTTCATCATCGGTTTGATTCTCGTACCGGCTTGGGCATATCTCGTTGGCACGGCGATTGCCGCTGTAAGCTTCGCCCGTCGGCCCCTGCCCGTTGCACCCGAGCAGCCCCCTGTTTCGCTATTGAAGCCGCTCCACGGCGCAGAGCCCGGACTTTATGAAAACCTGCACTCTTTTGTCGAGCAGGACTACCCGACCCGGCAAATCGTGCTCGGCGCGAACGATGCAGAGGACGGCGCGGTGCCCGTCGCCGAGGACCTGATTCGCGACCTGCCGGGGGCTGATATCACGCTCGTTCTTGGAACTCCCGTCAGAGGCAGCAATCTAAAGGTGGCCAATCTCGAGAACATGTTTCCCACGGCTCGCTACGACGTCCTGGTGATCTCCGACAGCGACATGCGGGTGGATCGGCGCTACCTTGAAGCGGTCACGGCACCGCTCCGTGATCCCTCCATCGGGCTCGTCACCTGTCTCTATCAGGGCGTCTCGACGGGGGGTATGTGGTCCGAGCTGGGCGCGCTGCACATCAACTTCGGCTTTCTGCCAAGCGCGCTGGTGGCTGCGGCGTTGGGTATCGAGCGCGGCTGTTTCGGCGCGACAATCGCGTTGCGGCGACAGACCCTTGAGCGAATCGGTGGGTTCGTGCCGCTGCGAGACGAGCTCGCCGACGACCAGCGAATCGGCCAAGCGGTTAGGGCGCTGGGGCTCACCGTGGCGCTGTCTCGCTACCTCGTCAAAACTCGCGTGTCGGAGCCGTCCTTCGCAGAGCTATGGCGCCACGAGCTGCGCTGGGCGCGCACCGTGCGGACCATCACCCCTTCAGGCTTTGCGGGATCCGTTCTGACCCATGCTGTGGCGATTGCGGCGCTTGGCGTCGTGGCGACCGGATTTGCCTTGACCGCGTGCATCTTTCTTGTGATTTCGGTGCTTCTCAGATGGGCAACGGTATGGGTGATAGCGGGAGCGCTCGGGTTGACGATCGCCAAGATCTGGCTGTTTCCGGTCCGTGACGCCCTGTCCTTTGCCGTGTTCGTCGCCAGTTTTTTTGGACGAAGGGTCTTCTGGCGGGACCAGCTCTTCCAAGTTGAGCCGAGCGGGCGCATGTCAGTCGGCGGAGACCAAGCCTCATGATGAAGACTCTGTTTTTGCATCCGCCTTCGTTCGACGGTTTTGATGGTGGCGCAGGCTCCCGTTATCAGGCCAAGCGCGAGATCCGCTCGTTCTGGTACCCGACTTGGCTTGCCCAGCCGGCCGCGCTCGTGCCGGACAGCCGACTGATCGACGCTCCTCCGGCGAAGCTCAGGCTCGCAGACGTGCTGCCGCTCGCGGGTGGGTACGAACTCGCTGTGCTGCACACCTCGACGCCATCCTTTGCCTCCGACATTCGGGTCGCCGAGGCGCTGAGGGACGAGTACCCGCGACTGAAGATCGGGATGGTCGGCGCCAAGGTTGCGGTCGAGCCCGAGGACAGTCTGAGGGCCTCGTCGGCCATCGACTTCGTCGCCCGCGAGGAGTTCGATTTCACAATCAAGGAGGTCGCGGAGGGCCACCCGCTTAATGCGATCGATGGGCTGAGCTTCCGCGGCCCGGATGGCCGGATCACGCACAACCGGGACCGGGCTGTTCTCGAAGACATGGACCAGCTGCCCTTTGTTGCCGAGGTCTACAAGCGCGATCTGCGAGTCGAGGATTATTTCATCGGCTACCTAAAGCACCCCTACCTTTCGCTCTACACCGGTCGCGGGTGCCGTTCGAAATGCACCTTCTGCCTATGGCCGCAGACTGTCGGCGGGCACCGTTATCGCGTCCGCAGTGTCGGTCATGTCATCGAGGAAATTCGACTTGCGAAGAGTTACTTCCCGCAGGTCAAGGAATTCTTTTTCGACGACGACACCTTTACCGACGACCGCCCGCGCGCCGAAGCGATCGCGCGCGAATTGGGCAAGCTCGGTGTGACCTGGTCGTGCAATGCCAAGGCCAATGTGCCGCGCGAGACACTCGAGGTCATGCGCGACAACGGGCTACGCCTGCTGCTGGTGGGCTACGAGACCGGCAACCAGCAGATCCTCAACAACATCAAAAAGGGAATGCGCATCGATATCGCGCGCCGGTTTACCAAGGATTGCCACGAGCTCGGGATCACGATCCACGGAACCTTCATCCTCGGACTTCCCGGCGAGACCAAGGAGACAATCGAGGAAACGATCCGCTTTGCCGCGGAGATCAACCCGCACACGATCCAGGTCTCTCTCGCGGCCCCTTATCCCGGAACGTATTTGCATCGACAGGCGGTCGAAAACGGCTGGCTCGACATCGGCCATGCCGAGCTTATCGACGAGCGCGGGGTGCAGATCGCGCCGCTACACTATCCGCACCTCTCGCATACCGAGATCTTCGAGTCGCTCGAGACTTTCTACAGGCGTTTCTATTTTCGCAGAAAGAAGATCGCCGCGCTGGTGGCCGAGATGGTCAAGAGCCCGCAGATGCTGCGTCGCCGGTTGCGCGAAGGCGTCGAGTTTTTCCAGTTCCTGCGCAGCCGGGAGATGGCGAGCTGAGGCGGCTGATCGTTTGCGCCGACGATTTCGGGCTCGATCCGGCCGTCAACGAGGCCGTCGAAGAGGCGCACCGAAACGGGATCCTGTCGACAGCGAGCCTGATGGTCGGCGGCGAGGCGTCGGTCGATGCTGTGGCCCGCGCCCATCGTTTGCCCGAACTTCGTGTCGGCTTGCATCTGAACCTCACCGACGGCCGTCCCGTGCTCCCCGAGACGGAGATCCCTCAACTCCTTCGCGAGAATGGCGAGTTCGACCGGAACATGGCTCGCGCCGGCGTCCGATTTTTTATGTTTCCGGGCGTTCGCCGCCAGTTAGCGAGTGAAATTCGGGCGCAGTTTACGGCTTTCCACGCCACCGGTCTGCCGCTTGACCATGTGAACGCCCACAAGCACATGCACCTTCACCCCTGCATCGCCAGGCTGATCGTCGAGATCGGGTGTGACTACGGCCTAAAGGCGGTGCGGGTCCCGTCGGAACCGGTCACAGTGCTGCGCCGTGCATTTCCCGACGAGCGCTACCGAACCCCGCTTTACGGCCCCTGGGTTGGCGCGCTGCGGCGGCGCTTGCAGCGGGCCGGGCTTCACACCAACGATCACATCTTTGGGCTTGCCTGGAGCGGCGGCATGGTCGAGGACCGAATCCTGCGGCTGATTCCGCATTTGCCCGACGGGGTCAGCGAAATCTATTTCCACCCGGCGGCGGAATACGCGCCATCACTAGTGGCGACGATGCCGTCCTATCGCCACTCGGAAGAACTCGCGGCGCTGTTGAGCCCGTTGCTGCGAGACCGCATCGCCGAAGCCGGCATCAGCCTGGTCAGCTACAGCCACCTTTGACGAAACCGCCGAGGGGTCATTGTGCGGCGATCGCGGCCGGCGCCGGCGTAAAGCGGTGCTCCATGTCGCGGCGGACGCGAACCGCCTCGCTCTCCGGCATTTGAACATCCGACCAGCGCAGGAGCTCGCTGGCGGCGACATCGCGGAGCAGCTCGACCTTATGTGCAAGTCCGATCGGCAATGCTCTCTCGGCCAGGCTGCGCTCCGCCGGTATGAGCTTGCCCCAGACGGTGTAGCCGCCCTCGCCGTCGAGTATTTCGCCGGCGCGGAGCGAGTGCTTGGCGACCGCCACCGAGTCGCCGCGGAAACCATGCGGCTGCCCGGTCGCCTCGCCACGCAGCGCCGCGGAGAGGACGGAGATGCCGAGCTCCAGCCCGATCAAATGGTAGGGCTTATACATCGCGGCGTACCAGCCGCTCGCGTCGGTCTTGAGGCCATACTCCTTGAAACAGCGCTTCGCATACTCGGTCGGTGCCTTGACCACGACATACAGGCCCCACCGCAGATCACGAAAGACCGGGCGGCCATCGCGTTCGAGGCACGAGACGACCTCGACCATCCCGTCGTGATCGAGCACTCCGCCCGCCTCCCTACCGCGCAGCAACTGCGGCAGGTCGTCGACGCCGCATGCTGGAAAATTGAGGCCATCAGGCGGCACCGCCAAGTCGCAGGCGTTGGCGATCGCCGCCAGCTCGATCGCCGATTTGGTGCCGTCGAGGAAGGAGTTGAACATTTGCGGGTTCATGCCGCCGCGCCGCGCCTCGTCCGGGGTCAGGCCGTAATGTGCCCAGACGTCGTCGGGCGTGATCGCATGATAGGCCGGCAGATATTTTGTTCCTTTACCGGCGGCGGCGACTTCGAAGCCGCAGGCCCGCGCCCAGTCGACCAGCTCGCAGACGAGCGCCGGCTGGTCGCCGTAAGCGAGCGAATAGACCACGCCCGCCGCCCGCGCCTCCTCGGCGAGAAGAGGCCCGGCCAGCACATCGGCTTCGACATTGACCATGACGATGTGCTTTCTGGCGCCTATCGCCGCACGGGCGTGGGCGATCCCCGCTGCCGGAACCCCCGTCGCTTCAACCACCACCTCGACTTCCGGGTGTGCGCAGGCCTCGGCACCCGACGGGACGAATTCGGTCTTCGCGATCTGCGCCGCATCCCAGCCCACTGTTCGGCAGGCGGCGCGCGCCCGCTCCGGGTCGAGATCGGCGATGACCGCGGCCTCGACTCCCGCCATCTTCGGTACTTGCGCCAGAAACATCGAGCCGAACTTGCCGGCGCCGATCAGCCCGACCCGCACCGGCCGACCGGAGGCAGCACGCCGCTGCGCCAGGCGGTGGAGGTTCATGACGACCCTACTCTGCCGCGGCCCGATACCCGCGCGCGTAGTCGAGCAGCGCGCTATCCGCGACCGGCTCGATCGGCGTGAAGTCGCGATGGGCGATCCACTCGGGACGGGTCGGTTTGCGGATGTAGTTCGACACAGCACATAGGGTCAGGTACACGATCCGGCGGGGGTAGGGGGTGATGTTCGGCGCCGAGCCGTGCACCAGGTTGCCGTGGAACATCAGCACTGAACCCGGCTGGCCGGTCGGCGCCACGATCCCGCCCTCCTTCGCGAGGCACGTCACCGTCTCCTGATCCAAGGTCCACAGCGGGTAGGAGGTCGTCTCCTCGTCGTGACCCGCCGCCAACACACCGTGTTTATGGCTGCGCGGGATTAGCATCAGGGGACCGTTGATCGGCATCACCTCGTCCATGAACACCGCGATGTTCATGGCCCGCGGTTCCGGCATCCCGTCGTCGCGCGCCCAGGTGCCGTAATCCTGATGCCACTGCCAGACATCGCCTTCGAAGGCCGCCTTAGCGTTGACCTTGTACTGGTGCATGTAGAGCTTTTCGCCAAAGACCTGCTCGACCGGCCAGATCAGTCGCGGATGTGTGCCGAGGAGACGGAAGGCGTCGTTGTAGGTGTGTGCGGCGAAGGCGGTGCGCGGTGCCCCGGTCTTCTCCCGCCAGACCTCTTGGCGGTCCGAGGCATAGATGCGCTCCGCCTCGTCGCATAGTATCGCTACCTCTTCTTCCAGGAAGCAGCCGGGCAGAAACAGATAACCCTCGTCGGCAAATTGCGTGAGTTGCTGTGCGGTGAGCGGCATCGTGACTTCTCCTAGAAGAGGCTGCCCTGCCCGGGATGGACGACGAACCGGCGGGTGCGCGGCCGCGGTTTGCTGCCGGCGACGACGCCGACCCGGCCGTCGTGAAATTCAAGGTCGAGCGGCGCGCCGGCGGTGATCGTCTCCGATGTAGTGACAACGCGCGCGATCGCGTCGCGGACTACGACGTAGCCGCGCGCCAGCAGACTCTCGTGACGTTCGGAATGGGTCGCGAGTCGGCCGGCGAAATTGTCGACCTGGTCATGGCTGCGACGGATGAAGCGAGCCATCGCGGCAAGCAGGCGAGGCTCGGCTTCGATCAGACGAGCGCGGGTGCGCGCGATATCGGCCGACAGCACCTCCGGCCGCAGCCGAGTCCCAGCGAGTTCGAGGCGCTGACGCGCCGCCCGTACCTGTTGGTCGGCGGCGAGCCGCAGCCGTTCGGTGCGGTCGTCGAGGCGTTGCGCCGCCGCCCCGAGCAGATCCTGCGGATCGGGCAGCCCGCGCGCTAGCCCGGCGAGATGCAGCCGACGCTGGTCGAACAGCCGGGCGAGGCTTCCGGAAAGCCGCGCCGACTTGGTGCCGAGGTCGGCGACCAGATCGAGGCGCACCGGGACTGCGATCTCGGCAGCGGCGGTCGGCGTCGGCGCACGGCGATCGCTCGCATGGTCGATCAGGGTCGTGTCGGTCTCGTGCCCGACCGCCGAGATCAGCGGGATTGCCGAGGCGGCGGCCGCGCGGACGACAACCTCCTCATTGAAGGCCATCAGATCCTCGAGGCTGCCGCCGCCGCGTGCGACGATAATCAGCTGCGGCCGCGGCACCGGACCGTCCGCCCTCAGCCGGTTGAAGCCGTTGATCGCCGCCGCTACCTGTGCCGCCGCCCCTTCGCCTTGCACCGCCACCGGCCACAGCAGCACACGGCGCGGGAAACGGTCCGCGAGGCGATGCAGAATGTCGCGAATGACGGCCCCAGTCGGCGAGGTGACGATGCCGATCACCTCCGGCAGAAACGGCAGCTGCTTCTTGCGCTCGGCCGCGAACAGCCCCTCGGCCGCGAGCCGCTTGCGCCGGTCCTCGAGCAATTTGAGCAAAGCACCGACGCCGGCGAGCTCCATCGAATCGATAACGAGCTGATATTTCGAACGACCGGGAAAGGTGGTCAGCCGTCCGCTGCACAGCACCTCCATCCCGTCTTCGGGCTTGATCCCGAGCCGCATCGCGGTCATCCGCCAGCACACCGCATCGATGACGGCCTCGGCGTCCTTGAGGCTCAGATACCAGTGGCCCGAGCCGTGTCGCTTGAATCCCGAGATCTCGCCGCGCACCCGCACATAAGCAAAATTTTCCTCGATCGAGCGCTTGAGCGCGCGCGCGAGTTCGGAGACGGTGTATTCCGGCAGGTTGGAGCGCAGCGGGGCCGAGGTCGTCAGATCATCCATCCCGCCATGATAACCGAGCACGGGAGGGAGCGCGATGCGGGTGCTGGTAGTGGGCTCGGGCGGACGCGAGCATGCGCTGGCTTGGTCGATTGCGGCCTCGCCGCTGGTCGACGCGCTCTACTGCGCGCCCGGCAATGCCGGGATCGCCGAGGAGGCGGAGTGTATCGCGATCCGCGCGACCGACATCGCCGGGCTCGTCGGGTTCTGCCGCCGCGAGCGGATCGATTTCGTCGTCGTCGGTCCCGAGGCGCCGCTCGTCCTCGGGCTCGTCGACGCCCTGGAGGCCGAAGGCATCCCGGCATTCGGGCCGACCGCCGGCGCCGCGGCTCTCGAAGGCTCGAAGGCCTTTGCCAAGGACCTCTGCCTACGCATGCAAATACCGACGGCCGCCCATCGACGCTTCCGTGACCCGGCCGCGGCCAAAGCCTTTGTCGCGAGCCATGGCGCGCCGATCGTCGTCAAGGCCGACGGTCTCGCCGCCGGCAAGGGCGTCACCGTTGCCACCAGCCTCGACGAGGCCTACCAGGCGGTCGACGCGGCCCTCGTCGAGCACCGCTTTGGCGACGCCGGGCTCGAGATCGTGGTCGAGGACTGTGTTTCGGGCGAAGAGGCGAGCTTCTTCGCGCTGGTCGACGGCAATACTGCGCTGCCGCTTGCCACCGCACAGGACTACAAGCGCGTCGGCGACGGCGACATCGGGCCGAACACCGGCGGCATGGGCACCTGTTCGCCCGCCCCGCGTCTCGATCCCGCGCTCGAAGGTACGGTCATGGAGCGCATCATCCTGCCCGCGGTCGCCGCGATGGAGCGCGAAGGCCGTCCCTTCAAGGGTGTGCTCTATGCCGGGCTGATGCTGACCGAAGCCGGGCCGATGCTGATCGAATTCAATGTTCGCCTCGGCGACCCCGAGGCCCAGGTGCTGATGATGCGGCTGATGAGCGATCCCCTGCCGGCGCTCGTCGCCGCGCGCGACGGGGTGCTGAAATCGGTCGATCTGCGCTGGCACGCCGAGCACGCGGTGTGCATCGTGATGGCAGCCAGGGGCTATCCCGACGAGCCCGAGCGCGGCAGCGAGATCCGCGGCCTCGACGCGGCGGCGCGCGACCCCAAGGTCAAGATCTTCCACGCCGGGACCCGCCGAGATGGGGAGCGGCTTCTCGCCGACGGCGGCCGCGTGCTCGGTGTCACCGCACTCGGCCAAGATCGCGCCGCCGCCCGCGACCGCGCCTACGCCGCGGTCGACCGGATCGAGTGGCCGGAAGGCTTCTGTCGGCGCGACATCGGTGCGGCGCGGTGATTTCGCTGTTCGACGGGAAGATACTGCGAAAATCGCGAAATCGAGCCGCTTGACGGGTGAGAAAGCCCCGGTAAGTCGTTGATTGTGCGGTCGCGCGCCGGCGAATTTCCCTAAGCGAGCGAACAGGGAATTAAATTGGCCGAACAGGGAAACGATTCCGCCTAACAGAGAAGCACCACGGAAAGCCTACTACTGCCGGGACCGGAGAGGGTGGTCGACCTTGCGCTCGGCTGCTCGGCGCGGCAAAACTCTTCCCGCGCAGCGGTTCAGCACCCGGCGGGGAAGAGCTGAGCCACGAGGAAACGGAGTTCGAAGAATGACCGAGGCAAAGCTCGCTCCCAACCTTCCGGGTTGGATGGTGGAACATGCCAACCGCTACCTATCCAGCGGCGGCACCGAGGGGCACATGTACAAGATGACCAGCCGGGGCGGCCGGAAATGACGGTACCGTCGCTGCTGCTGACGACAACCGGCCGCAAATCCGGAGAGCGATTCATCTTCCCCCTGTTCTACGGGAAAGCCGGCGACAGCTATATCGTGGTCGCCTCGAAAGGCGGCGCGCCGCAACACCCCGGCTGGTATCGCAACCTTCTAGCCAACCCGGACGTAGAGGTGCAGGTCGGGACCGCTAAGATGAAGGCGCGGGCCAGGACCGCCACGGGCGAGGAGCGCGCGCGGCTGTGGGAAAAGGCGCTCGAGTTCTGGCCGCCCTATGCCGATTACCAGCGCAAGACCGAGCGCCAGATCCCCGTGGTTGTGCTGGATCCCGTCCGCTAGATGATCGGACAAAGACCGGCGCCACGCACGGGCCGGCGGCCCTGACTAGGAGGAATGAAACGATGCAACTCCCGCAAACCGGCGGCTGTCAGTGCCGCAAGATCCGCTACGAGATTACCGAAGTGCCGCAGCTGGTTTACACCTGCCACTGCACCGACTGCCAGCGCCTGACCAGCAGCGCCTTCTCGATGGGGGTCGTCGTTGCCGAGAGTGCCCTTCGTCTCAGCGGGATTGAGCCGCGGCGGCTCCAGCGAACCGCAGACAGCGGGCGGGTCAGTACCCGTTTAGTGTGCCCGGAGTGCGGTTCCTGGGTTTGCGGCACGCCAAGGGATGGCGTGGTGCGGGTGCGAGCGGGCACGCTCGACGATACCTCTTGGCTGCGCCCGACAAGGCATATCTGGACCCGCAGCAAGCAACCCTGGATAACATTGCCTGCGGGTGATCAGGTTTTCGCGGCGCAGCCGGCAGATTAGGGCGGGTTCTTCGCGTCAACCGAAGCAACCTCCATCCGATTAACTCGCCGCCCCGCCCTGATCGGCACAGTTGTATCCACCGCTGGCCACGGCACCACGCCATTCACGTCTCATCCTTGAGCGCCGCGGGACATTTGCTGGACTTGCCGCTCCCCCATCATCGACTGCCCCCCAGCCGTCGCGATGCGACATTATACTGCGTTCGCCACGCTGTTTTTCAACACAATCCGCCGAAACCTGCCGTTCTCCGAAAACGCAGAACCGACAGCGGTCATTTTCGGGCCTACGATGATCGTCCCGATCAACAACCTGTGGGTGACCTGTGTCGATCACGGTATTATCGGCTCGGAAGGTCGGTTTCGACGAAGGTCCGCAAATGAGCGCGACGCCCGACAGAACGTTAGCCAATCCCGATCAGCGGATAGCCGATCTCGAACGTCAGCTTGTCGAAGCGCGTGAGCAGCAGGCCGCGACCGCCGAGATCTTGGAGGTGATCAATTCCTCGCCCGGCGACCTCACGCCCGTGTTCGATGCGATAGTCGAGAAGGCAATGCGCTTGTGCGATGCCGCGCACGGTGCACTTCGGACCTATGATGGCCAGTATTTCCATCTGGTGGCGGCTCATGGCCAGCCGCACGCGGTCGAGCGGCTGCAGCGACTGCCAATTCGCCCAATTCGCGGTAGCGGTGGCTCCTTCGAGCTGCTGACGCGGGGCGAGGTTGTCGTCCATATCCCCGACAGTCGTGAGACCGACACCTACCGGAATCAGCCACAAGCACGGGAGAGGATCGACCTCGGGGGTATTCGCACTTGGCTTGCAGTGGCACTGCAGAAGGAGGGCGTACTGCTGGGCGCGATCATTGTTTATCGCCAGGAGGTCCGCCCATTTACCGACAAACAGATCGCGCTGCTGCAGAACTTTGCCGCGCAAGCGGTCATCGCAATGGAGAACGCGCGGCTGATCACCGAGACGCGCGAGGCCTTGGAGCAGCAGACAGCAACCGCCGAGGTGTTGCAGGTCATCAATTCCTCGCCCGGCAACCTTCAGCCGGTGTTCGATGCGATGCTCGAAAAGGCTACCCGGTTATGCGAGGGGATCCAGGGTGTCCTGTGGACTATCGACGGCGAGCGGGTGAAGGCTGCCGCGACCTATCAGGTTCCCGCCGAGTTCGTGGAGTTGCTGCGCCGGATGGAGCGGGGTGAATTGGACCCTTTCCCGCAGCTGCAGCAGATAATGCAGGGCGCGCGCGTCGTGCATAACACCGATGTTGCCGAACTCGACCGTGCGGCCCATCCGCTGGCCGAGGCGGCAGTCGACAGCGGACGCGTGCGGACGCTTGTCGCGGTCGCCCTGGTCAAGGATGGCGCCGCTGTCGGCGCCTTTGGGATAGCCCGGCGCGAAGTGTGGCCATTTTCCGAGAAGCAGATTGCTCTATTGCAGAATTTCGCGGCACAGGCGGTTATCGCGATGGAGAGTGCGCGGCTCATCACCGAGACGCGCGAAGCCCTAGAGCAGCAGACCGCAAGCGCCGAGGTATTGCAGGTCATCAATTCCTCTCCCGGCGACCTCGCCCCGGTTTTCGACACGATGCTCGAAAAGGCGATGCATCTCTGCGAAGCCGCGTTCGGCGACCTGGGGATTTTCGATGGCGAGCAGTATCGCTGGGTCGCGGCCCACGGCATACCGGACTTCGCTGAATATTCGTTTCAGCTGCGTCCCGAGGGCAATGCGCCGCTTGAGCAGCTCACGCGCGGCGAACGGCTTATTCACCTTGCCGATGTCCGGCGGTCCGACGCCTACCGCGACTTTTCAGCATTCAGGTCCAATATGGACCGCCGGGCTGTCCGCTCGTTGCTGGTGGTACACTGCGCAAGGACGGCGGGTTGCTCGGCGCCATCAGGGCCTACCGTCAGGAAGTCCGACCGTTCTCCGACAAGCAGATCGCGCCGCTACAGAACTTCGCGGCGCAGGCGGTCATCGCGATGGAGAACGCGCGCCTTATCACTGAGACGCGCGAAGCATTGGAGCAGCAGACCGCGACCGCAGAGGCGCTGCAGATCATCAATTCTTCGCCCGGCGATCTCGCGCCGGTGTTCGACGCGATACTCGAAAAGGCGATGCGCCTCTGCGAAGCGCCTTGTGGGCATCTCTACACTTACGACGGCGACTGGTTCCATCCGATTACGGTGCGCGGAGAACCGCGCTTCGCCGAGTGGTGGCGTCAGAACGGTCCCATCCGGCCATTACCGGACGGCCCTGTTGGCCCCCTGGGGAGGGTCGTGCGCGGTGAGCGTATTGTCGGCGTTGACGATTTCCGGGAGGACGCGGCTTACCGCACCGTCCCCGCTTTCAGTGCGGCGGTCGACGCAAGCAGCACTCGCAGCGGCGTTACGGTGGCCTTGCGAAATGACGTCGCTCTACTCGGCGCGATTACGATCTACCGTCAGGAAGTTCGCCCGTTTTCCGACAAGCAGATCGCGCTATTGCAGAATTTCGCGGCGCAGGCGGTGATCGCGATGGAGAACGCGCGATTGCTCGGTGAATTGCGCGAACGCACGCACCAACTCGAACAGTCTCTCGAATATCAGACCGCGACGAGCGATGTGTTGCAGGTCATCAGTCGATCCGGCGCGGATCT
>Ga0318577_10000377_pt1 | contig 12493 bp, 9 predicted proteins | sample GRESIP089b5f25_FD_203484 | JGI IMG/M metagenome (GOLD analysis project Ga0318577, IMG submission 203484) | Tropical soil microbial communities from Luquillo Experimental Forest, Puerto Rico - GRE.SIPMG.089b5f25 | ecosystem: Environmental > Terrestrial > Soil > Tropical forest > Bulk soil... | reverse complement strand
GTCGACGACGCCTCGCAGTTCGGTGGCACCATCCGAATCGTTCAGCTGTCCAAGGCTAAGCCAATTGCCAATGCCCATGGGAGTCCCTCCTTGTGTTCTGTGGCGGCCCCCGGTGGGCCGCCGACACAGGTAGGAGCACCACCCCGGGGAGATGCGGACACTTTTTGGGCAGTATTTTTTGTGAGCTTTCACCACCCTGTTCGGTCGGTTTGGTGTCGACCGCTCACCGGCGTGCAACCCGGCCATCAGATTCGCGTCGTTCAGTGGCGAGGCGGACAGCGGGTGCTGGTCGATCGGCCACCTCGTTGGACGCGAGCGCCGAAATCGGATCACCTCGTGCATGAGTCGGCGTGTTGGCGGCGGTCCGTCTCGCAACCCTGGATCGCGGCTGGCGGCGGGCTAGATTACCCGTATGCGAATTGTTCGCCTTTTCGGTGTAGTCCTGACGATCCTCACAGCGGGGTTGCTGCTGGCGACCCCCGCCGGCGCGCAACCGCCGTCCAAGCTCACGGATCACATCACTGACAACACCGGAGCGCTGACGGATTCCGATCGGGCGGCGGTCAGCTCGGCAATCGACCGGCTCTATCAGGCTCGGCACATTCAACTGTGGGTGGTCTACGTCGACAACTTCTCCAGGTTCAAACCCGAGAACTGGGCCGCCCAAACCCGTAGCGCCAGCGGGATGGGTGACCACGACGCGCTGCTGGCCGTGGCCACGAACACCAAGCTGTACACGTTCGTGCCGCCGAAGGTGCAGTACCTCACAACAGACGAGTTAAACAGTCTGCAGTTCAGACAAATTGAACCGGCGGTGGCCGCTAAAGACTGGAGCCGCGCGGCGGTCGCTGCGGCTGACGGGTTGAACAAATCGGCAAGCTCACCAAAGCGGAACTGGCTGCCGATCGCGATCGGCGTCATGGCCATCGTGGTCGTACTCGTGGTGGTTCTCCTGCTCTTTCGCGCGCGCCGCAGCCGGCGCGCCGCGGGGCACGTGAACATTGACGGGAGCGATCATTCGTTGGGGCAGGCGTTGTCCACCGCGGAGGCCAGATTGCGCCAAATCTCCGACTACGTCGCCAAGCATCACGAGAGCATCGGCGCCCAGGCCCAGACCCGGCTCGAAGAGGCAAAACGGCATTTGGCGGCGGCTCACGGCAAGCAAGCAAGCAACGAGCTCGAAGCCATTGCCCATGCCAACGGGGCATCGACGCTGGCCGCCCAGGCGCAAACGCTGGCAAACGCCGATGTGCTAGCGGCGCATCGCACGCCACGACGTCGAGGCAGCGCATCTACGCGATGATCGGTGGGATCACCATCGGCGACCGCTGAGCGGCGGTCGGTTCAGACCCGCACGAGGCCCGCAAAAGGGAGAAGGCCCGCAGACCATTTGGTGTGCGGGCACAAGAACCTGCTCCGCTCGGTCTTGGTCGCGGCGGAGCTACCGGGTAGCCGCCCGGCAACCAAAGATGGGTACGACCTGGGATGTGCGGTTGGGACGCGGCCGCGGTGCGTGGAGCCGCGCCCTGATGCGGCCCGTCCGGCTGAGTCGGTCACGCCGATCGACGGCTACCGCGATCTGTAGGCCCGGGTTCTGGAGACGGCCGGCTGCCAGTCGCGTGCAATAAAGAACACGTCGATGGCAGCCCGAGCAGTCCTCTACGCTAGCCCGCTTTGCCAGCTGGTGCGACGGTTAAAGCCGAGTACTACTCGGCTCGAAGTTGTCCCGCAGGTTTCTCCAGCGAGGCTCATATGAATGGCTCGATTGCTCCGCTTACATTTTTCACTTCCTGGCGCCCCGGGCCTGGATTCCGCCACCCAGCCAGATCTCGGGCTGGAGCCAGTACTGGCCACGGCTGGGCGGGGAGTTCTCGACGGCGCATTCGCCGTCCTGGACGCTCTTGCTCACGCCGATGACGGCCGTAGCATCGGGTCCGGCTGCCAGCGCTGCCCGATCCACAACATCCGCGGCCCCACCTCGCGCCCGCTACGCGTAGGTTTCAGTTCCGTTCTGCGACTTGCTTTTTGCTATTGCGGTGGCGGTGGTGGTGGCACCGGATTCGAGCTCGGCGTGGTTGTTGTCGGGCCGAAGCACGAAGGCGGAGGCGGGTTAACGTAACATGGGTCGCCTGGCTCAGCGGGCGCGGCCGTCGCGCTCATGAGTGCAACGACCGCAGCGGTAGCACCCACTAGTGCCAAATGTTTCCGAACGTTCCGATTTCTCATGACGTCCTCTTTCCCGATCCGGCGACCGCTACCTCACTTGCCTCCCGCATCTGGCAGACCCTTGCAAAATTGCTTGTAACTACTCATGTTGCTTGAAAGTTTGCTGCAGATGAGATCTTCGAACTTGGCGGGTGGTGGTGACCATAAATGAAGATTTCCGTCCCCGCTACCGGACAGGATTTGATCGCCTTGGGGACTGAACGCGACGCCGGAGACCCAACTCTTGTGTCCCTCGAGAGGAGCGCCGATCAGCCGGGGGGTACCGGTCGAGATATCCCATAGCCGCACCATTTCGTCCGCACCGCCGGTCGCGATCCACGGATGCACATGCGCGAAAGCCAAACTCAATACGGGATTCTGGCCGATGTGGATTGGGGCGCTCTGCGGCTGGCGGGTTTTGACATCCCACAAGCCGATGGTTCCGTCATCAGCGCCGAAGGCAACAACCGGGTCTCGCTGAGGACTGAACGCGACGCTGCGGATTATTCCGGCGTGGGCATCCATCGGTTCGCCGTTTTCTGACAGTGGCCGCACGTTCCACAGCTGCAGAAGACTATTGGGCCCGTTGAGGCCAGCGCCGGAGCCGGTCACCAGTTGGCGACTGTCGGCGCTGAAAGCGACACTCCACAACTGATATGGCGATGGCCGACCATCGGGGCCGGTCTTGTGGGCGACCCGCACGCCGACGGGCTCGAGGGTCCGTGCATCCCATAACCGTACGACCGCGTCGATGCCAGCCGCGGCGATCATCGACCCATCCGGGCTGACCGCGACGCTCTGAACGTCTGGCTTCGGCAACTCGCCTGAGCCAGCGGGGTCCCGGCGTAGCGTTGTCGGTTGCGGGCGATTCATATCCCAGAGAAGGACTGAGCCGTCCTTCTGGCCGGTGACAATTCTGCCGTCGCGGCTGAAGGCCAGAGCGTTTATCCGTTGACGCTTCGGGTCGCCTGGTGCGCCGAGCCGCCGAATGAATTCCCATGTTCGTGCATTCCACAGCTTCACCGTGCCGTCTTCCCCGCCCGATGCGACCAGGCCACCATCGGAGCTGAACGCCACGGTATCGATCTTGCCCTGCTTAGCCGGTGTGGGCAGTCCGGTTATAGCGTCCCACACTCGCACCGAGCCGTCCCGGCTTCCCGACACGATCCGAGTGCGGCCGATCGCAGCAACCGCCGACACTGGTCCGTGATTGCCGACCAATGGATCACCAATCGGCGCATAGTCTTCCGCGTCCCAAACGCGTACTTTGTCGTCCGCGCCACCGGTAACTATGCGACTACCGTCAGGCAAGAAGGCGATCGTGTTCACTTGATCGGCGTGCGCGGGAAATGCCGGTCCGATGACATCCAGATTTCCCCCGTCGAGCGCTTGAATATCGCCGCGTGACAACCCCACCAACAAGCGGTCACCCGTCGGGTTGTACGCAATGCTCGTCACCGACTGGTCGTACGCCCTCCACGACGCGATTTCATCGTTCTTGCTGATGTCCCACAGGCGCACTATGCCGTCATTACTGCCAGCGGCCAGCAGGTCAGCGGTTGGGCTGAAGGCCACACTCATAACAGTGCCGCCGCCGTGGTTCGCCGAGGGGCTGAGGGCGACGTCTCGGCCCGACATGCGATCCAAAACTCGGACGCTGCCGTCAGAACTGCCTGTTCCGATCCATCGACTATCACGGCTGAATGCGACGCTGTAGACGCTGGCCGAATGCTGCAACGGGTTACCCGCCGGCCCAAGACTGTTCGCGTTCCACACTTGAACGACCTTGTCGCCGTTACCCGTGACGATCCACTGCCCGTCCGGGCTGAATGCGATAGACACCGGGCCGGTACCGGCGGCGCCGACGTTCATCTGGCCAACCAATGAACCGCTGTTGGTATCCCATACTCGGACCGTGTGGTCGTCACTTCCGGAGAGAATGCGGCTGCCGTCGGGACTCGCCGCCACGCTGTCCACCCGCATGACCCGATCATCAGCCGCCAGTGGATTCTCAATGATCTTGAGTTCGTCGCGCCGAGTGTTGGCGACCTCCTCGGCCGCTGTCGGGCCCAGTGACGCTGCGGCGAGCAACTGTTGGAGGGCTTGAACGTCACCGCCTGCCCGGCTGCCTTGCAGCATCTGCTCGGCGCCGGATACTAGTTGCCAGGCACGGTTCTGTCGTTCACGCGACTGGTTTGTGCTCTTGTAAGCGTCGAATCTGCTCCAGGCGAATCCGACGGTCAACACGATTGCTGCTGCTACCAGGCCCGAGAACACGACCCTCCACCGCCGGCTCATCTCCTTGCGGCGTTTCTCCCTGGCGTTGGAGGCGTCCACGAAGGGGCGTGTCGGCAACAGATGTTCACGGAAGTCGGGTCTATTCAGAAGGCGCTCGGCGTCCGCGACACGTTGACCCGGCAGCAGGTATTCGTCGTCACGGTCCTGGTTCTCCCACTCGACGGCATTCTGCTGTAGCGAGTCGGCCATCTTCAGGTCGGCGCGCTCCTCCTCGAGCCAATCCTTCAGCTCTTTCCATTGCCGCAGAAGGCTTTCGAGTGCGATCTCGACTACGTCCCCGCCTCGACGACTGTCCCTCATCAGTAGCCGCTTGTCGACGAACTCGTGTAACAGATCACCCGCCTCTTCGGGCAGGTCGTCCCACTTGGCGACGCGCCGTACCGGGACGTCGCTGTCGCGATGGAAGGTGGCGAGCCACGGCACGAAGGCTGGGCGCAGCCGAGCGAGTCTCTCCTGTCTCTTCTTCGGATCCTGGGACAGGATGGTGTCGACTTCCGTTTGAACGACGTCGCGCATCCCGCCCATCCGCTCGTATTCCGCGAGCGTCAGGTCGCCGTCGGCGCCGTACTCCTTGAAGAGTCGCGCCAAGGTCAGCGCCAGGAGCGGCAGCGTGTCGGCGCCCTCGGTGCAGTCCTCGAGCAGTTGGTTAACGAGCTTCGGGTCAACCGCGAGCTTGTTTCCACCTTCGGTGGCGCGACGGGCGGGTCCGACGATGACCTCCCGGAACTGCCCTTGCGGCATGGGCTTGAGGTCGTCGAACACCACGCTCTTGGCCTCGGCGAGCTGCTTGGCGGTCTGCAATGCTTCGTGGCGGTCGGTGCGGATCGTGATCGCCACGATCAACGACAGTTGTTGCGCGACGTCGGCCCGGGCGTGCAGGTCGATCATGTCGAGAAAGCGCGGAGCTTCCTGAACGGCGTCGTCGCTAAAAAGCTCCTCGGCCTGATCCACAGGTATCACCAACGTCGGAAGCCCTGGACCGTCAGGACCGTCCTTAGGGCCGGGGCGCCCCGCCGCCTCTTGGATATCGAGCAACAGTTCGCGTACGCGATTGGCGTCATTCAGACACGCCTCTTTGATGTCGGCCAGCAGGGGCCCCCCTAAGCCCAATCTTGTGCGGGTTGCATGGATCGCCGCGGCGAGTCCGTTCTTTCCCGTCAGCACATGGGTTTCCGGCCGGACGATCCTGTCGAGAACCACGAAGTCGCGATCGGTGCGGCGCAATCGCGGTAGGAGGCCCGCGCGCAAGAACGATGACTTTCCGCAACCGGACGGGCCAAGGATGACAAACAGCAGCTCCTCCGCCGACTTACGCATGCCCCGGAGTTTGTCCATCGCCCGAAGTAATTCGGCGTCCCGGCCGAAATACACTGCGGCATCGACTTCTTCCAACGGCTCCCAGCCGCGGTACGGCGCGCGATCCGGTTCGTCGGGGGGTGGCCATACAAAGGAGTCCGCACCAATGCCTTTTGTGATGATCTCCTCTTTCAGCCGTTGCAGGCCAAGGGCGGCAAAGGCGATCGGCGGTCCACCGTCATCGAGAGGGATCTTTATTTCATCGGTCCCGAACAGGTCTACGCGTTGCCACGCCTTGGTCGTCGCATCCGCGGATGACGGCTCCAGCCGGACACAGAAGATTCGCTTGTTGAGATACTCCGCATGGGCGAATTCCGCTAGGCATTCAGAGCGATCGGCCCAGCTCTTCGATGTCAAGCAAACGACGGCTTCACAGCTCTTCATGGCCTGCCTCAGCTGGTCTCTCCACTGCAGACCGGGACGCAGCCTGTCAGCGTCAAGGAAAATTTCGTTGGCCAGAGGGGGGTCCTGCTGTATTAGCCAGTCCTGCAGCGCTTTGGCCTCGCGGAGCTCGGCACTTGAATGACTAATGAAGATTCGGTACATGGCAGTTCCAAATCAGAAGGCGCACCAGTGCCTCGACGATGATCTTTCGATAGTTCACGGCTGTCACCTGCGCATAGGGTCGACGGGAGTGTAAGCGCGACAACCGTTCTTGTGCGCAATCTCGCCGGGCAGGCAGCGTATCGGTCAATGCGGTGACCATCCGCGGGTCAGCCACCGAGGCGAGGTAACTGGCCGCCCCCTCGAATCCGTAGTCTTCGGGGTTGTCCGGCCTCACTTTAGGCATCGAATACTTCCGTTCTGCCGGTCACTAGGGATCGAATTGTTTGGATGCCGGTGCGACGTCGCGGCGCCGGGGGACCATGGTTGGCCAATCGGGACGTCTTATCGACGATAAGTCGGAGTCATATGGTCATGTCAATCCGTCGAAATCTTCGCGAGGTCACTAGTTGCTGGTTGCAAATAGTCGTTTGCTGGTGGTCAGAAACCATTGAGCACCGAGCAGTGACGTGTTCACAAGGGATCGGTCCACTGAGCGGACCGCGCTCTTTCGTAAGGCACACCGATCGACGCGCAATGGATCGTTAAGTTCCGCACGCAGCGCCGCTCGCGAATTTAGTAACCTCGGCCGGAAGTGGCGGCGCCGTCAGCACTTCGACAGCGTTGCGGCCGAGCAGCCGGCCGAGTTCGGTATATGCAGCGAATTGGCCCTCGTTGAACCACTGATCCGACGTGCTGTCGTGCGGGAACACCTCACTGCCGGCTCCGTAGGTCAGCAACCAATCCGGACACCCCTGCCACAAAACAGCTTTCGCGAAGATAAGTGTGCCGGTCCTCTGCTCTACCGGCAGTCCGGACGCCGCGGGATATGTAATCCGTCCTCTGACGACGGTGCCATTTGTGATTCGGCTATTGAGTCGAGCGAACGCGTTGGTCTCACTGAACGGGACACCCGAGCCCGGCGCCAGGTTCTGCACCCCATAATCGCCGGAGTCTTCCAGTTCGATCTCCACCCCGAGTTCGGATTGAGCCAACCTGATTGCATCGGCCAAGCCGCAGAGCAACGGCGGCGGGTCTCCGCTGCCGTCGATGCAGAAGATTAGTCGGCAGCGCCGACGAAGCGCTTCCACCAGTCCAAGATTCTCGTAATGACCGCCGTCAGTGACCTGAACCAGGCTGGCGTCAATCGGATGACGGCCCAACAGTTCTCGATAGAAATAGGTGAAACCGCGTACAGTCGGCAGCGAACGTAGGAGCAAGTACCGCGGCCCGCTAGCCGGCGGTACGGGAGCCGGTTCCGCGCCGTCCGGGGACGCGGCCTGATCTCCTTGACTCGTCGTGTTTCGTAGCAAGTCAACATAGTTGGGGTTGGGCAGCCAGGTGCCCAACCTTGCGCCCGAAAGACACAAGAGTGTCTGGAAGCCGTTGTCCTGGCGCCCCATCGACGAGGCGAATGCGGCCCCGCTAACGGCGACGGCGGCCTCCACCGTAAGGTCGCGTTTGAGCCGAGGCGGGCACGCGCGCCACAGTTGTTCTGTCTTCAGCCATCCGAGTTCGGGCCCGCCGATGTACTTTTCATTGAACACATAGGACACGGCGTTCAGCCCCGGAGCCGGTTTAGCGTCGCCCGAAACGGTAGCTGCCGCCGCGAAGACAAATTCTGGGCCGCCCTCGACCTTGCCATAGGCGTGCAGCCAGGTCGGCTCTTCCTCCGGGTAAGGACGGGCCTTGCAAACCGCGGCGCCGTTGCCCCGACTGTCTGTGACGAAACGTCGTACGGCGAAGGTTCGAGCAAGCCTTGCCCGGTAGAACGGGTGCAAACTCAGTGACGTCATGTCGGCGGCCGATAGCATGAAAATCAGTGCGACGAGGATGATCACCCATACCGGTAGCCACGGCACTTGCTGGAGGTGCCCACCAATATGCTGGGTCAAGTGACCAAATACGGCCGCCCCCACCGACCCCAGGACACCGAGCCAGACGATCAGCACCGCGGTCAAACTGAGCGTCACAAGGATCACGGGCACCAACCCAGCAGGCAGCTTGTCGCGCCACGACCCACCGGTGATCTGGTCGACCGCTATCCGGTTGCGATATTTCCATAGCATGGCGACAAGCGCAGTCAAGTATTGCAGTCCCAGCAGACCACCGATTGCTCCGCCAAAATGCGAGTAGTGCGTGATGTTCACGTGCTGGCATGCCCACATGAGCGCTGGCAGGGCGACGGTAAGTACAACTATCACTCCGGTGAAACCCAACGCTGCCTGTGCCCCCTTAAGTAGGCCTAGCCGGCGTCGTTCGCTCTTCCAGCTGTAGTCCAGCCACTCGGTGAACAGCGCGCAGCCCAGAGTGAAGACCGCTATCGCTATGAAGACGCCCGCAGCCCACCAAGCGGCCGGGTGATGCACAAGCGACGGGAAGTAGTTTGAGGTGTTCCTAATGGAGGCCTCACTAATTCGTTGCTTGCCGTCGCTGTTGTATCGCGGCACCGGCACGAACGCCGCTATCGGGAGTGCGGCGAGCAGGTATCCGCCGGCGAATCCGAGTGCGACTGGCACCCAGAATAGCGTCACGACCGACGCCACAAGGTTTTTGAGCACTTCAAAGAGCGCGCGTATCAGCTCCGGTGCCGAATCCGCGATGTAGCTGGAGTGCTGTCGGACGTGTTCGAGCTCAACCGATCCTTTCTCGAATCTCTCCGAGAGCCGTAGCTTCCGGACTGGGTCACGTCGACTTGTCGGGGTGCCGGCGGGCTCATCGCCGCTGAGTACCTGCTCATCCGGTAGGCGCTGGCACGCCAGAAGCCGGGCGCCAGCGGTATATCCGCCGCCGGACACGGAGATGACGTAGTCGACGGAGTCGATGAGCTTGGGCTTACCGCTGCACGGCTCGTCTGACTCTGCCTGCATCGCGGTCACGCCGTCGTGGCACGTGTGGCCATACGGTGGCGCCGGGGTGTGTGCGCCTCCCGCATGACCGTGCTCTACTAATCGGTCTTCGACCGCGGCCGGGGCTGAGTCGGAAAAGACTTGAAGCGCACCCATCGCAACGCAGGCCGACCGTACTCCACCACCGGACAGGCAGATCGCTTGCACCGGTTGGCCTTTACGGCGCTCGATCACAGCCGCGGCACCGGGAACGTTATACGCGTTGACCCAGCTCCACTCGTCCCGCCGTACCGCATCTGGGCTCACGGTAGGGACCTCCGGCTCCGCCCAGCAATGGTCCCACCAGCACTGGCCTTGTCGGTTGGGCCGTAATTGGAGCCGTCCGAACGCACGTAAGGAAAGGACTACCAAAGCGCCCGGAACCGCCATGAATGCCACAACCAGCGAGCACGTCATGATGGTGGCCATGGCCGCGGTGGCGACAGTGACGACTCCGTTGACGCCGGTGTTGGGGTCAGAGTGCAGCAGTGTCCCGAGATACAGACCGAGGTCTTTGAGAAGATTGGCGGCGGCCGCAACGAGCAATGCCCATCGAGTGAATCGTCCGAGCAGTGCGCCGACTAGTGACGCGGTCAGTCGCGACATGATGACGGCACAGCCGCCAAGTGCGAGGACATAACCGGCGATCACGCCGAGGTTCGCAAGGATAGCCGGACCGATGTGCGGCGGTTGTGGGGGGCGATCGCCGACTATGTAACGCTGAATGTTGGGAAACTGGGCGAGAGGCCAAAAGTACCAACACAGTACGACACCGGCGACGATCGCGACGACTAGAGCCAGGATCGTGCGGCGACTCAGTGGTCCAGCCTCGTGTCCTCCGGACTCATCGTGCGTGATTGCGTTGTCCAGCATTCGCGAGCTGCCTATCGCGGCTAGGCCGTGAAGACCTGGAAGCCGACGCTGGACCCAACGAGATTTATTCGGTAATCGCATTTGTCCATGGGTGTCACCTCGCGGCCTGCAGCGGGAAGTCGCTGAACTGAACGACGACGGTCGAATCATCCTGGTCGGCGAAATCGATCTTCGCCTGCCCGACGAAGGACTGGTTCGAATGCGAGTCGGCGACAGCCAGTACGTTGGCAGGCTTGGTGAACATTCGGCAATACCGGAACATGTTCCCACCTCCAGATTTTGGTTGCCGGATGACCCGGGGGGTAAACATACGTCCTGCTTCGGGCGGGTGACATACTCCGGTCCGCTCAGCGGACCGCAGGTTTGCCAACTGCTAGCGGTCGACGGGGAATGGAAACCATCACGACACTTCGACAATCAAAGCATCAGAAGATCCTGCGGTTCAGCGAGCGCGGTCGCTGAACCGCTTTCGCATACGGCCCGAGGGAACGGCCAGAATGATTTCATAGCGTGGCACGGCAAAACTCAGGCCGACCATCAGGCACTCACACTCGAATCGATGGCCATAGGCTATCGATTTGCTTCACTCCGCATTTGCGGGGGGTGCCGGGGCAGCGTTAATACGCCGCGGAATGAGCGGTCCCGGTGAGTCCAGAGATCTCCGGATGTGCGACGTCAGCCGGCTGGCGGTCTCCGGCATTGGGTGCAAAGGCAGCATCGAGTTCGACTGGCGGGACGTCACAGCAGTATTCGTAGAGGCGGTGATGATTGAACCAGTCGGCTCAGCGCGGGTCGCCAACTCAATGTCTTCAATGGATCGCGCGAGGGCATGCCGGGTTTGATCAGCTCGGCCACTACCGATCATTGATCGTCTTGGCCAGTGCGTTGCCATCGGAGTTGCCGGCCGCCCCGAGCGAGGGCTGGATTTCCGATTCGCCTGGTGGACAAGGCCTTCGAGATTCAATATGCCATCTTGCTGGCGGGTCCAGATGGCGTGCTCGATCGCGCCAAGGACCATCGAGCGGCCATCGTCGCCGCGACCCGCCACCCCAGCATCCGCTGGCCGTACCAGGTCGACACGTCGGTGAGGTCTGCCACCCACAGCCGGTAGCTGCCGGTGGCGAAACGGAATCCGTACAAGCTGTCAAGCATCATGCCTCACAGCTTCTTTGCGAGTTGGATGCTCAACGGATGGCGAAAGCCTGGCCACGATCCGCGCGGCGACAGCATTGTTATTTGGCGGCCTGGGAGGTCTGGTGAAACGAAGGCAGGGTTAACAGCTAATTGCTTTTGCAAGACTTGCGCTGTGTCGGCGGTTCGAGGCGACGGCCCTGTTGAATAACGGGTATTGCCAGACTTTGTGCCGTCGCGCCGCTCGACGCCAGGTGGCCGGCCATCGCCGGCGACCTCGCACCCGAGGCGGGCTGAGACGGCGGCTTCGTGCTTTCACCGCATTGCTGGATTTCGTATCGGGGTCGGTGTAGCTTCACACCTGAAAGTTTGCTAGCAAGCCCGGAGGCACGGTCATGGTAGTGATCTGTTACATAGCCGCGAGTACGAGCGGTTGCATCGGGGTCGACACTGCACACAGGGGTACCCGACTACTCTAGACCGGTTTCACTGGCTAGGGGGAAGGTCAAAGCCGCGTCACCACCAAACGCGAAGTTGCCCCGTACCGGCTTAATCTGCAGTGAGGCCCAGATGGATGTCTCGGTATCTCCACCTCTATCAACTGTCGACGGCTTGGTGCTGGCTACCTCGCTTGCCGATAGCACCACCACGCCAGCGCAGTTGGCCGCACTGATGCCGGTAGCCGCGCCGGGGCGGGGAGTCCTCGAAGGCGCCTTCGCCGTCTTGGAGGCTCTCGCGCACGCCGACGAGGGTCTCGGGCTGACGGCACTGGCCCGCGCGAGCGGGCTGGCCAAAACGTCCGCGCATCGGCTCGCTGAACAACTCATCACGCTGGGCGCGGTGCAGTACGTCGAGCACTGCTACTACGTCGGGCCGCAGATGTTGCGTATCGGGCAGCGCTGGCAGCCAGACCCGCTGCTGCGCCGCTGCGCACAGGCGCCCGTCCACAGCCTTGCTGTGCAGGCGCGTGCCTTGGCGTCGCTGCGGATCCTGCACGAACAGCGACTCCGGTATATCTGTGCCGCTGCGCCACACGGCCACGCCTACCTGCCCTACCCCACCGACCCCGAATCGATCGCCCGCACCGCCACTGGGCGCGTCCTCTTCGCGACCCAATCCGCCAGCGAGGCCACCCTGCCTGACTGCTGGACCCGACACGAATGGGACCAGCTGCGCGAGTCCCTCCGCGATCCGCGCGC
>Ga0318577_10000370_pt1 | contig 12574 bp, 9 predicted proteins | sample GRESIP089b5f25_FD_203484 | JGI IMG/M metagenome (GOLD analysis project Ga0318577, IMG submission 203484) | Tropical soil microbial communities from Luquillo Experimental Forest, Puerto Rico - GRE.SIPMG.089b5f25 | ecosystem: Environmental > Terrestrial > Soil > Tropical forest > Bulk soil... | reverse complement strand
TCCTCCCATTCTGCGTCGGGATTCGAGTCGGCGGTGATGCCGCCGCCGACGCCCAGCACGGCGCTACCGCCTGCATGGAACTCGACCGTACGGATCGCGACGCTCAGCTCGCATCCCGCGATCGGGGACGCTAAACCGATTGTGCCACAATATATTCCGCGACGACTATGTTCCCATTGCGAAATTAGCTGGCGCGCACGGTGTTTGGGGGTTCCGGTGACCGAGGCCGGGGGGAAGGCGGCATCCAATAGCGCCGATGTCGGTAGCTCCACGGGAACCTGCGCCGACACCGTGGACACCAGGTGCCACACGCCCGGCGCACGCCGTACGACCAGGAGCTCGGGCACGGTGACCGTGCCGACGATCGCCACCCGGCCGAGATCGTTGCGGACGAGGTCCACGATCATGATGTTTTCAGCTACCTCTTTCGCCGACGCTCGCAGCGCCGACGGCCAGGCATCCAGCGGCAGGGTGCCCTTGATCGGGCTGGACGTCACCACCGTTCCACGGCGCCGCAGGAAAAGCTCCGGAGACAGCGACGCCACCGCACCCCACCGCCCGGCAACATAGGCCGCCCGGGCCGGAGAAGTGCGTGCGACGCCGTCGATGAAGAAGTCCAGCGGGGCCCCGGTGACCGTCCCGGTGAATTGCGTGCATACGCACGCTTGGTAGACCTCCCCGGCGCGGATGGCCTCCAGGCACGCCAGCACCCCGTCGCGGTGTGCCGCCCGGTCGGCGCTATCCCAGGCGATCCGGCAATCGCGCCCTTGCGACGGCGTCGCCGCCAATGCGGCGGTCAGCCAATCCGGCATCGGCGCACCGGACAGGCTTTCGTGCCACCACTGGCCGTCGCGGTCGCGGCGCAAAACGCAGTCCGTCCAGCCACCCGCGGCTTCGGGAATCCGGTTGGGCCGTCCGTCGGCACCGGGGTCGGGGTAGGACAGGTAACCGACCCAGCCGCCGCCCACGGCCCCCGTGCCGGGCGTCTGCGAGCCCAGCGGGACCGCGAACGCGTCTTCGCTGTCCACCGGCTGCGCGGACAGGCTCGGCGCGATCACCGCCAGCGCGCCGAACCAGTCGCCGGTCAGCGCGGCGGGCGGCGGCAACTCGAGCCGGGCGGTGGCGTCACCGACGGCGCGCAGCACCCGGGGTGGAGCGCCAAGGTCGCCGAGCCGGTCGATTCGCACCGCTCTAGCTTGACAGAGTGCTGGATTTCCGCGCCCCAGGCGTCTGTCGCTAGGCGCGGCTGATGTCGCGAGGGGTCGCCAGCGCCGCGAGCTTCTCCGGGTTGCGCATCACGTAGAAGTTGGTGATCATGCCGTCGGCTATCTCCAGCGTGATCACCCCCTCGAGCTGTTCGCCGAGGTAGAGCAACACCGCCGGAGCGCTGTTGCAGGTGACCATCTCCGCGCGCAGCGTGGCCATTTCTGCCGCTCTGCGCATCAGGCCGGCGATCGCCCTGGCCACCCGTTCGGCGCCGACGACCGGCCTGCGGGCGGCGCTCACGAAGCCGCCGCTGTCGGCCGTCCACGTGGCGTCCGGGGCGAGCATGGTCATCAGCGCCTCCACGTCGCCGCTGGCCGCCGTCGCCAAAAACTGGGCGGTGATCTCCGCGTTGCGTTCCGGATTGACCGCGTCGAATCGCTTGCGCCGCGCCCGCACGTGTTCGCGTGCGCGGTGCGCGACCTGTCGCACGGTCGGCGCAGGCTTGCCCACCGCCTCGGCGATCTCGCCGTAGTCGAAACCGAACACCTCACGCAGCACGAACACCGCGCGCTCGTCGGGGCCCAGTGTTTCCAGCAAAACCAGCATCGCCATCGAGACCGATTCCGCCAGAACGACATCGGCTGACGGGTCCTGCTCGTCGAGTAGCAGCGGCTCGGGCAGCCAAGGCCCCACGTACTCCTCGCGGCGACGCGCGTCGGCCCGCAGCGCGTTGAGCGCCTGGCGAGTGACCAGCTGGGCCAGGTAGGACTTGGTGTCGCGCACCGTGGACAAGTCGACGGCCGCCCAGCGCAGATAGCTGTCCTGCAACACGTCGTCGGCCTCGGTTGCCGAACCGAGGATTTCGTACGCGACAGTGAACAGCAACGGCCGCAGCAGAGTGAACCGCTCGGCATGCTCACCGCCGCGCGACGACGCGGTCATCGGAGCGCGGCCTGTTGGCCGGCCGGCACCTGCGCGGGCCGCGTCCCCCCTTTGAGCCAGAAGTACGAGCCGGGTTTGGCCGCCTCCCGCCGGATCGCCCACAGCGTGCCCTTGCAGATCGCTTCCTTGATGGAGGCCGCGAATCGGCCTCCGACGATCATGTTCACCGGGGTGTCGTCAGTGCGGGCGAGCTGGACCGTGCCCTGGGAGCGGCCCAGGCTGATGCACTGCCCGACGAAGGCCTGGTTCAGCACCGCGGGCGCGCTTCCGGCGATGCGGCTGAGCACGGTGTCGGCGGCTTGGGCGCCCAGCGGCCCGGCCGCCTGGCAGCTCATCCGCAACGGCTGACCCGACGGCGCGGCGGCATCACCCGCGGCCACGACGCGTTGGTCGTCAACGTTGGTCAGCGTTTCGTCGGTGAGCAGCCGGCCCAGGGCGTCGGTGCGAAGCCCGCTGCGCGCGGCCAGATCCGGCACGGCAAACCCCGCCGTCCACACCGTCGCCGCGCTTGGCAGCACCGCGCCGTCACTCAGCACCACCGCATCCCAGCGCACCTGGCTGACTCTGCTGGATTCCAGAACGTTGACACCGAGATTGCGCAGCCGCTTGGCCACCGATCGCTGCCCCCGCTTGCTCAGCGACGGGCCGAGGACGCCGCCGCAGACCAGGGTCACGGGGCGTCCCCGCTCGGCCAGTTCGGAAGCGGTCTCGATGCCGGTCAGTCCGGCGCCGACGACGGTGACGGGTGCGGCCAGCGGCAGGTCGGCGAGCGCGTACCGCAGCCGTTGCGCGCTTTCCAGATCGGCCACCGAATAGGCGAATTCGGCTAAGCCGGGCACCTTGGACGTCTCCGCCATGTTGGCGGGCATCGCGCCGGTGCTGCCGACGGCGTAAATCAAGTAGTCGTAGTCCAGCTCGGCGCCCGACTCCAGCAGCACGCGCCGGTCGGGAGCCTCGATGCGCTCGACGGTGTCGACGACCAGCCGGATACCGTCCCCGAGCAGCGTGCCGTAATCGGCGGTCGCGGCGCCGGTGCCGTTGACCAACTGGTGCAGGCGGATCCGCTCGACGAAGACCGCACGCGCATTGACCAGGGTGACGTCGACGTCGGCGCGCTGCCGCAGCCGATTGGCGGCCAGGGTTCCGGCGTATCCGCCGCCGACAACGACGACATGAGTTCTTGGGGTGGCCATCTCGGTCATGCCTGACTCCTACTCTCACGGGACTTGTGCCCTTGAGACACCGCGGTGGGTCAAGGCGTGACAGTCAAGGCCGCAATTGTGAGCTGTCTCACTGCTAAACTCCGGATGACTCAGTGTGCATTGTGAGAAGCAACGACATTGAAGACGAAGATCCCCTGATTGGGCCCCGGCAAGGCCAAGCCCAGCTGGGACATGTGCCGCATATCGGAGGAGCCCGTGCCGCGCAGCCTGGATCTCGTCGTCACCTCGGTCGCCACCCAGCTGATGGAGGCCACGGGTTCCACCGCGACCCAGGTGAGCGAGAAGGTACTCGCCCAGCTCGTCGAGCAGTTCGATGTGGACGCCAGTTTCTTGCGCCACCACGACCACGACATTCGGGCCTCGGTGCTGGTCGCGGAATGGCCACCGCGCGTCGGCGTTCCCGACCCTGATCCGATGGCCGTTGTGCACTTCACCAGCGCCGACCCGGCGCTGGCCTGCTGCGAACACGGCAGGAAACCGGTCGTGATCGCCCCTGAGCGGACCAGTCGTTCGTTCCAGCGCTGGATCGGGGGAGCCAAGCAGATCACGTCTCCGTCGGTTGCCGCGGCTCCGCTGGTCTCGGGCGAGACGACCACCGGCGTGCTCGGCTTCGTCAAGAACGGCGCCCGGAAGTGGAAGCAAGAAGAGATCAACACGCTGGAGGCCGTCGCCGCCCTATTCGCACAGCTGCAGGCCCGCATTGCCGCCGAGGAAAAGCTCCGCTACCTGGCCGAGCACGACGATCTGACCGGCCTCTGCAACCGTCGCGCGCTGGTCGCGCATCTGTCCGGACGGCTCGCCGCGGGCAGCCCCGGACCAGTCGCCCTCTTCTATCTCGACCTGGACCGGCTGAAGCCGATCAACGATTACCTCGGCCATGCCGCGGGCGACTGGTTCATCAGAGTCTTCGCGCAACGCCTTCGGGTGTGCGCGGGTCAGAGCATGATCGCGCGGCTGGGCGGCGACGAGTTCGTCGTCATTCCGGGCCAGTCGATGTCGACGGAAACCGCGGAGTCGTTCGCTCGTCGCCTGGGGGCGATGTTGCGCGAGCGCCTAGCCATGGGCGGCCACATGATCACGCGCACCGTGAGCATCGGGCTGGCGGTGGGCATGCCGGGGCGGGACGACAGCACGGATCTGTTGCGTCGTGCCGACCAGGCCGTGCTGACAGCTAAGCGGGAGGGCGGCAACCGGGTGGCGGTGTCCACCGACGACATGTCCTTGAAAAGCGCCTTCCGCAACGACATCGAGCTGCACCTCCGGGGTGACATCGACAGCGAAGCGCTGCTGCTGCACTACCTGCCCGAGGTCGACCTGCGCACCGGCGCCATCTTGGCGGCCGAGGCACTGGTCCGCTGGCGGCACCCGATATGGGGGCTGCTGCTGCCCGATTCGTTCGTCGGGGTAGCCGAATCGACCAACCTGGCCGGGGAACTGGGCCGGTGGGTGATGCGAAGCGCGTGCGCCGAATTCAGCCGGTGGCGATCCAACGGAGTGGGGCAGAGCGCCGTCCTGCGCATCAATGTGTCACCCGTCCAGCTGATCACGCGTGGTTTCGTTGATAGCGTTGCCGACACCATCGAGGAGTTCGGCATCGACGGCGGATCGGTCTGTCTGGAGATCACCGAGCGTGCCGTGGTACACGACATCGAAACCACTCGCAAAACCCTGGGGGAGCTGAAGGAGGTCGGGGTCCAGATCGCCATCGACGACTTCGGCACCGGCTATGCGGTGCTGTCGCATCTGAAGTCCCTCCCGGTCGACATGCTCAAGATCGACGCCGGATTCGTCCGCGACTTGGGCACCAACGCCGGCGACCTGGCCATTGTCCGCGCGATCATCGGACTCGCCGAGACCTTCGGCCTGCAAGTGGTCGCTGAAGGGGTCGAGACACCCACCGCCGCACTGACTTTGATGCAACACGGATGTCACCGCGCGCAGGGGTTCTTGTTGTCGAGACCCGTCCCGGGCAACGCAATGGAAGCGTTACTGGCCGCGCGCTGGCTGCCGATGCCGTTTGTCGCCGACCACGAGGTTTTGTCGTTGGGCGCGATCTAGCCCCGGTGACGATGTTTCCTCCATTGAAAAAGGGCGCGCTGGCCGGTGTGGTCGTCACGTGCCTGGCGCTGGTGCTCAACGGCTGTGGTGGCCACACCGACCCGGGCCCGCTGTCCGCGATGGTCTTCCCGGCCATACCGCCCACCGTTCAAGAGATATCGAATCCGCTGCGGGGCCAGTACGAAGATCTGTTGAATCCGCTTTTCCCGCAGGCCAATCCGGCGCAGCAACGATATCCGTCGTGGCCCGCGTCTTACGACGCCAGTTTGCGAGTCTCGTGGCGGCAGTTGCAGCCCGTCGATCCGCGAACGCTGCCGCCCGACGCTCCTGACGATCGCAAGTTCGACTTCAGCGTGATCGATGACGCTCTGACGAAGCTGGCCAACCGCAACATGCGACTGAGCCTTCGCGTGTACGCCTACAAGTCCTGTTGCAACGACTCCTATTCGGACAAAACGAATATCGCGATTCCCGACTGGATGCGCTCGGTCGCCACCAACTACCCCGCGCCGCCGAACAGCCCCACACCCGGGGTTACGCAGGTGGTGCCGAACTGGAACGAGCCCAATTACCTCGATGCATTCCGGCAGCTGCTTGCCGCGCTGGGCGGCCGCTACGATGGCGACGAGCGGCTCAGCGTTTTCGAATTCTCCGGATACGGGGATTTCAGCGAGAATCGCATCGCGTATTTGCCTGACGTGTTGAGCGCGCCGGGTGCGACGCCCGACAACAGCGCCGGGACTCTGGGTTATTACAGCCAGTTCCACGATCAGAGCATCACCGCCGCGTCCATCCGTCAGCTGGTCGCTGCGAACGTAAACGCCTTCCCCCATACACAATTGGTGGTCATCCCGCAAAATCCCGAGATCGTCCGCGAGCTGCTCGCCGACGACGTGACCAAGAAACTGTCCGCGCCCGTGGGCATCCGCTCGGATTGCCTCGGTGTGCAGGCGCCGTTGCCGGCATGGGCCGACTCCAACGACTCCCATTACGTGAAGGTCAACGATGCGGTCGTCAACGCGATCAAGCAGCGGCTGGCCTCGGCGCCGGTGATCACCGAATGGTGCCAGTTGCCCAAGGGAAGCGATCCGCGGTCCTACTACGAAAAGGGCCTGCACGACGTCGTCAGGTATCACGTGTCGATGACGTCGAGCATCAACTTCCCGGATCGCGACTCGACCTCGACGATGGATTCCAACTTGTATCCGCTGTGGGCCCAGGCCAACACCTCCGCCGGTTACCGGTATTCGGTCGAGGCGCGGCCGGGATCGCAATCACGACAGGGACAAGTGGCGACCATATCCGTCGCGTGGACCAACTACGGCTCGGCGGCGGCCACCGAGCAATGGGCACCCGGATACAAGCTGGTGGATTTCTCGGGAGCGGTGGTTCGGAGCCTGCCGGCGACGGTGAACCTCAGGACGCTGGTTCACGACGACTCCAGCCAGTCACGCGAAGAGGCGGTCCCCGCGTCGTCGACCGAGTCGGTTCACATCGACCTGACCGGCTTGGCGCCGGGGCACTACACGCTGCGCGCGTCCGTGGACTGGCAGCAGCACAAGCCGGGCACGTCGCACGTGGTGAACTATGCGCCCATGGCGCTGGCCCGCGACGGCCGCGACGGCGCGGGTCTGTATCCGATTGCCACGCTTGATCTACCACGCGGCTCGACGACGTCAGCAAGCGGTCAATGACCTGTCGCATCCAGGCGGACGCGCCAGACCGCCCACGCCCGCCGGAAGCCCAGGAATCGCGATATCACCCGCACTACGTACTGTGGGTATTCTTCGACCCCGTCATCTCGACTCGCGGTGTTCAAACGCCTAAGGTCGACGACTTGCTGCTAACCTCAGAAGCGGCCCCCAATGCACTGACGATCCGAGGTTTGTGCCCTGCCCGAGGAAAGCATCGTGAACGCGAAGGCGATTGATCCGGCCCACGGCGCCGGCCTCGGAAAGATGACGCGCGTTGCTCGCTTCGGGCCGCGATCGCCCCGCACCCCACAGCCGGACTCTCGGTTCCGATGACGGCGCACTCGACCGACGGACGCGCAGAAGCGACGCGGCGACAGATTTTGCGGGCCGCCTCACATCAGTTCGCTCGACGGGCCTATCACGATGTCGGCCTCGACGACATCCTCTCCGAAGCGGAGCTGACCAAGGGCGCAATGTATTTCCACTTCCATTCGAAGCACGCTTTGGCCGTTGCGATCATCGAAAGGCAGGCCGCTGCGGCCAACCTCGCGGTGGAAGAATTGCTCACTCGGGGACTCTCGGGGTTGGAGACTCTCATCGACTTGTCGTATCTGATCGCCGTTGGGGACATCGAGACGGATGGGGTCAGGGCGGGGTTGAACCTGCTCGAGTCGGTCGGACGGTCGGAAGGTCTGCAGAAGAGGCTGCTAGACGAGTGGGGCAAGGCCCTGGCGGTCGTTGTCGAGCAAGCCATCGCCGAGGGCGATATCGACCCGCAGTGCGATCCGCAGGATGTGGGACGTCTGATGGTGTCCCTGCATATGGGGCTGCGACAAACCAGCAATTTGGAAGAACCGGAGCGGTTCCTGCACGAACTAGAGAAGTGCTGGATTCTGCTGCTGAATGGCATCTTGGAAGCCGACCGAACAGAATACTTCCGCCAATTTTTGCGGCGGCGCGCGGCGCTCGCCGTCACCGCCGGCTCGTACGATGCGGATTCCGACTAGCGCGACCTACCGGTCGCACGACCCGGACCGGGTAGCGGCGGCTGTTAGGCTTGGTCCTCTGGCCGTTCGATTTGAAGGCGCCGAGATCCGGGGTCCAAGCACGTCGACGGAACTCCGGAGGTGCAGACGCGATGGCGCGCCAGGTTCGATCTGAAGCCACCCGCCGAAAAATTCTCAACGCGGCGATCGATGTGTTTGGCGAGGTCGGTTACGCGGCAGCCGGGTGGAACACGATCATCGAGCGGACCGGAATGACGAAGGGGGCCCTGTACCACCACTTCGACTCGAAGGAATCGCTGGCGTCGGCGATCATCGAGGAAGGTTCCGACGCAATACTTGTCGCCTTCCGCAACGTTTGCGGGTCGGCATCGCCGGCGCTGGAGAACATGATCCATGGCACGTTCACGATCGCGAATGTGCTCGGTGCGGACAAGATGGCCCGCACCGCCGCGCAATTGACCGCTGGTTTAAGCGGATTCAACCAGGCGGCTGCGGACTTCTGCGCGAACCTGGTTGAGGAGATGGCGGCTCAGGCCCGGCGCGCAAGCGCTGAAGGAGATGTGCAAAAAGACCTCGACCCGGTAGTCGTCAGTGAGTCGATCATCGGCGCCATGTTCGGAACGCAATTGCTGCGCAACGCAATATCGGCGAAGGGCCCGGAGGGGCACCGTAAAGAGGGCAAGGTCAGAGGCATCAACGGGAATCCCGCCGACAGCACGAATCAGTTCTGGGAACTTCTGCTGCGCGGCATTGTGACGGACGAGTCGCTGCCCTACTTCCGCGAGTTTCTTGCGCGCGAGGCACTCCGCCACGCCCGGCACGTTGCGCCTTCTCCCGGTGACGCCATCGCAGTACCAAAGGTCGTCTAGGGTCTGCCGAGAGGCCATACCGCAAGCATCCAATTGCAACGGACTCATGGTTGGCGGTTTCAAATAATAGGAAGCTCTAGCGCTCGTCTTCCCACAACTGCTTCGTCAGATCCTGGAACACCGCGAGGGCAATTTGATCATCCGCGCGCATGGCTGCCGACTTGCTCATGAAAGCTCGCACGACCGAACCGTCCTTGTGGGCCAATTCGACCACCATGTCCGCCAGCGCATGAACGACCGATAGCAGGGACTCCGACTCCGGGACCCGGTGGAAGATCTCGTGGAACCGCAGCGACAAGACTTCCTCGGGCTCGAACCCCACCATCATGGCAAACGCGGTGTTGGTGAACAGGATGCTGCCGTCCTGCCCGATGGCGAGCACGGGAACCGGAACCCTCTCCAAGACGACCAAGGCGGGCAATTGCTCCAAGGTGGCCATCGGCGATTGGCTTTGCCGGTTACGTCGTCGCTCCACAGGCCGATTATTGCCTATGACTGCGGCAATTCGGACGCTTTGTCCGAGGGCGGTCAAGATCGCCGGGAGTAGACCCGCGGCGCATCTCGACTGCCGCTTATCCGACTTCGGAGGCGGGCGGCGGCTGGTACCGCGGGAACACACCGGTCGGTGGCGGCAGCAGCGTGCCGGGGGAGAGACGTGCGCCGACGGCGGTAAACGTGCGTGCGTCTTCGGGCTGCCCGAGCAAGTCCAGCAGCTTGGCGCCCGACTCGGGCATGGCGGGCTGAACCAGAAGCGCAGCGATGCGGACCACTTCGCAGGTGGTGTAGAGAACGGCACGAAATCTCGCCTGGTCCGCCTCGGACTCGCTCTTGCGCAACACCCACGGCTGCTGCGCGGAAAAGTACTTGTTCGCATCCCCGAGCATCAGCCAGATCGCCTCAAGCGCCAAATGCATTGCCTGCGCCTCAAAGTTGGCGCGCACCCGCCCCATCAGGCCGTCGGCCGTCGCCAGTAACTCCCTGTCGGCAGCGGTCAGCTCGCCGGGGTCGGGCACCACCCCGCCCAGGTTCTTGGCCACCATCGACAACGATCGTTGGGCCAGGTTGCCGAACTCGTTGGCCAGGTCCGTGTTGATCCGGGTGATGATCGCCTCTTCGCTGTAGCTGCCGTCCTGGCCGAAAGGCACCTCGCGCAGCAGGAAGTAGCGGACCTGGTCCACGCCGAAGGTGTCGACCAGGCCAACCGGGTCGACGATGTTGCCCACCGACTTGCTCATCTTCTCGCCGCGGTTGAGCAGAAACCCGTGCGCGAAAACCTTTCGCGGCAGCTCGATTCGCGCCGACATCAGAAATGCCGGCCAGTAGACGGCATGGAACCTGATGATGTCCTTGCCGATCATGTGCAGATCGGCGGGCCAGTACCGGCGGAACAACTCCGAATCGGTATCGGGATAGCCCACACCGGTCAGGTAGTTGGTCAGCGCGTCGACCCAGACATACATGACGTGATCGGGGTGGTCGGGTACCTTCACCCCCCAATCGAACGAGGTCCGCGAGATCGAGAGATCGCGCAGGCCGCCGGAGACGAAGCTGACCACTTCGTTGCGCCGCACCTCGGGCGCGATGAAGTCCGGGTTCGCCTCGTAGTGGGCCAGCAGCTTGTCGGCATACGCCGATAGCCGGAAGAAATAGGTCTGTTCCTCGGTCCAGGTCACCGGGGTTCCCGTTTCGACGGCGATCCGGGTGCCGTCCACCTCCGCGGTCTCCGATTCGACGAAGAATCGCTCGTCGCGCACCGAGTACCAGCCCGAGTAGGCGTCCAGGTAGATGTCGCCGGCCGCCGACATCCGCCGCCAGATCTCCTTGGACGCCTCATGGTGGTCGGCGTCCGTGGTGCGGATGAACCGGTCGAAGGAGATGTTCAGCCTCTCCTGCAGGCGCTGGAACACGTCGGAGTTTCGGCGAGCCAGTTCGGCGGTGGGCAGCCCCTCGGCCGCGGCGGCCTGTGCGACCTTCAGGCCGTGCTCGTCGGTTCCGGTCAGGAACCGGACGTCGAAACCGTCGAGCCGCTTGAACCGCGCGATGGCGTCGGTGGCGATGTACTCATACGCGTGCCCGAGGTGCGGAGCGGCGTTGGGGTACGTGATCGCGGTGGTGACGTAGTAGGGCCTCATCGAGACTCACCCTATTGTGTGGCCGTGACCTCCAACCGCCCCGGTAAACGAGAAGCGCCGCCCGCGCCCGAGCCGTTGGCGCCCCTGATCGACGCCCATACCCACCTCGACGCGTGTGGGGCACGAGACGCCGAAGGGGTGGTCGCCATCGTTGAGCGTGCCGCGGCGGTCGGAGTGGGCACGGTGGTCACCATCGCCGACGATCTGGATTCGGCGCGCTGGGTCACGCAAGCGGCCGACTGGGATCCGCGGGTCTATGCCGCGGTCGGCTTGCACCCCACCCGCGCCGACGCGCTGAACGACGGTGCCCGCGCCGAGATCGAGCGACTGGCGGCCCACCCCAGAGTGGTGGCCGTCGGTGAGACCGGAATGGATCTGTACTGGCCCGGGCGTTTAAAGGGCTGCGCGCAGCCGGACGCCCAGCGGGAAGCCTTCGCCTGGCATATCGATCTGGCCAAGCGCTGCCAGAAGCCGCTGATGATCCACAACCGCGAGGCCGATGCGGAGGTGCTCGACGTGCTGGCGGCCGAGGGCGCCCCCGACGCGGTGATCTTCCACTGCTTTTCGTCGGACACTGCGATGGCCCGCCGCTGCGTCGACGCCGGGTGGTTGCTCAGCCTGGCCGGGACCGTCAGCTTCCGTAACGCGAGGGCCCTGCGCGAAGCCGTCCCGCTGATCCCGTTTGAGCAGCTTCTGGTGGAGACCGATGCGCCCTTTTTGACGCCGCATCCCTACCGGGGCTCAGCGAACGAGCCGTATTGCCTTCCTTATACTGTGCGGGCGATCGCTGAACTGGTGGATCGTCGTCCCGAAGAGTTGGCGCGAATTACCACCAGCAATGCGTGCCGGGAATTTGGACTGGCGTCCGACTAGGCTTTGCCGACCGGTGATTCTGCTAACACAGTGGCCCTGGAGTTGCTGAACATTGGCCGGTTCGTTACCGTCTTGTGATCGATGAGCTGGGCCCGTGGGCCCGTTTGTCATTTTCCTGCTGAGTGGTTCGTTAAGTAGTTGTTGAGGTCGGGGTAGCAGCGCGTTGGGTGTATTGACAAAGCTTCATCAAACTTCATCACCGATGTTGCGGCTCGTAATCGCAGGGCTGCTTTTGGTACTGGGCTTCGCCGGTGGGTTCGCGGTTTCCGCATGCAAGACGGTGACGTTGACGGTCGATGGCATCGCGATGCGCGTGACGACCATGAAGTCGCGGGTGATCGACGTCGTGCAGGAGAACGGCTTCGCCGTCGGCGAGCGCGACGACCTGTACCCCTCAGGCGATGTGGCGGTTCGCGACGCCGGCAACATCGTGTTGCGACGCAGCCGGCCGTTGCAGATCTCGCTGGACGGCCGTGACCCCAAGCAGGTTTGGACGACGGCATCGACCGTCGACGAGGCGCTGGCCCAACTCGCCATGAACGACACAGCGCCCGCCGCGGCCTCTCGCGG
>Ga0318577_10000364_pt1 | contig 12664 bp, 7 predicted proteins | sample GRESIP089b5f25_FD_203484 | JGI IMG/M metagenome (GOLD analysis project Ga0318577, IMG submission 203484) | Tropical soil microbial communities from Luquillo Experimental Forest, Puerto Rico - GRE.SIPMG.089b5f25 | ecosystem: Environmental > Terrestrial > Soil > Tropical forest > Bulk soil... | reverse complement strand
GGCCCAAGGGGCCGGCACCGACAACTTGCCGATCGAGGTCGCACTGCCCAGATGTGCGGCTGCGCCGGCGCCGCCGCCCAGCAGGCCTCCCAGCCCGGGCAGGCCCTTGGGCACCGCGGCCGCCGCCGGCGCCGCCGCCCCGCCGATCCAGCCCAGCGTCTTGGAGATCTGAGTACCGAAGTTGCCCATACCGACACTGAAGTACGGCAGACCCTCGGTGTTGTAGAAGAAGCTGGCGTACGGGGCGTAGGCGTTGGTAATCGCCGAGAGGTTGGAGGGCAGCGTGCTACTCCCGGTCAACAGGAACCAGGCCTGGGTCAGCAGCGGATTCTCGGCCCCGATCTGGCCCGCCAGCTTGCCTGTCCCGGAGGGCGTGGACAGCTGGCCCAGCGCGGTCTGGATCTTGCTGATGAAGCCCTGCAGGGTCTGCTGGAGGTTGGCGGCCTGGGTGCCCTGGGCCGCGGCGGTCGCCGCGTTCTGGGTGCCCGCGGCCGCCGGGTTGGCCACCGTGGGCGCCTTGCCGAACGACGGCAACTTGGTGGCCGCCGCCGACTGACCCGCATAGTTCATCAGCGCCATCGTGTTCTGCGCCCAGAACTCCTGGTACTGGGCCTCCAACTGCGCAATGATGCCGTTGTTTTGACCCAACACGTTGGTCGCCATGGCCTGGCCCAGCAGGGTGCGGTTGGCCAGGATCAACGGCGGCGGGGTCACCGAGGCCAGCACGGTCTCATAGGCCGCAGCGGCCGATTGCGCCCCCGCGGCGGCCGCCTCGGCCTGACCCGCGGTGGTCGTCATCCACTCCACAAGGGGTTGCACCGCCGAGGCAAACGCTGCCGAGGCCGGCCCCAACCACTCCTCACCCGACAGCGCCATGACGATCGCGTCAAGGCCCATGGCGCCCGACGTCATCTCCGCGGCCACCCCATTCCAGGCCGAAGCCGCCGCCATCAACGAACCCGAACCCGGACCCGCATAGATCTGCGCGGAGGAGACCTCCGGAGGCAACAAACCCAAACTACTCACCATGACCCCCTTAGCCGGCCGCGGCCGCGTTGGCCACCTCGGTCACCAGATACGACACTGAACTGGTGCCCAAGATGTTGACGAACAACTCGTGGATCTCCGTAGCCTGGGCGCTGACGGCCTGATACATCTGCGCGTGCACAGCGAACTGCGCCGCGGTCAACGCCGACACCGGATCGGCCGCCGCGGGCACCACCCCCGTCGTCGGGGCCGCCGCCGCCGCATTCTGAGCGCTCAACGTCGAACCGATACCCTGCAAACTGCCCGCCGCAGCCGCCAACGCCTCCGGCTGCGTAGTCACAAACGACATCTGATTTCCCTCCTCTAGCCTCAGGCTCGATGACCTTTAAGGAATGCTTTGCTGGTGAAGCCCACTGACGACACAGCTTGCTAGTGAGCCTAAATGGAACCCGCCGGGCCACGCCTCCTTAGAGCCAACTGTTCATTGGTGGACAACTGCTGTTCATCTCGGGAAGTCCTGGGCGGGTGTGCCGCGCAAACTGGACGATCATTCTCGCGCCGATCATCATCCGGCCGACGGTGGGCGTGTGAGCACGCTGTAGCGGAAGCCGTATTTGTTGGTGTAGCCGTAGCCGGCGGTGCGTCGGCCCACGCCGGCCATTGGTATGCCCCGCAGCAGGGCGTTCTCTCCGCCCGACGCCCCGGCGTTGGCGGGAGTTTCCTCCATCGCGGCCAGCGTGACGGTTGCCTCCGAGGTCGGCGTGGTCCAATTCGCCGGCACCGACAACATCCCGACCTTGCCGGCCTGGCCCATACCGGCCAACAACGCCCCACCGCTGTTGCCCCCGCTGACGGCGTTGGCCCCGAATATCCCGCCCAGGTGCAGGCCACCGAATTGCGGCGTCGGGAACCAGGCACCACCCGCACCGGCCGTCGTACCACCGGGGCCGAAGGTCAACTGCTGGCCTATCGACCAACCGAAGTTTGCCAGGCCGATCCCGAAGTAGGCCTGCAGGGTTTGTTTGAGGATCGGAGTGGCCCAGTTCGCCGGAACCTCGATGGCCCATTGGTTCCACGGGCTCGGTATCCCAAATTGGAGGAAATTCTGAATCTGGATGAACGGCCATTGTGACAAAACCGGCGCCGACAGTTGCTGCAGTACCCCTTGGATGGCGCCGGCCGAGGTCAGCTGCGCGCTGGTCGCCGCCGCGGTGTGCCCGGAGTTGCCCGCCGGCGTGGCCACGGCCTGGGCGACCGCGGCGGCCTGCTGGAGGGGCCCCTCGGGGGTAGTGGTATTGGGCGGCGGCCGGTACGGGTCGAGCTGGGTGGCGGCCGCCGACGCGGCGGCATAGCCGAACATGGCGGCGACATCCTGGGCCCACATCTCCATGTACATGGCCTCGGTGGCCATGATCGCCGGGGTGTTCTGCCCGAAGAAATTCGTCGCCACCAACGCCGCCAACAACACCCGGTTGGCCACGATTTCCGGCGGTGACACCGTCATCGCAAACGCCGCCTCAAAGGCCGCCGCGGCCGCCCGCGCCTGGTTGGCGCTCTCCTCGGCCTGGGCGGCCGTGGTGCCCAGCCAACTCACATACGGCACCACCGAGGCCACCATCGCCGCCGACGTCGGCCCCACCCAGGGCCCGCTGGTCAACTCGGTGACCACCGAGTGATAGCCCGACGCCGCCGCGCTCAACTCCGCCGCCAACCCATCCCAGGCCGCCGCGGCAACCATCATCGACTCAGACCCCGGACCCGCATAGATGCGACCGGAATTGATCTCGGGCGGCAACGCCCCGAAGTCGAACACCGTGTCCTCCTCAGTTGCCCGTGATCGCGGTGGCGATCCCGGCTGTCACGCAAGAACTATGGCGGCCGTGGTTACGACCTCGCGAACAATCGCTGTTTCTGGGCTCCGTTGACCCAGTCGACGTCGCGACTCACTCGGATCCCTTGACCAGCAAATCCGGTGGGCGGGATAGACGGGACACCATTGCGCACCCGTTCGCTGTGGCCGGATAGGTGGTCCGCCACCAAAATTCCCGGGCGTCCGGTCAGGAACGACATGCACAATATGCCCCGTTGTATCCCACTGCCAGCAACCGAGCGACAGCTCGTTTCTGCCTGAACTGCCGCTCGCGAATGACATTAGCCGGTCATGCCGGGCCGACCGACCGGGGATGCCAATTGTTCATTCCAAGCCAACGAATGTTCACTCCCGGCCAACCACGGTTCATTCGCGGCAACGGAATGTTTACCTGGCGTTTCGTTTATCGGCCAGCTTGGCGACCGGCGCCGGCGGCCCTAATCCTCTTCGATGATCAGCGCCATTTCCGGGCAGGAGGCCACACCGTCTCGGATCAGCTGCTCATCCTCGGGTCCCACCTCGCGCTCTTCGAGGACCGAATAGCCCGAGGCGTCGATTGGGAACAGGTCCGGATCGACCGCGTAGCACTGCGCATGGCCGACGCATCTTGACTTTTCGAGACGAACCTTCACGAGGTTTTCCTTCTTCGACGGCTTCGGGGACCACCCAGATGGGTGGCTTGGGCGGTCGACAAAGTCTAGAAGATGGTCGCCGGGCACGGCCGCCGCGTTGAACCCCGTATTCGCCCACGGCCGGATTGGTGCCGCTTTGCCGCGCATGCAATATTGGTGTGCCCACCCGAAACCGGTGACGACAACGTTTCAAGCACGGCCCCGCTGGGTCGCGGCATTAAGACCCTAAAAACAGACAGACAAGCGGAGATCAGAGCGCATGAGCACCGTTGGCGAAGGCCAGCCAGGCACGTTCCACCTACCGCGGCTTGAGTACGCCAAGTTGCCACTGGCCGATGACCGGGGCGTCGGATGGAAGACATTGCGGGATGCGGGGCCGGTGGTGTTCATGAACGGCCATTACTACCTGACGCGTCGCGAGGACGTGCTCGCGGCGCTGCGCAATCCGAAGGTCTTCTCATCCCGACTGGCACTGCAGCCCCCCGGCTACCCGCTGCCGGTGGTGCCGCTGGCCTTCGACCCGCCCGAGCACACCCGCTACCGCAAGATCCTGCAACCGTACTTCAGCCCGCAAGGATTGAGTAAGTCACGGCCGGTGCTACAGCGCCACGCCGCTGAGATGATCGCCACCCTGGCCGGCCGGGGTAAGTGCGAGGTGATGGCCGATTTCGCGAGGCTGTACCCGTTTCAGGTATTCCTCGACCTGTACGGTCTGCCGCTGGAGGATCTCGACCGCGTCATCGCCTGGAAAGACGCCGTCGTCGCCGACAAGCCCTCTCTCTCCCAGGACGACATCGACAAAGGGTACGAGCTGCTGGCATATCTCAGCGACGTGATCCAGCAACGGCGGCAAAGCCCGGGTTCCGACATGCTGTCGCGAGTGATGACCGGCGAGGGCAACTTCAGCGATCTCGAGTTGCTGGGCATGAGCCACCTGTTGATCCTGGCGGGGTTGGATACCGTGACCGCGGCGATCGGATTCTCCCTGTTCGAATTGGCGCGCAGACCGCAGCTGCGCGACGCGCTGCGCGACAATCCCAGGCAGATCAGGGTCTTCATCGAAGAGATCGTCCGCCTGGAGCCATCGGCGCCGGTGGCGCCCCGGGTGACGACGGAGATCGTCACCGTCGGCGGCATGATGCTGCCCGCGGGCACGCCGGTGCGGTTGTGCATGGCCGCTGTCAACCGCGATGGCAGCGACGCGATGTCCACCAATGATCTCGTCATGGACGGCAAGGTGCACCGGCACTGGGGTTTCGGCGGTGGACCGCACCGCTGCCTGGGCTCTCATCTGGCACGGATCGAACTGACCATCATCGTCGCAGAATGGCTCAAGCAGATCCCCGACTTCGAACTGCCTCCGGACTACACCCCGGAAATCAGATTTCCGTCAAACACCTTCGCGCTCAAGGAATTACCACTGCACTGGGGTTAACCCCCAGCGCAGTGGCGGACTCCTGTGTAAGCCCTACTTGCGGAACTCGGTGGCTGCCACCTGGACGAACACACCGGTGTCCTCCGCCATCAGCAGGCCTCGGCCACGGGGCAGCGGGCCGCCCTTCATCTTGCCGCGAATGAAGCCCTCGTCGGGATCGGCATCCATCACCAGCAATGGCGCATTCGCCTGGTGCAGCGCCCGCAGCATCGGGTCGCTGCCCGCCGAAGACCAGCCGCCGAACGTACGGGTGACTGTCACATGCAAGCCGACATCGGAGGCCCGGGTCACCCAGGCGGCGGCCTTGTGCAGCGGCGAGTCGAAGCCCGCCGGCATCTGCTGGATGTCGTCGACGATCAAGAAGATCTCCGGGCCGCTCCACCACGACCGCGACAACAACTCCTCCGCCGATAGACCGGGTGGAGGTTCACGGCTGGCCAGAAGGGCGGACAAGTCGGTCATCATCGCCTGGACGCCGTCGAGGTTGTAGGCGAACTTCTCCACGTAATCGGAGCCCAGTATGGTCAGCAACTGACGGCGCGGGTCGACCAGCCATACCTGGGCAGAGGGCCGCGACGTCGGCGGTGCACAGCTCGCGCCCGGCGCGTAGAGGCGGCCGATTTCGGACATGATCGTGGCCAGCGTCGTGGTACGCCCACATTCGCGGCGGCCGGTCACGATCAAGTGCGCGTTCTCGGCGAAATTCAGGTAGACCGGCGCCAGGTCCAATTCCGATATGGCCCAGGTGATTCCGCCGGCACCAACCCCTTGGCGGGAGTCTCGGGCAGCCAGTTCGCGCACCTGTTCCACACCGAACCGCGCGGGCAGCCGGCGCACCGGCGGGGCCTGGCCGCTCGCGACGCGACCCACCGACTCCACGATGCTATCGGAGTGGAACACGTTGGTGGGTGTGCTGCCCAGAGCCGGTCGGGCCACCAGTGTGTGCAGACCGGCCTGTGGGTCGGCGTCGAGCCGGACGTAGTTGACCGCGACCATGCCACGCCCGGGCTTGACCGGAACCTCCTTGGCGAACCGCGAACGCACCAGTTTGGCATCCTCCACCGCGGCCAGGCGCAGCTCGACCCGGGAACCGAAACCGCTACGCACCGGCGGCCGCAGTTCCGATTCGCGGTCGGCCGTGACCACGACATGCACCCCGAACGACGGGCCCTGGTTGATGATCACGTTCACCTGCTCGATCAGCACCTCGTTTTCCTCGGCCAGCGCCCGGTAGTTGTCGATCACGAGGTAGACGTCGCCGAACCCGTCATTGGGCACGGGACCGGGCTCGCCGAAGAACTTGCGGCGCCGGAACACGTCCATTGAGGCGATCCCGTATTCGAGGAAGCTGCGCTTGCGCTCACGCACCACCGCCAGTATTTCGGCCACCGTGCGGCGCACGCCGTAAGGATCCGTCGGACCGACGACCTCGCCCACGTGGGGCAAACGGCCGACCGTGGTCAGAGCGGTACCGCTGTAGGCCAGGCAGTAGAACTGGACCTGTTCCGGCGTGTGGGTCATCGCGGCCGAGCAGATCAGCGTCTGCAATGCCGTGGTCTTGCCCGAACCGCCGGCGCCCAGGATCAGGACGTTGGCGCCGGGCCCCGACGTGTCGACTGACCAGGGCGGCTGGTCGTGCTTGAACGGGCGGTCGATGACGCCGATCGGGAACACCAGGTCCCGGGCCGATCCGTAGTCCTGCTGCCACGAATGGCCGAGGAACGTATTGACCAGCTCGTCGATGGCGACGGGCTGGTTCAGCGGCGGCTGCCACAATCGGTAGGGCTCGAAATCGATCTTGCGCAGCTGATCAATGATCACCGTCCCCACCTTCGGCGTCCTGATCCCTTCTTCGTCTTCATCCTCGGCCTCCGCGTCCGACGACTCGAGCACCTCACCATTCGAGTAGACAGTCGCCGACGCGACGTCCGGGCCCCCGACGCTCACCTCGAGCGGGGTGAACGAGTTGGTAAACAGTTGCGGGCGAACGTAATCGATGCTGTGCGTCAACGCCGGCGCTTCCTCGCCGTCGATGGTGATGCCGCGGGCGATGTAGTCCCGCCACAGGAACTCGGCCTGGAACCGGACGATGTCCTCGAGGCTCCTACGGAAATATCCCAGACCCGCCTGGGCCGGCAGGTTCACCGCATTCGGCACGCCGGCGGCCTGCGCCGCACCTGCGGTACGCGCTTTCAGCACCAACCGGTAACCCATGTTCTCCATGAGTTTTTCGGCTCGGCTTTCGATGGTCTGCGACGCCATCATCAGATGGATCCAGTAGGCGCGGCCCTGGCGCCCGATCGAGTCGAGAACGTCGACCGCGGTCGGCATGATGCGGAACCATTCGTAGAACTCGTCGATGACCACCACAAGCATCGGCAGCGGCTCCATGTCCTGGCCACGGGCACGCATCCTGGAACGCACGGAGTTGTACTCCTTGGCGTCGTCCACGCCGGCGCTGTCGCATATCGCCTTGCGGCGGGCGATCTCGCCCCACAGCGCGTCCAGGAAGCGCTCCATCAGCGCCTGGTCTTCCTCGAGGTCGGTGATGATCCGCGACACGTGCGGCACACCGTTGAACGGCTTGACCGCCGACCCACCCTTGAGGTCGGCCAGGACGAACTGCAGCTCCTCCGGCGGATGGCCGAGCATCAGCGATTCGATCACGGTTCGCACCAGCGTCGACTTACCCGAACCGGTCGTCCCGGACATGACTCCGTGCGGGCCGTCGCCACCTTCGTCCAGCGACTTCATGTCCAAGAACAGCAACTCGCCGTTGTCGGACCGATTACCGAACGGTGCCCGCAACCGCGACCGGCCCATCGCGTCGGTACGGTTGCCCCACAGCGACTCGAAGTCGATTTCGCTCGGATCTTCAATCCCGTAGTAGGCCATGATGTCTCGGGCGCCGATGTGGGCAACCCGTTGACCGATCTCTTCGTAGGCCTCGGCCAGCCGCCAGCGGGCCAGCTTCTGCGCGAACTCCTCTGACTCCGCGATGCTGAGCTGGTCGGTGAGGGCGAAGAACCAAGGCTTCTCGTCGATGACCATCCACGTGTCGCGGTCGCGCGGCAGCGTCTCGATCACCCCCCGTTCGTCGAACCGCAACGTGCGCTCCGGAACAGACGACCACATTGAACCGCCGGTCAGGTCGAAGAACGTCACCCCGTCGATGCCTTCGGCGCTGATCACGTACTCCCATTGCGGATCCGTGATGTCGGCGATGATCACGGTATGGGGCGTCGGGGTCTGCGCCGACGAACTGGCATGCCGGGGTGTGAAAGACCCACGGCCGGCGAATAATTCGGCCTGCTCCGCGGCGAACTCCCGCACCGAGCTGTAGACCATCCGCGCATTACCCGCCGCGTCCTGACGCCGCGGGTCACCGAAGTGCGGCAGCCACTTCACCCAATCCCATTGGTCCAGATTCGAACTGACCACGATCAGTTGCACGTGGTCGGGTCCGTGGGAGAACGTCAGCTGGCAGACGATCGCTCGCATCAGGCCCAGCACCTGCTCGCGCTCTCCGATCAGCGAGTACCAGGGCTCAACCAGCAGCGAGATCATCTTCGGCAGGTTGTATACGACGCTTTGATAGCGCCCGAACTCCTGAAGCGCCTTGCCCGTTACCGGCTCCAGCTCGATGTCGGTCGGCATGTTCTGCGGCTCGCCCCAGGTCACCTCGGGACGCGTCATCCCCACGCCGATTCGGACGACACCGAAGTTGAGGTCCTTGCCGTCGGGCTTGCGTTCCCACATCCGCGACGACCCCACGGAGGCAGCCAGACTGGTGGGTGCCGGATGGAACCACCGGTAGTTGGAGTCCATGCTGTCGGCCGACTCGTGGGCGGTGTCGCGCAGCATGTCGAGCATCAGCATGAACTGGGCGCGCATCGCGTCCAGCTTCGGCCGGCTCATCTGCTGCTGGCCGCCGAACCGGCCGCCGAACATCATCATCGCCATCCCGCCGATCATGAAGATCGGGAAGATCGCGCCGACGCCGCCGAACACGTGTGAACCGCTGGCGAAGACCATCGCGATCATGCCGCCAAGCAGGCCGATCACCACGACGCCGACCACCACGATCCACCAGGGCTTGCCCTCCGGTGGAGGGATGCTCAACGGCGTCGGCAGGACAATGTTCTCGGGCTTGATTACCGGAGGCTTTTCCGGTGTCGGCCGTGCGAATCCACGTTTCATCTCGGTACCACCAACTCTGCGGGGCTCATGTCCATCGGTAGGGTGTCGTGTTCGACCAAGGCATCTGCTCGTGACAGGGTCGGACCTTGGGGCAGCAACCGCAGCGCCACCCACGGTGCCAGGCTCGGTTGAGTCTTCAGACCCAGCGCCTCGCGGACGTCGCGGGTGTCGTCCACTCCGAACCGGGCGCCCGCGTCCGTTAGCCACCACAGCGATTCCGTTGTCTTGGCGCCGGGATCGTTGCCGGTGACGGCCACGAAGTTCGCGTAGTCGGGGCCGAAGAACACCTGGTCGGCTTGGCGGCCGGTCGTGTCGGCCTTGACCAGCGACACCACCTTGGCCTGGTCCTTTGCCGTGACCGGAATGGTCGCCCCGGAAACGACCTGGACACGGGCCCGGTTCTCACCGGAGGTCTTCTGCCACCACCAGCAGGTCGCCGGATTCTCTCGGATGTCCATCACGTTCAACGGGTTGTCCGGGTAGGACGACAGATCCAGCTTGTTGACCACCGGCATCTTCGCCAACGCGGACGGTTCCACGGTCACGGGCTTGGCGTTACCCGGGCCGCCGGCGTTCTGCAGGATCTGGGCGACCAACGGTGGCAGCGTCTGCACACCCTCGGCCAACACCAGCGAATACTGTTGCGGCCCACTGATTTGTGGTGTGACGATCACCGTGCCCACGAGGCCGGGCGCCCCTTGGAACGTCGCCGGAGAGCCCGCGTTCGGTATTTCCGGCACGGTCAGTTCGGGCCCCACCGGCAACGCGTCGTACAGGGCGCGGCTCATCGGCCTTGCCATGCCGACCTGCTCTGGAGTCAAGCCCAGCGGCAACAACACCGATCGGTTCGTCGCGTCGATGCGTGACCGGCGTCCCTCCCGGATCACCCACGCTTCCCCGGCGTAGTTAAGCACCACCGCATCGGATCCGGTCAGCACTCGGCGGTGCCCGCTGAGATCCGGCGTGCCGTCGATCACGGTCACCGTCACCCCCGCCGGCGCCCCGAACCCGGTCGTCGAGCTGGCCACGGTGTCGCAAACCAGCCACGACGAGGCGGGCGGACTCTTGGGGGCGAACTGCGTCGGTGCGCCCGGGATGCCCACCAGCGGCCCGCGCGGCATGTTCGCGATTTGGCTGGACCGAACCTGGTGCGGGTTGTCCGCCCGCCCGGTGATCAGCCGCGCCGACGCCAGGTTCAGGGCCGGATATAACTTGTCGCCCACGCGGACGTACAGCGCGCCCGAGTCACGGTCCGCGATGATCGGCGACTCGTTGATCTGGCCGGACGGGCTGAGGAACGACCACAGCAGAGCGCCCAGGCAGGTCACCAAAGCCGCGGAAACCGACGCCACCAGGGCCAGGTTCTGACGCCGTCCCGGCTCGACTTCCATGCGGACCCGCCACCGGGTCAGCGCCATCGCGGTTCGGCGAACAAGGAAGTTATAGCCGCTTACCTGGGTCCGGGTCGACAACCCGAGGCCATACCCCGACCCGCGCCCGCGACTCTGTTCCGCCACTTAATTCACCATCCGGTCTGCTAGAACGCCTGGATATTGTCCCTGAAATATCCGTGCGCGAATTACATCGATAACCGTAGGGGACGCGCACGGACCTCGCCACGCGTCGCCATGCGCGTTCACTTCAATTTTTATTCGCACCTCGTGGAGACGAATCCGACCTTTTGCGGGTCGCTGGGCTCGCGAAGGGTGCCGGCAGCGGCACGCGTCACTGAGCTGGCACTCTTGCTCTTCCCCACTGATCCCCCGGCTGGATTCTTCATGTCTTCACAGGCATCGTAGCCGTGGATGGCCAACTCGTCCTGCCGAATGCCCATGCTGCCCGTACCTTCCCCGACTGCTTAATAATGGTGGCTCCACCCGAGCGGGGTCGCGACGCCCTCCCGCCACGGCCGGCGGGCGCCATTCGATGCAAGGAAGAGGGGCGACATGACTGAGCTCGCGCCCTCACTGGTCGACCTCGCCCGGCGGTTCGGTATCGCGACGGAGTATGAGGACTGGACCGGCGGGCGAGTGCTCGTCCCTGAGGCAACGCTGGTGGCGGTGCTCGCCGCACTCGGTGTCGACGCCGGCACCGAACAACAGCGCAACGCGGCGCTGACCGCGTGGGTGAGGTCGTATTGGGAGCGCAGGCTGCCCGCAACCGTTGTCGGGCGGACCGGCGCGCAGACGCGATTCTGGGTGCATGTGACGCACGGTGATCCCGCCGAGGTGTGGTTGCAGCTCGAGGACGGCACGGTGCGCGGCGGGGTGCAGCAGGTCGACAACTTCACGCCGCCGTTCGAGCTGGACGGGCGCTGGGTGGGTGAGGCCAGCTTCGTGGTGCCCACCGATCTGCCGCTGGGCTACCACCGCGTACACCTGCGTTCCGGCGACTCCGAGACCAGCACCGCGCTAATCATGACGCCGGACTGGCTCGGGCTGCCGGAGCAACTCGGCGCCCGCCGCGGATGGGGCCTGGCCGTTCAGCTCTACAGCACGCGGTCCCAGCAGTCATGGGGCATCGGCGACGTCACCGATCTGACCGATCTCGCGGTCTGGTCTGCGTTCCGCCACGGCGCCGACTACGTCCTGGTCAATCCGCTGCACGCGGCCGCTCCGACGACTCCGATGGAGCCGTCACCCTACCTGCCGACCTCGCGGCGGTTCATCAACCCGCTGTATCTGCGCGTTGAGGCGATCCCCGAATTCGCCGACCTGACCAAGCGCGGCCGGGTGGGGCGGCTGCGATCCGACGTCCAGCAGCGGGCCGGCCGGCTTGACGCCATCGACCGCGACGGCGCATGGGCGGCCAAGCGGGAGGCGCTCAAGCTGCTGCATTCGGTTCCACGATCGGAGGGGCGTGAGCTGGCCTACGCCGCGTTTCGCGACCGCGAGGGCCGCGCGCTCGACGACTTCGCTGCCTGGTGCGCGTTGGCCGAAGAATACGGCGGTGACTGGCATCGGTGGCCGAAGTCGCTGCGGCATCCCGACGCTGCGGGTGTCGCCGGCTTCGTCGAAAGGAATTCGGACGCGGTCGATTTCCACCGCTGGTTGCAGTGGCAACTCGACGAGCAACTCGCCTCGGCACAGTCGCATGCAACACGGGCCGGTATGTCGTTAGGCATCATGCACGACCTGGCGGTCGGCGTGCACCCCAACGGCGCAGACGCCTGGGCCCTACAGGACGTGATGGCGCTGGGCGTGACCGCGGGTGCGCCGCCGGACGAGTTCAATCAACTCGGCCAAGACTGGTCACAGCCGCCGTTGCGACCGGACCGGCTGGACAAGCAGGAGTACCGACCGTTTCGCGCGCTGATCCGCGCCGTGCTGCGGCACGCCGGCGGGGTCCGCATCGACCACATCATCGGATTGTTCCGGCTGTGGTGGATCCCGCACGGCGCACCGCCCACCCAAGGCACCTACGTGCGCTACGACCATGAAGCGATGATCGGCATCGTCGCCCTGGAAGCGCATCGCGCGGGCGCGCTCGTCGTCGGCGAAGACCTCGGCACGGTCGAACCATGGGTGCGCGACTACCTCT
>Ga0318577_10000340_pt1 | contig 12951 bp, 9 predicted proteins | sample GRESIP089b5f25_FD_203484 | JGI IMG/M metagenome (GOLD analysis project Ga0318577, IMG submission 203484) | Tropical soil microbial communities from Luquillo Experimental Forest, Puerto Rico - GRE.SIPMG.089b5f25 | ecosystem: Environmental > Terrestrial > Soil > Tropical forest > Bulk soil... | reverse complement strand
GCTCGCCGCTGAGCCCGCGAAGCTCGCGGCCATGGCGGCATCCGCAAGGACCGCCGGCCGACTCGACGCGGCCGAACGGCTGGCGGACCTGGTGGTGAAAATCGCTGGAATTTAGGCCGAGAGGCCGAAATTTCGGGCTCGGTTCGTTGTCGCCGGACTTGTTCCGGCCATGGCAGGCTTTAATAAGGCAACTCGTAACTGGGGAAACAGCATGAGACTGCCGCGCGAGATCGGACCCATCCACTTTGTCGGGATCGGCGGCATCGGCATGAGCGGCATTGCCGAGGTCCTGAACAATCTCGGCTATACGGTGCAGGGCTCGGATGCGGTCGATAGCGCAAACGTAGCGCGATTGCGGGAAAGGGGCGTCAAGGTCACGGTCGGCCACAAGGCCGAAAACGTCGACGGCGCCGACGTGGTTGTGGTCTCGACCGCGATCAAGCGCGACAATCCCGAATTGACGGCGGCGCGCGCCCAGCGCATTCCCGTGGTGCGCCGCGCGGAAATGCTCGCCGAATTGATGCGGCTGAAAAGCTGTGTGGCGATCGCCGGCACGCACGGCAAGACCACCACGACGACGATGGTCGCAACATTGCTCGATGCCGGCGGCCTCGATCCGACCGTCATCAACGGCGGCATCATCAACGCCTATGGCTCCAACGCGCGATTGGGCGCCGGCGACTGGATGGTGGTCGAAGCCGACGAGAGCGACGGCACGTTCCTGAAACTGCCATCCGATGTCGTGATCGTCACCAACATCGATCCCGAGCATCTCGATCACTTCGGGACTTTTGAGGCGATCCAGGACGCGTTCCGCGCCTTCGTCGAGAACGTACCGTTCTATGGCTTTGCCGTGATGTGCATCGATCATCCCGTCGTGCAGACGCTGGTCGGCAAGATCGAGGACCGCCGCATCATCACCTATGGCGAGAACCCGCAGGCAGACGCGCGGCTGGTCGATCTCGTGCCCATGGGCGCAGGGTCGAAATTCAACGTCGTGATCCGCGATCGCAAGACGGACGCCGCCCACGAGATCACCGGGATCACGTTGCCGATGCCCGGACAGCACAACGCGCTTAATGCCACGGCGGCGATTGCGGTCGCCCATCAGCTCGGCCTATCGGATGACGCCATCCGCAAGGCGATCGCGGGTTTTGGCGGCGTCAAGCGACGCTTCACCCGTACCGGCGAATGGAACGGCGTCACCGTCATCGACGATTACGGTCATCACCCGGTGGAGATCGCGGCCGTGCTGAAGGCGGCGCGCGGGTCTACCAACGGCAAGATCATCGCCGTGGTGCAGCCGCATCGCTACACGCGGCTACAATCGCTGTTCGAGGAGTTTTGCACCTGCTTCAACGACGCCGATGCGGTGGTTGTCGCGGAGGTCTACCCCGCCGGCGAGACGCCGATCGATGGCATCGACCGCGACCACTTCGTCCTCGGCTTGCGCGCGCACGGCCATCGCGAGGTGGTCCCGCTGCCGAAGCCGGCCGATCTTGCCGGCATCGTCAAGGGCCTCGCAACCCGCGGCGATCTCGTCGTCTGCCTCGGCGCAGGCAGCATCACGCAATGGGCCTACGCGCTGCCCGGCGAATTGAAGGCGTTGGGATAGCGTGGCACCCTTTACCGACATCACGCCAGAACTGAAGGCCGCGATGCCGGAACTGCGGGGGCGGCTGCTCGCCAATGAAAGCCTTGCGCCACTCACCTGGTTTCGTGTCGGCGGTCCGGCGCAAGTGTTGTTCACGCCTTCCGACGAGGACGACCTCGCGTATTTCCTTAAAAATCTGCCGCAAGAGCTTCCCGTCTATGTCGTCGGCGTTGGCTCCAACCTGATCGTGCGCGACGGCGGCATGCCGGGCATAGTGGTTCGCCTCTCGCCGCGAGGCTTTGGCGAAACCGCTGTCCAAGGCGACATCGTCGTCGCAGGCGCGGCCGCGCTCGACAGGCGCGTGGCGGAGACCGCGGCAGGCGCCAATCTCGCAGGCCTCGAATTTTACTTCGGCATTCCCGGCACGATCGGCGGCGCACTGCGCATGAATGCCGGCGCCAACGGCGCGGAGACGAAAGACGTGCTGGTCGAGGCCACCGGCATCGACCGCAACGGCACCGTCCACACCTTCTCCAACGCCGACATGAAATTCGTCTATCGCAACTCGGGCGTCGATCCCTCGATCGTCTTCACCTCGGCGCGCTTCCGCGGCGTCGCGGCCGCACCGGATGCGATTCGCGCGCGGATGGAGGAGGTGCAGCGTCACCGCGAAACCGCACAGCCGATCCGCGAGAAGACCGGCGGTTCCACCTTCAAGAATCCGCCCGGCAACAGCGCGTGGAAGCTGATCGATGCAGCGGGCTGCCGCGGCCTGCGCGTCGGCGGCGCGCAGGTCTCGCAAATGCACTGCAATTTTTTGATCAACACCGGCAATGCGACCGGGCATGATATTGAGACATTGGGTGAAACGGTCCGCAACCGTGTCAAAGAAACGTCCGGAATCGAGTTACATTGGGAAATCAAGCGCATCGGAATCGAGCGGACATGATGCGGGTCACCATTCTGTTCGGCGGAACCAACAAGGAGCGGCTGGTGTCGGTCGCAAGCGCGCAGGCGCTGTGCGAGGCGTTGCCCGAGGCCGACCTGTGGTTCTGGGAAGCCGATGACAGCGTGCACGAAACACAATCGAAAACCCTCCTTGGGCATGCGCGCCCCTTCGAGCATGCGTTCAAGCCCGGGGGGCGGCGCATCGCCTCCACCATCGATCAGGCGCTGGATCAGGCAAAGAGCGACGGCCGCGTGCTCGTGCTCGGCCTGCATGGCGGCAGAGCAGAGAACGGCGAACTGCAGGAAATGTGCGAGATGCGCGGCATTCCCTTCACGGGCTCGGGCTCGGCGTCGTCGAATCTTGCCTTCGACAAGGTCGCAGCAAAGCGCTTTGTGGAGATTGCGGGCGTCGTTGCGCCGAAAGGTGTTGCGCTGGAAGAGATCGAAACGGCACTGGCCGAGTACGGCAAGCTGATTGCCAAGCCCACGCGTGACGGCTCGAGTTACGGCCTGATCTTCGTCAACGCCAGGCAGGACCTCGTCGCCGTCCGCAACGCCGCCGCGACCGAAGACTACCTGATCGAGCCGCTTATCCCCGGCGTGGAAGCGACCTGCGGGGTTCTCGAGCGGTCGGACGGCTCGGTGATTTCGCTGCCGCCGGTCGAGATCGTGCCGGGAGAGGGGACCTTCGACTACACCGCAAAATATCTGCTGAAGTCGACACAGGAGATCTGCCCGGGACGCTTTTCGCCCGAGATCAGCGCGGCGATCATGGATCAAGCGTTGAAGGCGCACTGCGCGCTGTCCTGCAGCGGTTATTCGCGCACCGACTTCATCGTCTCGGACAAGGGGCCGATCTATCTCGAGACCAATACGCTGCCGGGCCTGACCAAGGCCTCGCTCTACCCCAAGGCACTGAAGGCACAGGGCATCGACTTTGCCGATTTTCTGCGCGACCAGATCGTGCAGGCGGAACGGCGCGCCCGGAAATAACCCGCTCGGGCCGGGGTCGCCGGTCGCCCGGGAGCGCGGCCCGTGCGAAAGGTAAAATCCTTAATATTTTGACGCAAATACCTCACAGCACGAATCAAAAACTGTCCCACCCGTACCGATTTTACCTTTTGTTTACCAGGAAGCCCGAAGGTTAACGCCGGCGGCGCATGTGGCGCTTGGCTGCCGGGGCGTGAGCTGTTGCGGATGTCCGCTTCGACGAAACGCAGCGCAGAGGAAGGCCCTCTGCTTCAACACCCGACCGGCAGACCCGAGACTTCATCTGCGCCAGGCCCGCAAGGGATTGCGGCCACAACGTTTGACGAGCTCGTGCAATGGATGGTGCAGGACGCCTCGCCCGGTCGGTTAGATCGCTGAGGCCCCAGGCTGACCTGAAGGCGGTTGCCATTGGTGCGGCCGTGCTGATGCGCGGGCTTCTCGGATTTGGCCGCGCACGCCCCACGCCTGTGGTCGACCGCGAGCCGCGGTCGCGCCTTGTGGCGATGATCGAGCGTCACGTGCCGCGTCGTGCCGGCATTGCCGCAACCGTGCTGCTGCTTTTTGCCAGTGCGGGCCTTGGCGTCGTCAGGGGCGGCCATGTCGATGAGGTGAGCGCGGCCATGAGCGACACCCGCAACGCGCTCGCCAACGCTATCGGATTTCGCATCACGGCTGTCGCCATCAACGGCCGCAAGCAGTTGACGCAGGACGAGGTGCTGGCGATCGGCGGCGTCAGCGGGCGTTCCTCGCTGCTGTTTCTCGATGCGACGGCTGTGCGCGAGCGGCTGAAGGCCAACCCCTGGATCGCCGACGCGACCGTGCTGAAACTCTATCCCGGCCATTTGCAGATTGACCTGGTCGAGCGCACCCCCTTTGCACTGTGGCAACGCGACGGCCGCCTCTCGGTGATTGCGGACGACGGCGCGGTGCTCGAGCCGTATGTGTCGCACCGCTTCGTGTCGCTGCCGCTCGTGGTCGGCAGCGGCGCCGAGACTCACGCGCGCGATTTCCTGGCGCTGCTGGCACGCTATCCGCAGGTCAATGCGGTGACCAAGGCCGCGATCTTCGTCGGCGAGCGGCGCTGGAATCTCAGGCTGAAGGACGGTCTCGACATCCGTCTGCCTGAGGCCGATGCCGGCAATGCGCTTGCCGCATTGAGCAAGCTCGACAAGGAAGATCACCTGTTCTCGCGCGACATCGTCGCCGTCGATATGCGCCTGCCCGACCGGTTGACCGTGCAGCTCTCCGACGATGCGGCGAAAGCCCGCGATGAGCAGTTCAGGAAATCCAGGAAGAAGGCCGGTGACGCATGAGCGGCATCGATCGCTTTCATACGCCGAAGACGCGTCCGATGCCCTACAAGCGCACTGCGCTGGTGGCGTGCCTCGATATCGGCACCAGCAAGATCGCCTGCATGATCGCGCGGCTGAAACCCTGTCCGCCGAAAGATGCCTTGCGCGGGCGCAGCCATGCGGTGGAGCTGATCGGCTACAGCCAGATCCAGTCGCGCGGCGTGAAGGCGGGGGCGGTCGTCGATCTCGCCGAATGCGAGCAGACGGTGCGCCAGGCAGTGGCGCTGGCCGAGCGCATGGCGAAGGTTCGTGTCGAATCCGTGCTGCTCTCGGTCGCCGGCGGAAGGCCGCAAGGCCAGTTGATCGAAGCTGCCTCCGACATCAAGGGCGGCGCGGTGACGGCTGCCGATGTCGGCCGCGTCATCTCGACCGGCATGCGTCACGCCACCGGCGAGGGTCGCACCGTGCTGCACACGCTCCCGGTCGGCTATGCCTTGGATGGCGTCAAAGGCATCCGCGACCCGCGCGGCATGGTGGCGCGCCAGTTCGGCGTGGACATGAACGTCGTTACCGTGGATTCCACGGTGGCCAGGAATCTGATGCTGGTGGTCGAGCGCTGCCATCTCAATGTCGAGGCCATGGCGGCGAGTCCTTATGTCGCAGGTCTTGCCGTTTTGACCGACGACGAGGCGGATCTCGGGGCGGCCGTCGTCGAAATGGGAGCGGGGACCACGACGATCGCGACCTATTTGACCGGCCGTTTCGTTCACGCCAGCGGTTTTGCGGTAGGCGGACAACACGTCACCATGGACCTCGCGCGCGGACTCTCCGCATGCATTGCGGATGCCGAGCGAATCAAGACGTTATATGGCACCGTGCTGACCGGCGGGTCCGACGCGCGTGAGTTGATGTCCGTCCCCGCGGCCGGCGACGAGCGGGATGTTCCGCAGATCGTGTCCCGAGCCACGATCGCGAACATCGTCCGTCACCGCGTCGAGGAGATTTTTGAAATGGTCCGGGATCGGCTTGCGGATTCTCCCTTTGCGGCGGAGCCGAGGGCACGCGTGGTTTTGAGCGGCGGCGCCTCGCAGCTCACCGGCGTTCCCGAGCTTGCCACCCAGATCCTTGGCCGCCCGGTGCGTGTCGGCCGTCCGCTCGGTTTCGGCCGGTTGCCCCAGGAGGCCAAGACCGCCTCCTTCGCGGTCCCCGCGGGACTTCTGGTCTACCCCCAATACGCTCACCTCGAGCATGTCGAACCGCGGCATACGCGGCACTTCAGAACAGGGACTGACGGCTATTTCGGAAAGGTCGGACGATGGCTTCGCGAGGGCTTCTGATGGCTGTTTTCCGCAGCAAACGATTTTCACCAACTCCCGCGGCCGCCGGCCGGGGCGCAAGAACGCGCCCGTAATCGACGAGAGGCAACCATGGCACTCAATCTCACTCCTCCCGACATCCACGAGCTGAAGCCGCGTATCACCGTCTTCGGCGTCGGCGGCGCGGGCGGCAACGCCGTCAACAACATGATCACTGCCGGCTTGCAGGGGGTCGATTTCGTGGTCGCCAACACCGACGCGCAGGCGCTGACGATGTCGAAGGCCCCGCGCATCATCCAGATGGGCACCCAGGTCACCCAGGGACTCGGCGCAGGCTCGCAGCCGGACGTCGGCGCGGCCGCCGCGCAAGAGGTGATCGACGAGATCCGCGACCATCTCTCCGGCGCCAACATGGTGTTCGTCACCGCCGGCATGGGCGGCGGCACCGGCACCGGCGCGGCTCCCGTGATCGCGAAAACCGCCCGTGAGATGGGCATCCTCACCGTCGGCGTGGTGACCAAGCCTTTTCATTTCGAAGGCCAGCGGCGCATGCGCACCGCGGAGGCCGGCATCGCCGAGCTGCACAAGGTCGTCGACACGCTCCTGATCATCCCGAACCAGAACCTGTTCCGCGTCGCCAACGAAAAGACCACCTTCGCCGATGCCTTCGCGATGGCCGACCAGGTGCTCTATTCGGGCGTCGCCTGCATCACCGACCTGATGGTCAAGGAAGGCCTGATCAATCTCGACTTCGCCGACGTTCGCGCCGTGATGCGCGAGATGGGCAAGGCGATGATGGGTACCGGCGAAGCGTCCGGCGAGAAACGCGCGCTGACCGCAGCCGAGGCCGCAATCGCCAATCCGCTGATCGACGATTCCTCGATGAAGGGCGCACGCGGTCTTCTGATCTCCATCACCGGCGGCAAGGACCTGACACTGTTCGAGGTCGACGAAGCCGCGACCCGCATCCGCGAAGAGGTCGACCAGGACGCCAATATCATCGTCGGCGCGACATTCGATGAGGCGCTCGACGGCTTGATTCGCGTCTCCGTGGTTGCAACCGGCATCGAGCCCGAAAAGTTTACCCGCAGCATCACGCCGCCGACCGTGACCAGCCATAGCAGCCCCGTTGCTTCCTCCGGCGCGCCCGAGAACCGGCTGGCCGATCTGACGGCGCGGTTGCGCGCCGACAATGCACGGCTCGCCGACCGTGCCGCCAGGCAGGACGCGCAGCCAGCGGCGCAGGCCGCGGCGCCGCAGCGCACGACGCATGAGCGCGCGGCGCTCGCCGCTATCGCAGCGGCGGTGGCGCCCGAGATCCCCGCGGCGTCGGCGCCGGTTACGCCGGCCTCCTATGGCGACGTCACGGTACGGCCGATCGCCCAAAAGCCCTCTCTCTTCCCCGATCGCGATACCGCTCGCAGCGAGCCTGAGCAGCCGGCCACGCCGGAGACCTTCATTCCGCCGGCAGCGGAACGCCCGACGGCCCGAGCGCCGCGGATGCCGAAATTCGAGGAACTGCCGATGCCGGCCCAGGCCGAGATTCGTCAGGCCCGCGGCGAATCAGAGGAGGAGCATCCGCAGAAGTCGCGGCTCTCGCTGCTGCAGCGCTTGGCCAATGTCGGCCTCGGCCGCCGCGATGAGGAGACCGAATCGCCGATTGCGGCCCGTGCCACTGGTCCCGCCATGCCGCCCTTGCCCGATCGCAAGGCCAAGCGCACGGGTTCCGAGCAGCCTGAACCGGTATCGGAGTATGCAAGACGGCCTGCGCCACAAGGTTTGGACAGCCATGGTCGGTCAGCACCTGTTGCGCCGGCGCCACAGGGAGACGACCATCTTGATATCCCCGCCTTCCTGCGCCGGCAGACGCCGTGAAGTTTGTTACAGCCTCGGCAACGAGAAAGGTCCCGGCTCGGGTGAGCCGGGACCGTTATTTTGAGGTCTGCAGGACGCGTCACACGGCGGGCAAGCGACTGATCCCAAATGGTTAATGGCGTAGTTAGAAAGATTACGGCCGCGTTGGAAGCGCTCTGCAGCGCGGCGCAATTTGGTTGAGGACGGGCGCCAATACGGCAGAGATAGGGTAACAATCGGTAAAAAAGCGTGAGTTGGCGCTCTTTGGGGCTGTGATTATGTTTGCGGCGACTTGGGGATACCTAAAAGCACGAATCGGCCGGGGGATTTCGGGGCCGAAGTTGCTTTGGGTAAAGTCGTAGTGGGCGGGTCTATCATGAAGTTCAGCCGGCAAACCACGCTTCGGTCGCAAGCTACTGTGACGGGTATCGGCGTGCATTCCGGGTTACCTGTCAGTTTGACCCTCGGACCTGCATCTGTTGATGCGGGTTTTGTTTTTGTGCGTACGAGCCTTGAGGGTCGCGACCGCGAGGTCCAGGCGACGGCCGAGGCCGTGATTTCCACAGAATTTGCCACCGTCCTGGGCGACCGCGAGGGTCCGCTGGTTGCCACGGCGGAACATGTCCTCGCCGCGCTTCGGGGAATGGGTGTCGACAACGCCACGATCGAGATCGACGGTCCCGAAGTTCCGATCATGGATGGCAGCGCAGCGGCCTTTGTCGCGGCGATCGACCAGGCGGGCGTGGTCAGCCAATCGGTGGCGCGCCGCTTCATCCAGGTCGTGAAGCCCGTCCAGGTCGCGATGGGCGACAGTTATGGCGAACTGCGTCCCCATGCATCGGGTTTCCGCGCCGAGGTCGAAATCGATTTCACCAATCCGGTCATCGGCCGGCAGACCTATTCGCTCGAACTTAGCCCGGAAGGGTTCCGTCGCGAGATTTGCCGCGCTCGCACATTCGGCTGCATGGCCGACGTCGCGCGGCTCTGGAGCGCCGGTTTTGCACTTGGCGCCTCCTTCGAGAACTCGCTGGTGTTCGATGAGAGCCGCCTGCTCAATCCCGAGGGGTTGCGGTTTGCCGATGAATGCGCGCGGCACAAGGTTTTGGACGTGGTGGGCGATCTGGCACTCGCCGGTCTGCCGCTGCTGGGCGCCTATCGCTCGCTGCGTGGCGGTCACAAGCTGAACTGCGCCGTACTCACCGCATTGATGGCCGATCGCAGCGCCTGGCGCGTGGTCGAAGCCGAGACCGTGCGGCGGTCCCGCACCCAGGTGGAGGCTGTGGGCGGTATGGTGGGCGGCCTCGTGGCGCCGGCCTTTGGCCCCGACATGTCCTGAGCGACCAAGGCCTTTTGCAGTAAGCACAATCAGTCGCACTGCCTTTTAGCCGCCTTAATCCGGGCGAAATGCCTGCCTATGCGGTTGGTTACTGCAGGTTTTTCGGCTACACGGGCTTCGGTCGCTTGGCGGCGCTGGGGCCACGGCAGCATCCGTCACCGGCAACGGTGGGTACCGTACGAAACGCACTGAAGACGTCAGGTTCTAGGGCACATGTCGGTACGGCATACAGCGCGCAAACAACGCAGCATATCGGCTGGCAGCCGGGCTGAAGGCCGGCGGCTTTGGCTCGCCGTCGCGCTGGTTGCGCTTGCGGTCCCGTTGGGCGGTTGCGGCACCGGCCCGCTTTGGGACAAGTTTTTGGCCAAGGACGATACGTTCGTCGATGAGCCCGCGGACAAGCTCTACAATGAGGGCTTGTACCTGATGAACGAGCGCAAGGATAACAAGGCAGCCTCGAAGAAATTCGAAGAGGTCGACCGTCAGCATCCTTATTCCGACTGGGCGCGCAAATCGCTGCTGATGTCGGCTTATTCCTATTATCAGTCCGGCGACTACGACAGTTGCATTGGCGCTGCGACCCGCTACGTGACGCTGCATCCCGGAAGTCCGGACGCCGCCTACGCGCAATACCTGATCGCGGCCTCGCATTACGACCAGATTCCCGACGTCTCGCGCGACCAGGGTCGGACCGAGAAGGCGATCGCTGCACTCGAAGAGGTGGTCCGGAAATATCCGACCTCGGAATATGCGGTCAGTGCCAAGGCCAAGATGCAGGCCGCGCGCGACCAAATCGCCGGCAAGGAAATGGATATCGGCCGCTACTACATGGAAAAGCGCGATTTCACCGGTGCCATCAACCGCTTCAAGACCGTGGTCACGCAGTACCAGACCACACGCCATGTCGAGGAAGCGCTGGCGCGTCTCACCGAAGCCTACATGGCAATCGGCGTGGTCGGCGAAGCGCAGACCGCCGCCGCCGTGCTCGGGCACAATTTTCCCGACAGCCGCTGGTACAAGGACGCCTATAATCTTGTAAGATCCGGCGGCGTCGAGCCGAGCGAGAATCAGGGTTCCTGGATCAGCAGGGCCTTCAAGAAAGTCGGCCTCGGCTAGGACTGGCTCAGGAACTTCTCCCGCATGCTGGCGCGTCTGTCGATCCGCGACATCGTCCTGATCGAGCGGCTTGATATCGAATTTGCCAAGGGGCTCGCGGTGCTCACCGGCGAAACCGGCGCCGGCAAATCGATCCTGCTCGATGCCTTTGCGCTGGCGCTCGGCGGCCGCGGCGATGCCGGCCTCGTTCGCCATGGCGCGGAGCAGGGGCAGGTCACCGCCGTGTTCGATGTGCCGCGGGATCATCCGGCCACCGCGATCCTGTCCGCTAACGGCCTGGACGATACCGGCGAGATGATCCTGCGCCGCGTACAGTTTGCCGACGGCCGCACCCGCGCTTTCGTCAACGACCAGACGATCAGCGTGCAGACCCTGAAGGCAGTCGGTTCGGCGCTGGTCGAGATCCACGGCCAGCATGACGAGCGCGCGCTGGTCGATGCGGCGACGCATAGCCGCCTGCTGGATGCTTTTGCCGGCCTGGAGAAGGATGTCGGCGCACTCGAGGCGCTGTGGGATGCGCGCCGCACCGCCAACGCTGCGCTCGAGGAGCATCGCGCGAGCATGGAGCGTGCCGCGCGCGAGGCGGATTATCTGCGCCACGCCTCCGACGAGTTGAAGATGCTCGCGCCGAAGGACGGCGAGGAGACAGCGCTCGCCGAACGGCGTACCGCGATGATGGCCGGCGAGAAGATCGCGGCCGATCTGCGCGAGGCGCAGGACGCAGTCAGCGGCGATCATTCGCCGGTTGCGGCGCTGTCGGCGGCGGTGCGGCGGCTGGAACGTCGCGCGGCGAACTCGCCTGCGCTGGTCGAGCCCGCGGTGAAGGCGATCGATGCGGCGATCAACGCCCTGGAAGAGGCGGACCAGCATCTGACCACAGCGCTCGCCGCGGCCGATTTCGATCCCGCTGAGCTCGAACGCATCGAGGAACGGCTGTTCGCGCTGCGTGCCGCCTCGCGCAAATATTCGACGCCGGTGGACGGGCTCGCGGCGCTCGCCGCAAAATACGCCGCCGATGTCGCGCTGATCGACGCGGGCGCCGAGCAGTTGAAGAGACTGGAGGCGGCGGCCGGGGAGGCTGACCAACGCTACGCGTCTGCCGCCAGGAAACTCTCTGCCGCGCGGGAAAAATCCGCGCAAAAGTTGGACAGGGCGGTCAATGCGGAGCTCCCGCCGCTGAAGCTCGAGCGTGCCACGTTCACGACGCAGATCGAAAGCGATCCCGACTCAGCGGGATCTCAGGGCTTTGACCGCATCGAGTTCTGGGTCCAGACCAATCCCGGCACGAGGCCGGGGCCGCTGATGAAGGTCGCCTCCGGCGGCGAGCTTTCGCGCTTCCTGCTCGCGCTGAAGGTCGTCTTGTCCGATCGGGGCTCGGCACCCACGCTGGTGTTCGACGAGATCGATACCGGCGTCGGTGGAGCGGTGGCGGATGCGATCGGCGCCCGCCTTGCGCGGCTCGCGGGGAAGGTGCAGGTGATGGCGGTGACCCATGCGCCGCAGGTTGCGGTGCGTGCCAACCAGCACCTTCTGATCTCCAAGGATTCGCTCGACAAGGGCAAACGGGTCGCCACGCGCGTCAACGCGCTCGCCGCCGATCACCGCCGCGAGGAGATTGCCCGCATGCTGGCCGGCGCCGAGATCACCGCGGAGGCCCGCGCAGCGGCAGAGCGACTCTTGCGCGCCGCAACGGCTTGATTCTATCGTATTTTGCAATGTCAGTCCGGGGCGATGCGAAGCGTCGAGCCCGTCCTTCGGACTAGCCCGGAATGACGAACACAGCTTTGCATCATGATAACAAAATCAAAGAAAGCAAATCCGCTTCCCGATGTCGCCGACCTGACCAAGGCGCAGGCCAAGGTGGAGCACAAGCGTCTGGCGCTCGAGCTCGAAGGACACGACCGGCGCTATTACCAGGAAGACGCGCCGAGCGTCTCGGACGCCGAATACGACGCGCTGCGCCGGCGCTTCAACGCGATCGAGAAACGCTTTCCGGAGTTTGTCACGTCGGAGTCGCCGTCGCAGAAGATCGGCGCGGCGCCGTCGGGGCGTTTCAGGAAAGTCCGCCACGCCGTGCCGATGCTGTCGCTCGACAACGCCTTTGCGGAAGCGGATGTGCGCGACTTCGTCGGCCGCATCGCGCGTTTCCTCAAGCTTGCCGACGACAGGATCGACTTTTCCGCCGAGCCGAAGATCGATGGGCTCTCGATGTCGCTGCGCTATGAGCATGGCGAGCTCGTCACCGCCGCGACTCGCGGCGACGGTGCGGAGGGTGAGGATGTCACCGCCAATATCCGCACGCTGGAGGACGTGCCGGAGAAGCTGAAAGGCCGCAACGTCCCCGAGATTTGCGAGGTGCGCGGCGAAGTCTACATGACCAAGAAGGCGTTTCTCGCGTTGAACGAGCGGCAGAAAGCGGCCGGCGACACCATCTTCGCCAATCCACGCAATTCGGCTGCCGGCTCGCTCCGCCAGAAGGATCCGTCCATCACCGCTTCGCGCCCG
>Ga0318577_10000326_pt1 | contig 13062 bp, 9 predicted proteins | sample GRESIP089b5f25_FD_203484 | JGI IMG/M metagenome (GOLD analysis project Ga0318577, IMG submission 203484) | Tropical soil microbial communities from Luquillo Experimental Forest, Puerto Rico - GRE.SIPMG.089b5f25 | ecosystem: Environmental > Terrestrial > Soil > Tropical forest > Bulk soil... | reverse complement strand
GCCGGCGCTCGGCGCCGTTGCTTCAGTCCGACCCCAGCGGCGGCAGATTGAGCGCGGCGTCGACCAGCGCGCTCGCCCGCGTGAAATCGAAGTTGCGATAGACGTTCTGCTTCACCAGGAACGAAGCGCCGCCGTAGAACTTCTCGTATTGCTGATGGCGGCTGCCGAATTCCGATCCGATGAAGTCCCATGCGAGCCGCATCAGCGCCACCTTGGTTTTCGCATCGGACGACGCCGATCGCATGTAGCGCTCGACGTCGCGCGCCGTTTCCTCGCTCTCGAAGTCGCGCAGCGATGACGGCAGCGTGATCATGGCGGCGCCGGTGAGCTCGCGGATGATTTCGAGCATGCGGCCGTTGAGCTCGGACTGCAGCGCCATTGCCGAATAGAGCGCGGTCCGCGACGGCCACAGCACGCCGTCTTTGTCGATCGGCGCGGTCGCCTCGTGCGCGAGCAACAAGTGCTCGTAGACCGACACCCAGGCGGCTAGCTCGCCCATCATGATCTGCACCGCCGGGTTCGCGGCATTTCCGGTCATCTCGTTCATGCGCTGGGCGATGCCGATCATGAAGCGCAGCTTGATGACGTAGCGCACCTGCGCCTGATGGTTGCCGTAGAGATGCGACGGCGTCTTCCACCATTGATCGCGCGACAGTTCGAGGTTGCGGTAGATGAAGACCCGCTCCCACGGCACGAACACGTTGTCGAAGACGACGTAGCTGTCGGTTTCGTCGAAGCGGCTCGAGAGCGGATAATCGAACGCGTTGGTCGCCCCGAGCGCGAACGGTCGCCGCGGATAAAGCTTGACCCCGGGCGCATTGACCGGAACCGCCAGGCAGTTGGCGTAGTTCTCGTCGCCGGGCTGCAGCGGATGGATGCAACTCAAATGTATGACGTCCGAAATCGCGCCGCCGGTGGCGAGCTGCTGCGCGCCGGAGATGACGATGCCGTCATCGCGCTCCTTGACCACGCCGGCATAGAGCGTCGGGTCGCTCTGCTTGTGCGCGGGCTTGCTGCGGTCGATCTGCGGCGGGACGATGGCGTAAGAGGCGTAGAGGTGATTGTCGCGCAGGTGCTCGTAGAAGGCGACTACGTTGTCCGCGAAATTCTGCCCGCCCGCCGCCAAAACGGCTGGCGTCGCGGCGTAACCGCAGAAGAAGCCGGCGACGTGGTCGGGGGTGCGGCCCATCAAGCCGAACGTCGCTTCCGCCCAGGTTTCGGAAAACAAACGTCGCGCCCGCAGATCGGCATGGCTGCGCGGGATTTGGTAGGCGCGCAGCACCGGCTCGCCGGTCTTGGGTGAGACGAACGTCATGCGCGCGCGCATCTCCGGCGCCGCCGCGATGTCGTAGAGCCGCGCGACCGAGCGCGCCGCCTCGCGAAAGGCGAGATGCGCGGTCACATCCTTGACGCGTTCGCCGTCGACGAACACCTGCCGTCCGTCATTGAGCGAGCGCAGATAGTCGGAGCCGGTTCGCATCGCAGGATACGCCTCGCGCGGTTGTTCGTCGTTCAGGACTTTACGCCATTGGCGATGAGCTCGACCAGCTTGTGCGGCGTGACCGGCGTTTGCGCGATGCGGACACCGAAAGGTTGCAAGGCGTCCTCGATCGCGGAGATCACCGCGGCCGCGGTCGGAATGGTGCTCACTTCGCCTGCGCCCTTGGCGCCGAGCGGATTGAGCGGCGACGGCGTCTCTTGGTAGAGCGTTTCAATCGCCGGGACTTCCATGGCGCTCGGCAACAGATAATCGGCGAAGGTCGTGGTGACGGGCTGGCCGACCTCGTCGTATCCCATCCATTCCAGCACGGCGTTGCCGATGCCGTGCGCCACGCCGCCGCGCACCTGGCCGTCGACCATCATGGGATTGATCAAGGTCCCGGAGTCTTGAAGCGCCACGTAGTTCAGTATCTTGACGCCGCCGGTATCGGGGTCGACCTCGACCTCGGCAACGTGACAGGCATTGGCGTAGGCGAGCGCATCGGTTCGCCAATTGACGCTGGCGTCGAGGCCGGGGTCGATGTCCGCCGGAAAGCCATAGCCGGGCGCGCCCTTGAGGATGCGCGCGAGTTCGCCGAGCTTGATCGAAAGCTGCGAGGCGCCGACCACGCGCACCTCGCCATCCACGAGCTCGAGATCGTGCTCGGCCGCTTCGAGCACGTGGCTCGCGAGCTTCTTGGCCTTGTCGGCCACCGCGCGAGCGGCCAGCAGCACGGATGAACCGGCGGTGACGGTCTGCCGGCTGGCAAACGCGCCCAGCCCGAGCGACACCCCGCCGGTATCACCCGGCACGACTGTGATGTCCTGCGCCCGCAGGCCAAGCTCGCCCGCGCAAATCTGCGCGAGCGCGGTGCGCAGACCCTGTCCGATCGCGGCCGCGCCGGTGAACACCGACACACGCCCCGTATTCGAGACCCGCACCAGCCCGGACTCGAACGGACCGCGCCCCGTGCCCTTGATACCGTGCGCCAGCCCGATGCCGATATAGCGGCACTCTCGTCGCGCGGCGGCTTGACGCTGGGGAAAGTCCTGCCAACCCGCCGCCTGCAAGACCTGCGCCTGCGAGGCGGGATAGTCGCCGCTGTCGTAGCAGACGCTGGCGCCGGAGCGCGCCTTGAGCGGCTTGGTGTAGGGCATCTTCTCCGCCGGGATGAGATTGCGGCGGCGCACCTCCGCGCGCTCCAGGCGCAGCTCGCGCGCCAGGCGGTCCATGAGCCGTTCCATGGCGAAGGCCGCCTGCGGATAGCCGGCCCCGCGCACCGACGACACCGGCGTCTTGTTGGTGGCGGCGACGATCACGTCCACCGACAACGCCGGCAGCAGGTAGGGCCCGCTCATCATCGACGCCGAGTTGTAGGGGATGTTGACGTCTTGCAGGGCGTAGGCGCCGAGATCGTGGATCAGCCGGCCGCGGATCGCCAGGAGCTTGGCGTCCGCGTCCACCGCGATGTCGAGCGACCAATATTGATCGCGCTCCTGGGCGGCGTTGGTGAAATGCTCGCGCCGGTCCTCGATCCATTTGATCGGCCGCTTGAGGAGCTTGGCGGCCGCCACGACCGCGATGTCTTCGGGGTAGACGCAAAGCTTGGGACCGAAGCCGCCGCCGACATCGGGAGTGGCCACGCGCAGCCGGCTCTCGTCGAAATCGAGCAGCGCGGTCAACGACTGGAACAGGTCGTGCGCTTTCTGCGTCGACGCCCACACCATCATGGTGTCGTCGCGCCATTCCGCGAGAATGCCGCGGCCTTCGATCGGATGACCGCCGCCGCGATGCTGCCAAAGCTCCTCGTGGAAAACGTGGGCGGCTTTGGCAAAGGCCGCTTCGGCATCGCCGTAGGCGACTTTGTAGCTGGCGACGATGTTCGTGTTCAGCTCGCGCCGAACCGCGGGCGCAGTCGGCTCGACCGCGCCGCGGCAGTCCGACACGCATGGGAGCAGATCGTAGTCGACCGCGACCTTTGCCGCGGCGTCCTCGGCAACATAGCGGTTGTCGGCTAGCACGATCGCGATCGCCTCGCCGACGTAAGACACTTCGCCGTCGGCGAGGGCGAACGACCAGTAGCGATCGAGCGGCGCCCCGGAATTGGAGTGGCGCAGCATCCGGCGCTTGGCGAGGACCGGCGCGAGATCGTCGAGCGTGAGCACCGCGTGAACCCCCGGAAGCGCCAGCGCGCCGCGCGCGTCGACCCGGCGGATCGCGGCGTGCGGATGCGGGCTGCGCACGAACGCCGCGTGCCACACCCCGGGACGCGCGATGTCGTCGACGAAACGGCCCTTGCCGACGAGCAGGGCGCCGTCCTCGAGGCGAGGAATGCGCGCTCCGATCAATCCACCCATGTCCTCGACCGCGCCTCACGTTTCGCAGCGCGGGCCTTTGTGATCATTTCATCCCGTGAACGTCGCTCAATCCGACATCGCCTTGGCGGCTTTGGCGATCACGTCCTTGGGCGTGGCGTAGGCCTCAGCCAGCAAGGCATCGAGCTTGTCCGCGCTGACGGGATTAACCTCGAAGTTGAGCTTTTCCGCCTCGGCGAGGAAATCCGGGTCCTTGGTCGTGCGCTCGAAGGCTGCAATCAGCGCCGCCTTGCGATCCGCGGGAATACCGGGCGGGGCCGCGAACGGGCGCGCCATGGCCTGTCCGATCAGCATCAATTGCAGGATTTGACGCTGGTCCGCCTGCTTTGCGAGCTCGCTCGCCGACGGCACGTCGGGCAGCTCGGGCTGCTTCTTGATGCCGGCTTGAACCAGGATGTTGGCCTTCTTGTCCTTGAGCCAGTGCGGGTAGCGGCCTTTGAGCGTGCTCCACGACAGCCCGCAGAGTCCATCGACCTCGCCGCGCTCGGTCGCGAGCTGGATCTCGTTGGTGCCGGGATAGCCGGTCACGATTTTGATTTTGGCGCCGAAGACGTTGCGGTAAAGCAGCGCGAAAATGTTGGGATCGGACCCCGCGCCTTCGCCGCCAAAGGTCGCGGGTGTGACCAGAAGCTCGCTGAAGGTCTTGACCGGCGCGTCGTTGCGGGTGACGCAGAGGCTCACTTCGTCGGTGACGCTGCCGAGCCAAGTGAATTTGGTGCTGTCGAACTCAGCCTTGTCCAGCAACGGCGCAATGCCCTGGCTGCGCGAAAACGTGCCGATGACCGAGCCGTCTTTCGGGGCGACGGAATAAAGATAGTTGGCCGCCTTGAGGCTACCGGCGCCGCTCATGTTCTGCGGCACCACGTTGGGGTTGCCGGGAAGATGCTTGGCGAAATGTCGCGCCACCAGCCGTCCATACGCATCGTAGCCGCCGCCCACGCTGTAGCCGATGAGGAGAGAAACGGTCTTGCCGCGGTAGAAATCATCGACCCCCGCAGAGCGAGCGCCTTGGGTCGCGAGGGTGGCGGCGAGCGCGGCCGCGCTCGCCCACATCGCACACATCGAGACGCGGCGGGTAAGACGCATGGCCATCGCGCTCAGTGCTTGGGAAAGAGTTGCGGAAATTTCGACCGCAAGCGCTTGCGCAGATCGGCGCTGACATCGACCGTGATGGGGAATGTTCCCTTCAGCTTCTTGTCATAGGGGATGCAGGCATCGATCAGAATGCGGTTGTTGAAGTTGCCGGGAAGGAAAAGCGGATCGCGCTTGGAGGCCCAGGCCTTTTGAATCATGTCGATGTCGGTGAGCGGATCGAACCGCGTGCACATCGCCCACAGCACCTGATCGAGGTCGCCGGCATCGATATCCTCGTCGACCACCACCGTCCACTTGCCGGCGTAAGCGCCGCCCTGGCACGAGGACGCGATGTGCAGCGCCTGGCGCGCGTGACCGGGATAGCGCTGGCGAATCTGGATCGCGGTGAAGCGGGTCGCGGGCCCGGCTTCGTGGTTCCACACGCCCAGCACCTCGGGCACGCCGCAGGCGTCGAGCGCGCGCCAGATCTGCGCCGCCCCGGCGATACCCTTGAGCAGGCCGGTTTCGTCGACGGGCTTGTGCTGCGGCGCGCAGGTGAGGATCGGATCGTTGCGGTGGAGGATCGTCTTCACGTTGACGTAGGGCCGCTCCTGCGTGTCGTCGGAGTAATAGCCCATCCACTCGCCGAACGGCCCTTCCGGGCGCACTTCACCGGGCACTGTTTCGCCTTCGATTGCGATCTCGCAGTCGGCTGGAATTGGAAAGCCGGTATAGGGCCCGCGCACCACGTCGAGCGGCTCGCGGCGCAGCCCGCCGGCGATATCCATCTCGCCGATCTCGGGCAGCGGGCTCGAGGAGAGCATGAACAACAGCGGGTCCTGGCCGCACAAGATCACCACCTTCATCGGCTGCCCGCGCTCGAAGTATTTATCGCGATGAATGCGGCCGTGCTTGCCTTCGGTGATTTGGCAGCCGACGGTCTTGCCATCGTAAACTTGGCTGCGATAGGCGCCGAGGTTGAACCAGCCCGAATCGGGATCCTGCGTCATCACGCAGTCGGCGGTGCCGATGAAGCGCGCCTTGTCGAGCTCGTGGTGCCGCGGCACGGGAAACTTCAGCACGTCGACGTCGTCGCCTTCGACCACGTTCTCGAGCACGGGGCCGTCGTTCACGAAGCGCGGCGGCAGCGGCTTGAGGTTCTGCATGCGCGCATGATAGGTGCGCACGACGTCGACCTTGCGCTCGTATTCGAGCGGCAGGCCGAGCGTCAAAGCGATGCGACGCACGGAGGAGAGCTGCCCGTAGAGCGTGCGGAAGCCCTTGGGATAGCCCGGCACGCTGTCGAACAGGAGCGCCGGCGCGCTGCCGCGGCTCGTTTCCGTGAGCATGTGGGTGATGGCGCCCATCTCAACGTCCCAGTGGGCGCCATCGACCTTGCGCAACTCCCCCATCTTGTCGACTTGTTCGAGCCAGCCGCGCAGCCCGCGGTATTGCATCCGCTGTTTCGATGCTGCGTCGGCGCCGGTGCGGGCCATGCCGTTCTCCGTGTCCTGAAATGCTCGATATCTATACAGCCGTCCAAATCCGCGGGCAAAGTGCCGCCGCCCTGACCGCCGCAGCGCTCGTGAATGACGATGGGACGGCAACCGCAGGATGCACGCCACGCCTCGCGTGGACGCTCGCCCGCGCGCTCGGCAACTTCGCCGTGAGCGAGGCTATCGCGTGGACGGGGGCTCCGCTGCGTCGCCTTGCGGCTCCGTCTCCACGGCCTTGGGACCGCGGCCGCCGCCTCTGCCGTTTCTCGATTTCGACGGCTCTTTGGCGGTGTCGGAGACCTCCTCGAGGGTGGCGCCACGCTGCGGCGCTCCCCGCCCGGCCAACATGTCGCGTTGCAGCCGCGCGTAGTCCCTGCGGGTTGTCTCCAGCGCGCCCTGGGCGACGGCGAGCTCGACGCGCTCGAGCTGAAGGCTCGCATTGAGCTCATCGATGCGCCGTTCGGTCTTGGCGCGATAGGCTCCGGCGTCGACTTCGATTTCGGCGATGCGGTCGGTCAGCGACTTTATCTTCTGCTCGGCGTGGGCGAGCGAGGTCTCGCGCGCCTTCAGGGTCTCCGCCAAGATGTTCGACCGTTCCGTCAGCGACGCCCGCCCCTGCTCGAGCTCGCGGACCTTGCCGTCAAGCCCATCGCGCGCCGTGGTGAGCCGCTCGACGACCTTATCCGTGGTGTTGCGAGCGATGGACGCTTCCACCACCTTGCGCTCCAGGACCCTGATGTCCTCGGTGCGCGCGGCGCCAGCGTGACGCGCTCGTTCTCGGTGGCCGCCAAGCTGATATCCATCTGCTCCAGCCGCGCCCGCGCGGCAGTCAAGGCGTTCTCGCTTTCGGTGAGGCGACGCGACAAGCGCGACGTCTCTGCCAGCGTCTGATCGAGCGCCGTTTGCAGCGAGCGCTTGTCATTCTCCAATAGCAGGAGCTTTTCCCGTATGAGCGCGCCCTCGGACTGCAATTCCACAATCCGCTTGTCGGCGCTGTTGGCGTGATCGACGAGAATCTGATTGGCCTCGCTCAGCGCACGGCCATTGGCGGTCTCCTGCGCCAGCTGGCTCTCAAGATTGGCGATCTCCGCGCGCACCGCCACGATTTCGCTGGTGAGCTCGGTCTTGTCACCTTCGAGCCCGCGCGCGGCCTGCTGCGCCAGCGTCAATTCCCGGCCCAGCTCCTCGCCCACGCTTTCCAATTCCGCCGCCCGCTTTTCGAGCGCGCTGAATTCGGTGCGTACGCTCTCGTGGCCGGCGCGAAGCTCCGCCAGCGCGTTGCGCAAGCCGACATTGTCGGTTTTCTCTTGTTCCAGCGCCTGCAGCGCGGAGCCGATGGGCTCGACCAGGTTGCGGAAGGCGTCGAGCGCACCGATCCGGCGGTCGGTATCGATCAGCAGGTTGCGAAGCGCCTCGTTCTCCTCGCCGACACGGGCGCCGATGTCGGCCAATGTCGGCTCGCTGGGCTCTTCGGCGGCGGGTGAGCCAGGCTTGGCGGGCGTGGGCACCGCAAACGCCGCTGATGTGGATGCACCGCCTTTACGCGCAAGAAAATGGGTGATCGTACGCATGGCATCCCCACAACCTGACAAAACCTCCTTGGCTTATACCGATTTTTGCAACCCGTCACAATGAAAACACCGGCCGCATCGGCGCTAGTAACCATATTTAACAGGATCAAATTGGGGGCAAATGCCTAGGGGATGGAGGGCGGAACGCGCGGCCGCGAGGGGACCGCTCCGCTGGTGATCCCAGCGGCGCGCCGTCACGGCGCTGTCATCAGCGAGGGCGCGAGGCAGCGCCGCAGGGTAGGCAAGCGCCTATCCGCGCGGCAGAACGTGCGCCCATTTGGCGCGAATGCGGGCGTCGAGTTCCTTGCTCGAACGCGCCACGAGCGGAAAGGTGTCGCGCCGCGACCACGGCTTGCAGGCATCGATGACGACGCGCGCATTGCGCGGATCGTCGCTGGCATAGGCCATGGGGTCGAGCACCGTGCTCCAGCAACCGCGCAGGATTTCGATGCCTTCGCGCGGGTCGAAGCGCGTGCACATCGCCCACACCACCTGGTCCATGTCGGCGGGATCGATGTCGTCATCGACCACGACCACGACGCGGTTGGCATAGGCGCCGGCGTGGCATTGCGAGGCGATCAACCCGGCTTGCTTGGCGTGACCGGCGTATTGCTGCTTGATCGCGACCGTGAGCCAGAGCCGGCTGCCGCCGGCCGCATGCGCCCACACGCCTTTGACTTCGGGCACGCCGGCGGCTTCGAGCTGGTTCCACACCGCGCCGGAGCGATAGGTGCCGCGGTAGAAGGAGTCGTCGTCGGGCGGCACCGCCGGGATCGCGCCGAGCAGGATCGGGTCGTTGCGGTGCATGAAGGTCTCGATGCGGATCGCCGGCTCCTTTTTCTTGCCGCCGGCGTAATAGCCGGTCCATTCCCCGAGCGGCCCCTCCTCGATCAGGTCGTTGGGATGCACGAAGCCCTCGAAGGCGATTTCCGCCTGCGCCGGGATCGGCAGGCCGGTGCGCGGCCCCGCGATCACCTCGACCGGCTCGCCGATCAAGCCGCCGGCGACGTCGTACTCATTTTTTCCGTATGGAATCTCGAGTCCCGCCACCATGAACAACGCGGGATGCATGCCCACGACCACCGCGATCGGGCACGGCTCGCCGCGCTCGTGATAGCGGCGCTTGATCAAGTCGCCGTGCTTGCCCTTGGAGCACATGACCGTCGCCACGCCCGGGCCGTGGGATTGCACGCGATAGGCGCCGTAGTTGATCCAACCGGTGTCGGGATCCTTCATGATCACCATGCAGCCTGTGCCGATATAGTAGCCGCCGTCGTGCTCGTGCCACCGCGGCGTCGGGATGCTCTCGATGTTGACGTCCTTGCCGGTGCTGACGTTTTCCATGAGCGGTCCGGATTTGACCGTGACCGGCGCGATGCTGCGCGCCTCCTTCATGTATTTGCGCCAGTAGGAGACGAGCTCGAGCGCTGAACCATCGATCGGCAAACCGAGCGTGAGATTGATACGCCGCACCGAGGTGAGGATGTTCGCGAGGATGCGGTGGCCGCGGGGATAGCCGGGAATGTCGTCGAACAGCACGGCGCGGTTGCCCATCTTGCGCATGTAGAGGTCGACGATGCCGCCGATTTCCGCCTCGCGCTCGGCGCCGCTCACCTCCTGCACCTCGCCCGCCGCGCGCAGCGCATCGATCCAGGCGCGCAGGTCCTGCTTCGACGGCTTTGGCGCGCTCTTGGCGGAGCGCTTGGCGGCTTGGACGATGGTTTGCATCTGACGCTCCTCGCTGTCCGGCTCGATGGAGTTTAGCTCGCAGCCGGGATGAAGGAGAGCAAAATCCGCGGGGCTCGGCTGCCCGGTGACCGCGCTCAAGGCGGGCTGCCCCGATTGTTCAGGATCTGCTTGAGGCGCTGCGGGGTCACGGGCAGCTCTCTCACCGCACCCGGCATTCCGATGGCGTCATCGATGGCGGACGCAATCGCAGCGCCGACCCCGGTGATGCCGCTCTCGCCTGCGCCTTTGATGCCGAGCGGATTGAGCGGGCTGGTATAGTCCTCTCGCAAGATGATATCGACCTCAGGGGTCTCGCGCACCGTTGGCATGAGGTAATCCGCAAACGTGGTCGCCAGCGGGTCGCCGCGCTCATTATAGGTGAACTCTTCCAGCAGCGCGCCGCCCAAGCCTTGGGTGAAGCCGCCGACGATCTGCCCTTTCACCAGCGCCGGATTGATGGCGCGGCCGATATCGTAGGCGATGACGTAGTCCTCGACCTCAACGCCGCCGGTCTCGCGGTCGACCTTCGCCACCGCGAAGTGGATGCCGTAGGGGTAGACCTGGTGCTTCACGCGGAACCAGCCCTCGGCGGACAAGCCCGGCTCGCGATCGCCGAGCGTCTTCGACGTCGGCGCAAGGTGGTCGGCAATCTCGCCGAGGCTGATCGATGGCCCCGAAGGCTGATCCTTGCGCACCACCTTGCCGTCGATGATGTCGAGCGCATCCGCCGGCGCTTGCATCAGCTCGGCGGCCACGTCGATCGCCTTCGCGCGCAGCTTCACCGCGCCGTTGTGGGTGGCGGACGCCGTCATGACGGTCGCGCGCGAAGCATGCGCGCCGATCCCGTAAGCGATCCGGTCGGTCTGGCCATGGGTCACGCGCACGCGCCGGTAATCGACGCCCAAAGTCTCGGCGCAAACCTGCGCCATCACGGTCTCGAAGCCCTGCCCGAGGGAAGCGCCGCCGGTGATGAGCTCCACCATGCCCGAACTATCGACCTCGATGCGTACGCCATCGGCGGGACCTAGCCCGCTCTTCTCGACGAACATCGCAAATCCGGCGCCGACCGCCTCGCCGGCAGCGCGGCGGCGCGCAAGCTCGGCCTTGCGCTTGTCCCATTCGACCGCGGCCAAGAGCTTGTCGAGCAGCCCGACGTAATCGCCGGAATCGTACTCGATCTCCTCGCCCAAGGCCTCGAGCGGCCGGTGATAGGGCATTTCGTCGACCGCAATCGCGTTGCGCCGGCGCACCTCGTTGGCATCGATGCCGAGCTTGGTCGCGATGGCGTCGATCAGCCGCTCGCGCACGAAGGTCGTCTCATAACGACCGGGAGCGCGGTAGGTGGCTGCGGGCGTCTTGTTGGTGAGACGAAAGTGGCCGACCGCGCGATATGCCGGCACCCGATAGGGACCAGGCAGGATGCCCGCCGTCATGTGCACGACGCGCGCGGCATGGGTGCGCACATAGGCGCCCTGGTCGTGAAAATAGCGGTCATCGATGGCGAGGATGTGGCCCTCACCATCGACCGCCGCGCGCAGGCGGTGGAGCTGTTGGCGCGAATGATTGGCGGCGATCAAATGCTCGCGCCGGTCCTCGATCCATTTCACCGGCCGGTTGAGGCGCATGGCTGCGACGCAGACCAGCACGTCTTCCGGATAGATCTCGCCGCGGATGCCGAAGCCCCCGCCCACATGCGACTCGTGCACCTGAATCGACGACGGCGCGCGCGCGAACATGTGCGCGAGCAGCTCGCGATTGCGGTGCGGCACCTTGGCGGCGCCGTGCAACTCGAGGATGTCGCGCGCGGCGTCGTAGCGACCGATGGCGCCGCGCCCCTCGAGCGGCACGCCGGAATGGCGGCCGATCGCCAATTCGAGCTCCACGACGATCGGCGCGGAGCGCAGGACCGCGTCGACGTCGCCATAACCCTGGCGGATGATGCTGACCTCGGTGCTGCGACCGGCCGAGAACTCGCCCGGCTCGGCGTCGGCGGCGAGCAGGATCGGCAGCTCCTCGATCTCGAGGGTGACGAGGTCCGCCGCGTCCTCGGCCACGTAGGGATCGTCGGCGAAGACGGCGGCGACCGGCTCGCCGACGTATCGCACCGCGCCGGTCGCAAGCACGGGTTGGCGGTAGGGCTCGAGCGGGGGAATTCGTCCCTCGCGAAAATCGATCGGCGGCACGTCGGCAAGGTCGGCGGCGGTCCAGACCGCGACCACGCCGGGCAGCGCGCGCGCAGCCGACGTGTCGACCGCAACGATCTTGCCGTGGGCGTGGTTTGAACGAACCATCCGCATGTGGAGCTGGTGCGGGAAGGAAATGTCGGCGGCGAAGCGGCCGCGGCCGCTGACCAGCGGCGGATCCTCCAGCCGCTTCACCGATTGCCCGATCCATTTGTTGTTGCCGGCCGTCATCGGCCCGCGCCCGTGTTGGTCGCCGCCATGACGTCGTGGACGCCGGGGCGGCGTCGGTCGAGGGCGGGCGTGACCTCCTCGCTCATGCCGCCGCCTGTTCGAGCGCGCGGCGCGTGACGGTGCGCGCGAGGTCGCGGCGGTAGGTCGCGCCGGTATTGGCATCCTCGAGCGGATCGACCACGGACGCCACCGCCGCGGCCGCCGCCTCGAAGGCCGCACGGTCGGGGGGACGCCCCGCGAGAGCTTGCTCGGCCTGCCCAATCCGGCGCGGCGTCGCCTCGACCCCACCCATCGCCACACGCGGCTCGCCGATCACGCCGTGTCGCACGCGAAACGTCACCAGCGCCATGGCGAGCGCAAAATCCCCGGCGCGGCGATTGAATTCGTAGAAGCCGAAATGCGTGTCGGCGGGAAGGATCGGCAGCCGCACCTCGGTCAACAGCTCGTCCTCGCTGAGCGCCGTGGTCATGATGCCGCGGAAAAAGTCCGGCGCCGGGATCGTGCGCGCGCCGGTCGCGCTCCGCGCCACCATTTCGGCGCCGAGCGCCGCGGCGACGAGACACCATTCGGCGGCCGGATCGGCGTGGGCGATGCTGCCACAGAACGTGCCGCGCGTGCGAATGGGATAGTGCGCGATGTGACGCACCACGGTGGCGAGGAGCCGACCCAGCGGCCCGTCGACCACGGGACGGTGGAAGGCGGCGTGGCGCACGCAGGCGCCGATGCAAAGCCGCTCGCCGTCGACCGCCAGACGCCGCAGCGCCTCGACCCCGTTGATGTCGACCAGATGCGCCGGCCGCGCCAGGCGAAACGCCATGATCGGCACCAGGCTTTGGCCGCCGGCGAGCACGCGTCCGTCCTCGCTCGCAACCTCGGCGAGAGTCTCGACCGCCTCTTCGATGGTCTTGGGCGCGTGATATCGGA
>Ga0318577_10000307_pt1 | contig 13319 bp, 14 predicted proteins | sample GRESIP089b5f25_FD_203484 | JGI IMG/M metagenome (GOLD analysis project Ga0318577, IMG submission 203484) | Tropical soil microbial communities from Luquillo Experimental Forest, Puerto Rico - GRE.SIPMG.089b5f25 | ecosystem: Environmental > Terrestrial > Soil > Tropical forest > Bulk soil... | reverse complement strand
TCGGGCAATTTCGAAAAGCGTTTGGCGCCGGCGATCGCCAGCGCACGCAGGTTTCCGGATTGGATGTGGGGCAGACTGCTGGTGGCCGGGTCGGCGATGATCTGAACTTCGCCAACCACCGCGGCGGCGAGCAGTGGCGCCGTGCCGCGATAGGGCAAAATAACTGCCGCTGCAACTTGACACAACTTGGCCTAACCCCTTGATCTGCCATTAGACATGCCGCTGGCGCTTGATGGCGCTTTATGGTACTACTGCGCCCCTGTTCGTGACACCAACAGGGATACGCACCAATGCCGACCAAGAAAGTCCGCGCCAGCAAGCTCGAAAGCGCGAGCACCCGGCGCAAGCTATCCGTCGCCAAGCGCCCGATCTACGTCAAATTAGCGCCGAACATTTTTCTCGGCTACCGGCGCAACGAAGGGCCGGGCACCTGGAACGTGCGCGTCACCGGTCCCGGCATCGACTGGATCAAAAAACTCGGGTTGGCCGACGATTTCGAGCCCGCCGACGGTCGCGCCGTGCTCACCTACTGGCAGGCCCAAGAGACGGCGCGAAAGCTCGCCCGCCGCCAGCCCGGCGATGATGCCGGTGATGACAGCCGCCCGCTCACTGTCGCCGAAGCGCTGACCAACTACGAGGCCGACCTGGCCGCGCGCGGCGGCGACGCCTACAACGCCAAGCGCGCCCGGCTGCACGTGCCGCCGGCGATGGCCAGCAAGCCGGTCGCGCTCTTGCGCTCGATCGAGATGCACAAGTGGCGCGACGGCCTGATCGCCAACGGGCTCGCGCGCGACACCGTCAACCGCATCAGGACTTGCCTGCGCGCAGCGCTCACGCTGGCGGCCAAACGCGACAAGCGCGTCGCCAATCGGCACGTTTGGGAGGACGATCTCGAAGCGCTGCCTAACGCCACGATGGCGCGCAACGTTGTGCTCGGCGATGACGTCGTCGGCAAGCTGGTCACCACGGCATATGCCCATGACCGCAAGCTCGGGTTGCTGTGCGATGTCGTCTCGACCACCGGCGCGAGGCCGTCCCAAGCCGTCCGCTTGCTGGTCGCCGATCTCGACCTGGCCGACCGATCCGCGCCGCAACTGTTGATGCCCCGCAGCGGCAAGGGGCACGCCAACAAGCGCGCGCAGAAGATGGCCGAGCGCGTGCGGGTGCAGATCACGCCGGAACTGGCGGCAAGGCTCAAGCAGGAAGCCAAGGGGCGCGCGGGCGATGCGCCGCTGCTCACCCGCAGCACTGGCGAGCCGTGGGGCTATCGCCGATCCGATCAATACCGCCGGGAGTTTGCCGAAGTCGTCGAGGCCGCCGGGCTCGATCCCGAGACGGTGACGATGTACGCGTTAAGGCATTCATACATCTCGCGGGCATTGCTGCGGGGTATCTCGATCACGCTCGTCGCGGACGCGACCGACACGAGCGAGCGCGAAATCAGGCGGCACTACGCCAAGCTTATCTCCGACCACAGCGGCGAGATCATGCGCCGGGCGCTGCTCGACGTGTCGCCACCGACGACGCCGACGGGCAAGGTCGTCACGCTCGCGGAGCGACGGCCATGAAGCTCGGCGCGATCTCTCTGGCCTTCGCGCTGGTGCTCACGGCGGCGGCGCACGCGCAACAGACGCGATTCTACGGCCCCGACGGGAAGAGCACCGGCACGGCTGTCCCCTACGGCACCGGTAGCGTCCGCTACTACGGCCCGGACGGCCGCAGCCTGGGCACGTCGACTACGACCAGCACCGGCACGACGTTCTACGACGCGCGCGGCAACGTCACTGGGCGGACGAGCACGCCGGGCGCTCGGCGATGAAGAAGGCGAAGGCGCAGCGCCGGGTCAAGCTGCCGCTCAATAGTCCGAATTGGTGGACGTATGACAAGGCTGTGCGTTACGTCCGCGCTCGCATGGGTGACAAAGACATTGCCGACAGCGACCTCGTAGCCGCGATCGAGCGGGGGGGCGAGCAGGGGGGTGTGCACAGCAAGCTTGAGCAAGTTCGGATGCAATACGACCCGCTAGCGCGGCGATCAGAGCTGCTAACGCCGAAGTTCTACAAGCGCGATTACAAGTTCGTTCAGCACTGGGGGCGATGGCTACTCGCGCCCCGCACCGATCAGCGTCTCCTGGGGCGCTGGGATATTTATCTGTGGGGACCCAACATCGAAAAAATCTGGCCGCCCGAAGCGCCGCCGAGCGAGCAGCGGGCCGATGTAGCGCCGCACCGCCCGCCAGGGCGCCAGCCAAAGCACGATTGGCCGAAGCACGTCACGCGCGAAGTGATCAGGCAATTGCGTGCGGGCGAAGAACCGACCGCACCCGAAATGCTGCAATGGTGCGAGGATAAGTGGGGCTGGCAGCCCGAGATTCGGCAGATGCAGCGCCTACTTCACGACCTGCTTTCGTAATTCACCGCATTTCACCGCATATCACCGCTGCAAGAATCCGCTTCTGTCGTAGCGTCTCCCGTGAAGCTTTCACGGAGCGACAGCGATGGCGCGTGGAGAGATTACCGGGAAGAAGCCGGCACAGACGGCCGACGCAGCGAAGCGGCAGGCCGGCCCGCCGAAAAAGACGGACCCGAAGGCGATCGAGCCGATAGGGCACAGCGAACCGGATTCGAGTATCAGCGTCAAGGTACCGCCTATTCGCGGTCCGCCGCTCGCGATGTCGATCCGCGAATTTTGCGCGCTGCACGGCATCAGCGAAGACATGTTCTACAAGATGCAGCGCGAGGGGTGGGGGCCGGCCACCATGAAGGTCGGCTCGCGCACACTGATCTCCCACGAAGCCGCCGCCGATTGGAGGCGCGAGCGTGAGGCCGCCTCCGAGCGGCGCGCCCGCAATGCCGCCGGCGGCGCCGACGTCACCACCACGACCACTTAGAAAACGCCCCCGCGAATGAACGGGGGCGTCTGCATTTTCATGTCGGTTCGGTCGCGGGTGCGCTCCGATCCATCAGCTTCCTGGAGGAAGCTAGGAGTCAGTCAGGCAGACGGCTTCTAGCGGAACTTCGGGATCGTCGCAACCGAAGGCCGCGCCATGGATGCCATCAACAAAAACCCGGCCACCGGCGCGGCGATCTGCGCCGCCAGCACCAAAATTCAGCAAGTTGAAAACCCGGCTGAAGGGACTCGTTTTTTACAAATTGAGGCAAAAACCTCCGAGCCGACCGCCGCTAGCCGAACCAAGCACAAGCTCACCAGGGTCGCCTTCCGGGTCTCTCGCCTCATGGAGTTCTGCAGCTTAAAGGAGTTGCAGAACCAGACCGGGCACGCGTTCTACCACTGGCCGCTCGTGGTGTTGAAGGAACTCTTCGACAACGCGCTCGACGCCTGCGAGGAGGCCGAGGTCGCGCCCATCATCGAGGTCGTGGTCGGCTCCGGCTTCATCGCGATCTCCGACAACGCCGACGGCATCGCGGCCGAGACCATCCGCGCCATCCTCGACTACCACGTCCGGGTATCGAGCCGCGAGGCTTACGTCTCGCCGACGCGCGGCGCCCAGGGCAATGCGCTCAAGACCATCGTGGCAATGGCCTATGTGCTCGACCGCGAGGCTGGCCAAGACGGAGTCAAGTCCGATGCCATGGGCGTGACGGTTATCGAGAGCCGAGGCATCCAGCACCGCATCGAGTTCCGCGTCGACCATGTCAACAACGAGCCGATCATCCTCCACACCACGACGCCGTGCGCCCGCACCGTGGGGACCAAGGTCACCATCGAATGGCCGAGCAGTAATGGGTTGCTGAAAAACGCGGAGCCTCAGTTCAAGTACCTCACGCAGTCCTACGTGTTCTTCAATCCGCACTTGACCTTGCGCGGGCTCTGGTACGACGAGCCGTTCGTCGACATCAAGGCCACGAATCCAAATTGGCGGAAGTGGGGACCGCGCGATCCGACCAGCCCGCATTGGTACAACGAAGGTCGGCTCCAACGTTACCTCGCCGCCCACGTCGCCCGCGACCGCGATCTCGGCCGCGACCGCACCGTGCGCGAGTTCGTGGCCGAGTTCCGCGGCCTGACCGCGACCGCCGTGCAGCGCAAGATCCTCGCCGAGGTCGGCTGCTCGCATCAATCGCTGAGGCAGTTCTTCGGCACCAATCAGGTCAACCGCGAAGGCATCGCCAAGCTCTTGGTGGCGATGAAGCAGCACAGCAAGCCGGTCAACCCCAAGCACCTTGGCATCATCGGCGCTGACCATCTCAGGGCGTGCTTCCTGGCCGCAGGCGGCAACGCCGAGACGTTCAAGTACGAGCAGCGCAAGGGCCTGACCGAGAATGGTATTCCCTACCTGATCGAGTTTGCGTTCGGGCTGCATCAATCGGGGCTGGAAGAGAGGCTGACCAGGACACGCCAGATCGTCACCGGCGCCAACTGGAGCGTCAGCCTCGGCAACCCCTTCCGCAATTTCGGATCGACCGGCGAAGGGCTGGAAACGACCTTAACCAAGGTGCGCGCCAACACCACGGACCCGGTGGTCTGCGCGCTGCATCTGGCGTCGGCCTACGTGCAATACGCGGACCGCGGCAAAAGCTCAATCATTCTCACCGACAACGCGAGGCAACCCGATGACTGATCGGCCGCGCACCATTGCCGACGACATGGTCGATGCAATCGAGACCGCGACCCGCAAATGGACGCGGCAGAGAAAGTCCGAGGAGCGGCAGCCCGGCATGCGGCGCTATCGCTTCGCGCGTATGACCAGCGTGGCGCGCGTGAAGCAGAAGGAGGCCGCATGGGAAGTCATGGAAGAGGCCTACATGGCGGCAAGCGCCAACGGCAGGCTGCCCGCGAAGGCGCGGCAAGTCATGTATCAGGCCCGGCCCAAGATCATCGCGATGACCGACGGCAGGCCGCTCGCTGACAGCTACTTCACGCAGGTGCTGCTGCCGGATTACGTCGAGGAAAACTGCTGCGACGATTGGAAGGTAGTCTACGACGCGCGCGGCCATTTCGAGGAGCCGCACACCAACCGCCGCATCGGCTGCGGCACGCTGGAGGTTGATAACTATCTTGCCGCGATGAAGGCGCCGGACATCATCAAGCCCGAGTTCTCCAGCGCAGCGGTCGACATCATCGGCCCATCCGGCGGCTTCGGCGCGGTTCTCGTTATCGAGAAAGAGGGCTTCGACGCGCTGTTCAAGGCGGTCGACCTCGCCAACCGCTACGACCTGATGATCGTCTCGAATAAGGGTCTCTCCGTCACTGCCTGCCGCAAGCTGATCGACCACATCTGCGGCGGCAGGGACCGTCCGTGTTTTGGGCTGCACGACTTCGATCTCGATGGCTTCAAAATCCTCGGCACGCTGCAGCGTGACACCCGCCGCTATCAGTTCATCAATGAAATTGTGGTGACCGACCTAGGCCTGCGGCTTGACGATATTACCGGGCTGGGGCGCGAGCCCGCTGCCAGGAGTCCGATGAGCCTGCCGAAGCGGCGCGAGCAACTGATCAACAACGGCGCCACCGAGGCCGAGGTCGACATCCTGCTCCATGAGCGCGTCGAATTGAATGCGCTGACCTCCGACGCCTTGGTAGCGATGATCGAGCGCAAGCTCAAAGAGCACGGCGTGACCAAGGTGGTGCCAGACGACAAGGTGCTCAAAGACACCTACCGCGCCTTCCACCGCAGCCAGCAATTGGAGGAGAAATTCAAGCAGATCGAGAAGGATTTCGAGGCCACTCAACCCAAGGTCCCCAAAGACCTTCGCGATCAGGTCTGTACCATCCTCACGAAGCAGCCGAAATTACGCTGGGACGACGCGATCAAAATTGCGCTCGGCACAACGCTCGAAGATGTGCAGGCAAAAAAGCAGGAGGCCAAGGAGAAGTCCGGCGACTTCACGGACAGCGGCGAGCCGGAAGGCGAGGAGTCATGAGCCCCCGCTTGCACGACCGCCACCGAGTTCTGGAGCGTCGCATCACCCGCGACGCCAAGGTGCCGTACTCGGCCGACGATCCCGAGATGGAGAACGGTTGGCGCTGCATCCCGATCCGGCCCACCGCCGATGACGCCTGGTTCATTCTCGACTCGTCGCGCGATTACAAGACGGTGTGGGGGCGCTGGCATGACGTGGAGGGCAGCTCATGAGCCGCCAGCAGCGCCGCCAGTTCGAGCGCCAGCTCAGGAAGCTGATCAAGGCCGCGGGCGACAACTGCTCGCTCTGCGGCGCCGAATTCCAACACAACCGCCGCACCTACGGCGGCTACGACCAGGACGGCAACATTGCGCTCGTCGGCGAGTGCTGCGTTGAGCACCTGAATAAGATCTATACCGCCGGCCTTTTCTCCTGCCGCAACTACGATTTTCTCCCCGCCGGCCAGAACAGCATGACGCGCAGCCTCAGCGCCGAGCAGGTTGTGCATGCTGTCGGCGCCCTCGAGCGCGCCATCGCCGTCGCCGATGAGGAGGTGAGGGACGACCTCTGGCAACGGGGCGGCGTGAGCCGGCCGCCGCACGCCTCTATCAACGTTCTCGATCGCCCCTGGAAGCAGGACGATCACGCCTGGTTCGAGCAACACCCCGATCGCTCCCACCGCGCGCGGTTTCCATTCGTTGGTGAGATCGGGCTCGAGCAGTCCGGCGTCGCGCCGGGGGGGCATCGGCTGTTAGTCCTGCTCCGCCAAGTCGAGCCCGGCAAGCGTATCAAAAGCGGGTTCTTCATTTCCAATGAGCTGCTGCCGGTGCCCGACGTCGAAGCCGTCGCGCACGCGCTGTTCGACATCGCGACCAGGCGCGAGCCGGTACCGCACAACGGCGCGGCACTGTGTGTGCTGATCGAGAAATATCAGATCGCGGAGGAGAAGGTGTGATGCTCGACGGCAGCGGCAACGCCGGCATTCGCGCGTTCATGACGCAGGCGATGAAGAATGACCTTCGCGCCTGCGGCTTCACCGAGGAGCAGCTCGCAGAGTTGACGCCGCAGGAGGGCGACGAGATCCTCGCCGTGGCGAACACCGTTGACAGCAATGAGGTGCGCAAGTTCATCGAGATTATCGTCGCCCAGGCGCTGACAGCGACCAAGGATCTCAAAGAGCCCGGCGTATTACAGATAACCCTCATTCACCCGCTCAGCGAAGACGTGGAAACCATTTATCGCTACGCGCTTAACCTTCCCAAATTGGTCGAGCGCATGACAGCCGAAGCTATGAGCGCTAGCGAAGCTGGGCATAACGTCTACATCGAAGGGCGGACAGTGCGGCGCGGTCTTCGTGCCAAACAACGCGGAGAGGCCAAGGATACCGTCGCGGTGTTCGCGCTGGTGGTCGATTCCGATGCCGACAAGAACGAGGCCTGGACGCCAAACGTGCCGGTAAGCCTCGGCGTCGTGACCTCCCCCGGCAACGAACACTCCTGGCTGTTCTGGGAACGCGCGCTCGATCCCAACACCGGGCAAGAATTCGGCACGCGCCTGCGCGCGGCAACGAAGACCGACAAGCCCACCGGAAACATAACCCAGCCCTACCGCATCGCTGGCACCGTCAATTACCCAAACAACAAGAAGAAGCAACGCGGTCGCGTCAACGTCTCGACGCGTATGCTCGGCTTCGATCCCAAGGTGTTGTGGACGGTTGAGCAGTTTGAACAGGCATTTCCCAAGTCTAGCGGCAGCAAGACACCCGCCTCGAGCGCAGACCCACAGGCGTCGACCGAGCGGATCGCCGCCGCGCTCGCTGTCATCCCGCACAACGACAAAGATCCACACGAAGCTGATTACTGGAAGCAAATCGCGCACACACCGGGACGCAGCTACATGATCCAGATCGGCCTAGCGGTCAAAGCCGCGAGCGGCGGCAGCGTCGAAGGCTTCGAACTGTTCGACAAGTGGCGCCAAGGCGCGCCGGACTACAACGCCGACATGACGAAGAAGAAGTGGGATGGTTTCCACCCGACCAAGATCGGCTTCGGCACCTTGAAGTTCTACGCCGATAAAGCCAAGCCAGGATGGGACAAAAACGTAATCGATGCAGAGGTCGAGCGCTTAGCCAAGCTTTCCGATGCCAATTACGACCGTGAGTGCAAGGTCGTGGCGGGAAAGCTGGGGCTGCGCGTCGGCACACTCGACAAACTGCGGACGAAGGCCAGAAAGGCACACGCGCAGGCGCAGGCACCCACGGGCGTGCCGACTGGTCGCGGCGGACTGGAAGACGATGTCGCGCTCGCGTTCTCGGCCAAATATGCAACTAACGCGCGCTATGTGCATAAGTGGGGTACCTGGCTCATCTGGAACGGGGTGCGCTGGAAGCCCGAAGAGACGTTGATCGCCTTCCATCTTGCGCGCGAGCTTTGCCGTGTCGCTGAAAATGCGGAGCACAAGACGGTCGCCGCGGTGGTGGGATTAGCACGTACCGACCGCAGACAAGCGGCGGTGACGTCGCAATGGGACGTCAACTCGTGGCTGCTCGGTACGCCAAAGGGCACGATTGACCTGCGCACCGGCAAGCTCTCTGCGGCCAAGGCGGACGATTACATCACCAAGATCACAAGCGTCGCGCCGACCGAGAAAGTAGATTGCCCGCTGTGGCTGAAATTCCTCAATCGGGTCATGGCCGGGGACCAGGAGATGATCGATTACCTGCAGCGCGTGTGCGGCTATTGCCTCACCGGTGACACGACCGAGGACGCACTGTTCTTTCACTATGGCAAAGGCGGCAATGGCAAATCAGTTTTCCTAGAGACCATCGCCGGCATTCTTAACGATTACCACGAGGCCGCAGACATGGAGTTGTTCGTCGTCACCCACAGCGAGAAGCACCCGACCGATCTTGCCTCATTGCGCGGCGCTCGCCTGGTTACGGCGGTTGAGACCGAAGAAGGCAGGCGCTGGGCCGAGGCCAAGCTCAAACGGATGACCGGCGGAGAGCCCATCAAGGCGCGCTTTATGCGCCAGGATTTCTTTACCTACATTCCGCAGTACAAGCTGCAGTTTGTCGGCAACCATAAACCCGCGATCCGCAACGTCGACGAGGCCATCCGCCGGCGCTTTCATCTCGTACCCTGGCTAGTGACCATCCCCAAAGACGAGCGGAACAAAAAGCTGTCTGACGACCTGAAAGCCGAATGGCCGGGCATCTTGCAGTGGATGATCGACGGCTGCTTGGCATGGCAAAAGCAGGGATTAAAGCCGCCGAAAGCCGTGAACAGCGCCACCCAGGAATATCTGGATAGCCAAGATACGGTACAGAACTTCTTCGACGACTGCTGCGTCATCGCGAAGAACGAATCGGACGCCTTCGAGCACATCTGGGACGGCTACGTCGATTGGTGCGAAGACTGCCGCGAGTATGTCGGCACCAAGAAGGCCTTCGGGCAAAAGCTTAAGGACAAGGGATTTAAGGCAAAAGGCGGAAAAGAGCGCACCTACATCGGTATCCGTTGTGTTCGCGAGAACCGCAAGAAGTTGCTGGAGGATGCAAAACAGAGCACCGAGAGGCTGAAAGCAAAGGTCGAGGAGCAGAAGCTTCGGCAGGCCGCAAAAACGAAATATCAGGAACCGGACCAATTCGACGAGCATAGCGCGCCGCAAGCAACCAAGCCAACGACGCCGCAAGCAACCAAGCCGACGACGCCTCCATTGACATCAGGGCACGTCCGCGAACTGCACCGCCGGTCCCTGGATTGGATCGCAGCACGAGAGGCTAATGGGCTCGAGGTGAGCACTGCCGCGCTGGAGGCCGAGCTGCGGACAATTCTGCGCCAGGAACTCGCCACGAACGAGGTTGAGGCTGCGGTCGCGCAGGTCATGGACCGCGTGTTAGCGGTCTGAAATGACCTGAGTTCAGGACAGGCGCAAGACGCAGTGAGGGGCCTGGATCGCGTGCCACGCCGCTGCAGTTTCTGAACACTTTTCGGAGTTGATTAGGTGCCCAATCCCCAGGTTGGTGAACGATTTGAACGAGCGTCCGGTTATCCACCCTAGTGAACGATGCATGTGTTCTAAAAGCAGATTATACGCGTGACGCGCGCGTACGTGGGTCGATAACCGGATGTCCGTTCACATCGTTCACAAAGTCGCGGGAAAACCTGCATCAAGTGCCTGTAAAATAGGAGTTATCCGAGATTGGATCGGCGCACTTTGGAGCAGTAGCACAGAGCCGTGGACCGTGAAGCGCCCCCGGCTGCGGTTCAATATGAAGGAACGGAATAGAGCGCCATGAAACCGACCGTTACCGACGTAGTCGAACTGATAATCAAGATGTGCAAGAGCAGCGGCATGACCGTCGACGAGGCGGTCGAGCTTACGGCGGAAACCACAATTGCGGATCTCGGTAAAGAGGACGAAGCCGCGGCACGGGCATTCGCCGAATTACTAAAGCAAGCCGTGCGAGAGCGGATGGCGTCATGATCCCCCTCGGTCCAGCCACCAACGCCGGCGCATAGGTGCCTGATCCCATCCGGCAGCGTCCAGGCCCTCCTGCGCATTCCTAAAGGCATCTCCTGAGCCTAAAGCCGGGGGGTACTTGCTTCGGGCACTGCCAGTCAGGTCGCGGCGTCATGGCAACCTTTTGGGTATCTTTTGCGACGGACGAGAAGTTTCTCGGCGTCGCCATCGTCGACATGGCCCTCGACGCGCATGGCGAATTCAACGCCATGGATGTCATCGGAGAGACAATCCGTCTCCGCTGCAATCCCGGCCATGGCAGCGTGCAAGTGCAGAAAATCCCCGACGGAGAGATACCGATTAGCTTCAAGAACCGTCTGCTTGGGAAGGACGAGGCCGAGCGCCTGAATGCAGTCCGCCCGATCAATTAGGCTAGTACGCCCGCGACCTCGACTCGCCGGTGCGCAAATCCGGCGGGTCATAGTGCATCCTCCAGACGGAGGTGATCGCACGATGGACAGAACCGGGACCGACCTCGGGCAGTGCAGCGATCACTTGCGCCACCGCCTTCAAAAACCGGTCGCGATCGCGCGGATGCAGCGGACGGCAGGCGTTCATCACAGCTTGGAGTTCGCTGTCGGTGAGGCTGATTGGCTGCGACATGGTGGGTCCTCGGCTGTTGCGATATGATGATTCGCGGCCGAGTGGCCAGAATTGCTTGCCTGAACTGCGCCCCGCTATTTCTCCGGCGGGGCCTTTTTTTGCCGTCAGCCGATGCGGGCCTTGTCGGGTCTCGGATTTAGCAAGCGGTGCAGCGCCCAGTCCCGCCGCTTGGCCATGTTCTCGGAACCGCGGCCGTTCGGCTCGGGCCGTTGGCGGTAGCGCATCTCGCAGCTCGCCGCGTGCGTCGAAATCAAGCCGTCGCGAATGCCTTGGAGCAGGACCGCGGCGGTTCTGACCCCGTCTTTTGCGTCCCGCGTGAGCCTCGCGATGACGTAGTCGCTGCCTGTGAATTTCAAGTTGCCGTGAATGCGCTGCTTCGGCGGGCGCACCTCGCCCTTGCGCGGTCGACCAGCGCCGGGGCGTTTGCCGCCGTGCTGACCGAGAAGGGGTGGGTCGAGGTCGTCGACCATTGGCGTCAAGGATGGTTGAGATTGCCGGCCGGTGTCTACCTCAGGTTCGGGAGCCTCGCAACCGCCGGTTTAAGAATTCTTTTCTCGAAAAAACAAAATTGCGGCGCACGAAAAGTTCGCCTGCAGCGCGCGCCGCGGCCACGCACAGGTCTCAAATTTTTGGCGGCCCCCCGGCCCAGAGAAATCTTTTGAAAGCTTGGTGTGTTTGCCTTCAATGGCCCCTTCCAATGATTCGCGTCAAGGCAGCATGCGAGGAAGCGGCGCGGACCCCTCGAGCGTAAGGTCGAAGCAAGACTGATGTCCTAAGGCGTGAACAGGACGGGCTACGTCGGTCGGGGCATATGATTCAAAACGCCTCTGGGCAAAATCTCAGCCTGGCGGGGTCAGCAGCCCGAGCCGCTCTGCAATGGAGACAGCCTCCGCGAGCGACTGAACCTTGAGCTTTTCCATCACCGCGTGGCGGTGGGCCTTGATGGTGCGCTCCGACGTGCCTAGCTCGTGGGCGATCTGCTTGTTGAGCTTGCCGCGGACGACGAGCGAAAAGACCTCGCGCTCCCGCAGCGTGAGCGCCGACACCAGGGTACGGAGGTGGTCGAGTCTGTCACGCTGATGCCGCCGTTCGTGGTAGCGCACCAGAGCCCGCTCGACGGCTTCGAGCAAAGTGTGCTTTGACACCGGTTTCGACAGGAAATCTTCGGCGCCTGCCTTGATGGCCTGGACGCTCGTGGGAATGCTGCCATATCCGGTCAGGAAGACGATCGGGAGGATACTGTTGAGCTTCGACAGGCGATCCTGCAATTCCAGCCCGCTCAGACCGGACATTCGCATGTCGAGCAATATGCAGCCGGGGCCGCTGCCCGGCAGGTTCGCCAGCAGATGATCGCCCGAGTCGTAGTGGGCGACCTGATAGCCGGTCGCCTGCAGCAGACGAGCCACCGCATGGCGGAACGACTTGTCGTCGTCGACGACGTGGATGACGGATTGCGTGCCGGTCATGCCGGACTCGTCTCGGCCCGCGGCAGGGTGAATCGGAGCACGGCGCCGCCGCCGCCGCGGTTCTCCGCCCAGATCCTGCCTCCGTAGGTCTCGATGAGCGTACGCGCGAGCGACAATCCGAGCCCTGTCCCCTGCCTCTTGGTGGTGTAGAATGCCTCGAAGATGTCGTTCAATTTGTCTTTAGGAATTCCGGTCCCGGAATCGGACACCGACACCTCGACTTCGGACACTCCCCTGAGCACGGTGCGGAATTCCAATCTGCGTTTGTCCGGTGCACAATCCGACATGGCATCCATGCCGTTGGTCGCCAGATTGAGCAGCACCTGCTGCAGATGCACCTGATCGGCGCGCACCGCGCAGGTGCCTTGCCCTTGCGCCGTGCTCAGCAGGACGCCCCGCTTCATCGCCTCCGGCTCAAGGATGCGGATTGCATCACCGATGGCATCGTTCAGGTCGAAGTTCTGCAGCTTGATCTCGCCTCTCTTCAGCAATCCGCGCAGGTGGCGGATGATCTCGCTGGCACGCTGATCGTCCCGTCGAATATCGGCGAGGATTTCCTTTAGCTGACGCATGTCAGGCGCGTTCATCGTGAGGAGGGTCTCGGCGGCCTCGGTGTTGTTCAGAATCGCGCCCAATGGCTGGTTGAGCTCATGCGCGACCGAAGCCGAAAGCGCGCCGGCGGTGGCGCTACGGTTCAAATGGATGACTTCCAGGAGGCGGCGCCGGGCTTCGAGCTGCGCGATTTGGCGCCGGTGGCGCTCGAACAGCAGCCAGATAATCATCGCCGCCTGCAGCAGCACGACGGCTAGCGCCGCCATCACCTCCCAGTAATGCTGGTCCCACAGGCCCGGCGGACGAAAAC
>Ga0318577_10000306_pt1 | contig 13321 bp, 8 predicted proteins | sample GRESIP089b5f25_FD_203484 | JGI IMG/M metagenome (GOLD analysis project Ga0318577, IMG submission 203484) | Tropical soil microbial communities from Luquillo Experimental Forest, Puerto Rico - GRE.SIPMG.089b5f25 | ecosystem: Environmental > Terrestrial > Soil > Tropical forest > Bulk soil... | reverse complement strand
ACAGGTCCACCTTATTCTTCACGCCGACCACGTCGGGGTTGAAGGTTCCGTTGACACCGCCCGTTGCCGTCAACAAGGTGTAAATCTGGCGCTTGGTGATGTTCTTGTCGTCGACGACCTGGACCGTTGCTCCGTTGAGTACCGCGATCCCCGTAACGTTGGTCTGGCTCGCCGTAACCGCGTTGATGTTGATGAGGTAGGTGGCGGCGGACGTGAACACGAGATTGCCGGCGACGTTGAGCGTGCCGATCGCGTTCGGCAGGCCCGGCATCAATGTTCCGCCAGCCACCAACACGCTCGGCACCGTCCCCGTGCCGCTGAGCATGGCGGTGGGGCCCACCAGTACGCCGCTCGACGACGAGATGTCGCCGGTGACCGAGAGCGTGCCGCCGGCGACGACGGTGGCCCCGGTATAGCTGTTGCTGCCGTCAAGCGTCAGCGTCCCGCTACCGACCTTGACCAGCGAGCCGCCGGTGCCCCTGATAAGGCCGCTCACCGTGGTCGAGAGATTGTTGCTGCCGACGGTGAGTAGGTTTGGGCCCAGCGAGAAAGTTCCCGCGCCCTCGATCGAGCCTGCCGCCATCCCGCCACTCGACAGGGAGGTTATGTCGAATGCGCCTCCGGCAAGGGTGATGAAACGTGCATTCCCGCCGGTGGCGCTGTCGACGAATGCGGTGAGCCCACCGGCGTTGGTGATTATGGTGGCGTTGCCGGCGCTGCTCGTACCGCGGAAAAAAATGTTCGCCTGGTTGCCGACGATAAAAGTCGGTGCGTTGGAAGAATTGTTGACGATGCCGGCACCGGTGATGCTGATTGATGTGGAGAGGGGTGAAGACGTACGAAAGTATAAGCAGGCGCACCAGCGTTGAACTGCAGCGTTCCGATCGACGTCGTTATGAAGGGATCGAATAATATTGAGGTTGTATTCGACGCGCCGAAGAACGCGGTATTGGTCGGCACCACCGCCGGGTTCCAGTTGCTGGCAGTGTTGAAACTTCCCGAGCCGGGATTGAGCAGCCAAGTAGCATCTTGCGCTTGCGCGGATGTAGCCGCGAACAATGCCGCGGCCGCGACCGTGCTCAACAGATGTGTGCGCATCTCGCTGCCCCCGCTGCGCAATGCTCAACGCACACATGCCTCAAGAGGCAGTCGTAAATTGGGCGACGCACCAACCTTTGGTCGAAATTTGACGCGTGTGGCTAAGAGGTCACACTCAATCGGCGTCTCTCCCCGCAAACTGCGGGGCGAGAGCGCAGACCAAGTTCGCCGCGCGCGGAGAAGCTTTCGAAACCTAAGCTTATTTTTTGGCCTTGAGCACCTTGAACAGCTCGAAGCCGTCGGCCGGCTTGAGGTTCTCGTGCACCACCGCATGCACGGCGCTGATCATCGCGTAGGGCGCGTCCGACTGGAAGATGTTGCGGCCCATGTCCACGCCCGCGGCGCCCTGCTGGACGGCGTTATAGGCCATCGTGAGCGCCTCGAGCTCGGGCAATTTCTTGCCGCCCGCCATCACGATCGGCACCGGGCAGGAGGCGGTCACGGTCTCGAAGCCGTCGTCCACGTAATAGGTCTTGACGTATTGCGCGCCGAGCTCGGCGATGATGCGGCAGGCCAGGCGGAAGTATTTGGCGTCGCGCACCATGTTCTTGCCGACCGCCGTGACGCCCATCACCGGCATGCCGTAGCGCAGCCCCGCATCCACGAGCTTGGTCATGTTGTGGATGGATCGCGTCTCGTGGTCGCCGCCGATGAACACCTGAATGCCGACGCCGGCCGCGTTGAGCCGCACCGCGTCCTCCATGTCCATCGCGATCTGCTCGTCGGACAACTCCTCGCGCAGGATGCTCGGACCGCCGCTCGCGCGCAGCACCATCGGTTTTTGCGACTCCGCCGGAACGACGCTGCGCAGGATGCCGCGCGTGCAGAACAAGGCGTCGCAGAACGGCAACAGCGGCACGATCGAGAGATCGATGCGCTCGAGCCCGGTCGTGGGACCCTGGAAGTAGCCGTGGTCGACGGCGAGCATCACCGTGCGGCCGCTCGCAGGGCTGAACACGCGCGCGAGCCGGTTCTTCATGCCCCAATCGAGCTGGTGCGAGCCTTTGAGAAAGAAACCCGGCGCGGTCTGCGGCTGATCCGCGTAGAACCTTGCACCTTCGGCGTCGGCTTCTGGCATGAGGCGTCTCGTCCTGTTTGGATTGTTCGGGGACTGGTCGGTCGGGTGTCTCGGGCTGCGCAGGCTTTAAGACGCAAAACCTGATCTGTGTCTTCTGTTTTTTCTGCAAACGCGTCGGAGACGTCTTCACTGCGGGCTTTTCCGGGTAAGAGCGGACATCATCAAGCTCGTCAATGGCGCCTTCGACACGCCGACGGTGGGCTGTATACACGCGTAGATTGCAATACCAGGATAGACAACTTTTAAGTTAGACGGTTAATAAGGCCGTCATGCGTGTCTCAGCGCGCAACACAACAAAGCGTGGCGAAACGAACGGCAGTGAAATCGCTGTCACGCCCGACGCGTACAAGCGGCCGATCGCATCCGCGCCGCGCGAACGCTATCGCGCGCCGCCCATCCACTGCGATTCAGGCCAAGCGAGTTTGATCCCCACGCACGCTTTTCGATCGACGCTTCCTTAAAGGGGCCGATCACAACGGAGCCCGCGTCATGCCGATCTACACTTACACCACCATCGACGATCCATCGGCTACCACTAGCACCACTGCATCCGGCATCAACACTGCGGGGCAGATCGTCGGGTTTTTCCGGAACGCCAGCGGCCGCCATGGCTTCCTCTATAATGGCAGCACTTACACCACCCTCGACGATCCATTCGCCTCTGCGAACGCTGGCGGCACCCTCGCACTCGGCATCAGCAACGCGGGCCAGATCGTCGGAGGTTATTATGATAGCAGCGGCAATGAGCACGGCTTTCGATATAGCGGCGGCAGTTACACCACCCTCGACGATTCGCTAGGCACCAACGGCACCGAGCCATCGGGCATCAACGCTTCGGGGCAGATCGTCGGGCTTTATTTTGACAGCAGCAACCACTTTCACGGCTTCCTCTACAACCCAAGTGGCGGCGGCACCTTTAGCACCCTCGACGATCCCTTGGGCACCAATGGCACCGATCCTGTCGGCATCAACGATGCGGGCCAGGTCGTCGGGAGTTATTTCGATAACAGCAACCAGTTGCACGGCTTCCTGTATAGCGGCGGCAATTACACCCCCCTCGACGACCTCTTGGCCGTCCACGGCACCGTTGCAACCGGCATCAACGCGGCAGGCCAGATCGTCGGGTATTACTTTGATGCCAGCAATCATCCGCACGGCTTCATCTATACCGGCGGTAATAACTACACCACCGTCGACAATCCCCTAGGCGTTAACGGCACCGAGGTAACGGGCATCAACGCTTCGGGACAGATCGTCGGGTTTTATTTGGATAGCAGCAACCACGCTCACGGCTTCGTCGCAACTCTCATGCCGAACCCGGCGCCGCCCGCTGGCACCACCGCCGACATGATCCTGCGCGGCACGATCGATTCGTCCTACGCCGGCGAGTACGAGATCTACGATATCGGCAATAATGCGACCTTGGCGGCGTACACCTTGGGCCCAGTCGGAAACGATTGGCAGTTCGCCGGCCTCGGCCGGTTCTTCGGCAGCGACACCACCGACATGATGTTGCGCAGCGCCAGCACGGGCGGCTTCGAGGTCTACGACATCAGCAACAACAACATCACCAACGCCGCCGCCTTGGGCACCGTCGGCTTGAACTGGCAGACCGCCGGCTTCGCCGACTTCAACGGTGACGGCATGACCGACATGATGCTGCGCAATTCCTCAACCGGCGGGTTCGAGGTCTACAACATCGCCAACAACAGCATCGTCAACGCCGCCTTCGTGGGCACGGTCGGCTTGGATTGGCAGTTCTCCGGCGTCGGCAATTTCAGCGGCCTCGGCGAAAGCGACATGCTGCTGCGCAATTCCAACACCGGCGGCTTGGAGGTCTACGACATCGCCAACAATGCGATCACCAACGCCGCCTTCATCGGCACGATCGGGCTCGATTGGCAGTTCTCGGGCGTCGGCAACTTCAGCGGTGTCCCCGGCGAAACCGATCTCCTTTTGCGCAACAGCACGACCGGCGGGCTCGAAGTCTACGACATCAACAACAACCAACTCACCAATGCCGCCTTCATCGGCACGATCGGGCTGGAGTGGCAGTTCGCGGGCATCGCGCCGGTGCACGCCGCCGGCGCGTCCGATCTGGTGCTGCGCAACGTCAACACCGGCACGTTCGAAGTCTACGACATCGCCAACAATCAACTGACCGGGGCCGCGTCCTTGGGCCAGATCGGATTGGGTTGGCAGCTCGGCGGTTTCGCCGCCGATCCGCCGACCGGTTCCATGGGTGACTCAGGTCAATCCGCTCAGCTCGTGCAGGCGATGGCAGGTTTCGGCGGCGGCAGCGGCGCGGCCGAGGGCTTGAATACGGTGCGACGGCCTCTACGAGATCTACGACATCGGCGGTAACTCCCTCTTGGCCGCCTATCAGCTGGGCCAGGTCGGAACCGATTGGCGGTTCATCACCCTCAACGGCTTCTTCGGCAGCGACACCACCGACATGCTGTTGCGCAACGCGAACAGCGGCGGATTCGAGGTCTACGACATTAGCAACAACAACATCACCAGCGCCGCTTTCCTGGGCAACGTCGGGCTCGATTGGCAGGTCATGGGCTTCGGCAACTTCTCGAGCCGCGGCGAGAACGACATGATCCTGCGCAACGCGAACAACGGCGGCGTCGAGGTCTACGATCTCAACAACAATCAGATCACCGGCGCCGCCTTCATGGGCACCGTGGGGTTGAATTGGCAATTCTCCGGCATCGGCAATTTCAGCGGTCGCGGCACCAGCGACATGCTCCTGCGCAACTCCAATACCGGCGGCTTGGAAGTCTACGACATCAACAGCAATGCGATCACCGGCGCCGCCTTCATCGGCACGGTCGGGCTCGATTGGCAGTTCTCGGGCGTCGGTAATTTCAGCGGCGCGCCCGGCGAAAGCGATCTCATGTTGCGCAACAGCAAGACCGGCGGGATGGAGATCTACGACATCAATAACAACCAGATTACCAACGCCGTCTTCATCGGCACCGTCGGGTTGGATTGGCAGTTCGCGGGCATCGCCCCAATTCACTCACCCGGTGCGTCCGATCTCGTGTTGCGCAACGTCAACACCGGCCAATTCGAGGTCTACGACATTGCAGGCAATCAACTGATCGGGGCCGCGCTGTTGGGCCAAGTCGGCTTGGATTGGCAACTCGGCGGCTTCGCCGTCGATCCCCCGACCGCACCGGCGGGGTCCATGGACGACTCGAGTCAGATTGCGCAACTCACGCAAGCGATGGCGGGCTTTGGCGGCGGCAGCGGCGCAACCGATGGCGTGAATACGGTGCCGCTCGGTGCCGACGCATCCCAGCAGCCGTTGCTGACGACACCGCAGCACGCATGAGAGCGGCCCGACGATAGACCGCCGCTATGGCGAAGCGGCCCGATGCTGCGCCTCGAACGCATTTGCGGCCGTAAAACCCCGGCAGCCCCCTGGTCATGACCCGCGCAAACGGTACTCGATTGCCGTATTGAATATCTCCAGAAAATCTCCAGGGAAGCTCAAACCCCGCTAAAAGCTTGTCATTTCGCCCAGTGCTAGCGGTCCGCATGCTGCGGACTTGATGCTGCGGACTTGGGCACTTCCTTGGGCCGATCCTTCACCATCGACGGAAACTTAAACGAGCGGAGACCGGCTCGCGCGCGCGGATGCGCGCGTGCCGCGGGCGCAATCGCGCGCGGTTGATCGCCCGGCGGACAACCCGCAGGCGACGGGATTGAGCAGTCCCATCGGACGTACCGCCCTCGGCCTATTGCCCTGAACCGCAGCGATCGCGCTCTCGCGGGCGAAACCATCAGAGGAGGCCGGGCCATGCCCGTCTACACCTTCACCAACTTCGACGATCCGTTGGCCACCGATCACTTCACCAACGCAACGGGCATCAACGCCTCGGGTGACATCGTCGGCTTTTATGAGGCGTCCGGCGTCAACCATGGCTTTCTCTTGAGTCGAGGCACTTACACCACGATCGACGATCCTTTGGGCACCAAAGGCACCTTCGCGCAAAGCATCAACGATATGGGCCAGATCGTCGGGTCTTACAGGGACAGTGCCAGCACCAACCACGGCTTCCTTTTGAGCGGCGGCACTTACACCACCATCGACGATCCTTTGGCCACCACCGCTACCAATGCAATCGGCTTGAACAACAAAGGCCAGATCGTCGGGGAATATCTGAACGCCACCGGCATCCACGGCTTCCTCTTGAGCGGCGGCGTTTACACCACCCTCGACGATCCACTGACCAACGCGCAAAGCCGCAACACCCAGGCGTTCGACATCAACAATGCAGGCCAGATCGTCGGATTTTACCAGGACAGCCACGGCGCTCAGCACGGCTTCCTGTTCAGCGGCGGCACTTACACCACCATCGACGATCCCTTGGGCGTCAAAGGCACCACCGCAACCGGCATCAACGACGCAGGCCAGATCGTCGGGTCTTACTTCGACAGCGCCAACCAGCGGCACGGCTTCCTCTTAAGCGGCGGCTTCTTCACCACCATCGACGATCCTGCGGGCACAACAACCACCATGCGGGACATCAACGCCGCAGGTCAGATCGTCGGGACTTCCGGCGACGCCAGCGGCGGGCACGGCTTTGTCGAAACCACCGTGCCGAACCCGCCGGCGCCCGCCGGCACCAGCGCCGACATGGTCCTGCGCGGCTCGAACACGTCAGCCATCGCGGGCCAATACGAGATCTACGACATCGGCAACAACACGATCCTCGCCGGCTACTCCCTGGGCCAGGTCGGGACCGATTGGGGCTTCGTCACCCTCGGCGGCTTCAACGGCGGCGACACCAGCGACATGCTGTTGCGCAACGGCAGGACCGGCGGCTTCGAGGTCTACGACATCAGCAACGACATCACGGGCGCCGCGTTCCTCGGCAACGTCGGCCTGGATTGGCAGGTCATGGGCTTCGGCAACTTCAGCAGCATGCCCGGCGAAACCGACATGGTGCTGCGCAACGTCAACACCGGCGGAGTCGAGGTCTACGACATCAACAACAATCAGATCACCGGCGCGAGCTTCATGGGCACCGTGGGGCTGGATTGGCAGGTCGGAGGCTTCGGCAATTTCTCCAGCCGCGGCACCAGCGACATGGTGTTGCGCAACGCGAAGACCGGCGGACTGGAAGTGTACGACATCGACAGCAATCAGATCACCGGCGCCGCCTTCATGGGCACGGTGGGATTGGACTGGCAGATCATCGGGACCGGCAATTTCAGCAGCATGCCGGGCGAGACCGACCTGATGATGCGCAACACCAGGACCGGCGGGCTGGAAGTCTACGACATCGCCAACAACCAGATCACCGGCGCGACCTTCCTGGGCACGGTGGGGCTCGACTGGCAGGTCGCCGGCTTCGGCCCTGTGAGCGGACCCGGCGCCTCCGACATGGTGTTGCGCAACGTCAACACCGGCGCCTTCGAGGTCTACGACATCGCCAACAACCAGATCACCGCGGCCGCTTCTCTGGGCCAGGTCGGATTGGATTGGCAGGTCGGCGGTTTCGCCACATCGAACGCATCCATGGGCGGCTCGAGTCAGGCGGCGCAACTCGTGCAGGCGATGGCGAGCTTCGGCGGCGGCGGCGCGGCCGAGAGCATGAATACCGCTGCCCTCGGCGCCGACACGTCACAGCAGCCGTTGCTGACGGCGCCGCAACACGCGTGACGGCAGCCCGACGACTCACCCCTTAGCAAGCGAGACGATCCCAGGAGGCGGCGCCATGCCCGTCTATATCTTCACGACCTTGAACGATCCCTTGGCCACCGACGGCACCCTTGCGCACGACATCAACGGCTTGGGTCAGATCGTCGGGCAATACTCCAACAACAATACCGGCATCAACGGCTTCCTCTTGAGTGGAGGCACTTACACCACGATTGCCGATCCCTTAGCCACCCAACACCTCACCGAGGCCTTCGGCATCAACGACGCGGGACAGATCGTCGGCATTTACGTTACTGCCCCCAACGGCGACCACGGCTTCCTGCGCAACGTCAACACCGGCGGAGTCGAGGTCTACGACATCAACAACAATCAGATCACCGGCGCGAGCTTCATGGGCACGGTGGGGCTCGATTGGCAGGTCGGGGGCTTCGGCAATTTTTCGAGCCGCGGCACCAGCGACATGGTGATGCGCAACACCAGGACCGGCGGCTTGGAGGTCTACGACATCGACAGCAACCAGATCACCGGCGCCGCCTTCATGGGCACCGTTGGACTCGATTGGCAGATCGTCGGCAGCGGGGATTTCAGCAGCATGCCGGGCGAGAGCGATCTGATGATGCGCAACACCAACACCGGCGCCTTCGAGGTCTATGACATCGCCAACAACCAAATCACCGGCGCGACCTTTCTGGGCACGGTCGGGCTCGACTGGCAGGTCGCCGGCTTCGGCCCTGTGAGTGGCCCCGGCGCCTCCGACATGGTGTTGCGCAATACCAAGACCGGCGCGTTCGAGGTCTACGACATCGCCAACAATCAGATCACCGCGGCCGCGCGCCTGGGGCAGGTGGGACTGGACTGGCAAGTCGGCGGCTTCGCCGCCGATGCGCCGAGCGCATCGTCCGCAGCGATGGGCGGCGCGAGTCAGGTGGGGCAGCTCGTGCAAGCGATGGCCAGTTTCGGCGGCGGCAGCGGCGCAGCCGATGGCTTGAACGCAGTCGCGCTTGGTTCCGACACGCCGCAGCAGCCGTTGCTGACGACGCCGCAGCACGCCTGAGTGCCGCTCGACGATAGGCGGCAGCCATGCCGATCTAAGCTCGCCCGCTTTCGGGTCGGGAGCGGCCACGCGGGCGGCAAGTATTTTTCATCGAGCGGTTGTGTGAGCTATGTCACGCGAGTGACCAGCAGAGCGCGATAACATTCCACGCGAAGTCGGTTCGGACCCTACGTCGACAAGGCGCGCAGGTGGCGAAGATTCATGCCGAGCACGATAACAATTTTGCATCGATAAAGGAACAACAAATGCATTGGACACATGAGCCACAAGGCCTCTATCGTTTTTCGCCGTCTGAACCGGGGGGAAGCGCCATGGCCCGCATTCGCGCCAGGTGACGCGCACCCAACGGGCCATCGCCGCAGCCGGTCCGGTCGAATAGCGAAGGATGCGCCAACGCTGGCAGCAGGCGATAGCCCGATCGATCGGAGATCGGAGCAAGGCGATGCAAGCGACAGCAAGTTGGGCTGTGGCAGCGGGGCGGAGCCGAAGCTTTCAAGGCCGTGTTCCTCGCGCGGCGACGCCCGCTTATGACGACATCGCAGCACCCCATGAGAGCGCGCCGTGCGAGCTGCATCGTGGGGCGGAGGACATGACATGACCGTGTACAATTACACTCTTTTCGACGATCCGTCGGCCACGACCGGCGGCACCAAAGCATTCGGCATCAACGACTCGAGCCAGATTGTCGGATACTATCTTAGCAACATCTTTCGTGGATTCCTTTTCGCTGGCGGTACTTTCACGGTCCTCAATGACCCTGCCGCCGGGACGAGCAGCGCGCAGGGTACTTTAGCTCAAGGCATCAACGATACCGGCCAGATCGTCGGTTATTACGCCGATGCCATAGGTGACACGCATGGTTTCATCGACAGCGGTGGCATTTACACCTCCCTCACCGATCCCCTCGCTCCCACCGGCTATGGCGGCACCCTTGCGCAAGGTATCAACAGCTCGGGTGTGGTCGTCGGATATTATACCGGCATAAGCGGGCGTCGCGGCTTTATCTACAATCCGACCAGCGGTGCACCTTACACGACCTTGACCGATCCGAATGCCACCGGACTCGGCGGAGGCGACACGTGGGCCGAGGGCATCAATAGCTCCGGCTTGATCGTTGGATACTATAGCACCACCTTCGGCTATCACGGTTTTCTTTATAATCCCAGCAACGGCGGCAGCTACACGACGATCGACTATCCTACGACGAACCCTTTGGCGGAGCGCACGTTCCTCTATGGCATCAATGATGCCGGCCAGATCGTCGGCCAGTACAATGACGGCACCGGCCTCCATTCCTTCATCTACAGCAACGGCACTTTCACCAATATCGACGATACCGCGCCGAACACGCAGACCTTTGCCTACGGCATCAACAACAACGGCGATGTCTCGGGCTACGTCGAAGATGGCACCGGCACGCATGGTTTTTTCATGGTGCCCTCCGCCAATCCGCCATCGCCTGCCGGTACCACGGCCGACATGATCTTGCGCGGATCAAACACCTCGTCCGCCGTCGTGGCGGGCCATTACGAGATTTACGACATCGGCAGCAACGCGATCCTCGCCGGCTACTCGCTCGGCGCGGTCGGAACCGATTGGACGTTTGTCACGCTCGGCGGCTTCTTCGGCAGCGACACCACCGACATGTTGTTGCGCAACAGCAGCACCGGCGGCTTCGAGTTTTACGACATCAGCAACAACAACATCACCAACGCCGGCTTCCTCGGCACTGTGGGCCTCGATTGGCAGGTCATGGGCTTCGGTAATTTCGCAAGCCGCGGCGAAACCGACATGATCCTGCGTAATGTCAATAACGGCGGCGTCGAAGTCTACGACATCAACAACAATCAGCTCACCGGCGCCGCCTTCATGGGCACCGTCGGCTTGAACTGGCAGTTCTCGGGCGTCGGCAATTTTTCGGGCCTTGGCGAAAGCGACATGCTCCTGCGCAACGCCAATAACGGCGGCTTGGAGGTCTACGATATCGCCAACAACCAGATCACCAATGCCGGCTTCATCGGCACGATCGGGCTCGATTGGCAGTTCTCGGGCGTCGGTAATTTCAGCGGCGTCCCCGGCGAAACCGATCTCTTGTTGCGCAACAGCACGACCGGGGGGCTCGAAGTCTACGACATCAACAACAATCAACTCACCGGCGCCGCCTTCATCGGGACGGTCGGTTTGGACTGGAAGTTCGCGGGCATCGCCCCGGTTCAAGGACCCGGCGCGTCCGATCTCGTGTTGCGCAACGTCAACACGGGCGCCTTCGAGGTCTACGACATCGCCAACAATCAACTCGCGGGGGCCGCCCCCTTGGGCCAGGTGGGACTGGATTGGCAGCTCGGCGGTTTCGCCGCGGATCCTCCGACCGGCTCCATGGGCGGCTCAACCTCTCAGCTCGTGCAGGCGATGGCCGGTTTTAACGGCGGCGGCGGCGCAGCGGAAAGCTCGAATGCTGCCGCCTTCGGTTCCGACATGTCACAACAGCCCTTATTGACCACATCACAGCACGCGTGATTCCCCAAGCAAAGGAGGTTGCCGCCGCCGCGTAGCCGGGATCGCGCGAAGCGAGATCCGGGGGCATCGCGACGACGCACGGCTCCCGCATTTCGCTTTTGCCGATGCGGGCCGCGAACGTGGGGTTGCCGCGGCGGCGGGCCGTCATCCATCGAGGCCGGCGCGTCCAACCAGAGCGGAGAGAAATTCCGCGCCCGGTCACTCGGTGAATAACGTCGCCAGGAGCCGCCGCGCCAGCACGCCGGCGACGCGCCGGCGGTAGTGGCCGGGGGTGAACGTCGTCTTCATCGACATGATCTGGTCGCGCACCAGCTCGTCGAGCCCCTTGAACACGCGCGCGTCGAGCGCGCCGCCGCACAGCTCGGCCGTGCCCTCGAGCAGCACCGGCCGCGGATTGGTGCCGGTGAACGCCACGCGCAGGTCGGCGAGCGCGTCGCGCTCGCGCCGCAGCGCCACCGCCACCCCCGTCACCGGATATTCGATCGAGCGGCGGATGCGGATCTTATCGTAGGCCGAGCGCAGGGCGGGCGTGTTCTTCGCCCGCACCGCGGTGACGAACTCGCCCGGCCGCAGCGACAGATAGTATTTGCCGTCGCCTTGCGTCTCGGTGATCGGCTGGTCCTGCCGCGCGTAGCCGATATAGAGATGCTCGAGCGCGATCGTGCGCTTGCCCGCGGGCCCGGCGAGATCGACTTCGGCGCCGAGCGTCAGCAAAGCGGGCGCGAGATCGCCGCTGAAGGTGGCGAAGCACACCCCGCGGCTTTTGGGCGCCACGTGGCAGATGTCGCCCGTGGTCTTGAGGCAATGGTGGTTGGCGGCGCGCCACCATTCGCTCTGGTTATAGAACAGGCAGCGCGTATCGAGGCACAGATTGCCGCCGACCGTGCCCATGTTGCGATGGGTGGGCCCGGCGATGAAACCCGCGGCCTGCGCCACCACCGGATAGTGCCGCGTCACCTCCGCATCCGCGGCAAGCTCGGCGAGCTTGACCGCGGCGCCGATCTCGAGCGAGCGCGCGTCAGCGCGGATCGCGCGCAGCTCTTCCACGTGGTTGACGTCGATGAGCACGGGCGGGGCGATGATGCCGCGGCGGATATTGACCACGAGGTCGGTGCCGCCGCCCAGCAGCGAGCTTGCGGGATGGTTGGCGCGCGCGCGGAGCACGTCGTCGAGCGTCGCCGCGCGCACGAGCGCAAACTCCGGCAGCGCGTCCATCAGGCCGTGTCCCGGATGCGGTGCAACACGGAGCCATGCAACATCCGTTCGTCCCCGCGAAAGCGGGGACCCAGTCTTTGGCCCTGGATTCCCAGCGCAAGCGCGTTCACGCGCGTCCATAGACCGTCGAAGACGGGCGTGAACGCCGCCCTTAACGACGCGCTATGCGCGGGAATGAACGGAAGAGGTGTCATGAATCGCGATTACTTGCTTTGTCCGCATTCCCGTTGCCCGCGCGCCGGCGCTTCTCCAGCGCCGCGAACACGCGGTCGGGCGTGACCGGCAATTCGTTGAACCGCACCCCGATGGCGTCGGCGATGGCATTGGTCAGCGCCGGCAGGAACGCCGCGAGCGAGCCTTCCCCCGCCTCCTTGGCGCCGAAGGGGCCGTGCGGATCGTTGCTCTCGACGATGCCGACCTCGATCGGCGGCGAATCCTGGATGGTGGGCACGCGGTAGTCGAGCATGTTGCCGGTGATGAGCAGGCCGTCGTGATAAGCGGTCTCCTCGCTCATGGCCTGGCCCATGCCCATCCACACCGAGCCCTGCACCTGGCCCTCGACGGTGAGGCGGTTGAGCGCCTTGCCGCAGTCGTGCGCGACCCACACCTTGTCGACGGCGACCACGCCGGTATCCTCGTCGACGCTGACTTCCACCACCTGCGCGGAGTAGCTGTAGCC
>Ga0318577_10000300_pt1 | contig 13453 bp, 11 predicted proteins | sample GRESIP089b5f25_FD_203484 | JGI IMG/M metagenome (GOLD analysis project Ga0318577, IMG submission 203484) | Tropical soil microbial communities from Luquillo Experimental Forest, Puerto Rico - GRE.SIPMG.089b5f25 | ecosystem: Environmental > Terrestrial > Soil > Tropical forest > Bulk soil... | reverse complement strand
CGGATGCGCCGCCAACGCGCGTTCCACCTCGGCGGAGTAAATGTTCTCGCCGCCGCTGACGATCATGTCCTTGAGTCGGTCAACGAGAAAGAGGTTGCCGTCCTGGTCGCGGATGCCGCCATCGCCGGTGTGGTACCAGCCGTCGATGATCGCCGCGGCGGTCGAATCGGGCTTGTTCCAGTAGCCGCTGAACATCCACGGTGAGCGGACCAACACCTCGCCGGTTTCGCCGGCGGGTAGGTCGCGTCCGTTGGCGTCGACGATTCGCAGTTCGACACCGGGCATGGGTTGGCCGCAGGATTTCAGCAAATCCGGATTGTCGAGGCGGTGCTGCTCGGGCCGCAGCAGCGTGATGATGAAAGTTTCGGTGGTTCCGTAGAACTGCACGAAATCGCAACCGAACGTGTCCAACGCTTGTTGCAAGGTGTGCTGCCCTATCGGCGAACCGGCATAGAGAATTCGACGCAGTGACGAAAAGTCGGTCGGCTGTCCGGATTTGTGGTCCAACAGCATCTGCAAGGCGGTGGGAACCAGGCATGTCACGGTGGGCCGGTGCAGCGCGACGGCAAAGATGAAGGCCGTCGGCTCGAACGCGGAGAGGGTCGCCAGGGTCGCACCGTGATACAGCGCCGGGAGCGACACCAGGGTTCCCGCCAGGTGAAAGTTCGGCATGACCATCAGGCCGATGTCATTGGAGTCCCAGTTCACCGACGGCTCGGTCTCGGCGGCGCGGAACCAATTCATCAGGGCGCCATGCGTAATGGGCACGCCCTTGGGGGCAGCGGTGGTGCCGGACGTGTAACCCAGCAAGGCGGTCGCGCTGTCGGGCACAACAATGCCCGGGTCCGCGGAGCCGACGCTCGAAAACCACTGCTCCAGTTCGTCTTCGGGGATGACATCGATGGTCGTCCCCGTCGCCTGGTGGACCCGCTCGGCGAGTTCGGTGAAGTCACCTCCGGCGAAGATCAGCCGTATCTTCGCGTCCTGCACGACTTCGACGAGTTCTGCTGCTGCGCTGCGCCAGTTCAGCGGCGTGAGCGCGCATCCTGCTTTGTTGACGCCCACCCAGATCTCAAAGAAGGCCGCTGAGTTTTTGCCCAGAAAGCCGACGTGCGAGCCGGGCCGTACGCCCGCCGCAACCAGCGCATTAGCGATGCGGTTCGACCGGCTGTTCAGCTGCGCGTATGTGACCACGCGGCCGCCGTCGAGCAATGCGGCCTTGTTCGGCGTCTTGCCCGCCCAGACGCGGACCATGTCGGGGAGGCAACGGATGTCAGATGTGATCAATGCTATGCCTTATGTCCAATCGTTCTAATGGTCAGACCATAGGCTTATTAATCATCGATGGTCAAGCGTCGGCACCCTCGTTGCGTCTACATCCGTGAATGTCGTTGCTCCCGATTGCCGTGGCCTTGGCTTCGACGCGTCGTGCTGTCAGCTCGTGCTCGAAGATGCGACTTCATCCCTGGCGGAGAAACGTCAACAACTGATCAGCCTGTGGGCATTCTGCGAGGGCACCGCCAAACACCGAAGCCCGGTCCGTGCTTGGCGCCGGGCGGCCGACCGCGTTCCCAGTGAATTGTCAGTCGCGTTCATTACGTCGGTACCACCACAGGGTTGGTGGGAGGACAAGCCGCCGGTAGATAAGCCTGATGACGCGGTCCGGAAGACCCAGGAACCGCTCCTCTCGCGCGACGCGGCCCCGCGGGTGGTGCGATGACCACCACGAGACCCGTCGCTGTGTTGTGCGTAGTAGCTCGATCTTCGTCAGATGTTTGACGCTCTTGTAGCCGTAATGCCCGGGCGCCACGAGACGTAGGGGCCCACCGTGTTGGAGGGTGAGCGGTTCCCCGTTCAAGGAGGTGGCGAACAGGACGTCCTCGGCGAGCAGGTCGTCCAAGCAGGTTTCGTCGCGGTACCCGTCCTGGCCATGGAAGGTCAGGAACCGTGCCGCTCCGGTCGGGTCCACGCGGGGACGGATGATCTCCTCGTAGACCTGCCGGAATGGCACTCCCGCCCATCGGAGATCGAGGTGGGACCAGGTGGTCACACAGTGAAAGTCGCTTCGCTGCTCGCGGCGGATGAGCCCGGCCAGCGCGGCGTCATCGAGCACTGCGTGCGCGCCGTCGGCCCCGACGAGCTCGACGGAGATCGGTGTGAGCTCGTGCGGGCCCCGGTGGGCGTACCAGGGCAGGCCGAAGCGAGGAAAGTCAGAACGCACCCGCTGGCCCGGAGGCAGCAGTCTGTCCGTTTCGGTCACGACCGCGACTGGGCGAGCCGGTTGGCGGCCAGCTCGCCGCTGAAGATGGCCGCCTCCACGCCGGCGTGGGCGAAGTAGTCGCCCGCGAGGTAGATGCCTTGCGGCATCTCCGCGTGTAGCGAATCGAGCCGTGCGTAGTGGCCAGGGTTGCCCAACCCCACCCCGCGCCGGTAGTGGAAGAGCTCAACGAAGTCCGGTTCCGGGGCCGGCCCGTAGACCTCGAGCACCGCGTCAAGCGCGGACTTGACGATGGCGTCGTCGCTCATGTGCTCGAGCGGTGGAGTGTAGAAGTACACCCCGACGGCCTCCCCCCCGGCCGGGACGCCGGCGGGCTGGCGTTTGCTCTGCAGCACGCAGGCTCCCCAGTCGCGTTCCATGTTGGCCGGCAGCGCCACGCTGGCGTGATGCTTAGGCCAGGGGTTGCGCTTGTAGCAGATCTGCACGTGGGCATAGTCGGAGTACCGGCATTCGCGCAGCTTCTTCGTCGACGCCTCCGGGATGAGGTCGCTTAGCAGATCGGCTGCCACCCCCGGCTCCGGCGCCACGATTACCCCGTCCACCTCATGCGTCTCGCCTGCCGCCGACACGGTGTAGCCGGCGTCGGCCTTCGTGACCTGCTCGACCGAGGCCGACAGCCGCAGGTCCAGCCCGCGGCTGCCCTCGATCAGCCAGTCGCAGATTTGCCCCATGCCCTCCGGCGGCACCGACAGCGACAGCCGGTAGAACTGCTTGATCACCGCGTTGAACAGCGCCGGGGACAGCCAGCTCATCGGCACCGCATACAGGAAGCCCATGTACGGCACCGTGATGTAGTTGTGCCCCCGATCGCCCAGCACCCGCCGCGACCAGGTCTCCAGGCTCTCCCCGGAGTCATAGCGTGCCAGCTCGCGGGCGTCGAAGCACAGCTTCGGTCCCGGGGCGACCAGCTGCTTGGCCAGCCCGGTCGAGATCCGTAGCTTGTCTTTCCAAGACAGCACCGGCATCCTCAGAAAGCTCATCACCTGGTCGAACTTCGCGGCGTAGCGCCGGCCGTCGGCGTCGATCACCTCAGTATCGGCGTCCCAGCGCACCAGCTCGTCGTAGTGCCCAAGCTCCTTGAGGATGGCGTTGGTGCACGGATAGATCCCACCCATCAGGAACAACGCGCCGGAGCCGAGGTTGAACCCCTCCTTGCGCACCTGGCTGGTCCGCCCGCCCACGTGATCCTGTGCCTCGAACAACACCACCTCATGGCCCCGCTTACGAAGCCTGTACGCCGCCGCGCACCCGGCTGGACCGCCGCCAATGACCGCTGCCTTCATCTCAGCTCCTTCTGGATCTTGTCTTGGACCGTCGAGCGGTCAGAGTGTCCTTGTTCGGCAACGGGAAAATTGATACGTCTCGAACCCGTGGGCCTGGTCGGGTGTCTTGCTCGACCAGACCCGCGCCATGTCAGGGAGACGCGATTGCCAGATGTGACGGTCAGTGCTCCGCCTATTATCTAATCTACTAATGGTCAGACCATAGTGTGCGGAATGTTTGTTGGTCAAGACCCTGCGGAACGTGGGACCACCGACTGCCGGGCGGCGGACCGCGATCAGGCCCAGTAAGCTACGCACCAGCGAGCGCGGCAATTGCCTTGGTATGCCAAGTCATTAATTCGCATGCTCAGTCGACTCCAGTGCGGCCGCGCGGGTTCACATGGGTGAGTACGAAGTCCCGGATGTTCGCGGAGACGGCGTCATCGGCCAAATCGCCGTCGGTCTGCGTAACGCATTCCTTCGCGAGGCGGAGCATCGGTGGCCCTTCGTCGATGAGCAACTGTCGCAGCCCGAGTGCGGCGCAGGTTTTCAGCGCCGGTGCGAGGACGCGGTGCGCTTCGTCAGTGTCGCCGGCTGCGGCCAGGCAGAGCGCAAGCTGGACCATGGCGTGTAGGTGTGCACGCGGGCGTTTAGCCCGATCGACACGCTCCAGACGAACGCGCGCCCGCTGGCAAGCGGCCGCAAGCGCTGACGGCGTCCCGTCGATCAGGAGCAGCCGGATTTGCGAGTCCTCCATGAGTTCGGCTGTGACGTCGCCGATTCCGTCGAGCGGTTGCGAACCCGCGCTCGTGATTCGCCCTGCCAACGACTCGTCGATCGGCTGGGCCGATATCGCGGCAAGGCGGACGGTTTCATGGAGCAAACCAGCCTCCAGCCGGGGAAGCTGCAGCGTCCTCGCGATATCCAGACCTTCGGCAAGTCGGCGGCGCGCGTTTGCCGTGTCGCCCCGGGTGAATTTCAGACGAGCCCCCGTCCCGAATGTTGCGAGCATGAAGTCGACGAGTCCGCCTTCCGCACCGAGTTCGTAGGTGTCGTCGAGCAACTCCTCGGCTTCGTCGAGTTGGCCCCTTTCGTAGAGCAGTTCCCCCAGCAAGGATCCGGCGAGCTTTGCGACGTAGGTTGGGCGTCCGGACGGCAGCAGCGCGATTCGTATCGCGTGTCGTAGGTGCGCTTCGGCGCCGGCGACGTCGAGCTGCTCGTTTGCGGCGATCGCCGCGAAACAGTATCCGTAGCTGACGGTGAGCGCGCCGGAGATGCGCTCATGGTATTGGTGCCCCCACCGCTGCCAGCGCAGCGCGTCATCGAAGTCGAACACCCGGATGGCACGAAATGAGCCGACATCGGCTGCCCGGCAGAGAATCCACGGATGCAGCGTGTCCGCCCGGTCGACACACGCCTGAACGGCATCCGCGGCCGCGGAGGCGTCGATGCGGTCCTGGAAAGCGGCGACTACCGCGCGAACCAGGTCCATCTCGGCTCGCAGGTCGCCAGCCTGCTCGGTCGGAACCGCGTCAATCGCGGCATCGGCAAGCCGAAGCGCGTCCGCTACCGCCGCGAGGCGGCGAAGGACGACGTTTGCCCATGCGAGGTCGACTTGCAGCCTTGGGCGCGCATCGGCGTGTTGCGCCGGCAGCTTGGCCGCAAGCCCGATCAACGTGCTCATCTGCGATCGTTCGTTCAGATCCGGGGCCGCCCGCTCGACGGCGTCTGCCGCCTGTGACGCGTCACCGACGAGGATCAGGTGATCGACGGCCTGGCTGAGCATCTGGTGTTCCGAAAACCACTGTGCGGCCTTGCGATGTAGTTCCGGTATGCGATCTTCCGCGTCGCGCTCGAGGCGGTGCAAAAGGAAGTCGGCGAACAGGTGGTGGTATTGGAACCACGATCCTTCGGTGTCAGTCCTGCGCAGAAAGAGATCGCGTTTTTCGATCTCTTCGAGGACGCTTTGGCTGCGCCGGTTACCGGTGAGCGCGGTCGCCAACCCGCTGCAGATCTGTTTGGTGATGCAGGTCGGCAGCAGGAAATCGAGAATCTCCGGTTCGAGGCTGTCCAGGACGTTTGACGCGAGGTACTCGCCTATTGCCTTGTGCCGGCCTGACAGATTCTGGATCAGCGCGGCGGGATCGGGATGGTCGCGAAGCGATAATGACACCAGCTGCAAGGCGGCTGCCCATCCATCGGTGGAGTCCTCGAGTTCGGCCACGTTGGCCGTGGTGAGGTCGAGGCCGCATTGATCGACCAGCAGCGCCCGGGATTCGCCCGCATCGAACTTGAGCAGCGACGAGTCGATTTCCGTGAGTTCCCCCTGGACCGCCATCGTGGAGAGCGGTAGCCCTGACCGCGTTCGACTTGTGACGATCAAATGCAAGTGATGACAACTGTTCTCCAGCAGATAAGCCAGAGCGTCGGTAGTTTGCGTGTTGTCAACGCGATGCCAATCTTCCATCACCAGTGCGAGAGTCTGTTTGGCGGAATGCAGGCAATTGATCAAAGCATTCAGAACGTATTGCTGTGTGTTTTCCAGATGCCCTTCAAATTCTTGTTGTAGCGTGTCCGCGAGGTCCGGCATGGTGCGCCGAATCGCCTCGATCAGGTGGGCCAGAAACCAGACCGTGTTGTTGTCGTCGCTATCGATGGCCAACCATGCGGTCTGCACATCCTGTCCGGCGAGGGTTTGGGCCCACTGCGCGGCCAGGGTGCTTTTGCCATAGCCGGCGGGCGCGTGGATGAGCACCAGCTTTGGTCTTGGCCCCGAGCCGAGGCGGTCAAGGATTCGTCGCCTAGGCACCGTCGGGCGGGTGAAGGTCGGCGGCCGGAATCGTGTCGGTGCGCTCGGCGGATACTGCGCCCGCCGGATCGAGGCTGACTCGTCCGACCCAAGTCCCAGGGCCGCCGAACGCGTCGCTGAGACCGGAGTTCTTGTACCAGAGGCAGATTCATCGGAGCCGGTCGGCGATGCCGGTAGCTCCAAAGGAACATCGGCGATGTGAAGTCCGACTTGGGTGGCTGCTGTTCGCAGCATCTCACCGAATGCTGCCGCTGATGAGGGACGGCGTGCGGGGTCGGCGTTCAACCCGAGCTCTAACACCGAGCAGATCGGGTCTGGGACGCTACCCGTGCGGAGATCGGGAATCGGACCCGCCTGCACTCGACGAACAAACACGATGGGGTTCTCGCCCGATCGAAACGGGAAAGGTGGGTCGCCGCTAAGCAGCGTGAAGACAGTGGCCGCCAGACCGTAAACATCCGCAGCCGTCGAGGCCGGGAGACCGGCGAACAGCTCCGGCGCGGTGTAGGACGGCGATCCGACCACAATGTTCGCGGCCATCTCGCGGCTCCCCGCGATGCGCGCAATCCCGAAATCGCTGAGTTGCGGTTCCCCGTAATCGGTAAGAAGGACGTTGGCGGGCTTGATATCACGATGAAGAACACCCGCGCGGTGAGCGGTTTCCAGAGCGCCTGCCAGGCGCACGCCTATCGTCAACGCCTCACGGAGTCCGAACGGTCCGTTGTCCTGTATCCAGGCAGCGAGCGTATTTCGCCGGTGATACTGCATCACAATGTATGGACGGCCGGTGAAGGTCAGCCCGCTGTGCAGCACGGGCACGATGTTCGGGTGGCCGGAGACCCGCCCCATCGCCCGCTGCTCGCGAGCGAACTGTTCGAGGTCGACATCGTCCTGATCAGAACTGAGCACCTTCACTGCGACCACCCGGTCGAGCGCCGGTTCATTGCAGCGATAAACGACTCCGAACCCGCCCCGGCCCACCGGCTCGGCGTCGTGGTAGCCCTCCGCCTCGAGCTCGGCCACAATCCCCAAAGCCGGGCCGCGTTGGGTGGCATCGGGACCGGCTGTCACGGTCTGGTCCCAGGGTATGCATTGGCGCGCCGCAGTCCCGCGGGTCCAATCCGATCGCCGCAACATATAGCCGCGCAACCAAGTGTGAACGTTCCCAGTACCCCCGTTAGCGATGCCTTCGTTGCAGCCGCTAATCGTACTCTCGCACGTCAGGCCGACGGTGAGCCTATGCGTTCTTGGGCAGGCAGGCTGCTCGACGCCCCTTGGGTCGGCCCTCGAGCCGCAGACAAGTTTCGCGATGCGGTTTCTCGTCAGGTCCGGTTGGTGCTCACTTCGTCGGTCCGGGCGCGTTTGTCGAGGTACCGCTCGCGGGTGACGAGATACACGGGGAACGCCATCGACACGCCGATGTAAGACAATGCCACGAAGATCCAGCCCCACTTATAGCCCAGTCCGATCCGCTTGCTATCGAACACGACCCAGACCATGAACACCAGCCAGGCGATAGCCATGTCGATGCTGAGGAACGCGGCGGTGCCGCCAGGGGCCATCGCGTCGCCGAAGAATGCGACCGGGTTCAAGATGTTCCCACCGGCGGCCATCCACCGAAATGCGTGTGGCCAGGTCAACACGAGCGCCACGGCGCCGGCAAGGATGAAAAAGGCGTGCCGAATGTTGGTGGAGTTGATTGCGGACGCTGATGCGGGCATTGAATGATTCCTGACGTTGACGACCTGGCGTGCGGTAAGGACATTGGTTGAGATAGAAGTCGGGTTTCGTTTGTGGAGGTGACGTTTTCGATGATCTGGTGAGCCACGCGAGATCACCGTCCTGCACATTTTAGTTGTGTCACCCCGGACAGGTCGTCCCTCTATGGGGGCACGACGAAACGTGGACGCCGCCGAGTTGATGGCCCCGCTAAGCAACATGTCCGAGGTGTCCACCGTGGGGCCGTCGGCGGCGTGGAGGCTGGAGACGTAGCCGAGCGAAAGCTCTTCGGCGACATAACGGGTGGGCAGCGGCAACAGCCGCGTTTCGAGTTCGCTTTGGGCGGAGCCGTTTTCACTTTCTGGACGGAATGTTCGTTGGTTACCCTCGGTGCTGGCCGGGTTCTCATCGAGGTCGGGTCCTCTGAGGGCTGTGAATCCCTCGAACGGGCGATTGCGGGCTACTCGTTACACGCGGTTGGGTAATTGTGACGTCGCGAGGCGCGACGAGGAGGGTTTCTACACGGTCGGCGCCCGTAATGAGGACGCCATCATCAGACGGCGCTTTCCCCTCACGCAAGGAGTTTCGGGTCCCATGAATCCCTACCAGATCGAGCATCTCTTCACGTATCGATTGCAGCTTGCGCCACCACAGGTCATCGGCCCGGTTCCCGGCGACGTACGCATCGACTTCCCCATTGTCGGCGGTGCGATCACGGGCCCACGCCTGCAAGGCAGCGTAAAGCCGGGTGGGGCAGACTTCGGTACATTGCGGACCGACGGCGTCTTCCTCGTTGACGTTCGGGGCGCGCTGGAGAGCCATGATGGCGCGCTGATCGAGATCACCTACACCGGGGTGATGGACCTGGGCCCGGATGGTTACGAAAAGTTCCTTAAGGGTGAGGCGCCGGCGACCGCCGCCGTGCGCGCCGCCCCACATTTCCGCACGGCGCATCCGGCCTATGCGTGGCTGAACCGCCTGCAGTGTATCTCCATCGGCAAGGCGACGCCGGCAACGCCGGAAGTGCTATTCGACGTCTACGCGCTCAAATAGGCTCCCGCGGCAGATCAGAGGCCACCGACTGGCACTCGGGCCAGCGAAGCAAGTCCGGATGTCGACTAACCATCAGTAAACCCGTGTCCATCCCCCGGTTGCTGATGCACGATTTACCCGTGCACAAGCGCGCGGCAGGTGGGCCCGGAACGACGGGCGCGGTCATGGCGCAGGTGCCGGTTGACAATCCGTTCGCCGAGTGCCGCGCACGGCTCCAAGCCGCCCTGGTGCGCCTCGGCGTAGCCGAGTCCAGTGAGATCATTCGAGTGTCCGCACCGCAAGAGCTTGCCGAGGCTTGCGGGTTCACCCGGGCCATGCTGTCGGCGGTCCGCGGATCCCGCTGGGTGCCGCTGCAGCTCTACACACGTCACGAGTTGTTTGCCGAATCCGCGACATTCCGTGCCTATATCGAAAGCGATGCGGAGATCCCGCTGGCGAACCTGCTCGCGGAAACGGATATGGTCCGGCGGCGCACCGCCGTTCTGGTCGACGAGTCTCTGATCGGCACTCGGGCGTTCAAGCCGATCGTTGCACTCTCGCAAAGTCCGGCATATGTTGCCGCACCCATTGTCGTCGAGGGGCGCACCATCGGGTTCATGCACGCGGATCGGGTTGGGCAGGAACGCCTGGTTGACGATGATGACCGGCGATACATCCAGGCCTTCTGCGGCGAACTGGCAGTGGTGTATCAGTGCGCGATCTGGGGCGAGCGGATCGCCGAACGTGGGCGGCGTGCCTTGAACGAGCTGGCGCGAGCTAAGGATTCGCTCCAATTCATCGATGCAGCGGCGGGTGGTTTCCCAGTTACTCTGGGCGGTCCAGCCGCCGCAGCTCCCGATGTCGACAATGCTGTCCGCAAGGACTACGGGATCCTGACCGCACGGGAGTGGGAAGTTCTCGACCACGTCGCTGACGGGGCCACGAACCGGATTGTCGCCCAGCGGCTGTCGATATCAGAGGACACAGTGAAGACACACATGCGTCGCGTGCTGCGCAAGCTGCGGGTGAAGACGCGCGGCGCGGCAGTGGCGCGGTACCTGGAGATCGCCAAGGGCTTCAGATGAACAGATCCGAAGCTGAACGGATCAACAGGCTGCGCTGGGATACCTTGGACGACGCGCTGGCGCCGCTGCGGCTGTGCCCCGCGGTCGGAGAACTCACCGAGCGTGCGGGCGAGCTGGCCCTGGCGGGATGCAGAGCGGAGGCAGCGGCTATCGGCCGAGTAACCGACGGGATGTGGATCCCATGGGTGAGGGCCGGGGAAGCGTCGCTCTTCGAAACCGACGAGACGGTCCCCGCAGACCCGGTGCCGGTAGACGACGCCCCCACGCTGGAGCAGCAGGTGATTCGTTTTGGGCTGACGGGTATGCGTCATATGTCGACGTCGTCGGGAGGACGGCAGATCGTCGTTGTGGCGATCGCGCCCGCAGGCACGGTTCTTGGTTTGCTGCACATCATTGGGCGCGATCTCGAAATGGAAATCGTCGAGACGTACGCGAACGCGCTCGGCTCAATATGGCGACTGATGAGTGCAAGGCAGCGAGCAGAGGAACAACGATTTGTCCTGGCCCGGCTTCGCAGTGCGCTCGGTGAATCAGCGGATCGCCCAATCGAGTTGGTCGACGCCGGACTCGACCTACGCGGCGGCCTGACGGCTGCCGTCAATCCACCTAGCAGCTCGAACGCCCTGCGTTCGCGCCTGACGGTCCGGCAACGCGAAGTCCTCGATCTGATGATGGCCGGCTTGTCGAACGCCGAGATCGCGGAGCGTCTCGTGGTGGCCCTGCCGACGGTCAAGAGTCACGTGCACGCAATATTGCGGGCCAGCGGCGCGGTCAACCGCTCCGATGCCGTGGCCCGTTTCGCGCGTGTTGACGGATCTCCGCTTTCGCCGTCGACGCGGTGACACCGATGCACGCTGGGACGTTTCGTTGACGTCTGCACGTGAGGCTGCAACGCCGAGAGCCTTCCTGGGTGGACTATTTATTATCAGACTTTTCAGCGGCAAAATTCACTGATCGGTATGACGACCAGGCGGGCATCTCTATGTAAAAGTGGGGACGTTGGCGCCGAACTCCGCGAGAGACACCAGGTCGAAACAGATCGTCTCGCAGGAAAGCCGGGCGGAAAGTGCGCTGCATGCCCGAGAGGATTGCAAAGATGCAAGATTTGCGAATCAATGTCCCCACAGCGCGAGTTATGGCCTTGTCCGGGGTGGTGCTCGTCATCTCTTTGATAGTCGCGCAGGGCGTCCTGATGGGCTTCATTCCACCGCCTTCGCCGGCGCGGAGTGCCCACGAGATTGCCCAACTCTATATCGACCGAAAGCTCCGCATCCGCCTCGGCACACTCATCGAATGTGTCGGATTCACCTTCTATCTGACTTGGTCGATGTCCATCGTGTTCTTCATGCGCAGGATGGAACGCGGAATGCCGATTCTGAGCTACACCGCGATCGCTAACGCCGGCGGCGGTTACGTGTTTTTCCTGCTGATGCCGATAACGTGGGCCGCGCTCGCCTTCCGGCCGGAAACGCTGGACCCCGCTTTCCTGCAAATCGCGAACGATTATGTGTGGTTCGTCTTCATCCTGAGTTGGCCGCCGTTTGCGGTATTCATGATATTGATCGCCGTCGCCGTGCTGCGCGACCAAAATCAGACGCCGATCTTTCCCCGCTGGGTGGGGTACTTCAACCTGTGGACTGCGGTGCTGATCATTCCAGCGGGCCTTGTCGAGTTCTTCAAGGTCGGGCCGTTTGCCTATGACGGCGTCATTTCGTTCTGGTTCGTGTGGATCGTCTTCTTCGGCTGGATCATCGGCATGTGCGTCATCACCCTGCGGGCTTGTGCAGCAGAGAAGCGTCGCCAGCTGGCCGAGCAGGACCGCGACGATGAAATCCCCATTCGGCAGGATCTCGGTGCTGCGTGACTATTGCTCCCGTGCGGGCCCCGGCCCGGCGGATGTCGCACGTCCCCGGCGAACTCGGCATCTGGGTATTCATCAGTGGTGATTTGGTCCTTTTCTCGCTGTTGTTCTTCCTATTTCTCCAGTACCGGGCCGGAGAACAGACGCTTTTCGTCGAGTCGCAGCGTCATCTGAATCAAGCGCTGGGCCTCGTCAACACGATGCTGATGCTGTCGAGATCGTGGCTGGTCGCGTCCGCCGTGCAAGCGGCGCGTCGGCAGCATCCGCACATTTCGTCACGGTTATTCGCGCTGGCATTCGGCTGTGGCGCCGGCTTCATCGTTGTCAAGTACTTCGAGTACAGCGGAGAAATCAGGGCCGGATTCACGCTGAACAGCAATGACTTCTTCATGTACTACTACGTCTACACCGGAATACACCTGATCCATGTCGTCATCGGCATGGGTGTGCTGGCGACGCTGATGGTCTACTCGCGCTCGGGTATCTTCACCGCCGCCATGATTCAGCATCTCGAGTCCGGCGCCAGTTTCTGGCACCTCGTCGATCTGCTGTGGATTGTCCTGTTTGCGCTGCTGTACTTGGTGGGTCGATCGTGAGCGCACTACTTTGGTCCCGCACCACTTTCATCTGGCTGGTGTTGGTGGCGGCGACGGCGCTGTCCTGGGGAATGGGGCATGGCGTAGGCAGCGCCGATGTGCGGATCCTCAGCGTCGCAATCATCGTCATCGCCTTCGGCAAAGCCCGCTTCGTAATCTTCGAATTTATGGAGATCCGCGGCGCGCCCATGTGGATGCAGCGGTTAGGCCACGGCTGGATCCTGTTGATCGCCGGGCTGCTTATCGCCCGTGTCCTGCTCGGGGTGTGACGCCAGGCCCGGCGCAACACGGCTACGCGAATTCATCGCCAGGCGATGCACAGGCACGCAAAGCCCGTAGCCGTCGTGCTTCGATCGTCGATAGGTGCCCCACGCCGGACGCTCTCGCCCAGAGTCGCAGACCGGGTGGTGAAGCCCGCGGAGCGGCCAAGCCGTAAAGGCTTGTGGGCCACTGGACTTAATGGATGGCCACCGGGGTCGTTTGCGGGCTGCGGGCCGCACTCAGCAAATCGAGCGCGACATCGGCGATCATGTCTTCCTGGCCGCCGACTAGGCCGCGACGGCCGACCTCGATGAGGATGTCGCGCACATCGAGACCGTGGTTTTGTGCGGCGTGCTCGGCGTGGCGCAGAAAACTGGAGTAAACACCGGCGTAGCCCAGCGTCAGTGTTTCCCGGTCGACTCGGACTGGCCGGTCCTGCAGCGGGCGGACCAGATTTTCGGCGGCGTCTTGCAGGGCGAACAGATCGCATCCGTGCTGCCAGCCGTAGATCTCGGCGACGGCGACGAACGCTTCGATCGGGCAGTTGCCG
>Ga0318577_10000274_pt1 | contig 13903 bp, 14 predicted proteins | sample GRESIP089b5f25_FD_203484 | JGI IMG/M metagenome (GOLD analysis project Ga0318577, IMG submission 203484) | Tropical soil microbial communities from Luquillo Experimental Forest, Puerto Rico - GRE.SIPMG.089b5f25 | ecosystem: Environmental > Terrestrial > Soil > Tropical forest > Bulk soil... | reverse complement strand
GTGCGGAGGTGAAGCCGATCAGGTCGCCCGCGGCGTCGGTGCCGATCGTCGTCAGGGTGCACATCGTGTCCCCATTGATGACGATGCCCGCACCGCCACCCATTGGGACCCTGTCGTCGGCGGCTGCGACATTGGCACCCAGACCCCGCAGGACGAGGAGCACGCATACCATCGCCGCCCCATAGCAACGGCGGGCTGTCTGCAAAGCAACACCCCCATCGACCGGTCGGACACCCTGCGCAGCCTGGCCAGTCTAGTCGGCTATCCTGTCTCGTTCGCTCAGGTCGATGCCGTCGCCACACCGCCTCGTCTGGCACCGCACCGCATGGCAACATAAACCGCGACGCGCGAATCGAGAGGACCGTCTGTGAGCAAAGTCGACCGCAAGAACGGTGTGCCCAGCACCCTGACCACGATTCCGTTGGCCGATCCGCACGCCAAGCCTGCCGAGCCGTCGATCGGCGATCTGATCAAAGACGCGACAGCTCAGGTGTCCACTCTGGTGCGCGCCGAGGTCGAACTGGCCCGCGCCGAGATCACTCGGGACGTCAAGAAGGGTCTGACCGGAAGCGTCTACTTCGTCGCCGCACTGGTGGTGTTGTTCTACTCCACGTTCTTTTTCTTCTTCTTCCTCGCAGAGCTGCTCGACAACTGGCTGTGGCGCTGGGTGGCGTTCTTGATCGTGTTCGCGATCATGGTGGTGGTCGGCGCCGTGCTGGGGCTGCTGGGTTTCCTGAAGGTGCGCCGGATCCGGGGACCGCGGCAGACGATCGAATCGGTCAGGGAGACACGCACCGCACTGACCCCCGGGCACGACAAGCCTGCCGCCGATGCAAAGCCGCTGCCCGAGTCCCGCGATAAGCACGCGAAGCCCGAAAACGGCGCTTCCGCCGATCCCTCGGGTTGGTAGATGGCAGCACCAGATCCGTCGGTCACCCGCATCCAGGGGCCGTGGCGCCATCTGGACGTGCACGCCAACGGCATCCGGTTCCATGTCGTCGAAGCGCTTCAGGCGGGCCAGGATCCCGGCACGCCGGCCACGGCGCGGCCCCTGGTCATGCTGCTGCACGGTTTTGGGTCCTTCTGGTGGTCCTGGCGTCATCAGCTGCGCGGACTGACCGGGGCGCGGGTGGTCGCGGTCGACCTGCGAGGCTACGGCGGCAGCGACAAGCCTCCCCGGGGCTACGACGGCTGGACGCTCGCCGGTGACACGGCCGGACTCATTCGTGCGCTCGGGCACTCGTCGGCGACGCTGGTCGGCCACGCCGACGGCGGGCTGGCCTGCTGGGCCACCGCACTGCTGCATTCGCGGCTGGTGCGCGCCATCGCGTTGATCAGCTCGCCGCACCCGGCCGCGTTGCGACGATCCACGTTGACGCGGCGTGATCAGGGTTACGCGCTGCTGCCCACGCTGCTGGAATACCAAGTGCCCATCTGGCCGGAGCGGTTGCTGACCCGAGACAACGCGGCGGAGATCGAGCGCCTCGTCCGAAGCCGCAGTTCCGCCAAATGGGTTGCTTCCGAAGACTTTTCACAAGCCATCGGTCACCTGCGGACGGCGATCCAGATTCCGGCCGCCGCGCACTCCGCACTGGAATACCAACGCTGGGCGGTGCGCAGCCAGCTGCGCGGCGAAGGCCGGCGATTCATGCGATCAATGTCTCAACAGCTCGGTCTGCCGTTGCTGCACCTCCGCGGCGAGGCCGATCCCTACGTGCTTGCCGACCCGGTCGTCCGCACCCAGCGCTACGCGCCACACGGACGCTACATATCCATCACTGGCGCAGGGCATTTCAGCCACGAAGAGGCGCCGGAGGAAATCAACAGGCACCTGATGAGGTTCTTCGAGACCGTGCCCGGGTCGCGGCTCAGCTGACGCAGGTCCCGGTGCCCACCTGAGCAGTGTCGCCGATCCTGGCAAGCTGGCCTGCCACCTCGTCGGCCGTCAACACGAAACCGGTGTCGGGGTCGTCGACGGCCGCGCCGAAGACCACGCCGAGCACATGGCCGTTCAGGTCGATCAACGGTCCACCCGAATTACCTTGCTCCACATTGGCTCTGATGGTGTAGACGTCGCGGGTTACCGGCGCCGGGTCACGGTAGATGTCGGGACCGCTGAGTCTGATGGCCTCGCGAATCCTGGCCGGGGTCGCCGTGAAGTTGCCGCCACCGGGATAACCCAGCACCACAACGCTTTCGCCGCTTTTCGCCTCGCCCTGGGCGAAGGCCAGCGGTGCCGGAGGCAGGTTGGGGACGGCCAGGATGGCGATGTCGACCGATGGGTCGTAGGACACCACTGTGGCATCAAGGGGATTGCCGCTGGCATAGATCTGAACGCTGTTGGACCCGGCCACCACGTGCGCGTTGGTCATCACCCGGTTGGGCGCGATCACGAATCCGCTGCCCTCCAAGACCTTTTGGCAGCTCGGTGCCAGGCTGCGCACCTTGACGACGCTGGGCGCGGTGGCCAGTACCACCGGATTGTTGGCCAGCGCGGGATCCGGTGATGCGACCGGAATCACCGGGGTGCGGCTGAACGGTTCCAGCACCGCGGGCAGCCCGGAAGTGTTCAGCAGCGCCGACAGCCGCTTGGGCACCGTCTTCAGCCAGGGCGGTGCGAGCTCATTGACCTCGGCGAGCACCCGCGATCCCCGGACCGCGGCGGCCAGCTCGGGCTGGTCCTTGGACTGTGTCAACGGCGTCGCCAACAACCAGGCCGCGGTCAGCACCACAATGAGCTGAACCCCCACCCCGATGCACGAGTCGACGGTCCGGATTGTGCCGCTGTGGATCGCGCCGCGAACGGCGCGCCCCAACACCACGCCGGCGACCTCACCAACGACGACCAGCGCCAGGATCAAAAACAGCGCGGCGAACAGTTTGGCGCGGGGAGCGACAATGTGGCTGACGATGTGGGGCGCCAGCAGCACGCCCGCGATCGCGCCGAGCAACACACCAACGAACGACAGCAGGGAACCGAGCGCGCCCGAACGCCAGCCCGAAATGGCTGCGATGAAGGCGACCGCCAGGACGGCGATGTCGAGCCACTGCGACGGGGTCATCGAGTTCATCGAAGCCCGCCCTTGTCGCCGACCAGCACCATGGCCTCGTCCAACTCGCGGATGTCGGTGGTGTCCCAGGGCCGCGCCCAGCCGGCGACGTCGAGCACCGCAGAGATCACCTGGCCAGTGAATCCCCATACCAGCATCTGGTTCAACAGGAACGCCGGCCCGCACCAACGCCGGCCGAGGTTGCCGCGGTACACCATCAGCCGGTTGTCCGGATTGATGAAGGCGCGCACCGGAACCCGCGACACGATCGCCGTTTCGGTCTCGTCGACGACGGCCACCGGCCCGGGATCCGGCGAGTAGGCCAACACGGGGACGACGTGGAACCGGGATGGCGCGATGAACGTCCGCTCCATTGTGGCCAGTGGATGCAGCCTGCTGAGGTCGATCCCCGTTTCTTCGTTCGCTTCGCGCAGGGCCGTGGCCACCGGACCGGCGTCGGTCGGATCGGACACGCCGCCAGGGAATGCCGCCTGGCCAGCGTGGTGGCGCAATGTCGAGGCCCGCACGGTCAGCAATAGGTCAGCATCGTCGGGGAACCCCCCGTCGTCCGGGCCGGACTCCGGACCGGAGAACAACACCAGAACGGCTGCGTCGCGGCCGTCGCCGCGTAAAGACGCCAACGATGACGCCGCCTTGGCTGCGGTCACCATCGCGAGCACGGGGGCCGGCAGCCGGTGCCGATACGCCTCGGGAATCTGATCAAGGTTGTCGACCAGCGGACGTAACCAGGATGGGCTGGCGCCAGGCGTGAGCGGAACCGTCCCGCGCCCGCGGGTGAGGTCCCCGTTAGGCGGGATGGGGGCGTCCCCAGCGCTCACGGGCACCTCCCTGTCTCGGGCCTGTCTCGGGCTAGGCCTCATCCCGCGTCGTTTCCGACCGCAGCGGCGATCTCGTCGGCACTGGCGAAAGGCCGCGGAAGCGTCTGCGCAACGCTACCGTCCGGCCGAAGGACCACCGTTGCGGGCATCACATTTACCACCCGCAGCGCCGCCGCGATCCGACGACGACCGTCCTGCAGCGTCGGCAACCGAACGCCCAAGTCCGCCAACCGGAGTAACGCCGCCGTCTCGTTCTCGTCCTGATGCACCGTCACCACCATCACGTCTGACCCAACCCGCCGTTGATACTCGGCCATGGCGGGAAGTTCGGCTGTGCACGGCGCGCACCAATACGCCCACAAGTTCAGGATCACGCGGTGGCCGGCCAGCGCGCGGGCGACGTCGACGGCCGAACCGTCAGCGGCGCATTCCACCGTCACGTCCCGCAGTTCGGGTGGGCCCAGCCCACTGGAATTCGCACCCGCGGCGGGGCAGGGCGGGAGGTTGGCACGCTCCCTCGGACCCGCCAGCGCGGCGGGCGTGTCGGCGTCGCGATGCTCGCGCGCGGGCGTCTGGGTCGTCTGGGTCGTCTGGGTCGTCGCGGTCGGTGCAGGACTGTCGCGCAGCTGGGCGACCAGCGCCACCGTCAACGCTGCCACCACCGCCAATATCGCAATGGTCCAGCGGGTCTTCCCGGTCAACTTCTCCTGCCCTGGTGTTACAGCCCCGCCAGGGCCAGCAAGTGCTCGGTTTCCGGACCCTGCACGAGGGGCGCGGCGAGCAGTGGGTCAGTAGGCCCAAGGCCGAAGGAGGGGCAGTCCTTGGCGAGCACGCAGACACCGCACGCCGGTTTGCGGGCATGGCAGACCCGGCGGCCGTGAAAGATCACTCGATGGCTCAACATGGTCCACTCACTGCGTTCGATCAGTTCGCCGACGGCGTGCTCGATCTTGACGGGGTCCTCCTCGGCGGTCCAACGCCACCTGTTCACCAGCCGCTTGAAATGGGTGTCGACGGTGATTCCCGGGACACCGAAGGCGTTGCCCAAGATGACGTTGGCGGTCTTGCGCCCCACTCCTGGCAGCGTCACCAGCTCGGCCAGGGTCGACGGCACCTCCCCGTCGAACCGTTCGACCAGGGCCTGCCCAAGGCCGATGAGCGACGCGGCCTTGTTGCGGAAGAAGCCAGTGGGATGGATGAGGGTCTCGAGTTCGGCGCGATCCGCTTGCGCATAGTCCAGCGCCGACCGGTACCGCTTGAACAAGGTCGGCGTCGTCAGGTTGACCCGTTTGTCGGTGCTCTGCGCCGAAAGAATTGTGGCCACCGTCAACTCCAGCGGCGTGGTGAAATCCAGCTCGCAGTGTGCGTCTGGAAATGCTTGGGCCAGTGAGCGATTCATCCGGCGCGCCCGTCGCACCAATCCGACTCGGGTTTCCTCGGCCCAGCGCCGGGCGGGCGTCGCTGGCATGGATTTCGTGCGCCCGGATGGCTTAGCCGCTGTCACCTACGACAGAGTACTGATTTCGTGATCTCACTGAGACCTTAGCCATGTTTACTCTCCTTGTGTCGTGGTTGCTGGTCGCGTGCGTTCCGGGGCTTTTGATGCTCGCGACGCTCGGTCTGGGACGGATGGAAAGGGAGCTCGCCCATGACACCGTCACACCCAACGATGTCGACGATTTTCTCGAGCACGCCGAGGCCGTGGATGTGCACACACTCGCCCGAGAAGGCATGCCAGAGGCGCTGGAGTACCTGCATATGCGACAGGCTCAGCGGCTAGCCGATTCGCCGCAGCCGGCATCCCACGGGGGGAAGCATCGGGCCGAGACGATCTTTGCCAGGGACTTCAATGGCCGCTATGAGGCCGGTTTGCCCACGCGGATTTACCCGCCTCCGCGTGTCAATCCGCAATTTAGGGCGGCTCAAGATGTCAATCGTGTGTAGCGTGACAGGTTGGACACATAAGGCCTGCCTCTAGACTTGCGTCACGCGAGCAGGGGTCGGCCTGCTCACATCACATAATTGGAAAGCTGAAGAGGCAACGTGGACGAGATCCTGGCAAGGGCAGGAATCTTCCAAGGGGTTGAGCCCAGCGCAGTCGCCGCACTGACCAAGCAACTGCAGCCGGTCGACTTCCCCCGAGGACACACCGTCTTCGCCGAAGGGGAGCCGGGTGATCGGCTGTACATCATCATCTCGGGAAAGGTCAAGATCGGGCGCCGCTCACCCGACGGTCGGGAGAACCTGCTGACGATCATGGGCCCGTCGGACATGTTCGGCGAATTGTCGATCTTCGACCCGGGTCCGCGGACTTCCAGCGCGACCACGATTACCGAGGTCCGGGCGGTTTCGATGGACCGCGACGCGCTGCGCGCGTGGATCTCGGATCGCCCCGAAATCGCCGAGCAGCTGCTGCGGGTGCTGGCCCGACGCCTGCGCCGGACCAACAACAATCTGGCCGACCTCATCTTCACCGACGTGCCCGGCCGCGTGGCCAAGCAGTTGCTGCAGCTCGCCCAGCGCTTCGGCACCCAGGAAGGTGGCGCGATGCGGGTCACCCACGATCTGACCCAGGAGGAGATCGCCCAGCTGGTGGGTGCTTCCCGGGAAACCGTGAACAAGGCATTGGCCGATTTCGCCCACCGCGGCTGGATTCGCCTGGAGGGCAAGAGCGTGCTGATTTCGGACTCCGAAAGGCTGGCCCGCCGAGCGCGTTGACGCCGGTTTGCGCCGGGCCTGTAATTTTGCAGGCCGCTACTCGCACCTCTCCTGCGAAATTTCAGCCTCGACGCAGATAGTCCAGTTGCGCCTGAACGGACCACTCGGCCGTATCCCAGAGTTTCTCGTCGACGTCGACATAGACGTATTCGACGATCTGTCGGACCGTGGCATCGTCCCCAAGGTTCCACAACGCGGCGCGCACCTGCTCCAAGCGCTCGTGCCGATGGATGAGGTAGCCCGACGCGACAGCTTCCAGGTCGGCCGACTCCGGCCCGTGCCCGGGCAACACCGTGAGCCGGCCCAGGCCACGTAGGCGGCGCAGCGACTCCAGGTAATCGGCCAGGCTCCCGTCTTCGTTGTCGATGACGGTGGTGCCGCGACCCAGCACCGTGTCCGCCGTGAGCACGGCTCCGTCGACGAGGAACGACAGGGAATCGGCGGTGTGGCCCGGGGTCGCCATCACTTTGATCGTCAGGCCGGCCGCGTCGATCACCTCGCCGTCGACCAGCTCGCCGCCGAGGCCCCGCAAAAACCCGCTGCCCGCCGATCGGACGGTCGCCCCGGTCAGCTCGACCAGCTTGTCGATGGCGTCGGTGTGGTCGGCGTGCCGGTGGCTGATCAGCACCAGCGCGATGCGCCCCAGCGTCGCGATCCCGGCGATGTGTTCGTCGTCGTCCGGCCCGGGATCCACGACTACCAGCTCGTCGCTGCCCGGGCCGCGCAGTACCCAGGTATTGGTGCCCTCCAGCGTCAGCAAACCGGGGTTGTTGGCCAACAGCACCGACGCGGTGTCGGTGACCGCGCGCAACCGGCCGTAGGCGGGATGGGTCAGCGACTCGGCGGCGTCGATCACGGCCGCTAGCCGACTTCCACGATCAATTCGACTTCCACGGGTGCATCCAGTGGCAGCTCGGCGACGCCAACCGCCGAACGCGCGTGGACGCCGTTATCGCCGAACACCTCCGCCAGCAGGTCCGACGCCCCATTGATGACGCCTGGCTGGCCGTTGAAACCCGGGGCGGAGGCGACGAACCCGACGACCTTGATCACCCGGGTCACCGCGTCGATGCCTACCAGGGAGTCCACCGCCGCCAGGGCGTTGAGCGCGCAGATCCGCGCCAGCGCCTTCCCGTTTTCGGGACTGACCTCGGCGCCGACCTTGCCCGTTCCCGCCAGCTTCCCGCCTTCGATCGGCAGCTGACCAGAGGTATAGACCAGGTTGCCCGTCCGTACCGCCGGAACATAAGAGGCCAGCGGCGCGACCACCTCCGGAAGCGCGACGCCGAGTTGCCCGAGCCGGGCGGAAGCAGTCATCTGGCCCCGCTACTTAGGTCGCTTCAGATACGCAACGTGTTGTTCGCCAGTGGGCCCGGGCAGCACGGCGACCAGCTCCCAGCCATCGGCGCCCCACTGGTCAAGGATCTGTTTGGTGGCATGCGTCAGCAGCGGGACCGTGACGTACTCCCAGGCGGTCGGTTGGCTCATGACGCGAGCTTATCGGTCGGTTTTGAATGGCTCTGGCCCGGTGGCCAGGGGCGCTCGGGCTAGCATGCTTTGGTGGCATCCACTTCTGGCGGCGTTAGCTCCGTCGGCTGGCCGGCGCGTTTGACGAAGGCCCGCTTACATTTCGTGACCGGCAAGGGCGGTACGGGCAAGTCGACGGTGGCGGCGGCGCTGGCGCTGGCGCTGGCGGCGGGGGGTCGCAAAGTTCTTCTCGTCGAAGTCGAGGGCCGCCAAGGGATTGCGCAACTTTTCGACGTCCCGCCCTTGCCGTATCAGGAGCTCAAGATCGCGACCGCCGAGCGCGGCGGTCAGGTCAACGCGTTGGCGATCGACATCGAAGCCGCGTTCCTGGAATACCTCGACATGTTTTACAACCTCGGCATCGCGGGCCGGGCGATGCGCCGCATCGGCGCAATCGAATTCGCGACGACGATCGCGCCTGGCCTGCGCGACGTGCTGCTCACCGGCAAGATCAAGGAGTCGGTGGTGCGCCTCAACAAGGGGGGCAAGAACCCGGTGTATGACGCGGTCGTCGTCGACGCACCACCAACGGGCCGGATCGCGCGTTTTCTGGATGTCACCAAGGCGGTGTCGGATCTGGCCAAGGGCGGGCCGGTGCACTCCCAAAGCGAGGGTGTGGTGAGGTTGCTGCACTCGGACCAGACCGCCATCCATTTGGTCACTCTGCTGGAAGCGTTGCCGGTGCAGGAAACCCTGGAAGCCATTGATGAACTCGCGGAGATGGAGCTGCCCATCGGCAGTGTGATCGTGAACCGCAATATCCCGTCGTACCTCGAGCCGCACGACTTGGCCAAGGCGGCCGAGGGAGATGTCGACGTCGATTCGTTGCAAGCCGGGCTGAAGATCGCCGGGATCAATCTCGAAGATACCGACTTCGCCGGGCTCTTGACCGAAACCATAGAGCATGCAACGCGTATCACGGCGCGCGCCGAGACCGCGCAACAACTCGACGCGTTGAAGGTGCCGCGGCTGGAACTGCCGGCGATCTCCGATGGCGTCGACCTCGGTAGCCTGTATGAGCTATCGGAATCGCTGGCGCAGCAGGGGGTCCGATGAGCACCGCCCCGAAAACCCTTGATATGGCCGCAATACTGGCCGACACCACCAACCGCGTGATTGTATGTTGCGGCGCCGGTGGGGTCGGCAAGACCACCACCGCTGCGGCAATAGCGCTGCGCGCAGCCGAATATGGCCGTACCGTATGCGTTTTGACGATCGACCCGGCCAAGAGGCTGGCGCAAGCGCTAGGAGTCAGCGACCTCGGCAACACGCCGCAGCGCGTGCCACTCAGTCCCGAAGTTTCCGGCGAACTGCACGCGATGATGCTCGACATGCGACGCACATTCGACGAAATGGTGGTCCAGTACTCCGGACCCGGTCGGGCACAGCAGATTTTGGATAACCAGTTCTATCAGACCGTCGCGACTTCGCTGGCGGGCACGCAAGAGTACATGGCGATGGAGAAGCTCGGTCAGCTGCTGAGCCAGGACCGCTGGGACCTGGTGGTGGTCGACACTCCCCCGTCGCGCAACGCGCTGGATTTCTTGGATGCGCCGAAAAGGCTGGGCAGCTTTATGGATAGCCGGTTGTGGCGGCTGCTGCTCGCGCCTGGCCGAGGCATCGGGCGATTGGTCACCGGCGCAATGGGTTTGGCGATGAAGGCGTTGTCTACGGTGCTCGGCTCGCAGATGCTGGGCGACGCGGCTGCATTCGTGCAATCGCTGGACGCCACATTCGGCGGCTTCCGCGAAAAGGCCGATCGCACCTACGCGCTGCTGAAAAGGCGCGGTACACAATTCGTCGTGGTGTCGGCGGCCGAGCCCGACGCGCTGCGCGAGGCGGCCTTCTTCGTCGATCGGCTGTCGCAGGAAGGCATGCCGCTAGCGGGACTCGTCTTGAACCGCACCCACCCGACGTTGTGTTCCCTGCCGGTCGAGCGCGCGATCGACGGAAGCGAGACGTTGGACGCCAAAGCCGATTCGGACACCGCGTCGCTCGCCAGTGCCGTATTGAAAATTCATGCCGACCGCGCGCAAACCGCCAAGCGGGAAATCAGATTGCTGTCCCGATTCACCGGAGCCCACCAGCACGTGCCGGTAATCGGGGTTCCGTCGCTGCCGTTCGACGTTTCGGATCTGGACGCGCTCCGCGCGCTCGCCGATCAGATCACTTCGGTCGGCGACGATGCCGCCCGCGCAGCGAGCCGCTGAGGAAGGTTGAAGGCTAGGGTCAGCCGATGCTCCGGTTTCGGCGCCTTTCGAAGAAGTCCGACCAGGAAACAACCTCTGGGTGTTGTTTGAGTAGGGCCCTGCGCTGCCGTTCGGTCATGCCACCCCAAACCCCGAACTCGACCTTGTTGTCCAGCGCGTCCGCCCCGCACTCCTGCATCACCGGGCAGTGACGACAGATCACGGCCGCCTTGCGCTGCGCCGCTCCCCGCACAAAGAGTTCATCTGGGTCGGTTGTCCGACACAATGCTTGCGAGACCCAGGCGATCCGCTCTTCCGCGTCGACGCTCCGCAATACCCCCTGTGCAGCCGCGATGTTCGTTCGACGCGCGGCCGGTCGCGATCCTGACACGAGCTGTTCCCTTCCTCCCGGTCGCTGGTTGCGACCGCCCTCCTCGGGTGCAGACCTCCTGCTGCGATCTACGCCACACTGTGCACATCGGTGTTATCTGAATCTCACTGTGTGTCTAAGTTAGGTGGTCAAGTGGCAATTGCGCAACAGTCTGATAACGGTTTTTTTGGGACGGGCGTGCAGTCTTGACGGATAGGATAGGTCCCGCCGTCGTATTGCGCGCCGCATCGCTGTGACCTCTCTGTAACGGAAACGAGAACTTTTCATCGCCCTCGACGATAAATTCGCTGGTGATGCCGGGGGAGGGTCTTTGGTCACATCGTGGCGTGGCCGGGTGGCGCGGGGCGGCTACCCTAGTACGCATGTCAGACCGCCCCCCGGCCGTTCTCACGGTCCTCAAGCTTGCGGGGTGTTGCCTGTTGGCCAGCGTCGTCGCCGCCGCGCTGATGTTCCCGCTGGTGGGTGGGGTGGGGCTGATGTCCAACCGGGCTTCCGAAGTCGTCGCCAACGGCTCCGCCCAGCTTCTCCAGGGTGAGGTGCCGGCTGTGTCGACGATGGTCGACAAAAAGGGCAACGTAATCGCGTGGCTGTACTCGCAGCGCCGCTTCGAGGTAACCACCGACAAGATCGCCAACACCATGAAGCTGGCCATCGTTTCGATTGAGGACAAGCGGTTCGCCGAGCACAACGGGGTGGACTGGAAGGGCACCCTGACCGGGCTGGCCGGCTACGCGTCCGGCGACGTAGACACCCGCGGCGGTTCGACCATCGAACAGCAGTACGTGAAGAACTACCAACTGCTGGTAACCGCTCAAACCGATGCAGAAAAGCGCGCGGCCGTCGAAACCACCCCGGCGCGCAAGCTGCGCGAGATCCGGATGGCCCTCACGCTGGACAAAACCTTCAGCAAGCCCGAGATCTTGACCCGGTACCTGAACCTGGTGTCGTTCGGCAACAACTCATTCGGGGTGCAGGACGCGGCGCAAACCTATTTCGGCATCAACGCGTCCGACCTGAACTGGCAGCAAGCGGCGCTGCTGGCCGGCATGGTGCAGTCCACCAGCACGCTCAACCCCTACACGAACCCGGACGGCGCCCTGGCCCGGCGGAACCTGGTCCTGGACACCATGATCGAGAACCTGCCCGATAAGGCCGACGAACTGCGCGCCGCCAAGGAAACGCCACTGGGGATATTGCCGCAGCCCAATGAGCTCCCCCGCGGCTGCATCGCGGCGGGCGACCGCGCCTTCTTTTGCGACTACGTCCAGGAGTACCTGTCCCGCGCGGGAATCAGTAAGGAACAGGTGGCCAGGGGCGGCTACCTGATCCGCACCACGTTGGACCCGGACGTGCAGATCCCGGTCAAGGCGGCCATCGACAAGTTCGCCAGCCCGAACCTGGCGGGCATCTCGAGCGTGATGAGCGTGATCGAGCCGGGGAAGACCTCTCACCACGTGATGGCGATGGCCAGCAACCGCACTTATGGGCTCAACCTCGACGCCGGCGAAACGATGCGGCCGCAGCCGTTCTCCTTGGTCGGTGACGGTGCGGGGTCCGTCTTCAAGCTCTTCACCACGGCCGCCGCGCTGGACATGGGCATGGGTATCAACGCCACGCTCGAAGCCCCGGGCCGCTTCCAGACCAAAGGCTTCGGAAGCGGCGGGGCCAAGGGCTGCCCCAAGGACACCTGGTGTGTGGTCAACGACGGTAACTACCGCGGCTCGATGAATGTGACCGAGGCGCTGGCCCAGTCGCCCAACACCGCGTTCGCCAAGCTGATCACCCAGATCGGGGTCGCGCGCGCGGTGGACATGGCCATCAAGCTCGGACTTCGGTCCTACGCCGACCCCGGCACCGCACGCGACTACAACCCGGACAGCAACGAGAGCCTGGCCGACTTCGTCAAACGGCAGAACATTGGCTCGTTCACGCTCGGCCCGATCGAGGTGAACGCGCTGGAGCTGTCCAATGTCGCGGCCACCCTGGCCTCCGGCGGGGTGTGGTGCCCGCCGAGCCCGATCGAGAAGCTGATCGACCGCAACGGCAATGAAGTCTCGGTGACCACCGACACCTGCGATCAGGTGGTGCCCGAGGGTTTGGCGAACACGCTGGCCAACGCGATGAGCAAGGACTCGACGGGCGGCACGGCCGCGGGTGCGGCCGGTGCGGCCGGCTGGAGCCTGCCGATGTCGGGCAAGACCGGCACCAGCGAGGCGCACAGATCCTCCGGTTTTGTGGGCTTCACCAGCCACTACGCGGCGGCGAACTACATCTACGACGACTCACCCAACCCGACGGACTTGTGCTCCTCCCCGCTGCGTCACTGCGGCTCCGGTGACCTGTACGGCGGCAACGAGCCGGCGCGCACCTGGTTCACCGCGATGAAGCCGATCGCCACCACCTTCGGTGATGTGAAGTTGCCGCCCACCGACCCCCGCTACGTCGAAGGGTCGCCCGCTTCGCGGGTGCCCAGCGTCGCCGGCCTGGATCTGGATGCGGCGCGTCAGCGCATCAAGGAGGCGGGCTTCCAGGTTGCCGACCAAACCAACTCCGTCAACAGCAGCGCCAAGTTGGGAGAGGTGGTCGGAACGTCACCCAGCGGCCAAACGATCCCGGGCTCGATCATCACGATCCAGGTCAGCAATGGCATCCCACCGCCACCTCCTCCGCCGCCGGAAGGTTTGCCGGTGCCGATCGGATCGCAGGTGGTGGAAATCCCCGGTTTGCCGCCGATCACCATTCCGCTGCTGGCACCTCCCCCACCGCCGGGGCAGCCGCCTCCTTAAGACCCCGTGGCGCAGCCGCGCCTCCTTAAGACCCCGTGGCGCAGCCGCGCCTCCTTAAGACCCCGTGGCGCAGCCGCCTCCGTAGACATTGTGGCGCAAGCGATACGCTGCCAGTCCGCAACCGGCAGTAGGCTGCCTCCATGGCTGATGTTTTGCCCGTCCTGATCCGCACCGGCGCCGCTGCGCTTGGCTCGGCCGTCGCCGGCATCGGTTACGCCTCGATCGTCGAGCGCAACGCGTTTATCTTGCGTGAGATCACGATGCCCGTCTTGACGCCGGGCTCCACACCACTGAGGGTCCTGCATATCAGCGATATCCACATGCTGCCCAACCAGCGCCGGAAGCAGGCCTGGCTGCGCGAACTGGCCAGCTGGGAGCCCGACTTGGTCGTCAACACCGGCGA
>Ga0318577_10000262_pt1 | contig 14142 bp, 13 predicted proteins | sample GRESIP089b5f25_FD_203484 | JGI IMG/M metagenome (GOLD analysis project Ga0318577, IMG submission 203484) | Tropical soil microbial communities from Luquillo Experimental Forest, Puerto Rico - GRE.SIPMG.089b5f25 | ecosystem: Environmental > Terrestrial > Soil > Tropical forest > Bulk soil... | reverse complement strand
AGTCGATACCGACAAATAGCAGCCCGAAGCCGGCCAGAATGGCTCCGGCCGAACGGGTTTTGCCGTTGGCGATCAGCCACAGAAAGGCACCGATACCGACCATTGGTAGGGCAAAGGCGGAAATCCGCAAGCGAAAGCCGAATATCGCCACCAGCCATGGCGTCGAGGTTGTGCCAAAAGTGGCACCGATGATGACCCCGACGGCCTGCGAGAAGGTGACCAATCCGGCGCTAACGAAGCCGATGACGGTCAGTGTCGTCGCGGTCGAGGATTGAAGCACCACCGTGAACAATGCGCCAGATATGATCGCGCTCAATCGGCCGCCAACCATCGCCTGGAGGGCACGGCGCAGCGAGTCGCCGGCAAGGCCCTTGAGCCCCTCGGTCAGATGATGAATGCCGAGCAGGAAGAGGCCCAGTCCACCCACCACGGTGACAGTGGATGCGGTGTTCATCGCCGACCGCGGGCCGCCCTGATGTCGCCCCGACGCTTGGATCGGCGATCGTGCGCCAGGGGCGTCACGCCGCTAAAATCCTCGAATAAGCTCGCCGAAGTCCGTTCCTGCTGACGGTGCAAGGCGTCGCGTCCTCGCGGGTGGCGCCAGCCCGGCGAGCGCCGCCAACCGCAGCTCACCCGGGCTATGACCGAACTCACGTTTGAAGGCGCGGCTGAAGCTGGAGGCGTCTGCAAGACACAAATCTTCGGCGATCGACGAGATCGACTGGGTGCTCGCAGGATCGGTCAGCACCGCATGCGCTTCGAGCTGCCGCTCACGCTGAATGTAGCGGGCTACACCTCCGGTATCCTCGAACAGTCTATAGAGATTGGATCGGGACATTCCGACCAGCCGGCAGAGGATCGACGGCCTGAAAGTCGGTGTCCGCAGGTGCTTCCGGATGACCCGCCGCACCCGCTCCTTGCGTCCCACGTCGATTTGCGCCCCAGCGATGGCGACACGCTCGGCCGACGGGGCGGCGGCGGCAACCATCGCGCCGACCGCGCGCGCAAGTCTCGGGAAATCGGCCTCCGTCACGTCCGGCAGGTGGTGCTCGAGAGCCATCATATAGTCGCCGAGCAGATGCCCGAGAGGCGTGTCCAGAGTCGACCCGCAGGCGGCATCGAGCAGCGGCGCAATATCTCGGAACCCGTCGCGCGCCATGAGGAACGAGACCCGGTATATATGCGTCCGCTCATGCAAGAATTCTTGTCCGAGCGAAGCGAGAAAGGGCACTTTCGCAGGTACCTCGACCGGGGTCCCAGCCGTGTTCGCGAAATGCGTGCCCCGCACGCAGTAGCTGATAACCCAATGATCGATAGGATCGCGCCTGAGGTAGCTCTTCGTTTCCACAAATGCACGTCGGCCGGAAATCCGTACCTGGCCGAGTGTTGAGGTAGGGAATCGAGAACGGGCTGATGCCATTCGCGCCAGGCTTCGAATTGATTTCGAGACCGAAGTGACCGCGTCTCGAAAGTATCTGGTGTCATCGTTCTCCCAGAGGCTATGTCGAAGCCGGTAGCGCCCAGGCGTGAAGCGGCAGGGCACCGGGTTGGTTATCGACACCGATAAAATGACGGACTTGTCAATTCAATTCTACGTTCTTATGCATACCTCTAGCAACGCGCGCTGTTGATTGGGATGCGCAGCACAGTCTTGTGACCCAGAAACCAAGACAACTGCATCCGATCTCATTAGGCTGCGAACGCCGCCCAACCGGGCGGCCGTCGGGTCGGATTCCTCAAAACAACGACGTCTGCCGGGAGGAGGGACCGAGCGGACACCTATTCCTGCGTCAGCGCGGAGATGAGCATCGATGGCGTCGGGGCGGGCATGGAATTGGACGTCTGGACCGGAGGTAATGTGATCCTCAACTACGAACGAGTGGTCGCCAAAGCCACCGACCAACCGGATGCACGAGCCATGCGAATGACGAGCCGACAGCTCTGGTCAGCGCCCGACGCGCATCGCTAAAGTCCCAAAGGGATGACCGAAGTCCGTTCAACCAGCTCCCTGGAACCCGCGCTGCAGACTTCCTGGCTGCCGATGCTCGTCATCGCGATGGCTCAGATTCTGCTGTCGTTCAATGTCAATGCGTTGCGCGTCTCGATCGGCGGTATTGTTTCCAGCTTCGGCGCCTCCCCGAGCGTCGTAGGGACGGCGATCGTCACTCATTTGCTCTTTATCGCCGCGCTTGTGATGCTAGGCGCTAAGATAGGCGCGCTTTGGGGCCCGCGGCCCGTTTTCCAGGCAGCGGTGCTGCTTTTCGGCGTGGCGATGTTCATAACGATGCTGAGCCCGAACGCGACGATGATGATCGCGGCTCAGGGCCTCGCCGGCATGGCGGCCGCCGCCTTGGTGCCGACATTGGTCGTGCTGATCGCCGCCAACTACCAGGGCAGGCGGCAGGCGCAAGCCATCGGCTGGCTGGGCGCTTCGGAAGCGATGGGCGGCGTCTTGGCGTTTCTGATCGCCGGTTTTCTCGGCACATGGATCGGCTGGCGCTATTCCTTCGGCGTTCTTGGCGTCCTCGCCGCCGGTGTCCTCCTCCTCAGCAAACGGCTGAGCCCAGTTGAGGGCCGGCGCGATTTTGCGGATTGACGCGGTCGGCGTTGCTCTGGCGGCCTTGGCCATCATTCTGATCAGTGTCGGATTCGACAGCGCCAACCGGTGGGGCCTGCTGCTGGCCGCGCCTGGAGCGCTCTTCAGCCTGCTGGGCCTGTCGCCGGCGCCGGTCATGATCATTCTCGGCATTGTGCTCGGTCAGGCTTTCTTTACCTGGTCGAATAAGCGTCGGACTGCGCGGAAGACGCCGCTGGTCGCGTTGGAGGTGATCGAAACGCCGCAACAGCGCTCGGCGCTGTTCTTGATGTTCATGATCGTCGCACTTGGCTCCGCCGTCAGCTTTCTCATTCCGCTCTACATTGAGATTGTCCAGGGCCTCAACAGTCTGCGTGCGGCGTTGGCGATCATCCCCTATTCGCTGGCGATCTTCGCCGGCGCCGTTCTTGTCTCGCGGCTACACGATTGGCTCAGCTCGCGCCGCGTGGCACGTATCGCGTTCGTGGTGGTCGCTGCCGGGTTGACCCTGTTGGCCATGGTCATTCGCAACGAGTGGCACACGGTCACGGTGATTTTCGGGCTGATCGTCATCGGGTTCGGGCAGGGCGCGCTGGTGACGGTTCTGTTCAACGTCCTGGCTGCGGCATCGCCGCCGGCGCTGGCCGGGGATGTGGCCTCGCTGCGCGGCGCCACCAACAATCTTGCGGGAGGGGTGGGCACCGCCCTTGCCAGCGCGCTCTTGATCGGCGTGCTGAGCGCGAGTGTCACGACAAACCTAGTCGACAACCCGGTGATCCCGAAGGGGCTCAAGGCGCAGGTCGATCTCGACAATGTTGACTTCGTCAGCGACGACCGGCTGCTGGAGGTGCTTGAGAGCACAACGGCCGCGCCCCAACAGGTAGCCGAGGCTGCGCGCATCTACACGCAGGCGCGTCTGCGGTCGCTGAGGATCTGCTTCCTCGCGTTGACGGGCCTCGCGTTGATCGCGATTTTTCCAGCCGGCGGGCTGCCAGGATATGATCGGGCCCGCGGGCGCTCGACCGCGACGATGCGGGATGATCCGGAGATGCTCGATGGACGGCAAGCCTAAGAAGTCGATCAAGCTCGCCCTGCAGGGTGGCGGCTCGCACGGTGCCTTCACCTGGGGCGTGCTCGACCGGCTCCTCGAAGATGAGCGGCTGCACATCGCAGCGGTGAGCGGCACCAGCGCCGGTGCGATGAACGCTGTCGCTCTCGCCGACGGAATGGCGCGTGGTGGCCCCATCGAAGCTCGCAAATGCCTCGAGAAATTCTGGTCGGCTACCAGCGCGGCTGCTCAATACAGCCCAATTCGCAGGTCCGTCTTCGACATCTTTATGGGGAATTGGAGCCTAGACGCATCGCCCAGCTATATTTTGATGGACCACCTTTCGCGCGTGTTTTCGCCTTACGACCTCAACCCGATGAATTTCAATCCGCTGCGCGATGTCCTCGCCGAGTGCATCGACTTCGGCAGCGTCAACGATCCGGGCGATCTGAAATTGTTTTTGACCGCAACCAATGTTCGCACCGGCAAGCCCAAAATTTTCCGGCAACCCGGCATCCAGCTCGACAGTGTCATGGCTTCGGCTTGCTTGCCGTTTCTCTTCAAGGCCGTAGAAATCGACGGAGAGGCCTATTGGGACGGCGGCTACATGGGTAATCCTGCCCTCTTCCCGCTCGTCGACGAATGCGATGCCGGCGACATCATCCTAATCCAGATCAATCCGTTTTACCGCCCGGATGTTCCGCAAACAGCGCGAGACATCCAAAACCGGTTGAACGAGATCACCTTCAATACGAGCCTGCTCAAGGAACTGCGCGCGCTCGCCTTCTTGTGGGAAATCATCCACTACGAAAACCTCGAGCGCGAGCGCTTCCGTGACGTGCATGTCCATGCGATCCACGACGAGAAGACAATGCTCGGGCTCGGTGTTTCGAGCAAGCTCAATGCCGAGTGGGCCTTTCTGACGCATCTTCGGGACTGCGGCAGAAAAACCGCGGAGGACTGGCTGTCGCAGCATTACGACGACCTCGGCATCCGCAATACGCTGGACCTCTCCTGGATTTTTGCTGAGAGCCTGAGGCCGGCGCATCTGCCGGAAGGCGCCGAACGGGGATCTGCGATCAAGGAGGCCGCCCGATTGCGTGCGGCAGCGGAATCCTAGTCACGCCAATGGGATTGTTCGGTATCCTGCTCGGCCTCGCGCTGCTCGTCTGGCTGGCGTATCGGGGCTGGAGCATTTTGCTGCTGGCGCCAGCCGCTGCCCTTATCGCCGCGGCTTTTGCAGGTGGGCCACTGCTCGCCTACTGGACCCAGACCTTTATGGACAGCGCCTCGCGCTTTGTCGCGCAATTCTTCCCGCTGTTCCTGCTCGGGGCGCTGTTTGGCAAACTGATGGAGGACAGCGGGTCGGTTTCGGCGATCGCTCGGTTTATGACAGAGCGGCTGGGTCCGGCTCGCGCAATACTCACTGTTGTGCTGGCCGGCGCGCTCGTTACCTATGGCGGGGTCAGCCTGTTTGTCGCCTTTTTCGTGCTTGTGCCGATGGCGCAAGCGCTGTTCCGCACTGCAGAACTTCCCAACCGGTTGATTCCTGCGACGATCGCTTTGGGCACTTCCACCTTTACTATGTCGGCGCTCCCCGGAACCCCGGCGATCCAGAACGCTATTCCCATGCCGTTCTTCGGCACGACCCCGTTGGCGGCGCCCGGCCTCGGCATCATCGCGTCTGCGATTATGCTCGCCTTCGGCTTGTGGTGGCTGGGACATGCCGCTGCTGCGGCGCGACGCAAGGGGGAAGGCTATGACCCGGACGCACCCGTTTCACTTGACGAGGCGGTCGAAGACGAGACCGTGCGCCAACGTGCGACGACCGCGCACGAATTCGATCCGCCCGAGGTCCATCATGGCCATCCGAGCCGCGAGGCACCGCCGATCGGTTTGGCCGCGTTGCCGCTTCTCGTGGTGGTAGGCGTCAACGTCCTGATGACGTTGGCCGTCCTGCCGAGCCTCGACGTGTCGTTCCTCGCCAAAGAGGCATTCGGCGCGACTTCGCTCTCTGCCGTCGCCGGCATATGGTCCGTCGTGACCGCGTTGATCGCCGCGATCGTTACTGTCGTCGCGATCAATTGGCGCCGCCTGCCGGGCCTACGAGCGACGATGGATTCGGGTGCCAATGCGTCGGTCCTGCCGGTGTTGAGCGTCGCGAGCCTCGTCGGCTTTGGCGCAGTGGTCGCCGCAGTGCCGGCCTTCGTCATCGTGCGCGACTGGGTGCTGTCGATAGAGGGAGGCCCCCTTGTCTCCCTCGCCGTCGCGACCAATCTGCTGGCGGCGCTGACCGGCTCCGCCTCGGGCGGTCTGACGATCGCACTCGAGGCGCTGGGCGGCACCTACATGCGCCTTGCTGGCGAGCACGGCATCGATCCCGCCCTCCTACACCGCATCGCGGTGATGAGTGCCGGCACGCTCGACAGCTTGCCGCAGAACGGTGCGGTCGTGACGTTGCTCGCCGTCTGCGGATCGACGCATCGCGAGAGCTATTTCGACATCGTTATGGCCGCGATCGTCGGCCCGGTCATCGCGCTCGCCGCAGTGATCGGGCTCGCTTCGGCATTCGGTTCATTCTGAGAGTGCCGACCCGGTTCCGATCATGGCATTTGTCAGGATTCAACCAGTCGGCGATCGCGTTGGCAGCGTGTAAGGGAAGGACAGCCATGACATTGAAGGGATGCACAGTCGCAGCGGCGTTAGTGTTGCTTGCATCCGGTGCGCCACGTGCGGCGACGGAAGCGAATTTCGGCCCCAACACGACTGGCGACCTAGTCGAGCTTTGCACCGCGATTCCTGACAACGCGATGGGAACGGCGGCCGTCAATTTCTGCGAGGGCTTTGCGCAGGGTGCTGTCCTCGTGGAAATGCAAAACCAAGTTGCCTTCCGTGGACCGAAGCTGTTCTGCATGCCGAACCCTCCGCCCAGTCGCAACCAAGCGCTGAGTGAGTTCGTCAACTGGGCACGCTCGTCGCCGGATCGTCTGGCTCAATCGTCGACCGACGGGCTGTTTCGATTTCTGAGCGAACGCTACCCCTGCCCGCCGTCTCTCTGATCAACCGCTGGGGAACGCCATGAGAAACTTGCTGTTGTTAGCGGTCGTCTCCATCCCGCTCGCCGCCTGCGCCGACATGACGCCGACGCAGCAGCGCGCGCTGACTGGCACCGCCATCGGCGCGGGCGGCGGCGCCGCAATTGGCGCCATTGCCGGCAATGCCGGGCTCGGCGCCGGCATCGGCGCGGGTGCGGGCCTCCTCGGGGGACTTCTCGTCGACCGGTCCCGCCAGGCTCAGGATGCCGCCTTCCAGCAGGGCTTTGCCGCCGGACAGCAGAGCCGATAAGGGATTAGCTTCCTCCGGTGGCTCGAAAGACGGTGACGGTACTATCGCCGATTGGCAGCCGCCAGCGCGCGCTCCCTACCACCTCCAGCTCCAAACCCAGCGACGATCGCTCCAGCGCCAGCGGCCTCGCGAGCGATGCGAGCGGCGGGTCCGCGCGGCGGCGGTGGGCGGACTTCGCGGCGAGGCGGCGGCATCGGCGGAATGGCACACACTGGGGATGCCGCGGGACAGGCATCATGCAAAGACCAACCCGGAGCGGCCGCAGACGGGGCAGCCGACAACCAACCAGAAACCGGACACGCTATGGCGGCAGGAGCCGCCGCTAACATTCTCCTCCGCTCTAGCATCGCGCCATCCTACAGAACCGAACACTGCCAAATTCGGGGTTGTTGTGTTCGCTGCTGGCACAGGCGTGAGCCATTCGCAGTCGTCTTATTGCGCCCACCGCGGCTGCGGTCGCTTGCGGCTTGAGCAAGCGAGAACCATCTCGCTTTTTCAAGCAAAGCTCTCGGAGAGATGGCTAAGCCCTAGAAAACTGATTTCGAGAGGCTTGAACTTTGGTCGTTATCGCCAGCTGATGCGGTCGAGTACCCCCCGTCGTCAGCGGGGTCCGCCTGACGTCGCCCTCCCTCCTGTAGACATCCGGTTCGTTTGGTTGGGGTTGGCTTGCATCGGCCCGCCGGGCGCCGAAGGGGCCCCCTGAGACATTTCGGCCGGCGGATTGGAAAAGTTGCCAGCCTGAAGGCGAGCGAGCTCTTCTTGGTTCAGCTGGTTGGCAGTGCCTCCGGTCAGTTGCGGCGCCTTGCCGTGATGCGCCGCCGTCCTCGCGTGGTGCCCATGGCGGTGGCTCGGCGGCGTGGCCGAGGTGGCCTCTGCCGGCGCACCCGTGGAATACGGGGTTAGCCCCGGCCCGCCGGGGTTTGGACCCGGCATGCCCATCGGATTTCCGCCCGACGGACTGGCGGGTTGTGCCCAGACAGGTGCTGCGAATGCGAGCGCCGCGATCACCGCTACGCCGGTCCACACATACCTCATGCTGATCCTCCTGACAATCGAAGCACCGATGAGCCTTCACGCTAGCTGCCTTCTTTTCGGGATGGAAGAGTAAACCACTTCGGGCACCATGTGACCCCTTTCCTATTCGCCCCGACGGCGACCCCGCGCCAGCGATCCGTCTCGCCTTAGCGACACGGGGGATAGATACAATATGGCGCTTTGAACAGGGCTTGCAAGCGACAAGGTTGAGTAGTGCTGGCACCGACAGGGTCGGGAAAAAGCGCTCAAGCCACAAAAATGTCCGCCCTCCGTGGGCGGGCTCTCAGTTTCGGGACACGCCTCACAGCGACCACGAGGATGACACACCAACTCTACTCGGAACGCGCCTTCACGGCGACCGGCCATGCCCCAAGGAGATGAGCCTTTCCCGCGAATGGCCGCTACAGCGCCTTGTTTGCCGCAATGTCCTATTTGAATGAGTCCTCCTTCTCCTTCGAGCCGTCCGACTTGTACAGGGTGTAATCGAAATCAATCTGACCAAAATTCAGCATTATACGTTCTGACGGCCGATCTTCTTCTTTCGCTTCCTCCAGGTTTACCGATGTTACCAGGACATTCTTCATACTGATGACCAAGAAATCGTGCGATGTCCCGGCTCTGCGAACGGTCGGCATGAGCCTGAAAGTATCAACGTCGTCACCTTGTAGGTCCTAATCTTCACCTCTCAAACCCGCCCCAACAGGACGTTGCGATCGATTCTCGTTGCCGCAGGCTCGCGGTCAGAGGCAAAATCGCCACAAACAGTCCGGGAGATCCGGGGGATGAGGGCAATTCGCCCCGTGGCGATGCGGTGCCGCGAGTCGGGTCCAGTGCGGTTGATTGGCGGGAAGGAGAAGTGCCATGTTGAGCCGCAGAACTTTTCTGTCGCTTGTCGCAGGCAGCATGGCCGCACCTCGATTGGCTTCCGCCCAACAGGCGTCCCAAAAGGTCGCGCTCTATGCAAATGTCGGGCCCGATCTCACGCATTACGACGTAGATGTCGCGGGCACGGAGTTGATCAAGCGTGACACGGTCACGCTGCCTACAGCCGTACAATATGCTTGGCCGCATGTGTCGCGACGCTATCTCTATGTAGCGAGCAGCAGCAGCGCCCCCGGCTACGGCACGCAGGGGACCGAGCATCACGTCACCGCATTCGCCATTGATCCCTCGACTGGCGCGCTGACACCGCACGGTGTGCCGATACGGCTGCCAGCCCGCCCAATCCACATCAGCACCGATATTCCCTCCGAGTATATTCTGGTCGCGTTCAACAATCCGAGCGCGGTGCGGATCTATCGCATCAACAAGGATTTTACGCCGGGAGAAGAGGTGCAGCAGCCGGCGACGATCGACGCCGGCATCTTCGCCCATCAGGTGCGGGTGACACCCGACAACCGTTTGGCGATCCTGGTAACCCGCGGCAACGAGGGCACCCCGATCAAGCGGGAAGATCCGGGTGCACTGAAAGTCTTCGAATACAAGAATGGCGTGCTGACCAACGAGGTGTCGATTGCGCCCAATGGCGGAAAAGAGTTCGGTCCGCGCCACCTCGACTTTCATCCGACCAAGCCGTGGATGTACGTCTCGATCGAGACGCAGAACAAAATGTACATGTTTCGGATGGAAGAAGGCCGGATCAACCCCGAGATTGCGTACCGCGCGGAGACACTGGCTGAACCGAACAACATCAGAGCGCGTCAGGCGGCAGGCACGGTCCACGTCCACCCGAACGGCCGCTTTGTGTACGGGGCCAATCGGGCGGAAGCGACGATCGAGTTTCAAGGCAAGCAGGTCTTCAAGGGCGGTGAAAACAGCATCGTGGTGTATGCGATCAATCAATCCACCGGCGAGCCCGCGCCGATTCAGCACATCGAGACCCAAAAGATACACCCGCGCACCTTTCACATCGACCCGAGCGGACGCTTGTTGGTCGCGCAACACAATCTCCCGGTGAACGTGAGAGACGGCGATGCGGTAAAGACAATCCCCGCGGGCCTCTCGGTTTTCCGAGTGGGTGATGACGGCAAGCTGACTTTCGTGCGCGAGTACGATGTCGACGTCGGCGACAAAACCATGTTCTGGATGGGAATGGTGCCGCTGTAAGGGACAGATGCTGCGGTCGTCTAGGTAGCGCACATTTCTTCGCAGACCGACGCGGACCCCTGACGGCCGGGCTGTGACTCAGGCCGCGAGATTACACCGCAGCAGCTTGCAAGAGGAAGAAGACATGGCTGACGATCCGGCGGGAGGTGCTCGGTCCGGAATACGTGGACGCCTCGATGGCGCGTGCGGACGAGTTCATGATGTCGTTCCAACGGGCAACCACCGCCTGGGCGTGGGGCTGGGCCTGGTGCGATCCGACCCTCGACCGAAAAACTCGCAGCTTGATGAACCTTGCGATGCTCACCGCCCTGAACCGGGCGCCTGAGATCAAGCTGCACGTCAAGGGCGCGCTCAACAACGGTGTCACCGTAGCGGAGATCAAAGGCGGCCCTGCTGCACGCGACGGCCTATTGCGGAATTCCCGCCGGGCTCGATGCATTCCGGGCGGCGCACGAAGTGCTGGTCAGCGAGGGCGCGCTGCCGCAACCCGGAACACCGGCCAGGTAGTCGCGGGACGGGAGCCTAGGACGCGAAAATCTCGCCCAGCCGCTGGATTGAGCTCAGTACTTGCTTCTGCGGCAAGCCTGGCCATTGACAGCGCATGATGAAGTGATCGACACCCAGCAGCTCGCGATACCGCGCGATCTCTTCTTTTACTGATGTCTTGTCGCCGATGATGAAGCGGTCGCGCGCGAAGTCCTCGAACGAACCCTGCGTCGTGCGGTCCTGCAGTCCCCACGCTGCATATGCGGCGTACTTGTATTCCAACGGCCCGCGGCATTCCTCATGCGCTGTGCTATGGCGCGCGCCGACATAGCACTCAACGGTGATCGGGAACTCCATCGGCGTGCGGCCATATTCCTTTAGCGCGGCGCGATAGGTCTGCATCAGCGACATCACCTTGCTGAGCCCGCTGGTATTGACGATGAGCCATGCGTCACCAATCCGTGCCGCGCGCCTCACCGATACGTCGGCCTGCCCGGCGATATAGATAGGCGGCCCACCCGGACGAACTGGCTTCACGCTGATGCCGGCATCATTGACGGTGTAAAACCGGCCCTTGTGGCTGAGCCGTTCCTCGGTCCATAGCCGACGTATGACGGCGATGCTTTCGTTGAACCGCGACGCTCGCTCGTTGAGGCTGATGCCGAAGGCATCGAACTCTGGCTGGCGGTAGCCCAAGCCGACGCCGAGGATGAAGTTGCCGCCGGTCAATACATCGAAGGTGGCGGCCTCCTCAGCGACATGCACCGGGTTGAGCGGCGGCAGAATCAGAATGTTCGGCCCGATCGTCATCCCTTCTGCGTGTGCCGCGAGGTAGCCCAGTACGGGCGTTATCTGCAGCATCTGCATCGGATGGGTCAGCCAATGATGCGGGAACCAGAGCGAGGCGAAGCCGGCATCGCGTGCCGCGCGCACCTGCGCGACGATCTCCGGGACCCGTTGAGCGACGTTGAAGCCCTCCGGGAACTGTGTGTTGATAAATAGACCGACTTTCATGACGGGCCTTCCCTTCCTTGCGGCGAAATCCGAGGTTGGTGTAGCGATGGCCGGTCGTGCCGGGTCAAACCAGCCGATGTCGCAGGGCTCTAGCGCATCTTGGCAGCGGTGAAGCCTTTCGCGGCGTAGCCGGCCAGTTCCGCTTCGGCCTCGTCGCCCGGCGTTCAGCCGCCGCTCGCATAACCGAGCGGCGCGCAGCTACCAGCTCCGCGACGCCGCCTCGCCTTTTCCCTGCCGCACGGGAAACACAGGGAAAAAATTCACCGCCAGGCCGGAATAGGGCCCTCGCAGCGCCGCAAATCTGTTTGCAGTCAATAGCTTGCGTCTGCCGCCGCGCGTCGCCCGGCAGGGAAAATCGTTTCCCTGCCACGGGCCTGGCAGGGAAGTTAGCAGGGAAGTGTTTCATTGTTATATTACCTATTCTGATATTAACAATTAATCTCGCTTTATGTAGGCCGGAGCGCTCGAACGGGCAAGCGTGGATCGATTAAATTCGCATGGAAAGAGCAAATTGGCGAATGGATATGCCGCACCTGGGCGAGCACAGTCTCTGCCCGACGATCACCTAGCCGAGGGAGATGCGGTCGGCGAGGTCGCGCCGCGACGTACGTCGCCGCTGTGCCACGGCATCCGAGCCCTAATAGCCCGATTGCAGCACGCCTTCGGCGATGGCCTTGTCCTGCCATCGACCGGACCGCCGCATCGCTCGAATAATACTCGCCCGAGAGCGGCCAGATGTCGTGCGGTGCGCCCCCCATGTAGCGCGCGGTGCAGAAGAGTGATGCCTTCATTTCGAACCACCCGTTTCGCGATGGAGTTCGCCGCCGCGCGCCAGGCGGCAGGCAAGAAATCCGAGTTCGTTGTATCCATGGTCGGCATTTCGGCGCGAGGGCGCCGCACGTCGCAGCGGCGCGAAGCCTTCACGGCTCCGACCTAGGGTCGTCTCCGAAGCTGGCTCCTTTCGCTTCAGCGCCGCATCGCCGTTGTGCCGAAACCGGCGATCCGGGAAGCGCTGGTGTTACGGAGTTACTCCCGGAAATGCCCCAGTGAGAGGGATCCACCGCTGCTGGTCACCTATATCTCGCCGATCTCGCTGTGGCTGCCGCGCGCGTTGTCGCTGTGGCTAGGCAGTTCGCGGAGCTAGACTTTCATTGTAAATTGCACGGTCGGTCCAACCAACGCCCTTCACGTACAGCTTTTAAGGCGCATGCACCGCTCGACATGCTCAAATCCGTTCGGCGCTTCGGTGATACCTTCTTGGGGGCGGAAGAAGAGGAGTCGGGGTGGGGTTGCAGAGTCGACCCGACACATTTCGGATGTAATCGTCTTGGTACGCTTGAGTTCAATGCTCTACACACCTCGATTTATATCGGGACTGCACCGCTACGATTGCTTACCGTGCCAGCTCTTGACACTGGCACAAGCGCGTGGAAGAACATGGTCGCGCGGACCCGCTTTGGCTTCACGAAATACGTAGATCTGACCCAGTATCGACTTGCGTTCGCCAAAAGAAGGAAACTTTCAGAGGCCAATGACCTACAGGGCGAAAAAGATTATAAAACCGACCAAGAAATCTTGTCAAAGGGAGCATTATATTTTTTATTACGTGAGATCAAAAGAAATATTAATAACTCCTGTGATGGATTAAGAATTACAGTGATAGGGCATAGTATGGGTGCAATAGTTACGGATGAGATGATGATCAATTTTCCTGACCTCCCGTATCAAAACGTTGTGTTTATGGCGGCTGCTGGGAGGATCAGGGATTTCAAGCAGACGACCGAACCAGTTTTACGGACGCACAGGTGCAAAGATTTGCGCTTCTACAATTTATCCCTCCATCCTGAGGCGGAGGCTCGTGATCTCGAAGTCTCTGGTGCGGCGCCAATCGGCAGCCTTCTTGAGTGGATCGATGACATCTTCGAAACGCCGGTGACACCGATAGATCGGACACTAGGCAAATGGCAGAACGTTGTTTACGCGGAAAACGAATTCGATCCCATCGCCGCCCGCCGCATGTTTTTTCACCGTTTCGGATTGCGGGCGCCCGATCCACTGATGCATGGCCAGTTCGTACTCTCGGCTGACGAGCGACCACTCGGGGGTTGCCCACGTAAGTCTTATTGGGATCCAGCATTTTGGTCGGAAGTATATTCCGAGGAAGAAGGACCATGCAAAAGCGTGGGGCGTTTGTATGAAATTGGCCGCGCCGCGTACGGCGAATCTTCCGAATAATTGGCAAAGGCCGCACTAACTAGTGGTAGGTGAAGTCAGGGCGCGGGGCGCCGCGGCTGCACTCGGAGTGGATCGCGGTCTCGGTCTCCTCGGCGGTGATGAGCTTCGAGCATGAGAGGCTTGCGCTGAACGTCGCTGACACGGACGGGGCGCGGACGGACATGGCATTATCCGACATTCTCCGGATTCCGGGTGGTTGTGAGGCCAGGATCGTCCCTTTGGCCATCTTGAGCAACGCCAAATCGCGTGCCGCGTGCACGGCAGGCGGTCAAAACGCCAATTGACCGCGTCGACGCGC
>Ga0318577_10000258_pt1 | contig 14216 bp, 17 predicted proteins | sample GRESIP089b5f25_FD_203484 | JGI IMG/M metagenome (GOLD analysis project Ga0318577, IMG submission 203484) | Tropical soil microbial communities from Luquillo Experimental Forest, Puerto Rico - GRE.SIPMG.089b5f25 | ecosystem: Environmental > Terrestrial > Soil > Tropical forest > Bulk soil... | reverse complement strand
TGGGTCGGCAAGAAGTGTGGTAACTATAACGTCAAGACCAACAAGTGCCTGGGGTCGGGCACCTGACCTTGTGCCCCGGCCCTGACATTCGCGCCATGTTGCAGGAACGCCATTTGCGAATGTCAGGGTCAAAAAGGGGTACGTGCAAAATATGATTCTGGTGCGGTTTTGGATTTGACATTCGCTACGAGGACGCACCGCTTCACAGAGGCGAACGTCAAATCCACCGCGCTGGTCGCCGCGCCGACAACAAGAGAACGAAGAAGGCGGCGGTGTTGCCGCCTTCTTTTACCTTCTGCCGGGGTTGTTCAGTGCCGTCCAACGTCCTTCATTGCCTCCGCGCGCTCGCGCTCGCCGTTGTCCTGACTGCTTTCGCGCTGCCGGCCTTGGCTGGTCCGTTTGAGGACGCTGTCGGCAAGTTCGCCAACGACGATTTCTCCGATACCGAGGAAGCGATCGGCGTGGTCGCTGCATCGGGCAATCCGCTCGCTTATCCCATCATCAGCGCGCTCCAGGAGGAGCGGTTGATGGCCGATCCCGACACCAAGAAGGTCTACATTCAGGGGACGGACGGCAAGAACATCGATGCCGCGACGGGTGCCGCCGTCGCTTCCATTCCGGACAGTGCGAGCGCTGTGCGCCTCAACAACCGCCTGCGCCGCACCGTGGAGGCGGCGCTCGGCGGCCTGACCCTGTTGTCGCCGGATCCCGCCACCCGCATCCAGGCTGCGCAATCCGTCTTCAAATCGCATGAGGAGGCGGCGCTGCCGACGGTGGAAAGCGCGCTTGCCAAGGAGACCGATGCAAACGCGAAGATAGCGCTCAGCGGGGCGCGGGCGGCGATCTTCTTGTTCAAGTCCGACGCCTCCGAAGCCGACAAGCTCGACGCCGTCGCTACGATCCGGGCGCGCGGCGACCAGGAGGCGATGGCGCTCCTGACGGGTCTTGGCAGCGAACAGCCCCCAGCGGTAGCCAAGGCCGCAGCCGCTGCGATTTCCTCGATTGAGAGCTCGCTTGCGATATGGTCGGCGGTGCAGAACGCATGGTACGGCCTGTCGCTCGGCTCGGTGCTCCTGCTCGCGGCGATCGGGCTCGCCATCACCTTCGGCGTCATGGGCGTCATCAACATGGCGCATGGCGAGATGGTTATGCTGGGCGCCTATGCCACCTTCGTCGTGCAGGAAGTCATCCGCACCCGCTATCCGCAGGCGTTCGATTATTCGCTTTTGATCGCGGTGCCGCTCGCCTTCCTGGTCTCCGGCGCCGTCGGCATCCTGATCGAACGCTCCATCATCCGTTTCCTTTACGGCCGTCCGCTGGAAACGCTGCTCGCGACCTGGGGCCTGTCGCTGGTGTTGCAGCAGGCGGTGCGCACCGCATTCGGTCCGACCAACCGCGAAGTCGGCAATCCCTCCTGGATGAGCGGCGCGTTCGAACTCGGCCAGATCACCATCACCTATAACCGGCTCTGGATCCTGTGCTTTACGCTTGCCGTATTTGCCATCCTGCTCGCCATGCTGCGCTTCACTGCGCTCGGGCTCGAGATGCGCGCGGTGACGCAGAACCGCCGCATGGCGGCGTCGATGGGAATTGCCACCTCGCGCGTCGATGCGCTGACCTTCGGGCTTGGCTCGGGGATTGCCGGTATTGCCGGCGTTGCGCTGTCGCAAATCGACAACGTGAGCCCCAATCTGGGCCAGAGCTATATCATCGACTCCTTCATGGTGGTCGTGTTCGGCGGCGTCGGCAATCTCTGGGGCACCCTGGTTGGCGCCTTCACGCTTGGGATCGCCAACAAGTTCCTCGAGCCGGTCGCGGGCGCCGTTCTCGGCAAGATCGCAATCCTGGTGCTGATCATCCTGTTTATCCAGAAACGCCCGCGCGGCCTGTTCGCGCTGAAGGGGCGAGCGGTGGAAGCATGATGCCGCATGTGCTCACGCGTTCGCTCGACCGTGGCGCGACGATCTTCATCCTCGTGGTCGCGGCCTGCGGAATCCTGATCCCGCTGTCGAACCTGCTTTTGCCGGCGGGCTCGTTTTTCCAGGTGCCGACCTATCTGGTGGCGCTGTGGGGCAAATATGTCTGCTACGCCATTCTCGCGCTCTCGATCGACCTGATCTGGGGCTATTGCGGCATTCTCTCGCTCGGCCATGGCGCCTTTTTCGCGCTCGGCGGCTACGCCATGGGCATGTACCTGATGCGCCAGATCGGCACCCGCGGCGTTTACGGCAATCCGATCCTGCCCGACTTCATGGTGTTTCTGAACTATCCGCGGCTGCCCTGGTACTGGAACGGCTTTGACATGTTCTGGTTCGCCGCGCTGATGGTGGTCCTTGTCCCGGGACTGTTGGCCTTCTGTTTCGGCTGGTTTGCGTTCCGCTCCCGCGTCACCGGCGTCTATCTCTCGATCATCACGCAGGCGATGACCTACGCGCTTCTGCTCGGCTTCTTCCGCAACGATTTCGGCTTTGGCGGCAACAACGGATTGACCGACTTCAAGGACATTCTCGGCTTCAACGTGCAGGCCGATGGCACGCGCGCCACGCTGTTCGCGTTGAGCTGCCTCGCGCTCATCATCGGCTTTCTGATCTGCCGCGCCGTCGTGACCTCGAAGCTCGGCAAGGTTTTGATCGCGATCCGCGATGCGGAGTCGCGCACCCGCTTCATCGGTTACCGCGTCGAATCCTACAAGCTGTTCGTCTTTACGCTGTCGGCCTGCATGGCGGGAGTGGCGGGCGCGCTCTATGTGCCGCAGGTCGGCATTATCAACCCGTCGGAATTCGCGCCGGGCAATTCGATCGAGGCGGTCATCTGGGTCGCCGTCGGCGGCCGCGGCACGCTGGTCGGCGCGGCGCTCGGCGCCATCGTGGTCAACTATGCCAAGACCGTCTTTACCTCCGGCCCGCTTGCTCCCTACTGGCTGTTCATGCTGGGCGCGCTGTTCATCCTGGTGACGTTGCTGTTGCCGAAGGGCATCGTCGGCACCTTCAACAGTTTCTGGCAGCCGCTCAAGGCCCGGCGGGAATCGATCAATGCCGAAAGCGCGGCGCGCGAGGACGGCGTCAGCGAACCGAACATGGCGGAGTGAGCGCATGACCGCAACCGAGGGCCGCACCACCTCAGCCCTGCTCTATCTCGACGGCGTGCACGTCGCCTTCGACGGCTTCAAGGCAATCAACAACCTGTCGCTCACGCTGGCGCCCGGAGAGATGCGCGCCATCATCGGTCCGAACGGCGCCGGCAAAACCACGATGATGGACATCATCACCGGCAAGACCAAACCGGACGAGGGCGTTGTGCTGTTCGACGGCATCACCGACCTGACCCGGCTCGATGAGACGCGTATCGCCGAACTCGGCATCGGCCGTAAATTCCAGAAGCCGACGGTGTTCGAAAGCCAGACGGTGGAGGACAATCTTCTTCTCGCGCTCAATGTCGACCACAGCGTGAAGGGCACGCTGTTCTGGCGCGAGAGCAAGCCGGAGACCGACCGGATCAATCGCGTACTGGAGACCATCCGCCTGATCGGCGCGCGCAATCGCCTCGCCGGCAGCCTGTCGCACGGCCAGAAGCAGTGGCTCGAAATCGGCATGTTGCTGGCGCAGGACCCGAAACTGCTGCTGGTCGACGAGCCGGTTGCCGGGATGACCGACGTAGAGACCCATCAGACCGCCGAGCTGCTGAAGCAGATCAACAAGGACCACACGGTGATGGTGGTCGAGCACGACATGACCTTCGTGCGCGAGCTTGGCGTCAAGGTGACCTGCCTGCACGAAGGTTCGGTGCTGGCGGAAGGCAACATCGACCAGGTGTCGTCGAACGAGCGGGTCATCGAGGTTTATCTGGGACGCTGACGCCATGCTCGAGGTGAAAGACATCAATCTGTTCTACGGCGCAGCGCAGGCGTTGCGCGGCGTTTCGATCTCGGCGCAGCCGGGCAAGGTGATGTGCGTGCTCGGCCGCAACGGTGTCGGCAAAACCTCGCTGCTTCGCGCCATGGTCGGTCAATACCCGATCGCTTCCGGCTCGATCGTCTTTGACGGCGTCGACATCACCGGCCTGAAGCCTTACGAGCGGGCGCGGCGCGGCATCGGCTTCGTGCCGCAAGGCCGCGAGATATTCCCCCTGCTGACCGTGGAAGAAAACCTGAAGACGGGTTTCGGACCGCTCAAGCGAGACGACCGCTATATCCCCGATGACGTCTTCTCCCTGTTTCCGGTGCTGCAATCCATGCTCGGGCGGCGCGGCGGCGACCTGTCCGGCGGCCAGCAGCAGCAGCTTGCGATCGGGCGCGCGCTGGTGATGCGGCCAAAATTGCTTCTGCTCGATGAACCGACCGAAGGCATCCAGCCGTCGATCATCAAGGACATCGGCCGCGCGATCTCCTATCTGCGCAGCCTCGGCAACATCGCCATCGTGCTCGTCGAACAATATCTCGACTTTGCCTGCGAGCTCGGCGACAATTTCGCCGTGATGGATCGCGGGGCAGTGAAATATTCCTGCGATCGCTCCAATCTCGATCCGGGCGAAATCAGCCGCCAGATGGCGCTTTAGGTTTTCGGCACGGCCGGCTTGAGGCTGCGCTGCGCGGGCGGGGACGGGCGTTAGGATGATCGCGGCAAATGGGTAGGGAACCTCAAATCCGCTCCATCGGCGCGTCGTCGGCGACTTTTACGGCCAACCGCGCTCGTGGCGCGGTTTGCTTCGATGTCAGGCGTGTCGACGGTGTCACCCGGCGCGGGAGCCTGCACGAATCGGGCTCGCTCAGGGTGCGATTTCCGTCGCCCGAAGGCGAGGGGCTGTCGGCGATGTTCGTGAACACCGCAGGCGGAATCGCAGGCGGCGACCGCTTCGATATCGATGTCACCGTGGCTGAGGGCGCGAAGCTGACGCTCACCACAGCGGCGGCGGAAAAGGTCTATCGCGCCCAGGACGAGACCTCCGAGTTCAACATTGCCCTGAAAGCGGCCGTTGGTGCACATCTCGCATGGCTGCCGCAGGAGACCATTTTGTTCGACCACGCGCGGATGTCGCGCCGCTTCGATATCGATCTCGCCGATGGAGCCTCGCTTCTGCTCTGCGAAATCGTCGTGTTCGGCCGTGCCGCGATGGGCGAGACCATGCGGCATGGCAGCTTCGTGGACCGCTGGCGGGTGAGGCGAGGCGGCAGGCTCGTATTCGCCGAAACGGTCCGGCTTGACGGCGATGTCGGTGAGAAGCTCGCACGCGCCGTGATCGCCAAAGGCGGCACCGCCATCGGAACGCTGCTGATCGTGCCGGGGGATGAGACCCTGGTTGCGCGCATGCGCGAGGCGCCGGCATCCATCGACTGCGAGATCGGGCTTTCCGCCTGGAATGGATTTGCAATGGCGCGCTTCTGTGCCCAAGATGCCGCGCGACTGCGCGCGGATATGCAGGCTGTGCTTGCGCGCGCCACGTCGGCGCCGCTGCCGCGGTTATGGCTGCACTAGATCGGCTCAAATCAAGAGAAAACCCTCATGAATCTCTCACCCCGCGAAAAGGACAAGCTTCTGATTTCGATGGCGGCCATGGTGGCGCGACGCCGGCTGGAGCGAGGCGTCAAGCTCAACCATCCGGAGGCGGTCGCTATCATTTCGGACTTCATCGTCGAGGGAGCGCGTGACGGCCGTAGCGTCGCCGAATTGATGCAGGCGGGCGCGCAGGTCTTGACCCGGGCGCAGGTGATGGAGGGAATCCCCGAAATGATCCACGACATCCAGGTCGAAGCGACCTTCCCGGATGGAACAAAACTCGTCACCGTGCATGAACCGATCAGGTGACACAGGAGCCAAGATGATCCCGGGCGAACTCTTCATCAAGGACGGCGAGATCGAGCTCAACGCCGGCCGCAAGACCGTAACCTTGGCGGTTTCCAACACCGGCGACCGTCCGATCCAGGTCGGCTCGCACTACCATTTCTTCGAAACCAATCCCGCACTGAAGTTCGATCGCAAAAAGGCGCGCGGCATGCGGCTCGACATCGCAGCCGGCACTGCGGTGCGCTTCGAGCCCGGACAGACCCGCGACGTGCAGCTTGTGCAGCTCGCCGGCAAGCGCACCATCTACGGTTTTCGCGGCGACGTGATGGGAAAGCTGTGAGGCCATGCTGCCGGCCATCCGCCTCCTGTCCGAAGCCGCCGAGCTTGCCGCACATCGCCACAACGGCATGGCACGCAAGGGGCGCGGCAGCGAACCCTATATCAATCATCTCGCCGAGGTCGCCAATCTGCTTGCGACAGCGAGCGATGGCGAGGACGCCGAACTTGTCGCGGCGGGCTGGCTGCATGATACGATCGAGGACACCGCGACCACGCGCGAGGAGCTGGCACGGAAATTCTCCGAACGGGTCGCCTCCCTCGTGGTCGAGTGCACCGACGACATGAGCTTGCCCAAGGCCGAGCGTCGGCGGCTGCAGGTGGTCGACGCGCCCCATAAATCGCCAGGGGCAAAACTGATCAAGATCGCCGACAAGGTCAGCAACATTCGCGCGCGCATCTTCCCGCATGCGAGCCGCGAGCAGCGCAACGAGCTTGCCGAGTATGTCGCCTGGGCGGAGCAGGTCGTGAACGGCTGCCGCGGCGTCAATGCGGTGCTCGACACTCTCTTTGACGAGGCCGTTGCCAATGCCAGGAGCACGCTGTGAGGGCGATTGCCGACTGGCACAACTGAAATTTCGAGTGGGGGTCCGATGTCCGTCAAGATCAAACGTTCAGTCTATGCCGACATGTTCGGCCCGACCACCGGCGACCGCGTACGGCTGGCGGACACCGACCTCATCATCGAGGTGGAGAAGGATTTCACGATCTATGGCGAGGAGGTGAAATTCGGCGGCGGCAAGGTGATCCGCGACGGCATGGGCCAGTCGCAGGTCACCAACAAGCAGGGCGCCGCGGACACCGTCATCACCAATGCGCTGATCGTCGATCACTGGGGTATCGTGAAGGCCGATGTCGCGATCAAGGAGGGCTATATCAATGCCATCGGCAAGGCCGGCAATCCCGACATCCAGCCGGGCGTCACCATCGTCATTGGCCCGGGCACCGACGTGATCGCAGGCGAGGGAAAAATCCTCACCGCCGGCGGCTTCGACAGCCATATCCATTTCATCTGCCCGCAGCAGATCGAGCACGCGCTGATGAGCGGCGTCACCTCGATGCTTGGCGGCGGCACGGGCCCCTCGCACGGCACTTATGCCACGACCTGCACGCCCGGCCCCTGGCACATGGGGCGCATGATCCAGTCGTTCGACGCCTTTCCCGTCAATCTCGGCATTTCCGGCAAGGGCAACGCCTCGCGCCCGGCCTCGCTGGTCGAGATGATCAAGGCGGGCGCCTGTGCGCTGAAGCTGCACGAGGACTGGGGCACGACGCCGGCTGCAATCGATACTTGCCTCTCGGTCGCCGACGACCACGACATTCAGGTCATGATCCACACCGACACGCTGAACGAGTCGGGCTTCGTCGAGGATACGGTGAAGGCCTTCAAGGGCCGCACCATCCATGCCTTTCACACCGAAGGCGCCGGCGGCGGCCATGCGCCGGATATCATCAAGATCGCCGGCTTGAAGAACGTATTGCCGTCCTCCACCAATCCGACGCGCCCCTTCACGCGCAACACCATCGACGAGCATCTGGACATGCTGATGGTGTGCCATCACCTCGATCCCACCATCGCCGAGGACCTCGCGTTTGCCGAAAGCCGCATCCGCAAGGAGACGATCGCGGCGGAAGATATTTTGCACGATCTCGGCGCGCTCTCGATGATGTCATCGGACTCCCAGGCCATGGGCCGGCTCGGGGAGGTCATCATCCGTACCTGGCAGACCGCCGACAAGATGAAGAAGCAGCGAGGTTCGCTGCCGCAGGACAAGGGCAAGGACAACGACAATTTCCGCGTCAAGCGCTACATCGCCAAATACACCATCAACCCCGCAATCGCTCACGGTGTCTCGAAACTGATCGGATCGGTGGAGAAGGGCAAGCTCGCCGATCTCGTCCTGTGGCAGCCCGCGTTTTTCGGCAGATCGCTCACGGCGTCCTCGGTGGTCTTCACGTCCAAGGCCGCCGCCGCTGCCGGGATCGGGCGCAAGCTTGGGATCGCCAAGCAGCTTTATGCAGTGCAAAACACGCGCGGCAAGATCTCCAAGAAGAGCATGATCCACAACGACGCGACGCCCACGATCGAGGTCGATCCCGAAACATACGAAGTCCGCGCCGACGGCGAACTCCTGACCTGCGCGCCGGCCGAAGTGCTGCCCTTGGCGCAGCGCTATTTCCTGTTCTAAAGTCGGTCCCGGTATCAAACCAAAACCAGGTGCCGGGAGGATTGTCCATGATTTACGTCGTTGCCACGTTGACCGTGAAGCCCGAAACGCGCGCCGAGCTGATCGCCGCTGCAACCGCCTGCATCAAGGAGACGCGCAAGGAGAAAGGCAACATCGCTTATGACCTCCATGAGAGCGTGACGGATCCGGCCAAATTGGTGTTCGTCGAACAGTGGGAAAATGCCGAGGCGCTGGTGCCACATCGCTCGGCCGAACACATGAAGGCTTTCGGCCGCGTCGCCGTGAAATGCATGGCGGCGCCGCCGAGGATCGAGGTCATCACGCCCGAAAAAATCGAAGTTCGCTAGATAAATCAAAAAATGACGGGAGAGCGTTTTCATGATCTATGTCGTCGCCACCACTCAGATGAAGCCGGAGAGCCGCGAGGCCTTTATCAAGGGCCACAAGCAGTGCATTGCCGAGACGCGAAAAGAAAAAGGCTGCCTCTCCTATGAGGGGCATACCAGCGTCAACGACCCCAACGTCTATGTCGTGGTCGAGCGCTGGGAGAGCCGCGAGGACCTCAATGCGCATGGCAAAGCGCCGCATATGAAGGTCTGGCGCGAAATTTCGGCGCCGCTGAAGGCTTCGCCGACGCTGATCGAAATCATCAGCGCCGACAAAGTGGACAAGATTTCCGCATGATTCGCGCCATCGAAGTCAAGCCGCAGCATCGCTGGACCACAGCGCCGGCCGATACGGTGGTGCTCGATTTCGACGACCGACACCGGCGGCGGATGGCGATGACGGGCACGCGCGGGCTGGCATTTTTGCTCGATCTCGAAAGCGCGGTCGCGCTGCGCGGCGGCGACGCGCTGGTGCTCGAAGATGGTCGGCTCATCGAGGTGGTGGCCGCGCCCGAGCCGTTGCTCGAGATCAAAGCGGCCGACCCGCAGCACCTGATCCGGCTGGCCTGGCATCTGGGCAACCGCCATCTGCCGACGCAGATCATGCCGAAAGGCCTGCGTATCCGGCGCGATCACGTGATCGAGGCGATGGTCAGGGGACTTGGTGCGCGGGTCGTCGAAATCGAGGCGCCGTTCGATCCCGAAGGCGGGGCCTATTCCGGTGGGCAGGGACATGCGCACGAGGCCCATGCGCGCCCGCATCCAAACCATGATCACGCGCACGATCACGGTCATCATCACGATCATGACCATAGTCACCATGATTCGCATGGTCACGCGCATCACCACGGTCATTCCCATGCTCATGACCACGACTAGCGAGGGGCGGGACGCGGCGCGCGCCGCAATGACGCCGAGCGAGGCAGCGGCGCTGTACCGCTTGATGACCTGGCTGTCGCCGTCCTTTCCGGTGGGCGGCTTCTCCTATTCCAGCGGCATCGAATGGGCGGTGGAAGCGGGCGACATCCGCGACGCGGCGACCCTGCAGGACTGGCTCGCAGCGATGCTCGCGCACGGGTCCGGCTTTTGCGATGGGGTGTTTCTCGCGCAGACACATCGCGCGGTCGCCGACGACGATGATCGCGCGCTTCGTGATGTCGCCGAGCTCGCCGCGGCCTTCGTGCCCTCGCGCGAACGGCAGTTGGAAACCATGGCCCAGGGCCGCGCCTTCATCGAAATTGCGCGCGCGGCCTGGGATTGCGAGGGGCTCGCGCATGCGACCGCGCAATGCGACGGCCCGATCGTTTATCCCGTCGCGGTCGGCGTGGTGAGTGCGGTCCATGCGATCCCGCTTTCGCCCCTGCTGCATGCCTTCCTGCACGCGTTGACGTCGAACTGGATCTCCGCCGCCAGCCGGCTCATTCCGCTCGGGCAAACCGACAGCCAGCGCGTGCTTGCTGCGCTCGAGCCCGTCGTTTCGGAGACGGCGAGGCGCGCGATGCCGGCGACGCTGGACGATCTCGGCAGCGCGACCTTCCGTGGCGATCTCGCAAGCATGAAGCACGAAACGCAATATACGAGGCTGTTCAGGTCATGACTGAAGGATCGATACGAGATGGCTAAATCCCACGGCCCGCTTCGGATCGGCGTTGGCGGCCCGGTCGGGTCCGGCAAGACCGCGCTGATGGACTTGTTGTGCAAGGCGATGCGCGAGCGCTACGACATCGCCGCGATCACCAATGACATCTACACGAAATGGGATGCGGAATTTCTGGTGCGCTCGGGGTCGCTGACGCCGGACCGCATTGCCGGCGTCGAAACCGGCGGTTGCCCGCACACCGCGATCCGCGAAGACGCCTCGATGAATCTCGCGGCGGTCGCCGACATGCGCGCAAAATTCCCGAATCTCGACCTGGTATTGATCGAATCCGGCGGCGACAACCTGGCGGCGACCTTCTCGCCGGAGTTGGCCGATCTGACGATCTACGTCATCGACGTGGCAGCCGGCGACAAAATCCCATCCAAGGGTGGGCCCGGAATCACCCGGTCCGATCTGCTGGTCATCAACAAGATCGACCTTGCGCCCCATGTCGGCGCGTCGCTCGAGAAGATGGAGACCGATGCGCGGCGGATGCGCGGCGAGCGGCCGTTCGTCATGTCCAATCTCAAGAAAAGCCAGGGGCTCGACCGTATCATTGGCTTCATCGAGGAGAAGGGCGGACTCGTCCCCCGCGCTGCCTAGAGCAAGATCTCCGCGCTTGTAGCGAGGGAATACCGGTGCCTATCTTCCGGATCATGCTTTCTGGATCCTTGCGTTAACGATTATGAACGCCGGGCCGCTCGGCCGAGGAAAATCTTTGCACCCCTCCCGGAACAAAATCGCTCCACGGCGGTTAATCCGTGCCGGGGTGTGCCGCCCGAACCCCTTAAGCAGTGCGGTTTAACCTCACCGACGGCTGTTGCGTACCGACCATGGCATCACCATCATATCGCCCCGCTGGGCCAGATTGCGGTTTCTCCCATTGCCCCTGCGGCGGGCTCTCGATGGCTCTCCTGCCTTTCCCGCTCTTCCGCCAACCTCCAATTCTCGAGTAGGCGTGTGGTTCGGCTGGGTTTCATTATAGGATTGATTGCGCTCATCGGGATTTTGCTCTCCGGGCTCGCGGCCTATCGGGTGCACGAGCAGGAATTGACGATCGAGCGCATTGCCCTCGCCCGCGCCATCGATGTCCATGCTAGTCTGGTTCAGGATCGCCTGACCGAACGCGAGCTGCTCGCACGCGTTGCCGCCGGCCTGTTTCGCATGCCGTCGGTGATCAAGGCCAACATGCTGGAGCCGCTGCGCTCCTCGATCTATGCCTTCAAGACCGATTTCGTTGTCGCGGGCTGGGTTGCTCGACTGAAGCCGAACGAGCTTGATGCCGCCCGCAGCGAACTGACAAACGCCGGCTTTCCCGACCCGACGATCCGCAATCTGGATGGCAAGCCATTGGATGCGCGGTCGCTGCAGCAGCCGATCGACGTGCTGATGGATGTCGAACCCCGCAACAGGCAAACCGTCCCGTTTGTGGGACGAGCGCTCAACGACAATCCCGTGTTCAGCACCATGCTGTCGCTCGCCATGGGCGAGGGCAAGCCCTACGCTTCCGATCCGCTGCCGCTGTTTCGTCCGGACGGACAGGTCGGCGTCGTGCTTGCCGCACCGGTGACGCCGCCCGATGCCACCTCGCCGGCGGGATTCGTGACCTTTGCTTATGAGCTCGCACCTCTGATGCTCGCCAACGACGATCTGTCGCTGTTCTCCGTGGTGCTGAAAGATCCGCGCACGCTCGGCGGCGAGCTGCTTGCCGACGACCGTGGCGTGGTCACGACGCGCGTGGTGGGATCCGACTGGCCGGCGCCGTCGTCGACGCGAACGGTGAGCTTCGGCAACCGCGATTGGTTCCTGTCCTATTACGCCAAGACCAACGCGGCCAAGCGCGCGGAGCAGACGGCGGCCATCGTCGGCGCGATCGGACTGGCGCTGACCGGCATCATCTGCGGGTTGTTTGGCTACGTCGCATCCAACAACCTGCGGCTCAGCCGCGAGATCGAGGTCAGAATCGGTTTCGAGCGCCGCCTCACCGCCGTGATCGACGAGCTGAACCATCGGGTCAAGAACATCCTCGCCGTGATCCAGTCGATCGTGACGCGAACCTTGCGCCACGGCGCCGACATCGATGTCGCCCGCGAACTGTTGATCGGACGCATTCACGCGATGTCGCATGTGGTGTCGCTTTTGAGCGAAAGCCAGTGGCAGGGCGTGAAGCTGAGGGGCCTGTTCGAGGCCCGTGCCATTCCCCATGCCGACCGCATCGCCGTGAGCGGGCCCGACATCGCCGTCAGCGCTCGCGCCGCGCAAAGCCTGTCGCTGCTGTTTTTCGAGCTCGCGTCGCATTCCGACGAGGGGCTCTCGCTGGTTGGCAAGCATCCGCACATCGTCGCCAACTGGGACGTTACGAACAGCGAGACCGATTCGACCTTCACGTTCCGCTGGGAGGAGTTCAACACCAGCGAGGCGACGCGCAGACCGGACAGCGATTTCGGCCTGATCCTGCTGGATCGCGTCGCACCGGAAGCGCTCGGCGGAACGTCCAAGCGCTACTTCACCGACGTCTCTTACGTTTATGAACTCACCGCGCCGATGGAAACTGTCGTCGACATGACCGAGCGCGACCGCACCGAGCAGTTTGCTGCACCGGTGCGGCCGACGCGTTGACGCACACGCGCTAGCCGTTGCTGCCGATCACCGCGCGCACGGTCTCGTCGGGGCCGAAATCCTCTGCGCCGTCGACATAGAGGAGCGCGGCGAGCTTCGAGCGCGCGCGGTTGACGCGGCTCTTGATGGTGCCGACCGCGCAGCCGCAGATTCCGGCGGCGTCCTCGTAGGAGAAGCCGGAGGCTCCCACCAAAATCAGCGCCTCGCGTTGATCCTGCGGCAGCTTGTCGAGCGCAGCACGAAACTCCTGAAACTCCAGATGCGCGCCCTGCGCCGGCTGAGTCTTCAGGGTTTTGGCGTAGTTACCCTCGGCATCCTCGACCTCACGCCGCCGCTTGCGGTAGTCGGAGCGGAAGAGGTTGCGCAAGATCGTGAACAACCATGCCGGCAGGTTCGAGCCCGGCTGAAACGAGTCGATGTTGGCCAGCGCCCGCAGCAGGGTTTCCTGAACCAGATCGTCGGCGCGATCGCTGTTGCCGCAAAGCGAGATCGCGAACGCACGCAGGCTGGGAACCGACGCCAGGATGTCGTCGCGAAGGGCATCAGTGAGAGGCATTACTCCCTCCCGTCGTTATTGGTCGTCGTTTGATCGCCCGTGTTGTTCAATTGGGGAGAGTTCGGGGGCACATCAAGTTTTCGGATCAAGTCGGCGAACCGCTCCGGTACCCCCTGACGTACAATATCGTCGTACATCGCGCGGAGCTGATGGCCGATTCTCGACTGAATTTCGGCATTGAGGCTGCCCTGCTTGCCGGGAGCCGGATTCCTGCTGGCCTGAGACTTTACATCCTTCATGACCCTGTTCCACGTTCCCCTAGAGTTAAGTCCCTGTAGCTCCAAGAATTTCTCGATTTGGAGGCCTTCCCTGAACGAGGCTAATGCGCACCGCGGCGAAAGGTTCCACAAAATTTGCGGAACCTTTATCGTGGTTGCGCGTATTCACCCCATCAGGGGAACCCGGGCCACCCCTTCCCACGCGGCCCGAGATAATATTCATGGAGTGGGGATGTCCCGATCACAGCTAGTTGCTGAACATTTGCCGCTGCTGCGGCGCTATGCCCGTGCCCTGACGGGGAACCAGGCCTCCGGCGACGCCTATGTCGGAGCCATGCTTGAAGCCCTGCTTCAGGACCCTTCGCTGCTCGACGAGCGCCATGGACCGCGTGCCGGATTATTCCGCCTGTTCACGCGTATCTGGAATTCGGTGTCGCTCAATGACGACGCCGACGTTGCGACGCTGCCGATGCCTCCGGAACGCCGGCTGTCC